>ERZ795045.927-NODE-927-length-34957-cov-6.198527_pt1 | contig 34957 bp, 28 predicted proteins | sample MGYA00375129_ERZ795045 | MGnify/ENA primary metagenome ERZ795045 (study PRJEB30174, sample SAMN05720166) | activated sludge metagenome | isolation source: anaerobic digester from wastewater treatment plant | place: Japan | collected 2015-05-15 ...
GTACTCTTCGCTATCGGTCGCCAGGAGTATTTAGCCTTGCGAGGTGGTACTCGCGAATTCGCACAAGGGCTCCCGTCACTCGTGCTACTCGGGGTAAGAGGCAGATCGTTCTAGCAGCTTTGGCTTACGGGGCTTTCACCCTCTGTGGCGCCCCTTCCCAGAGGCTTCAGCTAGCTGCCCCCAACGACCCGCGGAAGCAGATTTCTGCCTTCTCTTCCCCACGACCCCCGAGCCTGTACCCCCACACAGGGGCCAGAACCCGAGTTTAGGCTGTTCCCTTTTCGCTCGCCGCTACTGGGGGAATCGCATTTGCTTTCTTTTCCTCGAGCTACTGGGATGTTTCCGTTCGCCCGGTTCCCGCGGGAAGACAACGAGTTCTTCCCGCAGGGCGGCATGACCCGCCCTGGGTTACCCCATTCGGAGATCCCCGGTTCATAGCCTGCCACCGGCTTCCCGAGGCTTTTCGCAGGGTGGCCGCGTCCTTCATCGGCTCTGGCGCCAAGGCATCCACCATATGCCCTTGGTGAACATGATCCGACAGATGCTCTCTTTGGTTGTCAAGGTGCCAGCCACCCTGGCTCCCCAAATAGAGGCGTGTCGCCGGGCCCTCCAGGCCCGAGTGTGTGGCACCTCAAGGATCTCTGCCGCACCTCGCAGTACGGCGTCTTTGCCCCCCCTTCAACCTCCTCGTCAGGGCTACCCCTGGACGCGCACCGATGGGTCATCATGGCCCATTCGGTAGGCGCGGCTTCAGGGCAACCCACCTGGGAGGTAGTGGATGGCAATGTGAACGGCATCCGGGAACGTATTCACCGCGGTATGGCTGACCCGCGGTTACTAGCGACTTCAGGCTTCATGCAGTCGGGTTGCAGACTGCAATCCGAACCTTGGTCCGCTTTCTGAGCTTTCCTCGGCCTCGCGGCGTTGGTTCTCTCTGTACGGACCACTGTAGCACGTGTGCAGCCCAGGGCATCCGGGGTGTACGGACTTGTCGTCATCCCCTCCTTCCTCCCATGGCCTTCCCACTTCCGTCATCGCGAGAAAAACAGAAGCAAGACCACGGCGGTCCCCGGTGAGTTCCCGGCATGTGCCCTTTCGGGCACACCCGCTGGCAACACCGGGCGAGGGTTACGCCCGTTATGGGAGTGAACCCAACGCTTCACAGCACGAGCTGACGGCAGCCACTCGCCACCTGTGCCCCGGCCATGTTTCCATGGAGCCCCGATTTCTCGGGGGGTCCGAGGCATGTCAAGCCCTGGTAAGGTTCTTGGGACCTCATCCAATTAAGCCACGTGCTCGGCCGCTTGTGCGGATGCTCGCCAATTCCCTTGATTTTCAGCCTTGCGGCCGTACTCCTCAGGCGGGACACTTATCGCGTGAGCTTCGTCCTGGAAAAATCAGCCGGCCAACGGGGCCGGGGCTCCCCAGGACCAGTGTCCATCTTTTACGGCCGGGACTACCCGGGTCTCCAATCCGGTTTGCTCCCCCGGCTTTCGCGCGTTCAGCGTCAGGGACATTCCAGAGAGCTGCCTTCGCCTTCGGTGTTCCTCCCGGTATCAACGCATTTCACCGCTCCTCCGGGAATTCCACTCTCCCCTCCTGCCCTCGAGTGAAGCAGTATCCCCCGCGCGGCCCTCCGGTGAAGCCGGAGGATTTGACGGAGGACAGACTTCACCGCCTGCGCGCCCTTTACGCCCAATGAGCATGGACAACGCTCGCACCCTACGTCTCAACGCGACTGCTGGCACGTAGTTAGTCGGTGCTTTCTCGGGCGCTACCGTCGGGACCGGGCGCACCCGGTCTTTCTTCGCGCCCGAACAAGGGTTTACAACGGTGCAAAAAGCCGCCTTCTTCCCCCACGCGGCGTCGCTGCGTCAGGCTTTCGCCCATTGCGCAAGATTCCCCACTGCTGCCGCCTACGTCCCCAGTCTTCCCAGGGACTTCGGCGCCGGGCCCGTGTCTCAGTGCCCGTCTGGCTGGCCGTCCTCCCAGACCAGCTACCCGTCATCGGCTTGGTGGGCTGTTATCCCGCCAACTACCTGATAGGACGCGGGCCCCTCCGGAAGCGAGTCCGAAGACCCTTTAGTCCGTCACCATGCGGCAACGAACAACACGGCGGATTACCCCTCCTTTCGGAAGGCTATCCACCTCTTCCGGGCAGGTTGCCCACGCGTTACTCAGCCGTTCGCCGCTTCGCTGATGGTCTCGTGTTGCGCGCGGTAGAATCCGCCTGCCTGGCGCGGGAGTACCCCCTGCCAGCCCCCGCCCTCGCGGGAACCAGAGGCACCTCCGGCTGCCATCGCCGCGTTCACCTCTCGCGCTCCACGACACCTCAAGCGTCGCTCGACTTGCATGTGTTAGGCACGCCGCCAGCGTTCGTCCTGGGCCGGGATCATGCCCGTTGCTCGATTGCGCTTCCGAGATAGCGACTCCTCGTCGCCATCCCCTCGCTCCTGCCTGAAGATTCCGGCGACACATCCTCTATTCGGTTGTCAAGGTCGCTTCGTTTCTGCCAGGAGTGTACCCTGGCCGACACGCCGGTAAACACAGATTATTTGTTTGCGTCATCTGACAAGGGGGATGGCTTTCCCGGTGCCGGTATTTCGCGGGATCTCCTCGATAGTGGCTAGCATCCGGTAGGGATCCGGGCGCGCCGGCGACTGGCGGTTTTCCCGGCGATCCGGGGTTTGGCCACGAAGCTGTTGGGGAATGAGCAACCAACGCGCGGACCCAAGTGCGCCCGAAGGGGCGCCGAGGGGTCAATGGCAATCTCGAGAGGTCTGGAGGGAACCCGGCCGGCCCGCCGGCCCTGTGCGGAAACGCTGGTAGTGGGGGCGATCTGCCTGGTGGATCTGGTCGTCACGGCGGTCCTGTTACACCTCGGCCTCGCCGAGGAGGCCAACCCAATCATGGGCTACTTCGCCAGCTACGGGATTGCGGCGTTCTGCGTGGCGAAGCTCCTTTTCGTAATCCCGCCCCTCCTCGTTGCGGAGTGGTATCGACGTTGGAACGACCGCCTCGTACGAACGATGCTGCGCGTGGTGGCGTTCACCTACCTCGTTGTCTGGGCGGGTGCTACCCTGACGCTCAATGCGCACCTGCTTGGGCTGTAGGCGCTGCGGCGGGGCTCACCGCACGGATGCTGGTGAGGCCCCGCCTGGAGCACATATAGGGTCTCCACACAGCAGCCCACCCTATCCGTTGCGCCCGGCGGCACGACCCCACCGTGTCCCCTCGTTGACTCGCGGCCCCTTTTTATGCTAAACTCAAAACGGTTTTGGCCCCGCCCGTGCAGCGAGCGCGGGCAGGCCCTGGCGCAGAAGCAGAGGGGGTTGTGTGAGGCACGTGGTCGGTCGCGGGCACGAGGCCTGCCCGGCGGCTGGGCAGCCACCATTGGTGATTTTCGATCTGGACGGCGTCATCTACCGAGGCGATACCGTTCTCCCCTATGCTGCCGATGCGGTGGCCACGCTCCGGCGCCGCGGCGCTACCGTTTTCTACCTCACCAACAACTCTACGCGCACACGCGAGAGTTACTCACGCAAACTCACGGAGATGGGAATCCCCACCCATCCCAACGAGATCATGACCTCCGCCTACGCGACCGCCCTGTACTTCCTCGAGAATCATCTCGACGGCACGACGGCTTACGTCATCGGGGAAGAGGGCCTCGTCGACGAGCTCACGCGCGCGGGCGTGCGAGTCTTGCGCGGTGATGAAAACGGTCCCGTGGAATCGGTCGTTGTCGGTCTCGACCGCGAGTTCACCTATCGCAAGCTGTTGCGTGCTCAGCAGGCGATCCTGGCCGGCGCGCGCTTCATCGCCACCAATGGAGACCTCACCTTCCCCGTAGAGGAGGGCAAGGTGATCCCGGGTGGCGGCTCCCTCATTGCCGCGGTGCAGGCCGCCACATCGAAGGCGCCCCTGATGATCGGCAAGCCGGAGAGCTATGCCGTAGAACGGATCCTCCAGATCACAGGGGCATCACCGGAGCGGACCTTCATGGTGGGGGACCGCATGGATACCGACATCCTGGCCGGACGCCGCATGGGCCTGCACACGGTGCTTGTGCTCACGGGTGTGACGCGCGCCGAAGACGTGGAGAGCGCGCCGGAGGAGATGCGCCCGGAGATCGTGCTGCCCGATCTCGCCCGTCTCCCGGAGGTCGTATGCACCGCGCCATAACTATCGCGGCCTCCGACTCCGCCGCGGCGTCGGGGGTGCAGAGCGATCTGAAGGTGTTTGACCGCTGCGGCGTCTACGGCGCGTGCGCAGTCACCACCATCACCGCGCAGGACACCTTCACGGTGCGAAGGCTCTACAAGCTGCCGGCTAGCATCGTGGGCGCGCAGATCGACGCGGTCACCACCGATCTGGGCGTGGGCGCGTGCAAGATTGGTTGGTACTATTCCGCCGAGCTCACCACGGTGATTGCTGGCCGGGTACGCCGTCGCTCGCTGCATCCAGTGGTCCTCGATCCATCTCTTTGGTCGGAGCGAGGGATGGCATTGACGCCGCCGCGCACGATCAAGCGCATAATCCGCGAGCTTTTCCCGGTAGCCACCGTCGTGACCGTTACCGCGCGCGAGTTGAAGGTCTTGAGCGGAACTCCGGGAGAGACCGCGGAGGAGCTTGCCTCCGCGGCCGCGCGTATCCGCGCGATGGGCCCTCAGAGCGTGGTTGTGGAGGATGCGCCCGCGCCGGAGGGCAGCACCGTGCTGGTTTTTGATGCGCGCGGCGCGGAGCAGGTGGCATCGGGTCCGGCGCGAGGGGTCGTGGCCGGCGCCGGCTCGATCTTCTCGGCCGCGCTCACGGCGGCGCTGGCCCGGGGCGATGATCTCCGCCAGGGCGCGCGCTTCGCTGCCCGATTCCTGGAGGCAGCCATCGGCAACGCCGAGGTACTTGGCAAAGGGCTGCCCGTAGCAGCCACATTACCTGTCATGGAGCATCAACCGCCTGGTGAAATCTGACGGCTGGGCATCTATGTTCTTTCAGCACGAAGGGGCCTTCTTTGGGTTTGTTCATGGCGGCGCACGCCGTGGAGGCGCCCGGCTCATCTCTTCCAAACCGGAGCAGGCCTGAAAGGGGAGAGCGGGAGTGGCGAAGTTTATCTTTGTGACTGGCGGGGTCGTCTCATCTATCGGGAAGGGGATCACCACCGCGTCACTGGGCCGCATGCTGAAAAACCGCGGCTACAAGGTGGCTCTGCAGAAGCTGGATCCGTACCTCAACGTGGACGCGGGTACGATGAACCCCTATCAGCACGGCGAGGTATTCGTCACCGACGACGGCGCCGAAACGGATCTGGATCTTGGGCATTACGAGCGCTTCGTGGACGTCAGCCTGAGCCGCAACTCCAACATCACCACGGGGGCGATCTACGGCGCGGTGATCGCCAAGGAGCGCCGCGGCGATTATCTGGGTGGCACGGTCCAGGTGATCCCACACATCACCAACGAGATCAAGGAGCGGATCCACCGCATCGCGCAGGAGAGCGGCGCCCACGTGGCGATCGTGGAGATCGGGGGCACGGTGGGTGACATCGAGGGCCAGCCGTTCCTGGAGGCGATTCGCCAGTTCAAGAAGGACGCCGGCGCCGACAATGTGCTCTACGTCCACGTCACCCTCGTGCCAAGCGTCGGCCCCTGGTCCGAGATGAAGACGAAGCCCACGCAGCACAGCGTGATGATGCTCCGCCAGATCGGCATCCAGCCAGATGTGCTCGTCTGCCGCACCAAAGCCCCCTTGAGCGAGGAGATGCGCGACAAGATCTCCCTCTTCTGCGACGTGCCGAAAGAGGGGGTCGTCGAGGCGCGCGACGTCGATTCGATCTATGAGATCCCGCTCGTTTTTGAGGAGGGCGGCTTCGGCGAGTATCTAGTGCGCGAGCTGGGCCTGCCCGGCGGCCGGCCGGAGCTGACGGCGTGGCGGCGGATGGTCGAGACCATCCACCGGCCCAGCCGGCACACTCGGGTTGCCCTGGTGGGGAAGTACACCCAACTCCGCGATGCCTATATCAGCGTCGCTGAGGCGCTCCAGCATGGAGGGATCGCCAACGACTGCGGCGTCGAAATCGAGTGGGTCGAGTCCGAGGATCTGGAGCGCAGAGACCCAGAGGAAGCGTTCGCCGGATGCCACGGCGTGGTCGTCGCCGGCGGGTTTGGCGTGCGTGGGATCGAGGGAAAGGTCCGGGCGATCCGCTGGGCGCGCGAGACAGGCGTGCCCTTCTTGGGGCTGTGCCTGGGGCTGCAATGCGCGGTGATCGAGTATGCGCGCAACGCCTGCGGCCTGGATGGCGCCTCTTCGCAAGAGTTCGATGAGGACTGCGCCCACCCGGTGATCCACCTCCTCCCCGAGCAAGAGGGCGTGACCGACCGAGGAGGAACGATGCGGCTTGGCCAGTGGCCTTGCCGCTTGAAGGAGGATTCGCTGGCGGCTAAGCTCTACAAGACCACCGAGATCCTGGAGCGGCACCGCCACCGCTACGAGGTGAACAACGCTTACCGTGATACGCTCACGGCGCATGGGCTCTCGATCAGCGGGACCACGCCGGACGGCCGTCTGGTGGAGATCGTAGAGCTGCCAGATCATCCCTTCTTCATTGCCACGCAGTTCCATCCGGAGTTCCGATCGCGGCCTAACCGCGCGCATCCCCTCTTCGCCGGAATCATCAGGGCCGCGCTGGAGCATGCCGAGCGATGATCGACGCACAGTCTGTGCGCCTCCGGTCGGCCCGTTTGCGCTGGCGGCAGGGGTCGTTCAACCTGGCGCTCGCCGTTCTTGCCGCCTGGCTTTTCCCGGAATGGGACTCCAACTTTATCGTGCTGGGCCTCTTCCCGTTCGGGGTGCTGCGCCTGGCGCAGGGCATCGAGCTCCGCCTCGGCCTGGTTGCCGGAGGCTGGACAGACATTCCAGCGACACCGCCCGTCCTCGGGTGTTGGGCCGCAGCCGCGGTCACTCTGCAGCGGCTGATGGCCCAGCGGGATCCTACGGACGCCGGCTGGTTTCTTTTCTGGCTCGCATTGGGGATCCTGCTCTATGCGGGAGGTCGCTTGCTGCAGATGCGTTACTATGCGCGCTACCAGCGCCGGCAGGTGCCATTGCACCCGGATGAGTCCAAAGGAGAGACCGAGTGATACGCGTCGGCGTGTTGGTTATCAGTCAACGATCCGCCCAGGGTCAGGTGGAAGATGAATGGGGGAAGCGGCTTCGCGAGTTGCTCCCTGCTGAGGAGTACGAGGTCGTCGAATACGCGATTCTCCCGGACGAGGTGGAGACGGTGCGGGTCACACTGCGCGAGTGGGCGGCGCGGTGTGATGCCGTGCTCACCGTCGGGGCCACAGGGCTTGGCCCGCGTGATATCACGCCTGAAGCGACGCGCAGTGTGCTCGACCGGGAATGCCCTGGCATCGCCGAGGCGATTCGCGCGCGCGGCTATAGCAAACGCCCCAGCGCCATCCTCTCTCGCGGATTGGCGGGCACCATCGGCTCCTGCCTGGTCGTCAACCTCCGGGGCAGCCTGGAGGGCGTCGAAGATGGTGTGGAGGTACTTCTGCCGATCATGCCGCAGGCGGTGGAGGTAGTGCGCAAGCTCGCGCAGCAGCACTGAGCCTGTGAGCGTGGACCACGCCCGGGCGCGGGGCTGGAAGCTCCGTGCTACTACCCGGCAAAGCCGTTTGGGCTCCCCCTCCCAACACCCTACCCTGGGTTACCCGGGAATGAAGCCCTACCTAGCCCGTAGGGCTTTACACACAAGCAGCGCGGAGCTTCTAGCTCCGCGCCTCCGCTGTTCGCCCGATTTCCGTGGCAGGGCGAACACTAAAGGTTCGCCCCCACCAACTGTTCGTCCTCGCTAAGGGTTCATCTCCGGCGCTGTCCCGGAGGGAGAGGTCCCGCGCGCAGATTCATTCGCGCACGCGGCGCGCACCCCGATAGCGGCTGGCGTAGTATTTGGACGAGAGACTGTCAACGACGACGCCGCGGCTTGGATTTGAGGCATGCACAAACTTGTCGTCGCCGATGTAGATCCCCACATGCCCAACATAGCGACTGCCCCGGCCAAAGAAGACCAGGTCGCCTGGCTTCAGGTCCTTGCGCGCGACCGGCTCGCCGCACTTGAATTGGGCTGCGGAGGAGTGGGGCAGATTCACGCCCATCCGCTTGTAGACATACTGGGTGAAGCCGGAGCAATCGAAGCCGCCACGCGAGGAACCGCCGTATCGATAGCGTGACCCACGCAGTTTCAGCGCCTGTTGGACCGCCTTGCTCTTGATCTTGGCGCTCGCCTCGCTATCGCTGACCTTCGTCGCCTCCTCTTCGCGGGCCTCGGCGACAAGGCGCATGATCAACGCATCGGTTGCCTCATCGGTGGTCGGTGCCAACTCCAGGACGAGGGTCTTCTCCTCGGCGGTATCAGAGTGCGTTGCCTGATTGGCGGCCGGGGCCTCGGCCTGGGCAACGCGCACCGAAATGCGTTCCGGAGCACTCTGCGCAAGAGCGGATGCGGCAAACAAGAGTGACGTCGCGGCAGCGACAATGCGTGTGCTTTTCAGACTGGTCCCGGTCAATACCTCATGTCCCTTCCTTGCGGAGCGGCATGGCTCGGGGATGACCGATGGAAGGCTGATAGTGGCTGGCTGTCCTGAAGGATGGCACCAACTCTACCCGCCGGCCCCGCAGTACTGCCTGAACTGTCTCTTATGCCCCCCTCGGGCGTGCCTGCCCGGGTTTCGGTGGGGATCCGGCCCATCCGGGTCAATAACTTGTTATAGTATACCGGAGTCGCCGCCCGGGTGTCAACCCCTTGTTGTGGCAAGCGCCGTTCCATGCCCCGGCTGGTCAGGCTGGAGCACGAGCCGCCCGCCCTGCTGGACGAAGCCCCCTACCATGCGCGTGTCGCCCGTCAGGAGATGCCCGTCGAGGTCGATGAAGGAGAACCCGCCCACTCCGGCCGCCAGATGCGCCGCGACGCTGATTCCCAATCGAGACTCCAACATGCAGCCGATCATCAAGTCGCAGCCCGCGGCCCGGCAAATCGCCGCGATATCGAGGGCGCCCAAGACGCCCGCCTTCATCAGCTTGATGTTCACCACGTCGGCCGCGCCGGCTTCTATGACCCGCCAGGCATCCGCGGGGGTGATCACGCTCTCATCGGCCGCCACCGGCACGGAAACGCGCTCGCGAACAAAGCGCATTCCATCCAGGTCATCGCGATGCACCGGCTGCTCGAAGAGGGAAACCGGCACGCCCGCGGCCAAGAGCCGATCAAGGAGCGCAACGGCTTCCTCGGGGCGGAAGCCCTGGTTGCCGTCCAGACGGATCTGCGCCCCCGGTGCCGCGCGCGCCACGGCCAGGACGCGCTCAAAGTCCTGCCCGCCCAGCCCGATCTTCACCTTCAGATCGGTGAAGCCCGCATCGAACGCGCTGCGCGCAACATCCGCGGCCTCATCGGGAGGCACGATGGGAACCGTCACATCGGTCACCACCTCAGACGCCATTCCCCCGAAGAACTGGTAGAGAGGCGCCCCCAGGTGGCGGCAATAGGCATCGAGGAGAAGCGCTTCCAGTCCGGCGCGGGCGGCGTGCGCCTCGGGATATGCGCGGTGGAACGCCGCAGAAATCGCCCGGTAGCCGGCAACATCGGCGCCCTGGAGGTCCGCGGCAAACGCCTCAAGAACGCGGCGCGCTCCCTCCTGTGTCTCGCCAGTGACGTGGGGCGCCGGGGCAACCTCGGCCAGACCCGTGGCGCCACCGGCGAGCTCCAGGGTAAGCAGCAAGTTGTGAGCTTCGGTGCGGCGCGCCTGCGCCGTCCCGAACGGTCGCGGCAGCGGGATATCAAATGGTTCCACGCTGAAACGCACGACCCTGGTGGAGCCCATTCACGCCTCCGCGATCCCAGCACCGTCCTCGGCGCTACACACGTAAATCTCGGGGGTGCGCCCCGTCGCCTGCTCGTACGCCCGCGACACCTCCGCGCGGAAGCGCTCCACCGCGTCCGCGCGCACCAGGCTGACGGTGCATCCCCCAAAACCGGCACCGGTCATGCGCGATCCGAGGACGCCCGGCACCGCCCAGGCCGCCTCGACGAGGATGTCCAGCTCGCGGCAGCTCACCTCGTAATCATCGCGCAGGCTGATGTGCGACTGATTCATCAGCTTCCCGAACGCCTCCAGGTCGCCCGCGCGAAGGGCCTCGACGCTGCGCAGGCAGCGGTCGTTCTCCGTCACCACGTGCCGCGCGCGCCGGCGCGTGACGTCTGCCAGAAGGTCTCCGTGCGCCGCCAGTTGCTCAGGAGTGACGTCGCGTAGGGCACCGATGTTGGAGAGCCGCCCGGAGAGGAGCACCACCGCGCGCTCGCACTCGGCGCGCCGCTTGTTGTATTCTGAATCGACCAGCCCCCGCTTCACCTTGGAGTCGGCGACGACGATGCGCACCTCATCTCCGCCAACGGGCACCGGCTCGTAGCTGAGCGTGCGGCAGTCAATCAGGAGCGCGTGCCCTTTCCTTCCAAGACGGGAGATAAACTGGTCCATGATGCCGCAGTTGACGCCCACGAATTGATTCTCGGCCTTTTGCGCCAGCCGGGCCGCGGAGACAGGCTCGATCTGGAAGCCGGAGACCGCCTCGAACGCGAGCAGCGCCCCGATCTCCATCGCGGCGGAAGAGCTGAGCCCCGAGCCGAGGGGCACATTCCCCTCGATCACGGCGTTCATCCCACGCAGCACGTGCCCCGCATCCTGGAGCACGGCGGCGATCCCGCGCACGTAGTTGCTCCAGGGCTGATCCGCGTCTTTCGTGATGTTGGAGAGCGAGAATTCCGATTCGGCATCGAAGTTGAGCGACCGGAGGACCACCTTGCGGTCATCCCGCGGGCTCACGGCAAAGCGAACCTCGCGGTCGATGGCAACGGGGAAGACAAAACCCTCGTTATAGTCGGTATGCTCGCCGATGAGGTTGACGCGACCGGGCGCCCGCACCAGCGTGCACTCGCCACCGAACACGCGCGCGAACTCGTCTCGAACTGCTTGCATCCGCGTTGTCATCAATCAGGCCTCCAGACCGGCATCATACTTCGATGGAGATAGGAACCCCCTCCACTCCCAGAGTCAGTTCGCGGGAGTGGAGGGGGTTCCTGCCCGCTCTCACTTCACCGGGATGAGTAGCGCCTCCTTCGAGGGGGCGAGGAAAGGCGGCACCACCCGCAGATCGACGTAGTGGTCCTCCATCGCCAGCTGCGTTGGCTTCTCCAGGCGGAGGCACCACGCCTCACCCGCCGAGGGCTTCGCCAGCTTCACCTCGAACTGATGCGTCTGCGCCGCGTTATCCACCTCTTGGACGACCTTGCCGGCCGGATCCAGCAGCGTGGCCTTCACCGCCTCGCCGAGGCCCTCGCCGAAGACGCGAACCGCGAACTCCGACACGCCCTCCGGCACCCAGAAGTAGTAATCGCCCGGCGAAATGTAGAGGCGAATCGACTGACCATCGCCGCTGAGGCTCACCGCGTGCGAGCTCTCCAGCAGGCGCACGTAGTTGCCACCGGGATCGGCTTTCACGCGGTAGAGGCCGGTCTCCGGCGCCGTGAAGCGCACCTCACCCTCCTCCTTGAACGCCACCTGGGCGCGCTGGACTTCCTGGCCCGAGGGCCCCGTCACCATGACCGGCATCGTCCTGCCGGAGTATCTCCCGACCTGCCCGTAGGTGAAGCGGAGGCTCACCTCGTCGCCCTGGCGGGCATACAGCACATAGTTGCCACCCCGGCGCTGGCGAGCCGAAGCGAAGTTGCGCTTTTCGGCCGGCACAGTCTCCTCAAGCGGCTTGAAGGTGACCCCCTTCATCTCGAAGCGCGGGAGGACCCGAAGCCGCATGATCGGCATCCACTGGGCCAGCAGCTCCTTCGTAAGCGGCGTCTCCTGGCGCTTCCCGTCCTTCTCCAAGAGAAGCGTTCCCGTCACCTGCTCGATGCCCACGCCGCCAGCCGAATCGACATACTTCATCGGAACGCGGTCGACCGAATCGCGGATCACGCACCTGTCAAACTCCACGCCGCCAATTGGGTCGCCAGCGCCCTGGCGGGCCATTAGGACAATAGGCGCCTGGTTGGCCGCTTCCGCCGCAGGGTTCACGACGGTGCACTTCTCGAAGCGAACCCGGCAGCCATTCGCAGGCTTGTCAGACACGTTAATTCCCGCGCCCTTGCTCGCCTCGAAGTGGCAGTTGATGAACTCGATCGTCCCCTTCACGGCGCCATCAGGAGTGTTCGCGGTGACCACGCACGCAGACGAGAGCTGGTCGCCAATCGCCCTGCAGTTCTCGAAGCGGACCGAAACCGGCTCCGAGGTTGCCTTCAGGGGCGGTAGGTAGAGGACGTAGCCATGCCCCTTATTGTTCTGGGTGATGCAGTTGCGCATCACACAGTTCACCAGGCGCTCACTGGGATGGTTGGGCTCGAAATCGATCCCCGCCTGCGGCGCGGTGCCAGCCGTGTCCTTCATCACCGTATTCTCGATCAAGAGGTTCTCGGCCGTGATCACGCTGATCCCCTGGCGATAGTTCCGGTCGCACACCACATCCTTGATATGCACGTCCTTGTTCGTGACGCCGGACTTTGCCGTGCCCAGGTAGATGCCATCGCCGCCGCTTTCGGCCAGTGTCAGGCCGTACACCTTGATATTGCTGCAGCTCCGGAAGCTGAGGCAGTGGCGCCACTCCGCCTTTTCATACTCCGGGCCGTCATAATCCGCCCGGCGCATCCGCAGCGTCGCGCCATAGCCGGTCAGGGTGATGTTCTCTTTCAGGTCCGCGTAGAAAAGCGAGTCGTTCCTCCCCTTGAAAGCGCCCTTCTTGGCGAGGACCTCCACGCCTCTCTCGAAGAGGATCTCCTGGTTGCTTGCCAGGGCGATCCCCGTCACGATCCACGGCTTGCCCACGTTGTCCACGATCAGCTTGCGCGCGCCCGAGTTGATCGCCTCTTGCAGCATCCGGGTGGAATCGTCCGGGTCGAAGCCCCACCACGAGGCTTTCGCCTCCTGGATCTTGCCGAGGCGAACGTCGCGGATCGCCGCTTCATTCCGCTGTACCTGCGCCATGGCGGCCCCCGGAAGAAGCCACGCCGCCAGGCCCAGCAGACAGGCCACACCGCGGACGCATGGCCCCATCAGAATCCGCAGACCATAGATCCTCATCCTCATCTTCTCCTTTCGGCAGGTGAGCACATGCCTCCGGATCGGCCCCGGCCGGCTCGCTCACACCCAGGATACGCCAATCAGGCCCGAGAACCTTCCCCGACACCTCACTCCCCGGCAGGGGCAGCAATAACCGCCAGGCTGTCGCCTTCACTCGCGTAGGGGTGCATCGCCGGGAGAGCCACATCGGCGTGCATCCGGTGGCAGCCGTAGCCGCGGAGACGGCCGCTCACCGGAGCCAGGATGGGCGTCACGCTGAGATCCACGTCCGAGAGCAGGTGTCCCAGTGGCTGGCCGGCTTCCACCCAGTCGCACGTCTCCAGCCCAGCCTCGACAAAGAGCCCCGAGGCTGGGGCGCGCACCTCGACAACGGTCGCTCGATCCAGCCAGACGGTCGGCTCGTCCAGGCCCTCGGGCGTGCCCGGGAGCATCTCGAGGAAGCGCGCGATGTTCAAGGCGGCGCGCAGGCCACGGCGGACTTCCTTTTCCAAGACGACATACTGGCCAGAAAGCTCGATGGTCAGACCGGCTCGCCCGCTGTCATTGAAGTAGGCATTGATCGTGCAGGGTATCTTGGGCTCGGTCTCGGTGCCGCCGCGCCCGGGCTGCGGGGCGGCGAAGGGCATGGCGCTGATGCGCCCCAACTCCATGCTCCGGGGCCGGTCTTTGCGCGGCAGGCACGCCGTCGCCCCGAACCGCTCCCAGCTGTGGATATCGAGCAAGTGGGTCGCGCGCGTGACCACGGCGTGATAGATGGCGTGGCTCAGGCGCTCGGTGTCGTTCCCATCCGGCTTGCCGGGCCAAGTGCGGTTCATGTTCTGCCCGCCATCGTCGCGGTAAGCCGTCTCCGGCCCGGAGGTGATGTGGTGCCGGCGCCTCTGAACCGCCGGGAGGTTGCAGAACGGCACCGCCAGGATCGTCCCTCGCTTCAGGTGCTGCCCGGCAATAGCGATGAACCGCCGGATCACCTCGGGCCCCTGCACCTCATTCCCATGCTGTGCCGCGGTCAAGAGGAAGCACGGCCCTTCCTGCCCGCTCTCCACCTCCCAATAAGGGATCGTTACGTTCCCGCACTGCGGCAGCTCAACGTTGATATGATGCACGCGCGTCTCTGCCATCCGTTTTCCTTCCTACGGCTCCACCCGGAAGTTGACCGTGCCCTCCGGCACAAAGCCCAGGTCGTTGGTGATTACAAACTCCTCGAACAGCACCTTCGCCGCCGGGTCGGCAGTGAGCGTCAGGCGGTGCCCGCCCGCTTTCACCGGGAAGCCCATCGGCGGCGCCGGGTTCGCGCGCTCTGGCCGGAAGCAGCTCCAGAGCCATGTCTTCAGCACCGGCCCACCATGCCCGATAGAGATGTAGCTGAAGGGGATACTCTGCCGCCCCAGCTCTTTTCCATCCAACTCCAGGCGGATGGGCGCCCTCCCGCTTCCATCCAAACTCTGCACCTTCGCCCACACAACCACTTCCCCATCGGCCGGCAGCGTGAAGGGCAGCTCCACGGAAGGCGCCAATGTGGTGTTCCAGGTGGTCTTCAGGCCGGCGACGAGCCGGGCAGGAAGCGCCTCCGTCTTCGCCTGCACCGCGTCCGAGGCAGGACTCTCGTTGCCGGCGCGGTCCACCGCCGTCACGCGGTAGGTGTAGGTCGTGCCAGGCTTCAGGCCCCAATCCACGAAGCGTGGTTCAGCGGGCGAGCCCACCAGGCGCTCCTGGACCGCGGCCACGTCCCCAGTGCTCGCGGCGTAGACGTTGTAATAGGCCACATCCGGCTCCCGGGCCGGCGCCCAGGAGAGGCGCACGGCATAACGCCCGGCAGCTTCCGCCTTCAACCCGGCGGGCTTCGCCGGCGCCTGGCGATCCGCACATCCCAAACCGGCTGGCCGGTAGCCGGGCGCATCAGTGAGGAGCATGCGGTCTACGCTCAGGCCCACCACAGTGGCTTCTAGCGAGAGGCTTGCCTCGCCCTTGTCCAGCTTCACCGCGGTGGGGTAAGCGAGCCACTGCCAAGCCTTCCCCTCGCAGCGCACCTCGCCCAAGACCGACCCGCCGGCCGAGGCCCTCAGAGAGCCGGTGCCCCGCGCTCGAATCCAGATACGGTATTCGCCCGCTTTCGGAAGGTTTGCCCTCAGTGTCATCGGCGGTGAGGCGCGCAGCTTGCCGAGGGTAACCGCGTAGAGCCCAGAGGCGCTCGCGTCGAACACCTCCACCGCGGGCTTCGGGTAGTGCCCTGTCTCTGCCTCCACGTAGACCGCCGCCGGCCCCTCCCACGGGTCGAAGGCGCAGACCTCGTTCGAGGGGAGGCCTTCCAGGCCGGAGTGCTCCACGGAGGTCACGCGGTAATAGGCGAGGCCATCCGGCGTATCACTCCAGGTGAGCGCGGCGATTGGCTCCGGCGTCAGCAGCTCGCCAGCCTCGCCAGAAGCCCCGGAGCGGTAGACCAGGTAACCCTTCGTCTCCTTGTGGTATCGGCCCGGCTCCCAGGAGAGATGCACCCGTTTCCCTTCCCGACGGGCGCGCAGGTTCTGAGGCGGATCCGGGCGGCGCATCACCATCCAGTAAAACTCGATATCCCCCATCATGGAGGAGGCGTAGCCCAGCTTTGTGCCGTCCGGGCTCATCTCGGGGTGTGCCTCCGACCAGTAGGTGGAGTGCTTCAACGCGGTGTTGTGCGCGCCGAGGAGCTGCGTGGTCTCGTTCCCGAAAGCGATCACCCGGCGCATGTAGCGCCCACTGCTCGTGCAGTACCAGTTCGGATCCGTCTCCCAGGTCTGGTGATCGGACGGCTCATCACTGATCGCCTTCAGCTCGCCCGTGCGCTTGTCGCGAATGGCGCACCCGGCCATGACGGCGACCCAGCGGCCATCCGGACTGTGCGCGCGGTGCCCGCTGGTTTGGTCGAACAGCTTGCGCACCTTCCCGTCGGTGGAGATGCAGTATTGCCCGGGGGGCGTCTGCCCCTCCCACTCGAACTCGATGGAGTAATCAGGCGCCTTGGTGAACCACGACTGGTGGACCCATCCCCCCGGATCGAGCATCAGGCCCTCTTTGCCGTCCCGGTTCATGATCCAGAGGCGCGAGCGCATCTTCCCGTCCGGATCGGGAAACGCCTCGCGAACAAGCAGCTTCTCTCCATCCTGACTCATCGGCCAGAGGGCGATATCGCCATCGAAGCGGCGGGTCACCTCGCGCGCCCCGGTGAGGACGTTGCCAACTGCCAGGTCCCAAAGGTCGGTCTTATCACGCCCGCGGTAGACCCGGTAGTAGACGCGCGCCGGGTCACGCCTATCCCAGATGGGGCTGGAGGCGTAGAAGTCGAGATAGCGCCACGCGGAGCCATCGGCACGCATGTGAAGCGAGCCCTTACCGAGTTGCCCGCTGTTGAAAAGAAGGTAGGAGCCATCGGCATTCCAGGGCGAGATCTCCATGTAGGAGTGGCGCGTGCTCGTTCCCGCAGAGCGCGTCAGCATCCACGTCTCGATGCCGGTGCTGGTATCCTTATAGATCACCCGGTCGCCCTGGAACCACCCATCGGCTCCTTGAAGGAGGGCATATGTCTTGAAGGAGGTGCGCGAGGCCAGCTCTTCGAGCCGGTGGTAGGGATGCGGCTTCGCCACCGCCTCCTGGGTGACGGTGACCTCGTTCAACCGGCGGATCACGACGTCATCCAGCAGGATCACCCCGCGCGTGCGAAGTAGCTGCCAGCCAACGCTCATCGCCTCGACGCCGTTCTCGGGGATGACCGCCTCTAGAGAGACGCGCTGCCAGCCCTTCGTCGCCGGCAAGCGCGTGCTCCGCTTGGCCCCGGCCTTGCCGAGCAGGTTATACCGCATGGTGAACTCGCGGTCACACTTCACCCATGCCGAGAGCTCGTAAGTGGAGCCTGGCTGCACGGACAGCTCGCGCGTGTAGAAAACCGGGAACCAGGCGATGTCGTCCGTCTTCTCCAGCCTCCCCGCCCACTTCCCGGAAGCCCGGTCCTCGCCGGTGATGGAGCAGATCCCCTGCCCCTCCTTCGCGTGGTAGGCGGCAACCCACTCTTTGGGCAGGCCCTTCTCGGGAGGCCCCGACTCGAAGCCAGGGTTCTCCTGGAGATTGGGATCCCCGAAGATCAGGTAGCCCCAGCACTCCGGGTTGGCAAACCCCTGGCTCTCGTTGCGCGGCCACATGGCGTTTGGATAGCCCTTCGCCACCAGGCCCACCTTCACGCGCCACACCCATCCGCGCGGCGGCGGCTTCACACCGAAGTCGCTCCAGGGGATGCGCACCTCGGCGCTCCAGCCACCCTCGCGAGCCGTGGCAACGGCCTGCCACGCGCCGTTCCACTGGATCGCCGCGTCTGGGGCAATGCCAGGGCCACGGCGCAGGTCCGTCATGGCGCCGTAGGCCGTAAGGCAGAGCTGTGTCACCGTGGGATCGACGAAAGAAGGGCAGAGAAAGATCTCGACGCAGTCGTCGTACCACGTCTTCCCGTCACGGCCACGCTCGCGCCCGAAGGGGAGCTTGCCGGGCGTCGTCACCGCCTCGATGCCGGCGTAGAGCGCCTCGCCATCCATGAGGAAACGCACCCGGGTCGCGTTCTTGACAGGCTTCCCGCCCACGCCCAGCTCATAGAACTGCGGCGGGGCCGCCGCGTTCTTCCAGCAGGCATCATCCAGGCGCCCGTCGATGACCGGCGCCTGGGGGGTGATCCGGCAGATGTACTCAGCCGGCGCGGCGCTCGCCCGCCAGCCGGAAAAGAGAAGCAGCAGAAGAAGCGCAACGGTGCGGATCATGGGAACTACTCCTTGCCCCCTGCTTCGCTGCTCCTGCAGGCGTTCCCTGCCGGTTGACATCCCGCGCCCGCATCCCCCAAGCGCCCTTTCTCTCCAGCCCATACCCTCTATGGTACGAGGGCGCCGTGCGCGCGGAGAGTATCGCGCAGGAGGTCGAGCGGCACGTCGCGCGAGGGCACGCCCTGGCGCACGCCCAGGGCGGCAGCGGCGCCGGCGGCCTGGCCCATCGCCATGCACGAGGCCTCCACACGCAACGCTGAGTTGGCCCGCCGGTCGCTGGAGACCGTGCGCCCCGCCACCAGGAGTCGCTGGCTCCCCTTGGGCACAAGCGCGCCGAGGGGCAGCGTGGGCACCACGCCCTCTTCGAGGAACTCGTGGTCCGTACCCTCCTCCGTATGCACGTCGATGAAGTAGAATGTGTAGGCCACGGCGTCGTCGAAGCGGCGCCCGCTCAGGTAGTCCTCGCGGGTGATCGTCGTCTCGCCCACAATCCGGTAGGTCTCACGGATGGCGGCCATGGGGTACATTCGAGCGATCCGCACCTTCTCGCAGCCGGGCAGCGTCTTCAGGAAGCGGAGCATGCGCAGCAGGCCCTGGCGTCCGGCGATGTTTGCCTCGCTCTGCGTCTCGGCGGTGGTAGAGTCCGCGCCGAAGAGGTGCTGTAGGTTGGCGCCACCCGCGCGAAGATAGTCGATGAACGGCCGGCGCGCGTAACAGAAGTCGCCCCGGATGAGCGTGCCGTCGCGAAGCGCCTCCTCGTAACGCGCCTGAAGTAGGTCGGCATCGAGCGCCTTGTAATCGTAGCCCTCCAGACGAAACTCCAGCGTGCCGGGCTGGCGGACCTCCCCCTTCACGCGCTCGAACCCGAGCAGGCCCACGACGTCGGCGTCGCCGCTGCAGTCAATCACCTCGCGTGCCAGCACCTCCCGGCGTACCCCCTTGCCAACGCTCTCCACCAGCCAGCGGTCGCCCCTCGCTTCCGCGGTCGTCACCACTTCATGGTAGTGCAGCGTCACTCCCGCCTCCAGGCAGCTCTCCTCGGCCAGGCAGGCATACAGATAGGGGTTCACCGAGACATGATGGGAGGGCCGATTCGGCGGCGGGTTGTTGAAGTCGGGCAGCGGGGTACCGTCCAGCGCCTTCGTCTTCGTGACCAGCTCCCAGCCGATGCCGGCGATCACCTGCCGGCCACGGTTGAAGAAGTGCGCCGGCGCGCTCACGCCGCCGTTCGTCATGGTGCCACCCAGCTGGCCGGTCATCTCCAGAACGACGGTTCGCGCCCCCAATCGGGCCGCCTGAATCGCGGCGATCACGCCGGCGGTACCCCCGCCAATGACCAGGACATCGGCTTCCTCGCGAAGGATCTTCATGCTTGCTGTCACTCCCATTCCAGACCAACGCCGTCGAGGCCTAACCCGAAGTATTCACCAGAATACTTCAAGAAAAGACTTTTACTTGGTGGCACGCCGTTGCCGCTACAGGCATCCGGAAGCAGAGTGTTTTCGGGGCAGTGCCCACGGACCTGGGCCACGTCTGACAGAAAGACTTCTTTTCATTATTCTGATGGATAATGAAGGCTAAGGCCCCAAGAGCGCTCCGGTCTGCCGCGCGGTTCGATAGGTCTCTGCCGCCAGGGTTCGCCCTAGGGAAAGTATTTCCTGCCGGGCTTCCCGGGCGAAGGGTATCGCGCCTAGCCGTCGAATGACACGGTAACCGAGTCTGGACGGAGGTTCGCGCATGATACCGAAGCTGGAGACGCAGACGATAGAACGAGACTACGCGGCGGCAAAGGAGATATACGCCGCCTACGGGGTGGATACCGACGCGGCACTCCAGAAATTGAGCCGGATTCACCTTTCGCTTCACTGCTGGCAGGGAGACGACGTCGGCGGTTTCGAGAATCCCGATGGCGAGCTTTCGGGCGGGCTCGCAGCCACGGGCAACTACCCTGGGAAGGCACGAACGCCCGACGAACTGCGCATGGACCTGAAGAAGGTTTTCAGCCTCATCCCGGGCAAGCACCGGCTCTCGCTCCACGCAATCTACGTGGACTATCCGGAGCCCGTGGAGCGCAACGCCCTGGAGACGAAGCACTTCCAGCGCTGGATCGATTGGGCTATTCAGGAGGGCATCGCCCTCGATTTCAACGGCACCTTCTTCTCGCACCCGCTGGCGGCCGATGGCTACACGCTCGCCCATCCGGATCCGGGGATCCGCCGCTTCTGGGTGGAGCACGGTATCGCATCCCGGCACATCGCCGCTGATATGGGCCGCGCCCAGGGGAGCCCTTGCATCAACAACACCTGGATCCCCGACGGCGAGAAGGATCTTCCTGCGGACCGCTGGGCGCCGCGCCAGCGCCTGGTGGAGTCGCTCGACGCGATGTATGCCGAGGAGCTGCCGGCCGAACTCACGCGCGACGCCATCGAATCCAAGCTGTTTGGCATCGGCTCCGAGTCCTACGTGGTCGGCTCGCTGGAGTTCTACCTGTCATATGCCGTCAGTCGGAAGAAGATCCTCACCCTCGATATGGGCCACTTCCACCCCACCGAGGAGGTCTCCGACAAGATCTCGTCCGTGCTCACCTTCATCGACGAGGTTCTCTTCCACGTCAGCCGCGGCGTCCGCTGGGATAGCGACCACGTGGTCACCCTCTCGGATCCGGTGCGCGCCGTCGCCGAGGAGTCCGTGCGCGGCAATGTCCTCGACCGGGTGCACTTTGGCCTGGACTATTTCGATGCCAGCATCAACCGGATCGCGGCATGGGTCATCGGCGCGCGCTCTCTCCTGAAGGCGCTCCTCATCGCCCTCGTCGAGCCCACGCAGCTGCTGAAGGAGATGGAGCTCAATGGCGACCGCACCGGCCGCCTGGCACTGATGGAAGAGCTGAAGATGTTGCCCTTCGCGGCGGTCTGGAACCGTTACTGCGAGATGCAGGGCGTTCCCGTCGGGGCCGCCTGGCTCAACGAGGTCCGCGCCTACGAGCGCAGCATCCTCTCCGAGCGCTGAGATACGCTTCTCTGGCCCCCCTTCCCTGGAAGCGGGAAAGTTTCTCCCACCCCACGCCCCCCCAGGGAAGGGGGGCCGCGCCCTGGCAAGTGGCCGGCCGCCGTTCCAGGAGCGTTTTCACCCATCCCCGCCCGAACGGGCTCTCTGGTCACGCGCCTGCCTGCGCGCCGCGATCAGCGCGAGGAGCGTCACCGCCGTCAGTGGAATGACAAAGCCGGCCATCGCCCGCGTGTAGCCTTCCAGTGCCTGGCTCTCCGTCCCTCGCAGATAGAGGTAAGCGACGAAAGTGACGTAGTATCCCAGGAAGAACGCGCCTTCCCACCGCTCGAGCTGCGCGCCGATCACAAAGACCGGCAGGAGGGCCACGGCCGCCGTGATCATGATCGGCATATCCAGGCGCACCGCCTCCAGCGGCACCGCCAGTCCGCCGGGAGAGAGGAGAGCGGCGGTGCCCAGCACCCCCATGATGTTGAAAAGACTGCTGCCGATGACGTTGCCCACAGTGATATCAGGATCGCCACGCCTCGCTGCAAGGGCGGATGTCGCCAACTCCGGGAGCGTCGTGCCAATGGCGACGATTGTCAGGCTGATCACCAGCTCGCTCACACCGAAGGCCCGGGCGAAGGAGACAGCGGCATTTACGACCAGGGCCGAGCCCGCAGCCAACAGGAGGAGGCCCAATACGACGAGGGCGATATGCCGGAGCCAGCCGTCGTGCCCGGCAACCTGCACTTCTGTCAGGGCGGCGGGATACCCGGCTTCCTCCCCGCTCTCCCGCCCCCGCCGGATCGCATGCCGCGTGTAGGCAATAAGGCCCAAGATCAGAAGCGCCCCCTCATAGCGCTGCAGCCGGCCATCCACCGAGAGGAGGAAGAGCGCCAGCGAGACGACCGCCAGCAGCGGCACATCGCGGCGCACCAGCTCCTGCGAGAGGCAGATCGGCGCCAAAAGCGACGAGACGCCGAGGATCAGGAGAATGTTTAGGATGTTCGCACCGACAACGTTCCCAACGGTGATATCTGCCTGCCCAGTCAGCGCGGCGCGGATTGCCACCCCTAGCTCCGGCGCGCTGGTTCCGTAGGCTACCACCGTGAGCCCGATCACCAGGGAGGAGACCCCGGCCGCGGCCGCCAGGCGCGACGCCCCGCGCACCAGCGCCTCAGCGCCTCCGACCAGAGCGAACACCCCCAAGATGAAAGAAGCCACCATGATCCAGATCATGATGGCTTCTCATTCCATGCCAGCGCCGTGATCAAACCCGCTTCCGGAAGCGGCACGGCGCCACACCGCTCACGCAGGGCGATCGCCTGGGCCCGTGGCACCCTATCGTCTAGTGACCCCAGAGGTACTTCTCCGGCGTGCGGTCGACGTTCTTGTTGATCTTCAGCCACTTGACGTGGCCATCGCAGTAGAGGATGTTCGTGCCTTCCGAGTGCCAGTCGGCAACGCCCTGATAGCGTGCGTTCTCACTGGGTAGCGAGGAGCCCGTGCCTTCGACACCCGGGCCATAGTAGTAGTTGGGGCTCGCTACCGGGCACCAGACGATGTAGCAGGTGGAGTCACACGCTATCAGCGTGTCCGCGGGGCGCTCGCGCGCGGCGGTGCGCTCCGTGCTACTGTGTGAAGAGGACGCGGTTGGCTGGCCGATGTGGTAGTTGTAGCCATACGCCGTGTTGAACTCAGCGCTGCCGGTGCCCGGCTTGTTGGGCGAGCTTGGGCAGTGGATCACGTTCTTGTTCTTCATGTAGGGATCGACGACCTCTGGCCAATAGTACCACGTCGTGGAGTACTTCCCCGGCGCGTCAAACCGGTAGAGGGGATACGCCTCGTCGTAATCCTGGTAGTACATCATGAACGCCGCCCCCAGCTGCTTCAGATTGCTCTGGCAGGTGGATTTGCGCGCGTTCTCCCGCGCCCGGGCGAAAACCGGAAACAGGATCGCCGCCAAGATGGCGATAATCGCGATGACAACCAGAAGCTCAATCAGGGTAAAGCCGTGCTGCTTCCTGAACCGCATGGCCTTCTCCCTTCTCTTCCCTTGGGTGGCCGCCGGAGCGTGGCCACCCAAGGGAGCACAACCCGATATCCGCCCGCCTGGGTCTTCGTGGCACGCGGATATCGGGCAAACACTAACTAGGGGTTCGTAATCGAGGGCAAGGCTCCTCTCATGAGCGCGAGGCTATTGCAGGCGCTCCTTGAGCAGGTCATTGACAACCTGCGGATTGGCCCGGCCCTTGGTCACGCGCATCACCTGCCCGACAAAGAACTTGACGAGCTGCTCCTGGCCGGCCTTCAGCCGCTCCCACTCCTTCGGGTTCGCGGCGATGATCTCATCGAGCGTGGTGGCGATCGCCTCGGTGTCGGTGATCTGCGTCAGGCCCTTGGCGCGAACGATCTCCTCTGCGGCCTTGCCGGTCGCAAACATCTCATCGAAGACTTCCTTGGCGATCTTGCCGCTGATGGTTCCCTTGTCGATCAGCGCCAGCAGGCCCGCGAGCGCCTCGGGCGAGATCTTGCTCTCGGTGATGTCGAGGCTGGCGGCGTTCAGTCGGCCCAGCAATTCGCCCATCACCCAGTTGCTCACCGCCTTGGCATCGGAGTGCTTCTTGGCAGCCGCCTCGAAGTACTCCGCGAGGGCTCGAGTCTCGGTCAGGACCTGGGCATCGTAGGCGGGCAACCCGTACTCCTTCTGGAAACGGAGCTGCTTCTGGCGCGGCAGCTCCGGAAGCTGGGCGCGCTGCTCCTCGATCCACGCCGGATCGAACACCATCGGCGTCAGGTCAGGATCGGGAAAGTAGCGATACTCCTGCTCCGCCTCTTTGCTGCGCATCGGCGCCGTCACCTGGCGCGCCTCATCCCAGCGCCACGTCTCCTGGACCACCACGCCGCCCTCGCGGAGAAGAGCAGTCTGGCGGGCAATCTCATACTCAATCCCGCGGGCGACGGCGCGGAAGGAGTTGAGGTTCTTCAGCTCCGTCTTGGTGCCCAGAGCCGTGCTACCCTTGGGGCGAACGGAGACGTTGGGCTCGCAGCGCAGGCTCCCCTGCTCCATCTTGCCGTCGCAGACGCCGAGGTAGGTCAGGATAGCTCGAAGCTGCTCCAGGTAGGCACGCGCTTCCTCTGCCGAGGAGATATCCGGCTCGGAGACGATCTCCATAAGGGGCATGCCAGAGCGGTTGTAGTCTATCTCGCTCGTGTGCGGCGAGACGTGGAAGAGCTTCCCCGTATCCTCCTCCAGATGGCAGCGCCGGATGCCGATGCGCTTCACTCGGCCGTCCACCTCGATCTCGATGTAGCCGTTGCGGCCAATTGGGTCGTCGCCATACTGCGAGATCTGGTAAGCCTTGGGGAGATCAGGGTAGTAGTAGTTCTTGCGGTAGAAGATGCTCCGTGGCGAGATCTCGCAGTTGAGCGCCAGCGCCGCGCGCACGACGAACTCGACGGCACGCCGGTTTGGCACGGGCAGGGTGCCCGGCAACCCCAGGCAGATCGGACACACCTGTGTGTTCGGCGCCGCACCGAACGTCGTCGGGCAACCGCAGAACATCTTGCTCTCGGTCAACAGCTCGGCATGGACCTCCATGCCGATTACCGGTTCATACTCTGTCATCGTTCCTCCGAACTATCGAGCCGCGGGTCACACCTCGGGCGTGCGGCGGTGCCAGTCGGTGGATTGCTCGTAGGCATAGGCCGCGCGGAGGAGGGTCTCCTCGCCAAAAGGCTTGCCCATGATCTGCAGGCCGATGGGAAGGCCCTCGTAGAAGCCGCAGGGCACAGAGATCGCCGGAATTCCCGCCAGGTTGATGGGGATGGTGCAGACATCCGCCAGCTTCATCTGCAGCGGGTCTCCCGTTTTCTCGCCGATCCCAAAAGCCACCGTGGGCGACACGGGCGATACGAGCAGGTCATAGCGCTCGAAAGCACGGTCGAAATCCTGCTTCACGAGGGTGCGCACCTTCAGCGCCTTCAGGTAGTAGGCATCGTAATACCCGGCGGAGAGCGCGAAGGTGCCGATCACGATCCGCTGCTTCACCTCTGGGCCAAAACCGGCGTCGCGCGTGCGCTCCATCATCGTGTTCGGGTCATCCGCGGGCACGCGCAGGCCGTAGCGCACGCCATCGTAGCGGGCCAGATTGCTGCTCGCCTCGCTCGGCGCGATGAGGTAGAATACCGGGAAGGAGTAGTCGATGTGCGGCATCGAGACTTCCTCGGCTTCGGCGCCGAGCTCCACCAGGCGGTCGACGGCCGCGCGCACGGCGGCATTCACTGCCGGGTCAACGCCCTGCGTCCAAAGCTCCCGAGGCACGCCCAGCTTCAGCCCCTTCACATCGCTACGCAGGGCCTTCGTGTAGTCTGGCACCTCCGCCGTGGCTGAGGTCGCGTCGTTCGGATCGTGGCCGCTGATCGCCTGTAGGAGGAGGGCGGCATCCGTCACATCGCGGGCAACCGGCCCGATCTGATCGAGCGACGACGCGAAGGCGACCAAGCCATAGCGCGAAACACGCCCGTAGGTTGGCTTCAGGCCGACAACCCCGCAGAAGGAAGCGGGCTGTCGGATGGAGCCGCCGGTATCAGAGCCGAGGGAGAGCGTTGCCTCGCGCGCAGCGACCGCCGCGGCCGAGCCACCGCTGGAGCCTCCTGGCACGCGCGAAAGATCCCACGGATTGCGCGTGACGTGGAACGCCGAGTACTCGGTGGACGAGCCCATCGCGAACTCGTCCATGTTGGTCTTCCCGATGAAGACCGCCTGCTGGTCACGCAGGCGCTTTACCACGGTGGCGTCATAGGGCGGCACCCAGTTTTCGAGGATCCGCGACGAGCACGTGGTTCGAATGCCCCGGGTGCAGAGGTTGTCTTTGAGAGCAATCGGAATGCCGGCCAGAGGCGGCAGCGCCTCGCCGCGCGCCCTGCGCTCATCCACGGCCCGCGCCTGTTCGAGCGCTTCCTCAGCCGCGACCGTGACGTAGCTCTTCACCCGCTCCTCAACGGCGCTGATGCGGTCCAGAGTATCCTCGGCAATCTCCACCGCCGAAACCTCGCCCCGGCGCAGCAGCTCGGCGAGCTCGTGGGCAGTGAGCATATGTAGTTCTGGCATGGGTTACTCCAACATCATACACGAAACAGGATCCGCCGCGAATGGCCAACTGCAGGAGTCAGCGCTTGGGCCAGCCACCCGTCTCGGGCGGCCCGTCTCATGCGTCAAGCGTTACGTCTCGACGATTCGCGGCACAACAAACATATCATCGGCGCTCTCCGGGGCGCCGGCGGTCGCCTCTTGGGGCGTCAGGCAGAGCCGCGGAGTGTCTTCCCGGAAAACGTTCTCAATCGGGATGCTGTGCGCCGTCGGCGGCACCGTGCTCGTGTCCAGCTCCTGGAGGCGCTCGAAGTGCTCGAGGATGGCGTTCAAATGCGTGGTCAGGCGTTCCTTTTCGTCGTCGGCGAGCGCCAGACGCGAGAGCCGGCCCACCTGGTCGACATACTCTTTGGTGATCCGCATACAGATCCTCTCCCCGGCGCCCGGCGCGCTTCTCACGCGGGCGCCACCTCCATTATAGCAAAATCGCAGATCGCGCGGCAACCTATCCTTATTTCGGGATTCCGCGGTAAGGAGTCTAGTCACGAGGCATAGGAACCTGCGGCTCAAGCATCAGAGTCCTTGGAGACCGCCGCCACTGCCGCGCGGTAGCTCCCCTTCACTGGGGGAGGCGAGGGTCGGAAGGCAGGGAAGGAGCCGGGGGTTAGGAAAGTTGCCGGACCGAAGCAGGAAAGTGGCACGCGAGGGCCAACCTAGAAAAGAGCGGGTAGGAAAGCATGGGCCCCCCTTCCGCAGGGAAAGCCCTATACCACGCCACCTTCACCCTACCCTGGGAGATCGCCGATGCGCATTGAGGATATCGCTTCCATTGGCTCGACGCACCACCCGGAGCCAGAACCGCCGGCTCCGGCCCTGCGGCGCGCCGCCCCCGCCGCACGCGCCGAAGACTCCGCGGAGATCTCTCAGCGCGCTCGCGAGGTGCAAAAGGCCAAGGATGCCATCCTCGCCCTGCCCGAAACGCGCGAAGCCCGCATTGCCGAGATACGCGCCCGCTTGAAGCGAGGAGAGTACACTATCTCCTCGCGCGATATTGCCGACCGCATGTTCGACGAGTTGACGAGTCTGGAAACGTCGGACGAGCATCCCAATCAGCCGTAATCAAGCCGGGGCGACGCGCAGCTCGGTTCTCGTCCGCGCGTGGGCCAGCCGAATGCGCCGGGCACGAGTCCGCCTGCCGCAATGCGCCCGGGCCACGATCCCCCGGAAGGTATCCGCTTGCATAGCGGGAATGCTCCGTTAGCGCCTATCGATAGACGCGGGTATCCATCGCCTGCTGGGCCTATGGGCCCCCTCGGATCGGCGCCGTGAGGAGGATCCATGCAACTCGCATTGGGAGCTACGACTCGTCCCTGGAACCAGTGGAGCTTCGAGGAGGCGTGTGGCGCCATCGCCGCGGCCGGCTACACCGATGTCGCCCCCTTTGCCCACGGCGGGAAGATACCGCTCACCTCGGAAAGCACCCCGGAGGAGATCGCGGCGGTGCGGAAAGTGGTCGATGCCGCCGGCCTCAAGCCATCGATGCTGATCACCCACATGCGCCTGAGCGATCCGCTTGAGGATGCTATCGCCGATTACCGCAAGACGATTGACGTGGCCGCCGCCGCGGGCATCACTTGGGCGATGAACTGCGGCTGCAGCCAACCCGAGCTGTATGAGAAGTACAACGCGCTCTTCCGGGCATGCGCGCCCTATGCGGCGGCGAAGGGCGTGCGCCTGGTGATGAAGCCCCACGGCGGCAATGGCCTCACCGGCCAGCTGATGCGCGCGGTCGTCGAGGCGGTGGATCATCCCAACTTCTCCATCTGCTATGACCCGGGCAACATCATCTACTACACCAAGGGCGAGCAGCGGCCAGAGACGGATGTGCACGCCATCAAGGAGCACGTGAGCATCTGCATCATCAAGGATTGCGTGGTGGTCGATGGCAAGCCGGATGTGAATATCCTCCCCGGCACGGGCTGGGTGAAGTTCGACAGCGTGCTCGGCTCGCTCGCGGAAGCGGGCTTCCGTGGGCCCCTCTACGTTGAGTGTCTGGGTGGCACCACGTGGGACGACATCAACAGCCGCGCCAGGCAAACCTATGAGTACATTGCCGACATCGTCGCCCGGCTGTAACCGCCGGGTGGAGAAGCGCGGCGCGCGCCTCGCAGTCCGGTGAGGCCCCATGAGAGGGGTGGATCCGTGGATCGCGGGGGCGAGGAGATAGGCCCCCACGATCCGGGATTCCTGCGGAGAGCAGGGCACCCGCCCGGATCCCCCTTCTCCTTTACATCTCCCGGGAGATAATGTATCATACCGATTGAGAGCTGTAGCAACCGGCTGGCAAGGAGAGTCCGCACATGGGGAGTGCACCCTTAGAGAGCAGGCACGGAGGCGAAGAGAACGAGATCACGGCGCCTCTTGAGCTTCAGTCTCTTCGGGAGGGCTGGGCCAAGCTCGAAGCGCGAGCGCCCGAGTGGCACGCCGAGGTGACGTTCGCCGCCAAGACCGACCTCGGACGCGTACGCGAAAACAACGAGGACAAGTTTGACTTCCTGGAGCCGGAGGAGCCCGCCGTGCTGGCCGCGCGCGGTCGGTTCTACGCCGTGTGTGATGGCATGGGTGGGCATGCCGCCGGGCAGATCGCCTCGGAGCTGGCTCTCAAGAGCATCATCAAAAAGTATTACGCCAACACCACCGATGATCTGGAGACGGCGTTGGCGGCCGCCGTGCAGTATGCCAACGCCCTCATTCTCGACACGGCCGCGACCATTCCCGGGCGCTCGGGGATGGGCACCACCTTCACCGGGGCGATCCTCCACGAGGAGTACCTGATCGCCGCGCAGGTGGGCGACTCGCGCCTCTACCTCATTCGCGACGGCGAGATCCGCCAGATCACCCAGGATCACTCCTGGGTCGCGGAGCAGATACGCCTGGGCGTGCTGGATCCCGAATCCGCAGCGCGCTCGCCCTTCCGTAACGTCATCACCCGCTCGCTCGGCGCGCAAGAGAGCGTGGAGGTGGACCTCTTCCGCGAGAAGATCCGGCCCGGTGATGTGATTCTCCTCTGTTCCGACGGGCTCACCGGGCACCTCGACGACCAGGAGATCGCCCTTCTCGCCAGGCGTTCGGCGCCCTCCGTCGCCTGCATGGAGCTGATCGACGCGGCCAATGACAGGGGGGGCCGTGACAACATCACGGTACTCATCATTCGCGTGGATGCGGTGAAGCGCTTCGACCCGGCGGCTGAGCCTGCTGATCCGGGCGAAGAGCCCGCGCCGGAAGCGCCCCCTTCTCCCCCAACCGAGGGTGAGAAGCGACGCCGCTTCCCGCTTCCGTGGCGTTAGCCGGCTCGGATCCCATGGCTCCCAACACGCTGAAACGCTACCAGATCATCCGGGAGATAGCGCGCAGCAACGACATCGTCTATGAGGCGCACGACCCGCAAACGGGCCGGCGTATCGCCATCAAGGAGCTGGCGATTCCCCCTGGGCTGGTAGGCCAGGCGCGACGCGAGCGGATCGAGCGCTTTCGGCGCGAGGGCCGGGCTGCGGGGGCCCTCTCCCCCCACCCACACATCGTCACCATCTTCGATGTCGATAACGAGGGGGATCGCTACTTCATCGCCATGGAGTATCTGGAGGGCCAGCCGCTCCGGGATATCCTCCAGATGGAGGGCCCGCTGCCGGTCGAGCGCGCCATCCGGGTCGCCCTGCAGGTGTGCGACGCCCTTCAGCACGCGCACGCACGCGGCGTTATCCACCGCGATATCAAGCCGGATAACATCCACGTCCTCCCCGGGGATGTCGTCAAGCTCACCGATTTCGGGATCGCCCGCATTGCCGCAGATCCCTCTATCACGAGTGACGGGCAGGTCTTCGGCACCCCGAGCTACATGTCTCCAGAGCAGATCGCCGGAAAGCCGCTCGACGCGCGCACCGATATCTACTCCCTTGGGGTCACGCTGTATGAGATGCTGACCGGGCGCAAGCCATTCACCGGAGACAGCGTCGTCACAATCACCTATAACATCATCAACCAAGAGCCGCCCCCGCTCGTAGGGGTGCCGCCCGAAGTGCAGCAGGTGGTGTTGCGCGCCATGGCGAAGGCGCCTGAAGCCCGCTTCCCTTCGGCGGCTGCCCTGCGCGATGCGCTCGCCAACGCCCGCACGCTCGCAACGAGTCCGCACGCCGGCTCTGGCGCTCAGCGCACCCTCCCGCCGGGCGACCCGTCGCTTGCCTACGTCGCTTCGCCGGCGCCGGCGCCAGCGCCCTCTGGCCCGGAGCCCACGCAGCAGGATCCGCCGCCCCTCTACATCCCCCGGCGGCCCTCGCAGATCGGAAGCGCGCTCAAGCGTCACAGCCAGTTTCTCTCCCTCCTGGTCATCGCGGTCATCCTGAGCCTGGCGTGCGTCTTCTTCATCTGGTCTGGCAACAAAGCGTATCAGAGTTACCAGGTCCGCGTCCGCGAGACGCGCGCCATCGAACATGTGCAAGCGGGGGTCACCTTCTTCAAGCGCCAACGCTACGAGGATGCCCTGGCGGAGTTCCAACGCGCCATGGAGGCCGCGCCCGGCAGTCAGACCGCCGCGATCGCGCGCGGCAACGCCGCCGCCGCCTGCATCAACCTGGGGAACGCATGCCTTCGGGCACGCCCGGCACAGGCTGTGCAGTACTATCGCCAGGCGCTGCAGTTCGACCCGCAATCGGCCATCGCCCATCACGGGCTCGGCATGGCGTTGCATAACGCCAACGATATCGAGGGCGCCATCGCCGAGTGGGAGTGGGTCCTCAAGAACGCGCCTTTCGATCCGGTGGCAGCCGACGCCCGGCGCTCCCTGGCCGCGGCCCACTACAACCGGGGCGTGGCGGCGTTCAACGCGGGAGATTACGAAGGCGCCGCTGAAGCGTGGTCACAGAGCATCAAGACGGATCCCAACAGCAGCATCGCCCGGCAGGCCCGTGCTGCGCTGTTGAGCATTCCCTCGGGAAGCCCCGGGTTCTACTATCGCTGAAGAGCGCACCGCACTCTCCTTGTCCGCGCACGGAAGGCGATGGAAGCCGTTTCGGGCGCCTGCTCACTTCTTCCGCCGCGCATTCCGCCTGGCACCAGGTTTCGGGTTGCTCAAACGCGGGCAAATCCGGCGGTGAACGCCTGGGAACCCCAGGCGGAGCATGGGAGGGAGCGAGTATGGATCCACAAGAGCGTCTTCACCGCTACATCGATGACGCCATCGCCATGGAGGCGGGGCTACTGCCCGCGCTCAAAGATATGGCCGACGAGGCCACAACCGATGCGGACCGCCAGATGTTCCTGGAACACCGCGATGTGACCCAACGCCACCACGACCGCCTGGTGGCGCGTCTGAGGGAGATGGGCAAGGAGCCCTCCTACCTCAAAGGCGTCGTGAACAAGCTGGGTATCATGGGAAGCGAACTGGTGAACGTGGTCCGTGAAAAGGAGGAGAAGGCGGTGCGCAACTTGATCACCGCCTACGGTGCGGAGCACGTCGAAGTCGCGTCCTACATCGCTCTGGAGGCGGCGGCAAGCGCCGTCGGCGACACGGTGACCGCAGAGCTGGCCCACAGCATCCGCACCGAGGAAGAGGCGATGATCCACAGGCTAGATGCACGCTTGCGGTCGTTACCTTCGGTGGTCATGCAGCCCATGACGATTTAGCGCGGGGTGGCCCCCCGGAGTTCCGGCAGCGAGGTGGGAGCGCGGCATGCCATCCGGCACCACCCCGCCTCGCTGTCATGTTCGATACGCCCTTTCTGGCGGCTCATGCCTGCGGCGGCGTACCCCACGCCTCGTTCACCAGCCGCTCGCGAAGCCGCGCCAGCCGCTCGGCCACGGCGCTTTGGGAGAGACCGCTGCGCGCCGCGATCTCCTTAATCGACAGGTCATGCTGCGTGCGCCACTCTATCAACCACTGATCGGTCGGCTCGAGCGAATGAAACCAGGCGTGTAGATCGAAAGATGCCATCGGTGTTACTTCCCAAGCAGATCGAGCGATGCGGAGCTCACGCTCTCCACCGGTGCTCGCCCGAAAGCCCCCGTGTCCCTCATCCATTCTACTAAGCGCCCGTCTGGGACGTCAACCGGCAGCCCGGGGATGTGCCGCATCATCCCTCGCCGGACCCAGGGAGGGGGTGGCGCGCCTGGGCAGACAGCCGTTTGGGGCACCCCCGTCCTGCATCGCGCGGGATCGCTGAGGCCATTACCGCCGGTAATACCGGGGCAACATGGGAGAGACGCTACCCCTCCAGTCGGATCACGGAAGCGACTTCGTTCACCATAGGGAGCGTGGCGATCTCGGCCAGAGCGGCGCGCATCTGGCGCTCCTGCACCGCGTGCGTGATCCAGACGATCTCCGCCAGGCCTGGGCCCACCTCGGTATCCGGCTGGAAGACGCTGGCCAGGCTCACCCCGTGGCTGCCGAAACAGGTGGCGATTCTCCCGATGACACCTGGCCGGTCGGTAACGCGCATGCGCACGTAGTTGCGGCAGACCACCTCTTCCATCGGAAGCAGGGGGAGCGAGCAACCGCAACGACAGGGCACGCGCCCGGCGGCGCCGTGGAGAAGATTGCGCGCGCAGTCCACCACATCGCCCACCACGGCCACGCCGGTCGGTCCCTGGCCTGCGCCGCGGCCATAGAACATCACATCGCCCACTTGCCGCCCGCGGACCAGCACGCCGTTGAAGACGTCGCTGATGCTTGCCAGCGGGTGCTCCAGGGGAATGAACGCCGGATGCACGCGGATATCGACGCGGCCTCCCAGGCGGGCGGCAATGGCGAGGAGCTTCACGGCAAAGCCCAGCTGGCGGGCATAGCCAATATCCGCGGCAGTCACACGGGTGATGCCCTCATGGTAAAGATCGCTCACGGAAACCCGGCTCCCGAAGGCTATGGAGGCGAGGATAGCGATCTTGTAGAGCGAGTCCAGGCCTTCCACATCGGCGGTAGGATCCGCTTCGGCATAGCCGAGCGCCTGCGCGGAGGCCAGCGCGTCTGCGAAATCGCGGTTCTCGCGCGCCATCCCGGTGAGGATGTAGTTGGTGGTGCCATTGACGATGCCCACGATCCGCTCGATGGTATCGCCTGCCAGCGACTCCTTCATCGGCTTGATGATGGGAATTCCACCGCCGACAGCACCCTCGAACATCAGATCGACGCCCTTCTCGGACGCCAGCGCGAGGAGCTCGCCCCCTTGCTTGGCCATCAGCTCCTTGTTGGGCGTGACCACCGACTTGCCACGCGCAAGGGCGGCGCGAACCACCTGGGCCGCCATGCCAACACCGCCAATCGCCTCGACGACCACATCGATCTCGGGATCGGCAATCACGCTCTCCGCGTCGCTGCGCCGCAACGCCTCCGGCACCTCGAACCCCCTGGGGCGGGTCCAATCGATATCCGCAACGCTCTTCAGCACCACGGGGGCACCCACGCGCCCGGCAATCCAGGCGGCGTTACTCAGGAGCACCTGGACAGCGCCCGTGCCCACGGTGCCGCAGCCAACCACGCCAACAACAACCCGGTCTTTCGATCTCGTAGCCAAAGCAACCTCGCTCCCAAGCGCTTCGAACGGCGCGAGCCACAGGGGAGAGCCCTCATCGCGTGGAGGAGCGGTATCCGGTGGGATCCGGTCACGAGACTCGCAGGCTCCATTCTCCACCCGATGAGGCGACATAGCCGGCTCGCAGCCGCGCGAGGAACTCTTTCCGTGAAAGATAAAGCGGCACCGACGACCAGGTGCCTCTCTCTCATTCGCCGCCTGGCGGTCAGATCCCTACAGGGGGGGATCATCGGAGAAGCGCCGACCGCCGCGCGCGTCTCATCCCGTGAGGACGACGAGGGTGATATCATCTTGTTGAGGGGCATCGCCGGCGAAGGCGCTCACCGACTCCTCGATCCGCTGGATCTGCTGGGCGCTCGAAAGCCCGGCCGTCCCGCGCACGGTCTCGACGAACCGCCCTAGTCCGAACTCCTCGGAGTGGTGGTTCATCGCCTCGGTGATGCCGTCGGTGTAGATGAGGATGGCGTCGCCAGGGCCGATCACGGTCTCCTCTACCTGGAGGCTGTGACCGAACTCGGCCGGCGAGAGGACTCCCACGGCCGCGCCCGAGGGGGTGAGCACCTCGATGCGGTTATCGCGGAGTAACAGCGTCGGCTCGTGGCCGGCGCGCGCCCAGGAGAGTGTCCGGCGCTTCACGTCGAGGATGCCGTAGAACAGCGTGATGAAGGTATCGAGGCGCAGGTCGCCGCAAAGAGTGGCATTGGCGCGCATCAGAGTGTCGTGCACGGATCGGTTCCCGAACGCATACGTGCGCATCACCGTGCGCAGCATCGCCATCGTGAGCGCCGCAGGCACCCCCTTCCCGGAGACATCGGCGACCACGATGCCCAGGTGCCCCTCGGCAACCCAGAAGAAATCGTAGTAGTCGCCGCCCATCTCGAGCGCGGGGCGACTGAGCGCATCCAGGTCGAAGCCGGGCACCTTGGGAGCATCGGCTGGGAGGAGCGTTCTCTGGATCTCACGGGCGATCTGTAGTTCACGGCGAACACGCTCTTGCTGCGCCAAAACGGCCACCATGCGCGCGTTATCGATATAGAACGCCGCCTGTTCCGCGAGGGTGGCCAGCAGGAACTGGTCATCCTCCGAAAACTCGTCTGCGTTCTGCCGGTTCAGCACGGCCATGACGCCAAGCACCTCGCCGCGGAGAACGAGGGGCGTCAGAAGCATCGGATGGCGCCTCACCGGATCGACGACACTGCCCACCAGGATTCCCGCTTCGGCGGCGTCGCGAATGCGGAGCGGCGTCTGCTTGGCCGCCACCTCTCCGACAACACCCTGGCCGAAGGCAAAGCGCTGGCGGAGCGCGATCCGCGTCAGCTCCTCCCACCGGCGCATCAGGTT
>ERZ795045.928-NODE-928-length-34947-cov-13.314169_pt1 | contig 34947 bp, 29 predicted proteins | sample MGYA00375129_ERZ795045 | MGnify/ENA primary metagenome ERZ795045 (study PRJEB30174, sample SAMN05720166) | activated sludge metagenome | isolation source: anaerobic digester from wastewater treatment plant | place: Japan | collected 2015-05-15 ...
TTCTTGCCAAGAAGGAGTCTTTTCATTCTCTTATACACAAAATTTTCAACATTCTGTTATGGAACGGATCTTGAAAATCTCCACAGAGTCAATGTTTTGGATTTTATCAGCTTTTTAAGGAATATCAAGAAGGATAACGCAAATTTGCTATAGAGGCTAGAGGCTTAAAAAAGCAGGGAACAAAACCCCTGCTTTTTAAATAAGTAGCGGAATAGAGGTTCATTATTATTGTTTTATGCCTGCCCGTAACAAATCACAAGAAATGCAGCTACCTCTATTGAGATAGCCGCCTGTGTAGTAGATTTTGTTTTCACATCAGCCTAAACTGTGTGACCTATAATATTTGTTTGACGGTAGAAGTAGCTTTTTAGTTTTTTCTTTATTTAGTCCAGAAATCAATAAAATCACATTTTGAATCCCAGAAAGAGGTTTTCCAGGCTCAATCTCTACGGAAAATACTTCATTTGATTTAGTTGTTAACTTCAAACCTTTAAACATATTATTAGCATCATTTCTCATTTTTAAGTCTACATTAGCAGAAACGATTTCTCCCAGACTGATATTCCCAACATCCCCCCCTTTTCCAGGAAATATAACTTCGAATCTGTAAGTAGGAATAAATATTTGTTTTTTAAATATGATGCTATAATCGGTATTTCAACTTTACTGTTAATACCTGTCAAATCTTCAATCTCTTTTTTTATTGGATCCGAAAGGTTTTCATAATATTTAGTGTGCTCACCCTCGCAACCCCTATTGTCAAAATGCTTCTTTACTCTACTTATTATTCCATCTTCTAGTTTCCACATATTATTTTAACTCCTTTGTTAGTATAACAGTTGAATTATTAATGACCTCCATCTTATATCCCATCTTGCTGGCAACAGAAGGACTTAAGAGTCCTTTATTATATACTTCATATCCACCAATACTTATCCTTGAGGCTCCAGCAGCTTTGCCTTCATTCCCCAATTGTTGTACCATAGTTTTGAAGCCTGATAAACTTTTTCTAGCATTGGCTTCTGTCTCAATGGGTATTTAAAGACATAGTGCCGACCTCCACTTCCTGTAACAGCAGTAACCGTATCCGGAAGTTTTCCATGTGTTGCTTCAAGTGCAGATATGGTTTCATCACCGCCATCATCCACATCAAGTACCAGCCAGCCGGATTTCTCACCTGTAGGAATGCCTATATTGGCATTGGGTGTTTTTGTCCACCATTTCCTTATTTGCTCAATATCAGCAGTTGAGTTCTTGTACCAGCCGGTATATAACGGATGCTTTCCCTTGCTGTCGCAATCACTCCCTGCCTTGCAGGAGCAGGAGCCATCCTCACAAATCCAGTGCAGAGGTATGACCGGAATATTGGCTTCTGCGTATTTTATTGCTGCGTCCATCATTGTCATTTTCAAATTCTCACCTCCTGACGTGCTGGAAAATTTAAAGAGCCTGACAAATAGTTTTTAAGACTATCTGCTAGGCTCTATAGGTGAGTCATATGCTCCCTTTGCGGCTCTGTGCCAGATCTATTCACTTTTTACCCCGCCTTTTTCTCCAGCTTCACTTCAAAAACCTTTCTGCACACCGGGCATTTGATTTCAACATCAGCATAATCGGCATCAAATACCCTGTGATTGCAATGTGGACAGCGGACAATGTATTTTTTCTTACTCACTTGCTTTCACCTCCGGCTTCTTTAGCTTCATGAGTCTTGCCCTCTTCATCATCAGAGGTTCTAAAATCTCTCCAACCATATAGTGAACCGTTGTTGAGTAATTTTCCTTTGTTTCATCAAACAGCTTGGAAATGAGGTCGTAGAGATTCTTTATGTCCTCGTCTGTGGCATCGGCTGTGCTGATTTCAATAAAGATCTTTGTTCCGTCACGCTTGGCGACATGGTCGCTCACATACTTTTCCAGAGCATATCTTGCTATGCTTGATATGGTAACGCTCGCTTCGGGCATCTGTGCCTGAAGCTCATCAATGATAGCATCCAATTCATCCGACTGCCTTTGTGTAAGCCTTACCCGTAGCATACTATCCTTTTCTGTAGACATTTTTGCACCTCGTGTATTTCTTATTGGTTTTATTGTATCACTTCGTATTACATTTTGTCAAGCATGGATAAAGAAAAAAGGCCACACCAGCCGATACGGTGTGACCCTAAATATAACTGGCTATTCCTCTAAATTGTAAGGATTTGCATATGTATCAAATTCAAGTTCTGCTTGTAGCTCATGTAGCCAATTTATAAACTCACTATTCAAATACATAGCAGGAGTATTACCCTTTTCAATTTTAATGACAATACAAAAACGGCAACATATCTTTCCTGTTTCTAATAAAGATATTATATTCTTCTTTATACCTTCCACTCTTGCTACCAACTTACTATACTGTTCGTGTATATCGAGTGAATCTTCATACTCAGTACAGAATTCAATAAAAGACTCACCCCTTAACTGTCCATTTTTTAATACATCATTCTTATCTCCAGAGTAATCGCCTGTAAAGCCTAATGTATCAATCATTTGTTTCAAAGATAACTCATTACTAGTAATTATGAATTCTGATTTCACTTGTGTTAATTCCATTTCACACCTCTATTTAATATATTCACCAGTTGGTATACCCTCGCCCTTTCCACCTTTTCGATATATAAATAATCCTCCAGTATCTTTATCAACATATATATCGTATTCGGAAATTTTTGCTCTGCTGCCAAGTACATCTTTTTTTAGTTCGTGTGCATCAATACCATTCTTTTTTAGGAACTTATCATCAACTTTTTTTATATTTGTCGGCTCATATCTTGCAGCCTTATTATGTACCAATACATTTATATCAGAAACATAATAAGTATGCCAATCCTGTACCTCAAAATTATAAACCTTCACAGGCTCTTTCAAGTCAACACGTTCAAGCTTTGTAACCTTAACATTCTCACCTGACTTAAGCCTTAATACATCGCCTTCGTTTAGTTCACCAGCAAGCACCCAGCCTTTTTCTTCAACCCAGAAAGGATGCTCCTCGGTTGTCTCAATCATCGTATCACCTGTATAGACATGTACCAAGGTGTACTTATCATGAATAAAAGTGTTTACTACCTTCTTAAGACCTTTTTCGCCTGTTTGAGGATTTTCCGACCATACATAATCTCCAATTTTGATTTCTTCTATAGGTCTTTGCCCATATTCAGTTGGTATAAGTTTTCCAGCAGTAAAACAACCACTACCGGTACTACGCGTTCCCTCATTACCGACTCCTCCATTAAGTCCTTTCTGCATTCTTAAGTCTACAGTATTAGCAGCAGCTATTTCTTCATCTATCAAGGTACTTGGAATGCCATTTTTCCTTAACAACTCTTGTAGAAAATTACTCGTTACCCTATTAGTATCCAGGCTGGCACTTCCAATATTACTGCTTAAAGCAACAGTATTCCTCGGTTTGTTGTACCCATAAACTTCTATTTGCTCCCATTTATTACCTATACCATTCTTCATATATATAGGCTTCGATGGCACAGAATACTTGTGTATATTTAATGAGACCAAATTCATACCTAAATAGTGAGAAAAACTTGCTGCATTCGCATGGTGGAATCCACCTATTGTCTCTAACGAAAGAAGCGCATACTGGGCCATTTCACCATTGCCATTCTTTATAGCTGTATTTAACCAAAAATCTTCCCTAAAGTTCAAAAGTGCCATCTCAAATTGAATTCTGTCAAAATCATATCCGATGTCTCTAAGTAATTGTGGCAACTCATTTGTTATCTTCTCATGCGTATCTCCATCAAGTAAATCATAACCTAAATCTTCTCCCAGAAGGTAAAAGATTGCCCTAAACCTATAACAATCATCTTTAACATTTACAGGTTTCGCATCTTTTCTATAGTCCTTACCATACTTTAGTCGACCATAGATTAAGTCATGTTTGGAATATTCATACCTTGCCTGTTCAGCAATAATTAATGCATCTTGTATGTACCGTGCTTTTTGTTCAAGAGAATAAGCATTAAAAATCGCATATGTTATCAAATAACTAGCCTGTTGAATCTTATAAAGCGCAACTTTTCCTTCAGCTGTAGATCTGTTTATAAAATCATCTAAAAGTTCTTCTGCCCCCTGAGGCTTATACAAATGCATAGATATCTTTGATTCCAAATGCCCTGTCGGATCATAGTATATAAGCGGATTATTCTTCACATACGTATACAGATTCAAGCTAAGCGCGTCATCCGGTGTACCAGTATATGTATCTTCCTGCAAAAATCTTGCAATCTTCGGGTCATACATTCTCGCATTGAGGTAGTACAATCCTGTCTCCTCATCGTACTGATATCCGGCATAAGTAATGTTGTTATCTACATTTCCTGTCGACTCAAGGATATTGCCAAACGCGTCGTAGTAGTAAGTAGCATCTACTTCTCCTGTCGCAGCATTAACCAATGCTGTTACATCAGCATGTCCATTGTACATATAGTAGTAGCTATCTGTACCTACAGTACGCATAAGCAGGTTTAATCCATATACGTTGCGGTTGGCGTTTCCGCTGCCGTCCAGTTCAAGCACTACCTTATCGTACTCATATACATAGGTTGTCAAGGTTCCGCTAACTTTCTTACCTATCCTGTAGCCCTCTGCATTATATATGTTTTCAACAATAGAGCCACCTGCGATAGTTGTTTTTATCAATTGATTAAATTCATCATATTCATTAATTGCTCCGGTATCCGAGCAGCTTATCTGGTTGCCGTTGTTGTCGTAACCATAAGAAATGGTTTTATTGGTCTGGCCAACCATGACAATACGCTCAAGCCAGTTCAAATCGTTATAATAATAGGTATTTGTCTGGGCTATTGAACCATTTAACTGTATTTCTTCTTTTTCCCTATTACCCGCAGAATCATATGAATACACAGTCACCTTGTTTATATATTTCTCGTCTACTGACCTCAGCCTGTTCTGCGCATCATAAGTATATACTGTTTTACCATTTCCATCCACCTTTGATGTGATGTTATGGCTTGCGTCATAAGTATACACATAGGTTTCCGTGTATCCGGACATTGTATTTACAAGCTTTTTCAACAGTCCGTCATTATAGTATTCATACTCTTCTTTTGCACCGTTTTTATATACAACACTCTTTCTTGCACCATTCTTATAATAAGTATAATACGCAATATATGGTGCGGTTTCGCTTCCATCCCTTACATACTCGAGTCTTCCAACAGCATCATAAACCTTCGTGGTCATGTTCGACTTCTGGTCAATCGATGTCTCAGCAATCATTCCGGAGTCAGTTACAATGTCGTATACATATACCGTTTTGCCTGTTACACCGGTTACTGATTTTATTATTACCCTGTTTAAATCATCATATGTTCTGATTACGCTGTTTACTGCTCCTCTTGATGTCTCAACAGCCGCTTCCAGCAAGTTTCCGTTATTATCGTATGTATAGCTTCTCTTTGTATAATCCCCTGTCTTAACTGCATTCTCTTCGGCCAGCCAGCCCTGCGGATAATACTCATATGTTGTAGTTACATTATTTCTGTCAGTTTTCTGTTTTAACGTTCCATCTTTATAATAGCTATAAGTTTCAACATTATCAACAGTACCCGGATAAATCTTTTTCTTTACCAAATCTCTAGCATTGTACTCATATTGAACAGCAGGTTTTCCCTCGAAACTTTGGGATTTCATATTGCCGTTGGCATCATAGCTGTAGCGTGTCAACGACCTTATGTCCTTGTATCTCTTTTGTCCGTTACTGTCTATAGAGTCATATTCCATCAGTTTAACTTTTGTTAACTGACCGCGCCAATTGTAAATGTACACTGTTTCATTTCCGCGACCGTCATCTTTCGTAAAGATGTTGCCGGCTGCATCATATGTCTGCTTCCATTCATGCACAACGTTGCCGTCATGGTAATCCCTTATAGTTACAAGCATGCCATTCTTGTTATACTCAAATTCTTTGACATGGTCCTCACCGTCAAAGGATTGAATCTGAGCACTGTTTAAATTGTAGTTGATTTTTTCTATTGCCGCGCCGGATGGGTCAACTTTTTCAATAAGCCTTCCCATATTGTCGTATTTATAGGAATATACTTTGACAGATGTTTTTGTTGTATTGCCTATGGACTTAACTACTTCTACTTCTTTTACAACATTTCCATTTCTGTCATAGCATATATATCCCTCGTGCTGTGATGTTCTTGAGGTGCTTATCTCCTTTGTGTCAGGATCAATTAATTTCTTATTATTCACTTCTGTTTTTATTAGTCTTCCCAGTTGGTCATACTTATGTTTGGTAACATTGCCGTTCGGATCGATTTCATATACCAAATTACCGAATAAATCATAGCCGTAACGTGTCGTTGTCTCCTTCGTTATTCCTCTGTTGCCATAAATTTTGGTACTAAGTAATCTTCCCTGCTCATCGTAGTCATTCTCTTTAATTACATCAAGACCGTTCTTTTCAATCTTGACATTACCCATGGTATCATATTTGTATTCCACTGTGTTCGATTCAATTGATTCGTCCGAAGGATAGGTTACGCTCCTTAAGCTGCCCAAACCATTGTATTCGTAAACTGTCGGATTTCCTTTTGCATCAGTAACACTTTTTACATTCCCTATATAATCGTAAGTTTCAGTTTTAACCCTGATTTCCTCTCCCAAAGGATTGTCAATATCCTCAAAAACATACACGTCAAGTCTTCTGTTTGTATCATCATAAGCATATCTAGTCAATGCATAGCTAAGATCCGATACCGGAACTTTGGAAGAAGCAATCTCCGGTGTGGATGAATCATATTGCGTAACTGACAAGTTCTTGCCATAAGCTGTGTACTCGCAAACCACTCTTCCTATTCCATCATATATGTATTTCCTGTTGTAGTTCCTGCCAGCATCAGTATTTGTAAATTCTGGATCCTTTTCGGTCTTTAGCTGATTTGCAAGATTATATGTATACTCTATACCATAAGCATTTTCAATTGAACCTCCTGCTTTATTATATGCTTCACCGTCCACTTTTTGGTAACATTACCGTTTTCATCATAAGCATAAGCTTCAATTACAATACTTGATGCAACATCTTCGAAAGATTTAGTTGTCGGATTGTATTTTTTTGTAATGCCCTCAAAGCTTTTTGTCTTTAACCTTCCCGAGTCATAGTACATATACTTTACATAGTTTCCTGTCTGCGACGGTTTTTTCCCTTGAATATAGTTTTGCGCTGATACCTCGGCTATCAATCTTCCTGCCGTGTCATATTCATATGCAACCGTTACACTTTCTTTCTCCTGCTTTACGGTTTTATTAACTTCATCATATTTATTAAATGTAACGTCTGTAGTTGTTTTCGTCATGAAACCTCTGCCGTCATATTCATAAGTTGTGCTGCCCAAATTGTCAACTATGCCCTCATACTTGGACAAAATTTCAACTCTTGCGATTTTGCCTTCCCAGTTGTATGTTGTAATTGTGTCAACCGTCTTATAACGCTCTGTAGTTTCCGGATTTTCCATATCCCTTATTGTTACACTCTTCTTTATTACCCTTCCAAGGCTGTCATAAGAAAATTTCTCAACAAAGTTGTTTGGATATACTATTTTTCCGGCATTTCCCTGAGCATCAAAATCGCCGTAAGTTGTAACAATAGCACTGCAATCGCGATGATATTCATATGGGCCATAGTCTGTTACACCTTGGTCATTTACAGGGAACAGTCTTTCAAAAGGTACAACATTATCTCCGTTTAGCTGCATATCCCGGGAAATATCTTCGTTCTTTACCAAAACTACAGTTTTTTCCGGTTTGCCATGAGCATTGTAGTCAAGGTATAGAACCGACTTCTTCCTGTCGTTTCCATAGACATCCTTATCAAAAGTTGTCCTTTCTTCAATAAGATTACCGCCATTATCATAGAAATACTCTACTTTTTTGCCATTTGAACTGCTCTCTTGTTTTAGACTATTATCGTTGTAATACGAGTATGCTATGATGTTGTGTTTCTTGCCGTCAAGAGCATTCGGTGCAAAGCTGTATGTACCGTCACTGCTTAGTGTGGCTGCAATCAAATCAGTATAGCTTATCTCTTCGACTTTTCTTCCTGCTTTATCGTAATTAACCCTTGAATAAGATATTTCATAAGTATTATTGTTAAGCTTTTCAACAGGAACATACTTTTCGTCATAGTATAAGTTTCTGTTGGAATCGTAATTCCTGTAGGTATAATAACTGATGCTTCCCCTTGGATCTTTTACAGTCATTACATTTCCGTCCGGGTAATATGTAGTGACTGTTTTTATAACTTTAGCCTCATCAGGATGTATTACCTCAACTTCCCTTCCTGCATAGTCATAAATGTATTCGGTTTTTGCAAATTTGCCGTCATTTAGATACTGTCTATATATCTTTTTTGATTTTTTGATACTCTCACCATATATATCCTCATAGATATACTCCTCAAGCTTGACAGCTCTTGTATCGGGATTGTCATTGTCCTTGAAATAGGTGGCCTCAAGTCTGTTCAAAGAATCATATTCATAAATGTAATAGGACACTAACACCTCATTTGCTCCAGCTGCAGCCTTGCTGTAGTTTTTCTTGCCAATGAGATTTCCCTCTGCATCATATTCATATTTAGTGATTGTGCTTGAAAGGCCTGAACCTTGTACATTTTCTATAACCTTGGTTACTCTTCCGTATACATCATATTCATAAACCTTAGATGCTGTCCCAATATAGTCTTTTCCTGTATCATACGTGCTGTTATACATCACAGGATTAACTTCTTTTTTCTTTCTGCCATCATAATCATAGTAGGTCCTGTGAATACTTACTGCTTTTCCATCCAAATCTTTCTTTATAACATGGGTTGTCTGGTTTGTATTGTTGTAGCGATACTCTGTCACAAATCCCAGCGGTGTTGTCACCAAACTTACTCTAAAGCAATCATCGTATTCATATTGATAAGCGGCATCAATATTGTTAGACACAGTAAGGTCTATCTTGTCGCTTGTTGCCAATAAATTTCCGTTATCACTGTATTTATATGTAATCCATGTACCGTTTGGATATATTATTTTTTGAATGAGGCATCCCTTTATTTTATTGTAGCCGGTAACATATTCATAGCAAGTTACAGCGTCTCCTGCTTTAAGCACACCATCTGTAGGCAGATTTGTGCTTGTATATACCACTCCGGATTCTACTGGCTTTACAATTCTTGTCAGCCTGCTTCTGTATTTTGTAACCCCATTTTCCTGGTAGGACTCATAGTTTTCATACATATAAAATGTCTGTCGGTTCATCTGGTCAATTTCATACATTAAGTCCCCGTTTTCATAATAGCTGTACTTTTTTGTGGAATTGTCCGGGTAAGTTATCATTACAACATTGCCCTTCTCGTCTTTTTCCGCTTTGGTCGTGCTTCCGTTAAATGTTGTCGAAACTATCTCCGGCAGATTTTTGTTGCGAATATCATGATATGCCGGGCTTTTCTTCAAATCATTATATGTAAAGTTCGTAATATCAATTATACCGGAGTCATGTTTAATTTCATATTTATAGGTGGTCTCCCGGCCTTTTGCATCAATTGTTTTTAAAGGCTTTCCTGCAAAGTTGATGTTATATATCTCTTTTGATATTTTGCCTCTTTTATCAATAACGGTACGTTCAACCTCATTTTTATTCGTAGGCTGTTTTCCCTTCGTATCACTGTATTTTGAGTCATTATAACCGCCGATAACATACAATTTGTCTCCAATTACGACAGCTCCTGCACCGCTTTTAGCCTCGCTGATCGCAGGAAAAGCTACTGAATTGTCAAATTCGCCTATGGATGGATTATATACCTCGACGGTATTAAGGTAATTAACGCCGTTAAATCCACCTATCACATAAATTCTGTTGTCGGTTGCAGCTACAGCCATATCCGACTTTGGTACACGCATCTTTTTATTTGGGTTAGGTGACGACCCAGGTGAATACTCTGTCCAGATGTTTTTTACAGGGTCATATTCAGATACTGTGTCAAGATATATAGTATTATCTCGATTTTTGGGGTCAGGATAGCATCCCCCAAAGGCGTACAGTTTTGCATTTACTTCAGCAAGCCCTAGTCCTTTTCTGGCTGGGGCAAGAGAAGCTTTTGATATTGTTGTACCCGGCTGAGGATTTGGGTCAAATTGCTCTATCAGGTTTTTCCATGGTGGAATGTAGTAGTATTTATTTGATATGGAATCGTAGCCCGTAAGAGCATTATATGTGTACCCTTCGCTCAGTGGTTTGGTGATGATAAGGTTATTGATTGTAGAAGAAGGTATTGAGCTAAAATATATATTTTGCACTTCATTTCCACTTAATATTACCTTATGCGTTCCACTTGCATTAAAATTTTTGCTCACCCCACATATTTGCGTAAAATTCCCCTTCACTTCTAACGTCCCTGCTGTCAAATTATATTGATGGTCATAAACACTCCTTGTCTCGAAATTCCCTCTTACTAATATATAATCTTCATCTTTTGTCATATTCAAGTATGAATATCCACTTATCGTATAGTTTCCTGTTACCTCCAACCTTCCTCCGTTTACATCCAATGTCCCTTCAGTCTGTATCAAGTTACCATTTACCTTTAGCGTTCTTCCTGCAAGGTTTAATCTACTTCCCTTTATATACAAGTCTCCATTTATTACTTCGTTACCTGTCAAATTCCCACCTGTTCAATGTAATTCCCCCTATTTGTGAAAATAATTGGTCAATTATATGTCATATACACCAATATGATTACAGAATATAGATTTGATTTTTATAATATTTTTTCATTATTCTTACAACCGACAACTACAAGAACTACTCCAAATATATGGATTTCCTTCCAAGACTGCATTGATTGCAAATCCCGACTTATGGTATAATTAACCGTAAAATACTAAAGGAGTAAAGGAGTATGTTATGAAAACTACATTAAAATCAATTATCACAATTTTCATTATCCTCACCTCTCTTTCTTTACTAACTTTTATTTCAAATGCTGCCTCAGCCGTGCAATATTTTAACGAAGGAAATTCATTATTGGAATCGGGAAAATTTGAGGAAGCAATACAAAGCTACAATAAAGGCATTGAATTAGATCCCAATATTGCAGAGCTTTACTACAATAAAGGACTTGCTTTGCTCAACCTTGGAAAATACAACGAAGCAATCGAATGCTACAATCGCTCAACAGAATTGGCACCCAACTTTAAAGAAGCCTATCTAAACAAATCTGTCTGCCTAATGTATAGCTATAAGTTTGAAGAAGCTCTTGAAGCCTGCAACAAATTCATTGAGATGGCTCCCAACGAGCCCAACGGATACGTTTTAAAAGGGTCTATTTTTTTATCAATGGAAAAGTATGAAGAAGCTCTTGATGTATCGGACAAAACAATCTCTATGAATCCCAGCGATGAACTCATATTTTCCGCTGCATATTCCAACAAAGCTCATGCTTTAGTTTGGCTAAAAAAACCCGAAGAAGCCATCGAAGCATGTAATAAATCTCTGGAGCTTTCCGTTGAAAATATAGACGCATATACAGCCATGAGCTTGGCATATTCTTTTTTGGGTAATTATGAAGAAGCTATCTCTTGGTGCGACAAAGCTATTGAAATCAGTCCCGATGCAATTGAAGCATACATTAATAAATGCAGTTTTCTTGTAAATTTAGGGAAATCCAAAGAAGCCCTTGATTGCTGCAACAAGGCATTAGAATTAAACGCTTCCCGAAATCTCATATACGAATCACTTATCCTTACAAACAAGTCATCAGCATTACTTTTTGAAAATAATTACGAAGAGTCCCTCAAAGCAGCTGAAAAAGCCATTGAGTCAGACCCCAAAAATGCTCTCGCATATGTAGCCAAATCCTATGCCCTAAGCGAGCTGGAGCGGTACGATGAAGCTCTTTTATTCAGCGACAAGGCTATTGAAATCGATCCGACTCTTGGTGCAGCCTATGGTGCAAAGGGTGCTTTATTATTCCATCTTGACAGACTTGACGAATCAATAGAAGCATGCAAAAAGTCCCTTGAGTTAAGTCCCGAAGACATTGTCATTTGTGCTCAGGCATATACCAATATTGGAGGTTCTCTATCAAAAAAAGGAATGTATGAAGAAGCTATAGCAAATTTAGATAAAGCTCTTGAATTACCGTTAAAAAATCCAAAATCACTTTCCGTTACCTATTCAAATAAATCTTCTGCACTGCTCGGGCTTGAAAGATTTGAAGAAGCTCTTGAATATGCCAATAAGGCCATTGAATCGGACCCTAATAATGTCATGGGATATGCGAACAAAAGTGCTTCTTTGGTAAATCTCTCCAGGTGTAATGAGGCTCTTGAGTGCTGCGATGAGGCTGTCAAATTAAATATAGCTGACTACACCATCTACAATAATAAAGGACTCGCTTTCGAAGCTCAGGGCAAGCTTGACAAAGCATTAGAAGCACTAAACAAAAGTCTTGAGCTTAATCCGGATTATGAAAACGCCAAGGAAAATATTCAAAGAGTCTCAACAAAACTTACCATAAAAAGAGTTATCTTCATCTTTGTTATATTTGCACTTGTCACAGCAATAACCATAGCTGCCGTAATCTTAACCGTTTTAAGAAAAAGAAAAGCTCATGCGCAAAGCAGTAATCCACATATGCCCGAACCGTTTGTCAATTACGATGAACTAAACCAAAAGTAAAGCCATTATTAATTTTTATATTTTTCCACGAATTCGTTTTAAAAAACGATCCATAATAATTAGAGTAGAGTTCATGATGGTTGAGCAAAGATCATTATAGGGTCTCGAAGTCGGCTTTATAATGGTCGGCCAAAGGTTCATGCCGGGTTTTGTTAAAAGCTTGGTATCAGCCGGCGGGAAGAATATTATATGTCCTAAAAGGCTATATTATAGTAACACTGCATGGTTATTTTCAAATTGGTTTTTGATTATTTCCTATAGTTACTGTAATATGGTTTCAAAGGATGTATAATATTTGAGCTAAGACTGTCAGAGGTTCCGCAGGCATTGATGTTGCATCCATTAGCTTACTAACTTGTGTGGTAATCCTTACTTGAATAGTAATCCCTGTGGTAGCAACATTACATGCTGGAGGTTTGTTGCAGTCGAAAGATTGCAGCAGGTTTCCAAGGTATCTCTGACAGTCGAGCAAAGGTTGGTATGGGTTTTGAAATGCTTGCAGGCAGTCGAAAGATTGTTTGCAGGTGTGTAGAAATTTATATCAGCCGGCGCGAAGATCATCATGGGCTCTTTTTATTTTACAGTTGCTCGCTGGGTCTGTACTCTATAAAGGGATGATACATCATGAGCGCATGGTTCTCCGTCTGAAACGGATAGTATACTTCCCCGTCATTTAGGCATTTGCCCATTCTCAATGAAGCTGAAATAGCCCTTGCGGCTAAAAATTATATGGTCTATAAGCTTTATTCCCAATGTATCTCCCGCCTCTTTAAGACGCTTTGTCACCTCTATATCCTCATGGCTTGGTACCAAAGAACCTGACGGATGATTATGGGCCACTATAACCGCCGTTGCCCTGTCTGTTATGGGGTCGGCAAACACCTCCCTCGGATGCACCTGCACATTGTTAACCAATCCGACCGATACAACCCTTGTGGCAATAACTTCACTGGCACCGTTTAGCGACACACAAATAAAATGCTCCTGTTTGCGGTCGGACATGTATGAAATCAAAGGCAATATGTCCGAAGGAAAAGTTATTTTAATTCCCTCAGGTCTTATTCTGCGCCTGGCAAACTCAAGGGCCGCGGCAATGACCGCTGACTTTGCCGGGCCAACTCCTTCAATCTCCTGAAGCTCTTTGGCACTAACGTTGTCGCATCCTCTGTCCAAAACTTTTAGTATTCTGCCGGCAACAGTCATTACATTGCAATCCTTAGTACCGTTTCCAATCAAAACTGCAAGCAGCTCCAAATCGGAAAGGTATCCGACACCCCTTTCCAAAAGCTTTTCCCTTGGTCTTTCAAACTTGGGAATATCACTGATCTTTTTCATTCTGCCTCACCAATACAACAATAATTACGAACAAATGTTCTTTTAATTATTGTATATCTTTCTTGAGGTAAAATCAAGAAAAACTATTTAATTTTTTCAGCGATTAATGGGAAAGGTACTCATTCATTATTTTTCGTGCAATGGGAGCTGCAACATCACTGCCGGAACCCCCATATTCAACAATGACAGCCACAGCAATCTTAGGGTCTTCAGCCGGAGCAAAACCTACAAACCACGAATGCGCCTTTGCCTTCTTTTTAACCGACTGCTCATTTTCAGCCGTTCCGGTCTTACCAGCAACATTTATCCCTTTTATAGCAGCATTATACCCGGTACCGGAAGTTACAACCTCCTGCATCATTACTTTAATTTTCGCAGCTACATCCGCATCCATTATCCTGCCCAGTTTGCTTGTCTTAAGTTCTTTGCTTGCTTTACCCTCGGAAGTTGTAATGCTTTTAACCAATACCGGCTCCATCATGATGCCCTCATTGGCAATTGCCGATGTAATCATTGCCATGTGAAGGGGAGTTACCAATATCTTTCCCTGTCCAATAGCCGCCTCGGCCAAATCGGTTTTATTCATTTTCTCATAAGGAAAACGGCTTTTGCTCATCGGAATATCAAAAGGAATTTCCTTTCCAAATCCCGCACGGTTTGTTATATCGGTAAACTTGCTCATGCCAAGCTCCGTCCCAATCTGCGCATATACCACATTGCTTGATACAGCAAGGGCCTTTTTCAAATCTATCTTTCCGTAAGCCTTACTTTCCGAGTTTCTTATTTCCCTTTCTTCGACAACTATGGAACCATTGTCATCAAACTCTTTATTTTCCATGCCGTTTTCAATGGCTGCAGCAGTAACCAGTATTTTAAAGGTAGAACCCGGCGCATAGAGCCCTTGGGCAGCACGGCAGAGAAATGGAGCATCAGGGGATTCAATCATGCTCTGCCAGTTTTGCTCAAGTTTTTTTGCGCTAGGATCAAAATTCGGACTGCTTACCAATGCAAGAATTTCTCCCGTCTTGGGGTCCATAGCCACCACAGCACCCTTCCGGGCACCAAGGAGCTCTCCCCCAAGGGCCTGGAGCTTATGATCAATGGTGAGATAAAGATTGTTTCCCTTTCGGGCAGGCAAGTTCGCACCGCTGACCATTCCAAACACCTGGCTCAAATCATCAATTCCCAATAGCTCTTTATTGTATGCGGCTTCAATCTGCGACTTCCCGTACACTTTTGAGCTGTAACCGATTACTTGGCTGTACAGAGCCCCATAAGGATAAACCCTCTCCTGATCCTCGCCGTTTGATTCACTGTAAGCGAGCAAAACTCCGTTCCTGTCATATATATTGCCCCTTGCAGTATTCTCCTCAATTTTATATTGCCTTCGGTTGTAAGCATTGGCCATCAAATCCCGGCTTCTGAACAATTGAATATATGTAAGATACCCAACTATAACAAAGAAGAGGGTACATATTGCAACCAACACCTGAATAATCTTTTTATTTTCATCCATCAGACTCACCACCCACTCTGTCAAATCTCGGATTCGATATCGCCTGAAGAATTCCTAAGGCAATAAAGCTCGATATAAGAGAGCTCCCTCCATAGCTTACAAAGGGAAGGGTTATGCCTGTCAACGGAATAAGCTTTATTACTCCGCCCACAATAATAAAGGTCTGCAGCCCAATCATCGTTACAATCCCCAAAGCCAATACCTTTTTAAACCTGTTCTTCAAACCGAGCACTATCTTAATCCCCCTGTAGGTAAAGAGCATACATATCAGAACCACTGCGACTCCGCCGAAAATCCCCATTTCTTCGCATATTGCGGAAAAAATAAAGTCTGTACTCACTGCCGGGACCATTTCGGGCCTGCCCATGCCTATTCCTGTACCGAAGAACCCTCCCGAAGCAATGGCAAACAAAGACTGGGCTACCTGGTAACCCTTACCCGTAATATCTGCCCAGGGATTTAGCCACGCATCCACTCTGACTCTTAGATGATAAAACTTAAAATACCCCAAAATCGCACCGGGAACTATAAAGGCAGAATTTAGCAAAAACATTTTCAAATCCTTGCTAAACACATAGACAACCACAAGAAAAGTCAAATACATCAAAAGAGCCGTGCCAAGCTCCCTTTGAAGAACAAGAAAACCGATATTGCAATAAGCCACAAGCATCAAAAGCCCCTTGTTTAATAGTTCTCTCAGCCTTTCATCCTGTATGTATTTAGTTAAAAACAAATTGTCCGGATTTTTAAAATAGGCTGCCAGGAAAAAAACAAACAGAATTTTGCACAATTCTGACGGCTGAAATGAAAAGCCGCCGATTACTATCCAGTTTACCGCACCGTTTATGTTCCTTCCCAAAATCAATGTAACAAGGTACAAGACAGCGGAAAGAGATATGTATATATAGGCAAATTTGTCCCACTTGTCGACTTTGATATATATATGGTAAAAAGCAAAAAACATTGCAAGCCCCAATGTTATCCACACCAGCTGCTTTAGTCCCAAACTATCGTCAAGGCGGTAAATCATCATAAGTCCGACACTCAAAAGCATGGATACTGTCAAGACAAGATATTCATCCCCATAATCCTTTTTAATGATTACAAGGCAGGCAGAGCATATGATTAAGGTCGCCGCTCCTCCCACTACTAAAGTCATCCAGTTATAAGAATTACTGCTAAAAAACAAAAACAAATATCCAATAATATTAAATACCGCTATCAGGCTCAAAGGCCAACGGTATGTTATTGTCCCTCTCATCAGAACACACCTCATTTACTCAGCGAAACAAACAAGAATTTTACATTTCCGATTTTAATGTTATCACCGTCATTTAGCAAAACTGTTTCTCCTTCATTAAGTCTTTCACCGTTAACAAAAGTTCCGTTCTTGCTTCCCATATCTTTTATAAGGATTGATCCTTCTTCTGCCATAATATATGCATGAATCCCCGAAATAAACGGGTCCTTTATTACTATATCATTCTTGTCATTACGCCCAATAGTCACACTTTTTCTGAGAATATAATTTTCCTCAACCTTGAAATTCAGCATCTCCCGTTGATTTATAAGCTTAAGGTAAGGATAAAAACCCACATTGTCGGTTTTGCTGACACTCATGGATTTAATATCAAGATAAATTAGGCGTATGACCCCTAAAATAAACAGGTATATAACCAGTGTAAAAACAACCTTGACAAGAAGCAGTATTATTTCAAACATACCCATGCCATCCTTATCTGCAATTATTTAGCCTAAGGAAAACTTAAGGCAACATATAAACTTGTACACAGCGTATATTACAAAAAGTTAAACAGGTCGCGGATATCAACCCGTTTAACTTTTTAAAACCTATTCTTTAATGCAAATTGCAAATACTATATTAAAACTCTCTTAGGCCGTCATCCCGCAATATTGAATTCAGCATTAATTCCTCGCAGGTACACAAATTCTTTTCAATAGCCTCATGACGAAGCACCAAGTATAGCTCAGCCATTGTAGCATGCTCATATGGAGGTACGAATATTACACCTATACAACAAGCAAGTAAGCCCAACAGGTACCATCCGATAAATGACAACTGTAATACAAAAATATTAAATTTATGTCCGTAAGTCATCTGCTCACTTAATTGGAGAGCACGTTTATGTCCTATATTGGCGTTGTCGGCAAGGATATACGGCACCATTATATAGGCATAATATTTCACGATACCGGGAATTATGAGAAGCAAATACCACAGAGAATTCATAATTCCTCTATAAAGCATAGACTTTAATACATCCATGTATCTTTTGCTTTTAAACCCATAACCCAAAACACTCAATTCTTCGCTGGCAATACCTTCTAACTGTGCATTCTGTATAAAGAAGCGTCTTCCGCCAACTTCGAGATGATACCCGACAAAAACCCGAAATGCAATGGCCAAGAACATCAGGCAAATTACAACCAGCAAAACTATCAGTACTTGCTCGGGAGGTAAAGAGTCCACAGCATCGTCGAAACCACTTCCACTGCCGCCATTCACAGCTGCTATCCATAAAACAATACTTACCGCAAAAGCTTTCCAGTATGATACTTCCAAGACTTTTTTAGCTCTGTTTTTAAGATACTCTCTCGTCCACATAACTTTCTCCTAACGCTTGCAAACAATAGATTAATATAACTATATAGTCGGGTGTTTACAGCCATTCTCTATATAATTTAATATTAAAATTATACCAGAAATAGACCACATTAACAATATTATTGTTAAAAAACAACAAGCATTGTCCCAGTATCCAAGTCCATTTATGCAGGACACATTCCTATAAGAGCGACGAGAGTCATTCCGTTGACATAAGCATCAACATTCGTAATTATGTCGGCTTTCGATACATCCTTAATCGCCAGGGCATATACCGTACAACATCTCTTTATCATGTCATTGAGTACTCCGTTTACTTCCTTGTAAATCTTTCTCGTCTTTTTTACTATTTTTGAATCCATAAGTATGTAAGAGCACCTTTTCATAAGCTCATCAGGTGTGCCCCTTGAAATTATACGCATTTTTTCGTTTATTATATGGGTGGATACTTTTAAGCTGTTGCCTTTCAAGCTAAAGGCTTCAACCTTGGGAACTATGCTTTCAATAAGGCTCTTGTCAAAGCCTTTTTCTTCTGTATAGTAAAAAATCGCTTTTTCTTTTTCATCATGAATGATGTCCAACCGTTTATGATTGACATTTATCACTTCTGCATAATTGCTAAGTACAAGGGAGTGCATAAAAATTCCAAAGCTTTTTTCTTCTTCATCTACATCTTCCGCTTTTTTAAGCTTACCATCAAGGTATATCTCCTCGACCCTGTATTTAACAGGTGACTCACCAATCAATAGATTAGAGTTGTCAACTCTAAGCAAATTGTCTCGAGGGAATATATCCTGTCTCATTAAATCCGCTCCTTTCCGGGCAGTAAATTATTAAATTTAATCAATAAAAACGCTAATAAAACTCCACACCTGTGCCTTAAATGCAAGATGCAGAGTCTTGTAATTTTTCGAAGTAACACTGCTGCTTTATCATATTGAATTATAAATCGCTACTCCCTTTGTAACTATATATATAAATTCGAATTATTATTCATGGTAAACAGCAATAAAAATCAGCAACGCTCGGCAACTCCAATAGATTATACCATTATTAAAATAGTTAAAAATCAGAATAGTTTCCTTTAACAATTTTAATTCTAATATAAGAAATGTTAATCTGTCAATTAAAGAATTGTAAACTTTTTATTAATTAATTGAATGCTGTGTCAAATGAATCGAACACGATTTTTGCTTAATGTTAGCGGGAAAATCAGTGCCTAATGATATGTTCATGATTTTTAAGATGCTCCTGACAGTATTCATAATCACTACCGCATTTAAAGCAGTATGCAAATTTAAGCTCAGGATGTTCTTTTGATGTTCTGCCGCATACACAGCAGGTGTAAATTATCTCCGGGGTTTTGACAGAAGATGCGATTACTTGAAATTTTCTGCGTCTGCGCTTTCTGTCAAGTTTTCGTATATTCGGAGACAGATATTCATCAAAAACCTCCTTTCCAAAGAACACTATGAAACTTGTGAAGGACAATAAAGCGACAATTCTTGTCTCCGGTCTGAAAATAATGGACAGTACCGTAAAGATAACATCAAACCACGCCAAATACTTAATTTTGACCGGAATTATGAAAAACAAAAGAATCTTGTAATTGGGGTTAAGATAAGCAAAAGCCAGAAAGATGGACATGTACAAAAACTCTGAAGTTACCTTGCCGCCCCAGAAGTCGCCCAAAAATGCAGCTACTATTGCCGCCAATACGCCTATAAAATAGTAGAGATTGAATCTGAAGCTTCCCCAGTAGCGTTCCAGAGCCTCGCCAAATATGTAGAAAATATACAATGCAAAAATTACCCAAAAACTTCCCACAAAAGGAACAAAAACAAAAGTTATCAGCCTCCAAATCTGGCCTTTCATGACCAATGAAGGCTCCAATGTAAGCCAGGACTCAATATATGCGAAACCGTCAAAAAGACTTAATATAAATACAAAGGCATTACCTATTATCAAATACTTTATTAGATTTTTAATAGCAAACCGCCCGTATTTACGCTCCAGTTTATCAATCCAATTCAATAAAAACAATCCTTTCCTGACGTTTTCAATGTACAAGTGGATTTCCATATATTCTATTCGACACTCATATCAAAAAATCCTTTTATAAAAAATTATTCCCTGAAATATAAATCACTAATCCTTAACATGAGTTGTTTTATATTTTAAACAGTTGGAAAGCCAACGGTTTAGTTATAAATCCTATAGTTGGAATTAAACTTTAAGTTTAAGTTTAATTCCAAGTTAAAGTTAAATTATAAGTTGGAACCTAGATATAAGTTTGAGTCAAAATAGAAATTAAAGTAAATTTACAAGTGAGAAAACAGTGGAAACAACAAGCGAAAGCAATTGAGAACCGCATATTGCCACAAAATTTTTTACCGCAAGCTCGAAGGTGTCTTTCTTCGTTTGTTTTTTTCTAAAAAGGTTTATATTCTTCTTAACTGGTATAAATACAAGTAAAACCAACAACATTATGAAAGGCACAATTCTAAAAACGCTAAGGAGTAGTATGTCAATAAAAGCAATGTAATAGAGAGCTTCAAACAGCCATAGAGCTTTTTCTTTTCCTATATAAATGGGAAGAGTATATCTCCTGTTTTCTATATCGTCCTCCACATCACATATATTATTTGCAAGCATTATATTGGCAATCCCGCAGACTGCCGGAATAGAGAAAGCAAAAACATATAATACTTCCGCAATATTTAGCTTCAAGGATAAAAATTGTCCCTCAAGAGCCAAGAGGACAATATCCCGGTCATAAATATGTACGAATACGGCAAGAAATATTATTACAAAGCCCATAAAGAACCCCGAAAACACTTCACCCAAAGGCATTCGGGAAATCGGAAGGGGGCCGAAGGAATAAACAATCCCGACAGCAAAGGATATTACCCCCACCAATAGCACAATAATATTTGTATTCATATAAAGCAATATTCCAAACAATACTGCTACACACATAAGAAACAGTATAACCGTAATTACCCGTGCTTCGCCAAGTTTGTCCCGAACTATTGCATTATGCTCTTCATAATTATATCCCTCTTTTTTGGCTGCCCTTTTATAATCAAAATAATTATTTAGAGCAGTTGTAACCATATCAAAACACAGAAGGGATATGAACAGGAAAAAAAAGTTTTTAACATTAAAGACATCAAAACGATATATTGCATATACCGTCCCCAGCATGAAAGGCACCATGCTGGCAATCTTCGTCTTAATCTCAACCAGTTTCAAAAAGCTGTCTACACGCATCCGCCAGCCCCCTACAGATGTAATTTTATTCTGTAGTTATAATAAAATATTTCATTTAATAATTAAATATTTTTTTAATATATTTTTCTTTATCAGTGAAGCAGATTATTAAGTTGTGACACATGCTTTCGGTTTACATCCAGTATCTTTTCAACAACTTTTCGGCTTTCGTCATCAAGGTCTCCTCTTACAAGCTCCTCAGCCATTTTTATGCCTTTATTCTCACTTTCCGCAGCATCTTTTACAATAAACTCCGTATCGTCGGATGTTCCTTTAAGCTTGTTCATAGTCTCAGCCATAGTGCCCTTAAAGCCCGGTCCGTCAACCGGAACTCCGCCCAAATTTTGAATCCTCTCTGCAATTAGTGCCGAATTCTGCTTGTGCTCCTGTTGAATTCTCTGAAGTTCTTTTTTCACATTCGGGTCCTTTACATGCTGAATATACCTTTCATACCCGTGTACTGCCATATAATTTCCTTCAAGCAATGAATTTAACTCTTTAACAACCACATTGTCCCTATTGTCCATATAAATTTCTCCTTTAAATCAATTTTAGACTTAGTTTTCTCAAAAAACTCTGCTTTATTCAAAATAAAAGGACAATGTGTGTATCAGCTGCTCATCTCCTGCCACTGCTGCTTTGTAATCAACACTTTTCTCGGCTTGCTGCCTTCAAAAGGCCCTATCACGCCATTTGCCTCCAGCTGATCCATTATTCTTGCCGCCCTTGAATACCCAATCTTGAACTTTCTTTGAATCAATGATGTGGATGCCTGCTCATATTCGATTATCATATCTATAACCTGGGGCAACAGCTCATCATCTTCTTCGGAAAAAGGTTGGGTTTCGTCAGCGTGGCTGTCGATTTTATTTATGACCTCATCGTCATACTGAGCCTGCTGCGTGGATTTCATAAAGGATACTATACTTTCAACTTCTGTATCCGTTATCAGTGCTCCCTGCACTCTCACAGGCTTTGGAATACCACGGGGGTAAAACAGCATATCCCCTTTGCCAAGCAGCTTTTCTGCACCTGACATATCCAATATGGTTCGTGAATCAATCTGGGATGATACTGCAAAAGATATTCTCGAAGGAACATTTGCCTTAATAACCCCTGTTATGACGTTGACGGACGGCCTTTGCGTTGCAATCACAAGGTACATGCCTGCAGCCCTTGCCATTTGAGCCAATCTGCAGATACAATCCTCAACATCGTTGGGTGCAACCATCATAAGGTCTGCCAGCTCGTCAATTATTATAACTATCTGGGGAAGGGTTTGGCCCCCTTCTCTTATCATCATATGATTATAACCTTCAAGGTCCCGAACACTATTTTCCGCAAAAAGCTTGTAGCGGTTTGTCATCTCCTGCACCGCCCAATTTAGTGCTCCTGCCGCCTTTTTCGGGTCAGTCACCACCGGAATCAAAAGATGGGGTATTCCGTTGTAAATACTAAGCTCCACAACCTTCGGGTCCACCATCAAAAGCCTTACATCCTTGGGCGATGCCTTGTAAAGAATACTTGTTATCAATGTATTAATGCAAACACTTTTTCCCGAGCCTGTGGCGCCTGCAATAAGCAGATGGGGCATTTGGGCAATGTCGGCAACCACAGGTTTTCCGGCAATATCTTTTCCCACAGCAAAAGAAAGCTTTGACGGATGGTTTTGAAATTCATCCGACTCAATTACCTCGCGGAGCAAGACCGGAGTAACCTTCTCATTCGGTATTTCAATCCCTATGGCCGCCTTCCCGGGTATGGGTGCTTCTATCCTCACACCTACTGCTGCAAGGTTTAATGCAATATCATCGGTAAGGCTTACAATTTTGCTTACCTTGACGCCATAATCCGGTTGGAGTTCATACCTTGTTACAGAGGGACCTTCACTGATATTAATAATCTTTGCCCTCACACCAAAGCTCTCCAAAGTATCAATAAGCTTTTTGGCTCTTATTTCGGAATTATATTTCGACTCGTAGGAGCCGTTTTTGCTCTCTGCCTGCTTTAAAAGCTCCATCGGCGGAAATACAGGCTCCATTTCCCGGCTTGGATACCTGTTTTGCTCTGCCTGTCCTATTTTTTCGAATTCATTACACCCTGATTCATCACCGATGTACTGCAATTCTTTCATTTCATATGTATCTTCTTCATACGTATCCTTAAATTGCGCAAATTCTCTTATATCTTCTTCTGCTTCATCCATGCCGTCTTTCATACCTTCAATTACTTCTTCAAATCCTGCCGGTTCTTCTACGTATTCCACTCTTTTCGCATTATTTTGCGCATATTTATCCATGTCCTCAAATTCTATCAATTCTTCAAAATCTCCGATACTTACTGCTTCCACTATATTATCTTTCATATCTTCAAATTCCATAAAATCTGCCGTAATCTCTGTTTCTTCCGGATCATCGTCCGAATATTCCATTATTGTTGCTTCGTTTTCCGCATTCCTTATGCCTTTATAAAGGTCTTCCCTCTTATAAAGCTCTTCTGTCTTTTCTGCTTCTATCGCGGAAACTTCCGACACAATATTATCAGTATTATTCATTCGCTCGTCTTTGTATATGTATTCTGCCTCGTGAGCTTCTTCAAATTCCGCTCCATCGCTCATGGACTTAGGCTCTACAAATAAGTTTTGCCTTATGTTTTCCGGATTCTCCAATTCTTTTATGGATTTCATTTGACTTTCAATAATTCTTCTAAATACATTTCCGGAATAATCCACATTTTCAACCCAGTTTGCCACTCTGGCTTTAATATCAGCTTCGGAAGAACCCATCCTGTCTTCGCCCAGCTTTATCTTTTCAGTGGAAACTTGTTTTCCTTCGGACAATGAACTGCCGGACCCGCCTGCAACATTCTCATCAACAATCCAATTGAAGTTGTTTTTTCTTGTCCTCAGATTATATGAGTCAAAGTCTTCATTCCTTTTGATGCTTCTGTTTGAGTCAGCTCTGTTGTAAGAACTGTCATGAGCTTTTATTCTGGTTGCAGTTTTTGGCTTTTTCCTGTTCCTATTTCGATAAACCGCCAAAAGGCACAAAACACCTGTGACGAAAGCCGCTTCAATTGCAAACACCTTAAAGAATTGGCCTATTGAACCTTTTGCAAACACAAGCCCAATTAATGCCATAAAAGCTGCAATAATTATAAAACTGCGTTTTCGCCGATTTTTTTTCATTTTTTTTGCATATCCTGATTTTCCAACTCTTAAAGTACCCATAGAACTTGTCATACCGCCTTTTTTTGGTGAAACATGACTAAAATAACCCTGCAAATTGTATTTTATCATTCTAGTTTTTCTTCGTCAAAAAAAACCTAAGTCTTAAATGTAAAATTTACTGCTCGATGTAAAAGAAAAAATGGAAATCCAATTAAAGCAAATTTTTAAAGCTCATGAGCAAAAATGCCCATAAGCTTTTAATTATAACTCATCATTATTTTTCCAACCATTAATTGTCCTTGCCTTACAACATTTTAAACACTTCCGAAAGCTCTTTCATCTTTTTGTCCCTCGGGGTATAAGCGGGAACTCCCACAGGTATCAGGCTTATAAACCGGTCATCTTTGTCCATCTCCAAAATCTCCTTAATTCTCTCTGCCGCAATTGCAGGCTCATTCATCCAGCAGGCACCGTATCCCTTTTCCTGTATTGCAAGCAGCAGATTCTCCACCGCCGCTCCAATTGACAGTAAATCATAGTTGGCAAAAAGGTCCATAATACCCTTATCGTCCAAGCCCCGTTCTTTCAGCGCAAGTACCATTGTTTTGTCATAAAACTCCGCTTTTGTCATAAACACTGCAATCACCAAAGGAGCCTTGGCAAAAAAGCTCACAGCTTTTCTCTTTGAATTTAGATAATCTTCGGACAATTGGCTTCTTTTAATCTCCAAAATTTTATCCAGTTCTTCAATTACCGCAGTCTCAATTCTTTTTATTATTTCTCTGTCCTTTATGGCTACAAACTTCCAACACTGGCTGTTGCAGCCGCTAGGTGCTCTTACAGCAGCCTCTATGAAATATTTGATATCCTCATCTGGAACATCTCTATCCTGAAACTTTCTGATACTTCTTCTTTCTGCGGCAAGATCCAAAAATCTGTTCACTGCATCATCACCCTTATATATATTTTGCAATAAATATTTTATTATAAATATTTTACATTAATTTTGAATATTGCAAAATATATAGGATTCATATATTTCGAAAATTATGCTTTTAGCCAAAAGGCAAAGATGCCGAAGCTCTACTTTTCAACTATAAACACTCCCACATCCTGATTGAGTTTGTTTGCAAGATTGTTCAGTTCCTGCGCCATTACAGAAAGCTGGCGCACACTTTCCGCCTCTGTTTGAACGGATGCAGTTATCTCCTCGGCTGAAGCCGCAACCTAGCTAAACGTGCCGGAAATATCCCCAATTCTTTCGATTATAGTATTCTTCTCCTGCGACAGACTTTTTACGGATTCAGTTACACTTTCAATTTGCTCAATTACATTATCTGCCTCAACCCTTATATTATCATAAGATGTGACCGTATACCTGATTGTTTGCATCTGATTGTCAAGCTTTTCGGAAATAGTTTGGATGTTTTTAAATACTTTCTCAGTATTTCTTGTGATATTGCTAATAAGCTGGTTAATATTGTTTGAATAGCCCATTACCTGAGCGGCAAGCTTTTTTATCTCGTCTGCGACAACAGAAAAACCTTTTCCTGCTTCCCCTGCTCTTGCCGATTCAATTGAAGCGTTTAGCGCAAGCAAATTGGTTTGCCCCGCAATGCTGTTTATAACCTCGGTTATCTTATTTATTTCGAAAACATCGTTATTCAAGGATATTACTTCTTCCATTGTGGAACTGAAGGATTCCTTTGTATCTTCCACTGATTTAACCAAGTTCTGAAGAGAAATGTATTCAACATCGGTGATTTCTTTCATTTTACTGTTGCTCTCCAAAACATTTCCTGTTTCATCAAGCATTCTGTCGAATTTACTGCCGAAGTCCTCCAAAATCTGAATTATATATTGAATATTTGATGCTTGATCCGCAATCGATATTGTTACATCTTCTATATTTTGAGAAATTTGCTCTCCGGTAGTCCCGGACTCATTGCTTGTATAGGCAAGTTCCGCAGAAAATTTGTTAAGCATGCCTATGCTGTATTTAACATTTTTTATGGTTTCCTTCAGGATCGATATCGATGTGTTAAGCGCAGTTGTAAGTTTCTTTGTTTCATCATTGGCCTTAGAGTAAAACTCAACAGTAAAATCTCCCTTTGAAAAGTCGTCAAGTTTTCGAATAACACCTTTTATCGGATTTATTATCGGATTTATTATCGTATTCGCTATCACAGAGCCTATTATGACCGCAATAATCCCTATCACCACCGAAATTAAAGCAGTGTTTAGCAAAGTGCTTCTAATTTCATTGTACATTCTTTCTAAAGAGATACCCACGTTGAGACTTCCGGATTGAATCGCCTCTGACGAAAAAGGAATGGATACATTGTATACTTTTTTCCCTTCTTTTGTTTCCGAGATAAGCCCCACTGTAGCAGATGTAATGGCGTCAATTTTGCTTTTTTCACCGCTAAACTCTGTCGCGCCGGACAAGGCATCCGTATTTTCATCTCCGGAAGTTGAATTGCCGTTCACCAAATTGTCATTGGCTTTCGCACCGTCGGAAGATACAAGTATATTCTGTTTATCGTCCGTGATAGACATATAAACAATGTTACCTTTGCTTTCCTCTTTTAAGTCTTTAAATATTTTCTCGATTTTATCCAGCTCAGTAATATTATTGCTTATAATCTCCCTTTTTATGGATGTAACCAGTGCCCTACCGTCACTCTCCATTTGCCTTGTAACCGCACCTTCAACTACATAAAACATAATTGCGGAAAACGATACAGTACATATTGCAGATATTAATATTACTGTGCCCAACATTTTCTTCATTAAAGAATTGAACACATATATTACCCCTTTCCGGCTATTGAGTTTTACTATATAATCCCTCTACAAGGTTATATATTTAACAATCTTGCTTTACATAATAATATCGGCCAAACAGAATTAAATCTTTATTAATTTCTTCTTATATATAAGAGGTAATATGCAACATATACTTTCAAAAACTATAGCTAATTGTCCTTTCTCAATGCTCTCCTGTTTCCGTCTTTGTCAACTATAACTACGGAGTCTAAGGTTGCTTTAAAATTGTTACGGAAGATTTTTAAATACTCCTGTCTCAATCTCTGTTGCTCTTCCTTTTCTTCGTCCGTAAGTCCTATTGTTTTAGACTTTCTCGAAAGCTCGTTAATCCTTTTTATCAATTCTTCCATGATCTGTTCTCCTTTCAAAATATGCACCTTACATAAATCATACTTTTTCAACAAGTATAATAATAAGTATAATAATAAATTTTTCGAAAATTTACAAAGCTTTTTTCTTTTAAATCGGGATAATATTTCAAATCTTTGCTATTCCATCCACTTCGTTTTTCGCCTTTTTTCAATCACCCCTTGAAGCCGCAAATGGAAAAGTAGTATAATATATTTAAAATATACTACATTTAAAAAAACGTACTCGATGAGGGTTATTTTTTTCACTATAGATTGTTAAAAAATAAACCATCTAAAGCAACAGTAATAAATAATATAAAGGAGAGTCGAAATGTATACTATTCAAACTCTTAACAAGATTTCATTAAAAGGCTTGGAGCTTTTCCCTAGGGATAGTTATGAAATAGCTACCGAGATATCCAACCCGGACGCAATTCTTGTAAGGAGCTACGACATGCTCAACATGGAGCTTCCGCAAAGTCTTAAAGCCATTGCAAGAGCCGGTGCCGGAGTCAACAACATTCCGGTTGAAAAGTGCACCGAAAAGGGAATAGTGGTTTTCAATACACCGGGTGCAAATGCCAATGCCGTAAAAGAGCTTGTTTTAGCTTCATTGTTCATGTCATCCCGCAAGGTCTACAAGGGTATTTCCTGGGCTCAATCACTCAAAGGAAAAGGCAGTGAAGTGGCTGAATTGGTTGAAAAAGGCAAATCCCAATTCGCAGGACCTGAAATAAAAGGAAAGAAGCTTGGAGTTATCGGTCTTGGCGCTATAGGTGTCATGGTTGCCAACGATGCTCTTTCCCTGGGTATGGAAGTAATCGGTTATGACCCGTTTATTTCCATAGATTCCGCCTGGGAGCTTTCAAGCTCCGTAGAAAAAGCTGTGAGCCTTGACTATCTCATTTCCACCTGTGACTACATAACCATACATGTGCCCTATAACTCAAAAACCAGCGGTATGATAAACAAGGACAAATTTGACTTAATGAAGAAGGGTGTTAGGCTGCTGAACTTTGCAAGAGGCGGTCTTGTAGTCAACAAAGACCTGCTTTGCGCAATAGAAAACGGCACTGTTGCCTGCTATGTTACCGACTTCCCCGAAGATGAACTCCTTGGAAACGAGAATATCATTACTCTGCCTCATCTTGGCGCTTCAACACCGGAATCCGAGGAGAACTGCGCTGTAATGGCAGCAAGCCAGCTTCGTGATTTTCTTGAATACGGCAACATCAAAAACTCCGTAAACTTCCCGAACTGTGAGCTTCCCCACACCGGAAACGTCAGAGTAATTGTCGCTCATGACAACGTACCCAACATGTTCGGTCAAATTACTTCCCTCATAGCTCGCAACGGAATCAATATCGGAGATATGATAAGTAAACACAAGGATAAAATCGGATATACCATTTTAAACGTGGAAGGCTCAATTTCCGCTGAAATTGTCGATAATCTAAGAGCAATACAAGGAATAAGAATGGTAAGGGTAATTGACAAGACAAAATAAACTAAAAACTCAGGGTTGCGTAAAGCCCTGAGTTTTTTATATCTTTTCTAGAAAAACTGAAAAACAAACTGTCCTGCCGCTATAGTGCAAATGATTGCAAAAAGGACAGCCCCCAAAGCAACTACAAGTCTTGAAAAGGGTACTTTCCGATTGAAAGTAAGCATCAGACGGTAAGGAATCTGAAGAACGCAAAACAAATATAACAAGACACCTGCCCTGTTCATGGACCAGGCAGCGGCAATATTAAAATCACTCATGTAAATAAAGCTTCTAGTCATTCCGCATGCCGGGCAGTTATATCCCGTGGCAGCCCTAAAAACGCATGGAATCCCAAGCCTCAAAAAACGTTCTCCCAATTTTAAAGCAGCCACATCCCCGTTTGTAACCATCAAAAAGGATAGAATCACCGGCAAAAAGCAGAGCAATAAAATTGATACATGTAAAATATAATCTTCATTTACAAACCTTTTGGTGCTCCCTTTTGCACAAGTCTCAATCATAAATCAATCCCACTCTCTTTTAGATAAATATAAAGATTTCGCTCAATCCTTGTGTTGAAGGTTCTGCAATAAAAGCGGCATATACAAGGAGGGCGACAGCTGCTCCCACCGCTACAATACCAAGAATTATTCCGATTAATGCCATAGTGCCGCCTGTCTGCGTACCGCAGGACTTCTTTATTTTATATTTTGCCACAATCCCGAAAGCAATAGCAGTTGCTCCGGTTATCCACCCAAGGCAAAAATATATAAGCGGTATCGAAATAATACCAAGTACCAATGAATATTTTGCATAGAGACTGGTTTTAGGATCCTTAAATTTTTTGACTATCCCCAAACCAAAAGAAGCACCGCATCCTCCGCATGTAGCAGCATAATCCGCATTAAGAAAATTGCATTTAGGACATTTTTTCATATATAGCACCTTCCATATTATTTAAAAAGCATTTCATTTTCATAGCTTTCGCTTAAAAATGAAATGCTGAAAAAAGCAAATCTATATAGCTATTTTAAATCATTTGTAATAGTTTTATTATATATCAAACTCATAGACTTCTCCAGTAAGTCCTTCCATAAATCCCTGCCAGAAAAACGGAGACAACACAAGAGAAAGCAATGCCAATCCAATTCCTATAAAGCCCAAAATAATTCCTGCCAGTGCCAATCCGTCTCCTTTTTCCAACCCATTTGACTGCTTTATCTTATTTTTAGCCATAAAGCCGAATACTACGGCCAGTATTGAAGGTATAATGCCAAGACCACAGCAGCATGAAAGCAAAAAGTTTGATATTCCAAGCACCAATGATGCTATTGCAAAACCATTGGTTTTACCGTATTGCATCTCATTAACGCCGGCATATGTATTGTACTCTCCCTCATTGTTCAGCAAAGACCCGCATTGGCTGCAGGTGTCAAGAAAATCTTCATTTATCTTGCCACAGTTAGGACATAATTTCATTAACTAACCCCCTGTCTGATTTGCTCAAATATCTTAATATACATGTTAATTCTATATGAATTCCAAGCTTTTTTCAACACAAATTTTCCATAATTTTTTAGCTTAATTTTTTACAGGAAGTAATTAAAAAATAAGGAGGCTTTTCGTCTCCAAACATCTTTTAAGTTTTTTGCTTCCGATTTTTATCCGAAACACCGGCAATTTGCCATGTCTAAGGAGAACTAGAAGCATACAAAGCTTTGGATATTTCTTAAATCAACTCCAAAGTAAATCCAGCGAAAACCTGTCCATCTCCATCCTGCCGCCGATCTTCTTCCAACAAAATTCAGCCATGCCCAAAACCTTTCACCGGTATTTAACCATATAAAAACAAATCTATTGGTACATGGCCTTATAGCTCCAGGGTCAACTGCCAGCAAACCCAGTGCCTGGGTCTGCTGAGGTGTAAAGGAAGGAGGCGGCCCCGGCGGAGCACCCGCTGACGTCCCCGGCGATGCACCCGGAGTCCCGGAAGGTGGTCCAAAAGGCGGCTGAAACTGTCCAAACGGAGGCAAAAACTGCTGTCCGAATTGTTGGCGGAACTCCTCTGACGGTATCGCCCTTTCTTCTTCGCTGTGATAGTATTCGTACATATTATTCTCTCCTTTTATTTTGCTATCTCCTATTACATATTATGTAAATCGCCAGCTTTAGTTCCACAAGTCTTCGGTTTATTTCGGATAGCAAAAGGAGCATTAATTCCGGTATATAGCATTAATATTTGCCAAACTCTTCATTGTCCAGTGATATCTGAGCTTTTGGCTCAGGCTGTTTATTCTCGCTCACTTTATTTTTTGACTCATCCAAATGCGAATTCATTTTGCGTTCAAGCATATTCTCAAGCATCCGCATAACTTCAGGATTTATACTATCAAGCTTTGAGGATTGCGAAGAATTTGCCTTTAGCTTGAATCTGCTCAAAGAGTCCTTTAACATAATATTTGCCTGTTTTGAGAGTTCTTCATTTGCAGTAGCACTCTCTTCCGCTTCTACAGAATTTGCATGTATTACTTCCGCTACTTGGGATATCGCTTGATTTACCTGTGAAATTCCCAGATCCTGTTCCTTGGATGCCACAGCTATTTCTCCCGCCAACTCGGACGTTTCCGTCACACCATCAACTATTTTGTTCAGTGCATCGGCAGTATCGTGAGCTATTTTGGTTCCGGCTTCCACAGTTCTTATAGAACCTTCTATCATTTCGGTGGTCTCCCTCGCTGCTTTGGCACTCCTTTCGGCCAAGTTTCTGACCTCTTCCGCAACAACAGCAAAGCCTTTTCCGTGCTGTCCGGCTCTTGCAGCCTCTACTGCCGCGTTCAATGCAAGTATATTTGTCTGGAACGCAATATCGTCTATTACCTTGATTATTCGTGAAATATCCGATGAGGATTTATTTATATTTTGCATTGACTGAAGCATATCTTCCATATGATTTTTACCTTCAATGGCACTATTTTTTACAGTCAATGCCAGTTCATTTGCCTTGTTGGCATTTAATGCATTCTGTCTGGTCTGAGCTGATATTTGCTCCATCGATGATGTTATTTCTTCTATTGTACTTGCCTGTTCTGCTGCTCCTTGAGACAGTGACTCACTTGATGCAGCCACTTGTTTTGAGCTTGCTGCCACCTTCTCGGCTGCTGCCGTTACCTCCCAGAGTATCTGATTAATATTGTCGATGGTCATATTCAAATTATCTTTTATTATTGCATTTTCTCCTTTGTAATCTCCTGTTACGGCAACATTTAAATTACCCTTTGCCACTTCCTGCAAAACAAGTGAAGCTTCCCTTATAGGTGCTATGACAGCATCAAGGGTCTTGTTTATGCCCTTTAACAGCTCCTTCCATCCTCCGTTAAATGCTTCCTCGTTGCCCCGTACGCCAAGTTTACCTTCCTCAACTGCCATGGTTATCGAATCAATTTCATTTTTTAACTGCTTCAAGTTTGACACCATCACATTGAAGGCACCTGTCAAATCACCGGCACTTTTTCCGTCTTCTTGCAAGATTTTCTCTTGCGACAAATCTCCCTGTGCTATTCTTTCTGCCATTTGAGCAATATCTTTCAGGTTTTGCTGCATTTTATGGAACGCCCTCGATAGGTTCCCCACCTCGTCCTGAGTTTTAATTATGTTTATTTCTGCCGAAAGATTGTCTTCCGCTATTTGCTCGGCTACATTTGTAAGCTCTTTAATCGGCCCTACAATGTTCCTGGTAATAAAGAAAATAACAACCAACAGTACTCCCAATGCCGCAATTCCTAAAATCAGTGACGAATTTCTGATCATGTTGGCTTTTTCCATAACTTCACTCATTGGAGCTGTTATAACAAAAGACCAGGGAGTCGTTGTATTTCCGAAGTTTATCGGAACATAAACCTTATAAACCTCTTCCTGCAATATTTCGCAAAACTCTGTGGTTGTATATACTTGGCCGTTTTTTATTGCAGCTTTGGCCTTCTCGTCAGTTATTGGCGTGAAAATGTTATCTTCCTTCATATCTGCAACGTATACACCGTCATTGGAAATAAGCGATGCATACCCTCTTTCATACGGTTTTATTTTTACAACCTTGTCCTGGAAAGTGTTTAAGAGAACATCCACCCCTGCAACCCCTACAAATTGACCGTTGTATTTAATAGGAACAACAATACTTGACATTGGGGAATATTCACCATCTACCGGGTACAGGTATGGATTGGTAACAGTTTCCTGGCCGGTTTGCTTCGGAAGGTTGTAGAAATCTCCCGTCTCATAGTCAACTATCGCCACTTGCTGTATTTTGCCGGTGTCCCTGTTCCAAAGAGGTAAAAACCTTCCGGTTTCATCGTATCCCGGCATACCGGCATACTCTGAATCCTTTCCGTCAAGGGCATTGGGCTCCCATAATGTCCATACCCCATTAAAACTTTGATCCTTCTCCAATACATTTCTTAATATACTGTTCATTACATTTCTATCTGGAACACTCGAGGCTCTCATTGCCTCAAAAGTTTCGGCCAAAGTTCTGGCAGTGTCAAGAGGTTTTTCTATCTCGGCTTTTACTTCATTGCCGTATCTGTAAGCCATTTCTTCAACTTTGTCAAATCCCTCTTCTTTTGCCATATTGCTTGATAATACATAACTGATAATAATTGTTGCTGACAAAGCCACAGCTGTAACCGCACCGATAAGCACCATCATTTTGGTTGTTAAATTCATTTTGCTAATCAATATAACTCCCTCCCTGGATTCTTATTTTCTTTTTTGATTTGCTCATTTTGTCTTAGGACTCTAATTGTCTTTGTATTTTGTATACAATTTAATCCATCAGTGTGCTACTCTCTCAAGCACATTTTCCAGAGCATTATTGGTTAGCAACTTCTCACAATCTACCAACAGTTTTATCCCGTTTTCTGTCCTCCCTATTCCGTTTATGTACTTTTGCTTCCTTTCGTCGTTTATTTCAGGTGGAGGAACTATGTTCTCCCCAGATATTTGCATAACTTCCGCGACTGCATCAACAATGAGACCAATAGGAACTCCTCTGACGTCGAGCACAATAGTGCAGGTTCTATCATTGTATTCCTTTTCCTTAAGGCCCAACATCAATCTTACATCAATAACCGGTATTACCTTGCCCCTTAAATTAATTATTCCTTTAACATATTCCTGCATTTCTGGAACTTCAATTATTTTCTGAATACCAACTATTTCCGTTACATACTTGATTGCTATGCCGTATTCTTCGTTGCCAATCAAAAACGTAAGATACATATCTTTCTGCGTATCTTCGTTAAGATCCAAAACTTCACTTTGAATATCTGGCATTTTCAACCATCTCCTTTGAAATTAGTCGCCGGAATTGTTTTACAACCGACAATATTTTACAGAGCGTTCAATAAGCAGCTTAAATCTGCCAAATTAAGACAAAGACATATTTTGCATATGATTACTGTCATACTTTAGAGTCCTAGACATTTATTACATTGGTAAATATCGTATTATTTTATAAATTTCTTAATATCAATAGTTGATTTTTTTTAATATTATGTATATAATCCTGAATTTTGCAGTTAGAAGAGGGAAAAAGAGCCCATAACCACGCTAAAAT
>ERZ795045.929-NODE-929-length-34923-cov-42.240937_pt1 | contig 34923 bp, 30 predicted proteins | sample MGYA00375129_ERZ795045 | MGnify/ENA primary metagenome ERZ795045 (study PRJEB30174, sample SAMN05720166) | activated sludge metagenome | isolation source: anaerobic digester from wastewater treatment plant | place: Japan | collected 2015-05-15 ...
AAACGTTAACTCACCACCCCAACATTCAGCAGCTCCGCTGCCAGGGTAAGGCGTTGTACCCAGTTCCCGGGCAGAACCATGTGGTGGTTGCCAAAGGGAGTTTCCGTAAAATACTTTGAGGCCGAAGGGCTAAGCTCAACCTCTAGCTGGGTGCGACAGGCATTCCGGCTTTTGGGCTTATCGGTAACCCTGGCTAGCGTTACAAATATGTGGTTCAACGTACTGTCGAACCTAAAGATGGTTACCTCATCGCCCTTAAGCTGGCCGCTTACGGCGTAACCCTTGCCGGTTTCAAAGTGGGTATCGAGCTTAAACGAGGTTAGGTGGTTAACCGGCGCAGTACAGTGGGTAAGAATGGCTTTGCCATTGCCCACATGGGCAACATTGGCCATCCATGGAATGGCGTTGCATACCTCTGACGATAGCATCATTGCGGCAGCACTGCAAATATCGGCCTCGCAGGCTGTGGGTATGCCATCGTAGTTTAGCTTGGCCAATGCCAGGCAGGCGGTATGGCCGGTTTTATTAACCAACGGAAAACATTCCACGGCCATGGCGTTAAGCCTGTAAAACGGAATAAGTGAGGCAAGCCCCTCGTATATCTTACCGCTCTCAATGAGCTCCACCCGGTTCTCGGCCATGCCAAAAAGCGAGGTAAAGTCCGGCGAAACCTGCGATATCTCATCAAAAACAATATCATCCCAGCTAATATCAACCTGCTCAACCCCCAACTTGCTTTGTAAAAGGTAGGGGTTAACACCGCTGGCCACAAGCCACGGCGATGAGCTGCCCACCACACCAAGTCGCTGACCGTGAAGCTTGCGTACCCCCACAAAGGCATTGTAGTACTCGCTCAGGTACTCGGCGGTTGAAGGGTTATCGGCATCGAGCAGCACGGAACGTATGTTATGCTGGTTCATCCAGGCTTTAACCTCGGTGGCAGCAGCCCATGCATTGGCTTCGCGCGAGGCGAGCAGCAGATAAAAACGGTACTCCTGCACCGACTCAATGGCTATATGCTCAGAGCCCCCGGTCAGAAACATAAGCACATCGGGCTTATCGTTCACAAACTCCATCTCCTCGGGGTTAAACAAACCCATGTACTTCTTTTTGGCCTTGTCGAAAACTGAAAGCTCTGCTGCCGGAAAAGCAAGCAACTTTACCCTTAACCTATCCTTAATAAAATCGTTACTACTCATTGTTTTCAATGCTTTTAACAATACTAATTCCGAACCTGATATACTGGTAAACATCCTCAGGAGTGCCATCGATACGGTTGTTGTTCCTTACGTGTCCCAACCTAACCACCACGGCATTCAAGCTAGGAATTACAAAGATATACTGTCCCAGCAAACCGCGAGCATACCAGGTCTTGTAACCATCAACATTTATCATCCACCACTGGTAACCGTAGAAATCGACATTCTTGTTAGTTTCTGGGTCAAAGAGGTAACTTGCCGGTGTAAGCGACTCGTTAAGGTATTCTTCCGGCACAATCTGTTCCCCATTCCAACGGCCACCGTTCAGCACCAGCTGACCAAAGCGGGCGAAGTCGCGGGCATTGGTGTTAAAGCAACAGAACGCCTTTTCAACGCCATCCTTGCGGTCCAAACACCAAAGGGCATCGTGCTCGGCGCCAATCTTTGACCATATCTTTTCCGAGGCGTAATCGGCCAGCGTTTTACCAGTTGCCTTTTCAATAATGAGCGATAGCAGCTGTGTGTCGCCGCTACGGTACTCAAAGGTCTTTCCGGGTTCCTTTACCACCGTTTGGTTTAGCACCAGCTTGGGCAGGTTTTTTCCGTAGTAACCCTGCGTGGTAAGGGAGAATAGCGTGCTATACGATTCGTCCCAGCTTAGCCCTGAACTCATGGTTAGCAGATGCTTTATGGTGATTTTTGCCTTATCGCCCTCAGCAAACTCAGGGAGGTAGTTCCCAACTGGCTCATCGATACTTTTCACATAACCATCGCTTAGGGCACAACCCATGAGTAGGCTGACAATGCTCTTGGCCATTGAAAACGAGTTGGAGTATGAATCTTTTCCGTATCCATCCCAGTACGATTCAAAAAGTAGGGCGGTATCCTTTACAACCAGGAAGGCTACTGTGCGGAAATCGTTAAAGTATTTGAGTTGGTCGTTGGTAAGCTGATAGGAGTTGTACTTTTCATGCAACCTCCAGGGTTGAGGGGTACCCGCCTTAACGGTACGGTTATGGAATATTTTGTAGTCGTCGATATTTACCTGCTGGTAAATTAGTGCCCGCACAATGTAATGGTTCTGAGGCAAAGCCAAATATACTGCAAGGGCTACAACAACCACTACGCTGGCCACCTTAAGTTTTCGCTTCCAGTTCATAGCATGCTAGGTTTAGGTTGATATGTTGTGTCGAAATTAAGGATTGTTTTGGATTTTTTGTGATATTTGTTCTCAAAATATTTCATTTGACCCGAATCATGAAAAGCATAATGCTTCCAATAGCGCTTATTTCAACATTTATTGCCATTGTTTACAAATCCAATGCTCAACCGGATAGCTCGGGGGTAGGCCTCTACCTTTTGGGACAATCGTTTTTTGATAACAAGGAGTTTACCGGGAACATCAAAAAGGGGTATACCCACCCCGGCTTTTACATACAGCCGGCCATCAAATTTAAAACGGAACAGTACAGCATTGCAGCGGGTTTCCATACTTTATACCTTGCCGGTGCCGACTCGCTTGAACGGTTGGTACCTGTTTTTTCGGCTAGTTTACAGCTAAATAGCAGGGTAACCCTAATTGTAGGAACATTGGAATCCAAAAACGGCCACTGGCTACCCGAGCCACTATTTAAACCCGAAAGGCTATTCCTGAACCAACCCGAAACGGGTGTGCAGTTCTTGTATCGAGGGACTGAGAGCAAAGCCGATTTATGGATAAATTGGGAGCGTTACATCAAAACTGGTAGCCCATTTCAGGAAGAGTTTACTGTAGGCTTTACACATCTGCACCACCGAAACAGCAATACCGGATTCTCCAATGCCTTTCATGCAATGGCTTTCCACCATGGCGGGCAAATTGATAGCACCAACCTACCCGTTCAAACACACATAAACCTTGGAGTTATTCCTGCATATAGCTTCCAGCCCCTGGCTAAAACACGATTTGAATTTTCATCATCGCTTTACTACTACAAAAACCTTTCCCCATCGTTTACCTCCTATTACAGCTCAGGCTTTGGCCTGCACCCTCAACTCAGAGCATACCACAATAGCACCACCATCGATATTGGTTACTGGTACTCCGATGGGTTTGTAAATCCGCGCGGCGAAGAGCTTTTTGGTTCAATATCTACAATTAATCCTACATTCAACCAAGCGGTTCGCACAATGGGTACTTTTTCAATTGAATTCCAAAAGGTATTTCGGGAGAAGTTGCTGCTGAACGCAAATTTCAAGGCATACTACGATTTTAAGTCGGGATTGCTGGAGTACAGCTACACGCTACGGCTGATGTTTGATGGAAAACTTACACAGGTGAAGTAAAACCCCGACCTGTGGTGGTCGGGTGACATCCATCAATTTTAATGTTATTCCGTTAAACTATGCATTGAACTAAAAATATCTTTTCCTCCCTCCTTGTTAAAATGCCAGGTCAGGAAATGCTATCTTGACTAAAATTAACTACAACTGAGATTAATAACTTTATTATAAGTGTTTTATCTGTCATAATGATATCTACAACTATAAATTAGAATTTCCTGATCAATGACTTGATAAACTAACCGATGCTCTCGGTCAATACGTCTTGACCATAAACCAGCCAAATCATATTTTAAAGGTTCTAGTTTTCCAATGCCTTCATAAGGATGCTTTTGAATTTCTTTTATTAACTCATTAATTTTTTTGAGCATTTTTTTATCCTCATTCTGCCAAGATATATATTCTTCCCAGGAATTTTTGGAAAATGTAATTCGGGTCATTCTTCGATAAGTTTGTTTCGAACCACATCCCCTTCCTTCATTTGTTTAATTGACTCATAAAGTCTGTCAGCATTTGCTTTAGAATTTAACAAGTGAAGAGTTTCCATTATAGAGTTATACTCATCTAACGACATCATAACTGCGCCTTTCCCCGTTCCTCTCTTAATAATAAGGGTTTCATTGTTATTCACAACATTGTCCAGAAACTTCTTTAGGCTTGTTCTAAACTCTGTAAAATTTGCGGCCATCATAATCTTTTCCCCTTTAAGTTACTTTTTCAGTACAAATATAAGTACATATATAGTAACTTGCAAGAAAATTTACTTATTTTCTTTGGGACAGTAGATGTTAACCATCTGCTCAGCTGGTTTGTAGCCCAGCTCTACAGCTTTGCGGAAATCGTCGCACCCCGACTTGAACTCCTGAACGTTCATTTTTGAGATACCGCGGTTATAGTATGCCTCGGCATTCTTGGGGTCGGCCTTAATGATAACATCATAATCGGGGATGGCATCCTTATGGTTGCCCATAATTGCCTTTGAAACGGCACGGTTGTAGTAAGCCTGAACGTAATTGGGGTCAATGGAAATCACCTTGTTGAAATCGGTAATTGAACCCTTGTAATCCTTTTGGAACGCACGGGCAACACCCCTGCCGTAGTATGCTTTAAGGTAATCGGGCTTAAGCTCAATGGCTTTATTGAAAGCAACAACGGCCTGCTTGAACTCACCCTTTCGGAGCAATGCTCCACCCTTTACTCCGTAAGCCAATGGTAATTTAGGGTTAACTGCTATGGCCTTATCGAGTACCTTAATGGCATCGTCGAATCGCTGCACATTGGCAAAGGCATCACCAAGGCTATAAAGGGCTTCCTCGTCCTTGGGGAGTTCCTTAAGGGCTACCTCCAAATCGGCAATTGCCCCATTGTAATCCTGAATTTTGAGTTTAAAGATTCCCCTCTTCTTGTAGGCCTCAGGGGTAGCGTTAGCCCCTTCAATCATCTTATCGTAATCGGCAATTGCTCCCTTAAAGTCGGCAAGGTTTGCCAGCGACTCGCCACGACTGTAAAACGCCTCAAGGTTTGAGCCATCGAGCTCAATGCTGCGGTTATAGTCCTTGATGGCTTGCTCAAAATCCATGGTTGCAGCGTTTAACAACCCACGCTGGTAGTATGCCTTTGAGCTGGAATCGTTCATTGCTATAGCCCGGTTCAGGTCAGTCATGGCCTGCGAATACTGCTTTAGCTTACGGTACGATACTCCACGTTCAATGTACAGCTCAAAATGGGTTGAATCAATACCAATAGCCGTACTAAAATCGGCCAAAGCCAGCGAGTCGTTATTTAATGCGGCAAGGGTTACACCGCGCTTAAAGAAGTAATCGTAGCGTTTGGGGTTTAACTTAATGGCTCTGTTAAACTTTTCAAGGGCAAGCTCATACTTGGCCGAATCGAGCAGCTTTAAACCTTCATTGTAGCTGTTTTGTGCCAAACGGGGCTTAAGCAAAATGTAGGCTGCAAAAGCTATGATAACCAGCCCAACAAGTATAACCACAGTACGTTTCATACAAATCTGCTTTAATATCAATTCAAATTTATACGATTATTTTGATATAAAGGTTATTTATTGGCTTCAACTATCAACGCGCAGTTGAGTTTAGCCACCTCGCGCGCAAAACGTGGGTTTTGGTTTGAGAGTAAGTCGGTTAGCTTGTGGTAGTTGGGGTCGTCGTGCTGGCTTATGAAGAAAAGCGATTTGTAGCTCCTAAGGTAAAAGCTATAGCTATCGCTATAGTTTCGGTAGGTATTGTCGTTAACCGTTTTGAGCAGGGTGTAGGTTGAACAGATTTTTTGTGCATGCTTCCTAAAATCAACCGAATTGGGATAATCAATAACATTGAGGTACCAACCCGTTGAATCGGCAACCGGGCAGAACGATACCATATCGTTATTGAGCATGAATTTCACCTAGCCAAAGTATCGGATAAACGGTTGGTCATATGCTGGCTACCATAGAGGCCAAGTTCCTCGGCAGCAAAGGTTGCAAAAACAATGGTTGTTCGGGGTGCAAAACCCGATTGCTTAAGAACTCTGGCAATTTCAAGGGTTACCGCAACGCCGCTGGCGTTATCGTCGGCACCGGGAGCCACGTCAAGAGGGCTTTCGGGTTCAGTACTTCGTAAAATACAATCGTGATGCCCCCCAATAATGGTAAGGCTATCGGGGAACTCAACCCCTGGCAAAGTACAAACCACATTATACTGCCAGGTTTCATAGTACTGATTTCGGAAATATACGTTAAGCTGGAATGAATCGAGACGGGCAGTAGCGTATCCGTAGCTTTTAAACTTATTCATTATTGCAACGGCTACATCGCGCCTGTTTTCGGCCAGTGCAAAACGTGTACCCATTCCCTGAAGCATGCCAATTGTAGCAGCAATGCTATCGGCATGGATTTTTTTGGTTAACTGGGCAATTTCAGGATCGGGCTTACTGGTGGGGTCAACAATTTCGTCGTCCTTTGAACAGGACACCACAATGCCAAATAGCAATAGGGCCAACAACCCCTTAAATACATAACGATAGGTAGAAGTCATAATCTTTAGTTTTGATGTAAAAATAAACATTCTGTTAATTCCGAAACGCTCCCAATTCAGAAAATTGATACCTTTGGTGGCTGAACCCTGAAATTAAAAGGTATAACAAAACCAATTGCCCGATGGAGAACTTATCAGTAAGTCAATTCAAGAAGTATAACAACCTAATAGGATGGTTCACTTTTGCCATAGCCACACTGGTTTACCTGCTTACCATTGAACCCACTGCCAGTTTTTGGGATTGTAGCGAGTTTATAGCCAGCGGTAATAAGCTTGAGGTAGGTCATCCTCCGGGGGCACCCTTTTTCATGCTTATGGTTCGTTTCTTTACTATGTTTGCACCATCCCCGCAATGGGTTCCTATACTTGCCAATAGCCTATCGGCCCTAGCCAGCTCATTCACAATCCTGTTCCTTTTCTGGACCATAACCTACATGGCTCGGCGAATTGTTTCGCCCAAAGCAACTGAGTTCACCTTAACCCAAGTAATACTCATACTTTCATCGGGGTTTGTTGGCGCTCTTGCCTACACCTTTTCCGATACGTTCTGGTTCTCAGCGGTTGAAGGTGAGGTGTATGCCACATCATCGCTCTTTACAGCCCTTGTTTTTTGGGCAATCCTAAAGTGGGAAGAGCAAGCCGATCAGCCCCATGCCACCCGATGGATCATTCTTATTGCCTTTTTAATGGGTATTTCCATTGGAATACACTTACTCAACCTGTTGGCAATTCCGGCCATTGCTCTTGTTTACTATTTCAGGAAATACAGCTACTCGCCTAAAGGCCTATTTTACACCCTTTTAATTTCAGGTGTGCTGCTAATTACCATAATGTATGGTATAATTCAGGGATTTGTTGTGATAGCTTCAAAGGTAGAGTTGCTTTTTGTAAATTCCTTTGGACTACCAATTAAATCGGGTGTTTTCTTCCTGTTTACCGTTGTACTGGCGCTGCTTGCTTACGGTATTTATAGAACACATAAGCAAGGCCGCGTGGTGCTGAATACAATTTTTGTAGGGCTTACGGTGATAATGATTGGCTACAGCTCGTATGCTGCAATAGTAATTCGCTCGTCGGCCAATCCGCCTATGGATCAGAATAGTCCCGATAACATGTTCTCACTACTATACTACCTTAACCGTGAACAGTATGGCGATAGACCTTTGCTGTACGGTCAGGTATTCAATGCACAGCCCATAGCAAGGGTTGAGGGCGAGCCTACCTATGCGCCAAAGAATGGTAAGTACGTTTTTGTTCGCACCAAGGATAAATACGAGTTTGACCCTGAGTTCAAAATGCTCTTCCCCCGTATGTGGAGCAACGAACAAAACCATGTTAACGCTTACAAGAAATGGAGCAACTTTGATGGCAACCCCATTAAACGCTTTGGGCCCGATGGCAAAACCGAAACCATATACGTGCCCACCTTTGGCGAGAACTTACTCTTCTTCTTCCGATACCAGCTTGGCTTTATGTACTTCCGCTACTTTATGTGGAACTTTGCTGGCCGCCAAAACGACCTTCAGGGGCATGGCGAGGTAACCAAGGGTAACTGGATAAGCGGAATCCCTTTCATCGATAACCCACGTTTAGGGCCGCAGGAAAAGCTGCCTGAAATTTACCGTAACAATAAAGGGCGAAACCAATACTACCTACTCCCCCTGCTCTTAGGTTTAGCCGGTTTATTGTACCATCTTAGTAGGCATAAGCACGATTTTTGGGTAACCACCATGCTTTTTGTGATGACCGGAATCGCTATAGTTGTTTACCTGAACCAAACGCCCTACCAGCCACGTGAACGCGACTATGCCTATGCGGGAAGCTTTTACGCCTTTACCATTTGGATAGGTTTAGGTGTTTTAGCAGTTTATGAACTTCTGAAAAAGATAAAAGATACACCAGCCACGGCTGTGGTTACAGCATCGGTATGCACGCTGGCCGTACCCGTACTAATGGCCAGCGAGAACTGGGACGATCACGACCGCTCAGGGAGCTATGTGCCAGTTGATTTTGGGTATAACATGCTTATTGGCTGCAAACCCAACGCCATTCTTTTCACCTATGGCGATAACGATACTTTCCCCCTATGGTACTCACAGGAGGTGGAGGGCGTTAGAACCGATGTTCGTGTTGCTAACCTAAGCTACCTGCGCGGCGAGTGGTACATTGAACAGATGCAGCGTAAAGCTTACCAGAGCGACCCCATACCAATCCGAATGACATACGACCAATACTTTACCGGCGCTCGCGATGCAATTGTGGTGATTGATAGGATAAAAGAACCCCTGAACCTTGACCGTGTGGTGGATTTCTTCCTTTCTGACAAACCCGAAAATATGATTCAATCACCATTTAACCAAAACGAAAGGATAAACTACATCCCTTCCAAACAGCTTTTCCTAACCGTTGATAAATCAGAGGTTAAAAGCAAAGTCGATTTGCCGGACAACTACCTAAACCGCATTGCCGACACCATGACCTGGACACTTAACAAGCAGGTTGTGCTTAAGGACGGGCAGGTAATCCTTGACCTTATTGCTACAAACCAATGGAGGCGTCCCATTTATTACGCCACAACTGTTAGCGGTGAAACCTATTTAGGTTTGGATAAGTATTTCCACCTGGAGGGTATGATGTACCGTGTACTACCTATTCCTGCCTCGCGGCAGTGGGGGACTGGTTCGGTTAACACCCGCGAGATGTGGGAAAACCTCATGGAAAAGTATAGGTTCAGGAGCTTGAACAACCCCAAGGTCTATCTGGACGAAAACAAGATGCGAATTGTATCTAACTACCGTAACCTTTTTGCTCGCCTTGCCAATGCTTTAGTTGATGAAGGCAAAATGGATTCGGCCATCACTGCACTGAACAGGTGCATGGAGCTAATTCCTCCTAAAAATGTTCCGCTTAACTACTTTGCCCTTTCCATGGTTGAAGGCTATTACCGTGCAGGCGATATGCAAAATGCCCTGAAATACTCTCAGCAAATGGTAAACCAAGCCTCCGAGGCCATATCGTACATGATTTATGATCTGGACGAGTTTCAAAAAAATTGGCTTGGAAACGAGCTTCAGCTAAATCTTGCAATACTTTATGAGTTAACACGAATGGCCAACCAGTACGAGAAGGGCGAGTACGCTAAACAGCTAACTGATAAGTTCAACTCATACGTTACGGTTCTTGAAGGGTAGTTATGATAAATCTTAGTCCCCCGCGTTTTTTTCAGAGGTTCTTCAGGAATGTGATTTGGAATTTCCCCTCCGAAAAGGAAGGGGTTTTCCTCACGTTCGACGATGGTCCAACGCCGGGAGTTACCCCATGGGTGCTGGAGCAGCTGCGCAAGTACAATGCAAAAGCTACCTTTTTTTGCCTGGCAAAAAACATTGAGATGCACCCTGAAATTTTTGAGATGATTGTGGCCGATAGACATGCTGTGGGAAACCACTCCTACAGCCATATCAAGGGATGGGGAACCGACACCACTCAGTATGTGCAGGATATTATTTACGCCAACAGCTTTGTAAACAGTAACCTCTACCGCCCACCCTACGGGCGTATAACGCCCAAACAGTTCAAGCTGCTAAAATCGCAATACAAGATTATTTTGTGGGATGTGCTTAGCATGGACTACAGCCGAAGGGTCTCACCCAAAAGGGTTTACCAGTACGTAGTTCGAAATGCCAAACCCGGGTCAATCATTGTTTTTCATGATTCCTTGAAGGCTGAGCGTAACCTGCGCTACGCACTGCCCCGCGTACTCGATAATCTCAGCTCTAAAGGGCTAACCTTTAAATCGATTATTATTCCATGAACAGAATAATTAGATGAGTAATATACTCTTTATTGTTCAACTTCCGCCTCCGGTTCATGGTGCTAGTTTAATGAATAAGCTGGTAATGGGTAGGGCTTCGCAATTGCCAAACAACAAATGCTTTACCATTAGCCTTAACTTCTCAAAATCGCTTTCCGATTTACAGCGGTTTAAACCCCGTAAAATACTTAGGGCCATAACGGTTGTTTTCGAAATTATTGGTAAAATCATTAAGTACAAGCCCGATATAGTTTACTTCTCAATGGTTCCCATTGGACTTGTGTTGATTAGGGATAGCTTTTATTTAATGCTTTGCAAGGCATTATCACCAAAATCAAAAAAGATAATTCATCTTCACCGGCCGGGAATGCTACAGTTTTATAGTCAAAAACCATACCTGTACCGATTCTATAGCTTTATTTTCAAAAACTGCGAAATTGTTCACCTAACCCCTCGCCTGGCCAGGTTGGAGCTTTCCCCTTTGAACTTAAAAAAAACTAAAATTACCGTTATACCCAACTCCATAATCAAAACACCCGAATACGAAAGGCACGAAAAGGACTGGAGTAATATCCTATTCCTTTCAAATTTTCTGATACATAAGGGACATTTTGAGCTAGTTGAAGCATTTGCAATACTCAGCAGCAAATACCCACAGCTTAAGCTCACCCTTGCAGGGGCATTCCCATCCGAAACAGAAGAGCAAAACTTGCTGGAACGAATCAAACAGTATGGGTTGAACAGAACGGTTGAGGTTGTAGGCCCTGTTTACGGTCCCAAAAGATTTGAACTGTATAGTAGGGCAGGTATCTTTGTACTTCCATCAAAACTAGAGTACTTCCCCCTGGTTATTCTGGAAGCCATGTCGGAACGATGTGCAGTTATAACCAGCGGAAAGGAAAATTTGCAGGATACCTTTGTTGATGGCAAGCAACTGCTTTTCCTTGAAAGCGTAGACCCCTACGATATTTCGCAGAAGATTGAAAGATTAATACAATCACCCCAGCTTACCCAATCAATTGCGAACGAAGGCTACAAAAGGTTCACCGAAATACAGGAAGAAAGCCTCTTAAAAATAGACAAGCTCTTCACATGCCAATAGAACTAGAATGTACTTTCAATAATTTTCATGATTGCCTTCAATTCTAGGGCATCTACCATAAAATCTATATCTTTGCAAAAATCTTTTTACGGAATGACAACCATTGAACAGGTAAAAGAGCTTGCAAAGCGCCGCGATGCGCTGAGGAGGTATCTTTGACATCGACAAGCTTAGTATAGAATACGAAGAGGAACAGCAAAAAACACAAGCCCCCGACTTTTGGGATAAGCCCGATGAAGCAGAGAAACAGCTTAAGAAAGTAGCTTCAATCAAATCCTGGATAGATGGCTTTAATAAGGTAAACAGCCTTACCGAGGATTTGCAGGTTATGTTTGACTTTGCCAAGGAAGGTGCTGCAACCGAAGAAGAAATTGACTCCCACTACAGGCAAACCCTGCAGGCCATTGAGGATTTGGAGCTAAAGAACATGCTCGGTAAGGAAGAGGATAGGCTTGGGGCAATCATGAAAATCAACTCCGGTGCCGGAGGAACTGAAAGTATGGACTGGGCGGCCATGCTCATGCGCATGTACATGCGCTGGGGCGAGCGGAATGACTACGAGGTAAAAGTTGTAGATGTGCAGGATGGCGAGGAGGCCGGCGTAAAATCTTGTACACTGGAGTTTGTGGGCGAAATGGCTTACGGATTTCTAAAGGGCGAGAATGGCGTTCACCGCCTGGTTCGCATATCCCCATTCGACAGCAATGCCCGAAGGCACACCTCGTTTGCATCGGTCTTTGTTTCGCCAGCAGTTGACGAAACCATTGAAATAACCATTAACCCAGCCGACATTAAATGGGACACATACCGTTCATCGGGCGCCGGTGGCCAAAACGTAAATAAGGTTGAAACAGGCGTCCGCCTTTACCACATCCCTACAGGCATCGTAATTGAGAATACCGAATCGAGGTCGCAATTCCAGAATAAGGAGAATGCCATGCGACTACTGAAATCGCACCTTTACGAATTGGAACTACGCAAACGCCGTGAGATTCAGGCCGAGATTGAAGGGAAAAAGAAAAAAATTGAGTGGGGCTCTCAAATCCGGAACTATGTGCTCCACCCCTATAAACTCGTTAAGGACCTACGGTCGGGCTATGAAACCTCCGATGTAAATGCCATACTCGATGGCGACCTTAACGAATGTATTAAAGCTTACCTGATGCAATTTGGCGACGAGTAGCCAATGCTACTCGTTTTTTCTTAGCCGGGCACGGGTAATTAAACCCACTGGTATAAAGGCAAAAACACGCCGGGCATGTTCCCTTGGTACCTGCGAAAGGAATAATCCAAGCACTACAATGGCTATTCCAGCTATTTTTACAATTCCTAAAGTTTCACCTAACAGGAAATAGGCAAAAATGGCTGTAAGCACAGGAATTGCATTGGCAAACGAGTTTGCCTTGGTTACCCCAAGATGCTTAACCGAGTATGTAAATAGCAAAAAGGCAAAGGTTGATGCAAAAATTCCTAGCTTAACAAGCGGCATTAGCGAGGAAATGGTTACTCCAACGCTCATGAAATGGTTAAACTCAAACAAGAAAAATATTGGCAGAAAGTAAATTACGGCAATAGTATTCTGGTAAGTAATTATTGTAAAAACATTGTAGGCCGATGTCAACTTCCTAAGGGTAAGTGAATAGCCCAATGCGGCAAATACAGCCAGAATCATAAGGGCTATACCAACAGGGTTAGCCTCAAGTTTCCCAAATCCCTGATGGAATATAACCATGCCAACCCCAACAACCGAAACCATGATACCCACAAAATTCATTAGTGTTACTCGGGTCTTGTAAATATAAAACTCCCCCAAGGGGCTGAAAAGTGGAATGGTTGAGATAATTACAGCAGCTAATGTAGATGAAACCATGGTCATCCCAAAACTCTCACCCATAAAGTAAAGGAAGGGTTCAAAAAAGGCTAGCAAAAGAAAGTATTTCAAATCGCTAGCTTTAATTTTGGTCAACTTCCTCATTATTAGTCCTACCGTGATAAAAAGGAAAATGGCAGAAATAGATAGCCTACCAACCACCAAAGTGATAGGTTTATAGAATTGGAATACCTCCTTGTACCAAATAAAGGAGAGCGACCAAAAAACCATGGCCAGCACAGTTGCAGCGTAAATCCCAATGGAATTATTCTTCATTGTTTAAAGTTCAATTTATTGACAAAGGTTTAGAACGGTATAAACCCAAAAGGTTTACGCGACAAAAATAAAAAAAGGGCGTTGAACACTCAACGCCCTAATCTAATAATGCAAGCTTATTTTGCGGGAGGCAAAAGCACCTTGTTAATTACATGAATAACACCATTGGTAGCCTGTACATCAACCAGAACAACCGAAGTGTTCTCGTTAATTGTAACGGTTGTACCAACATTAACATTGATATCGCCATTCAATGTAGATACATTACCACTAGAAATTTGATTCGATCTCACATTACCTGATACTACGTGGTAGAGCAGAATGGGCGTTAAATCATCCTTTGAAAGCTGGTCGATTCCTGATACTCCAATTTGAGTGAAAAGTGCACTGAAAGCATCGTTGGTTGGAGCAAACACTGTAAATGGACCCTCGCCCTTTAAGGTTTCAACAAGTTCAGCTTTTACTAGAACCGAAACAAGAGTGCTGAAACTGCTATTAGCCAATGCTATATCAACAACCGTTGGTGGAAGTATAACCTTATCGATAACATGAACTATACCGTTTGTACCAACCACATCGGTGGCAACAATTTTAGAATTGTTGTTCAACTTAACAGCAGCGGCATCGACAAGTAAGGAAACTTTAGAGTCATTTGGACCTGCGCTCAAAGTTGAAACATAGCCAGTTTGAAGCTGTGTGGATTTAACTGCAGTACCTAAAACGTGGTATAAAAGTATTGGAGTCAAATCCTCGGCATTAAGCGCATCTAAACCACTTACACCTAAATCAGTGAAAAGTTGACTAAATGCATCGTTTGTAGGAGCGAAAACTGTAAACGGTCCATCAGCCTTAAGAGCATTAACCAGGTTGGCCTTGGTTAGCGCAGCCACTAAAGATGTAAAACTGCTGTTTGCAAGGGCAATATCAACCACTGTTGGCGGAAGTAAAACCTTATCAATTACATGAATAACCCCATTGGTGGCTGAAATATCGGCAGCGGTAATACCAACATTTCCGTTGAGTTTGAGCATACTTGCATCAACCTTAAGTGAAACACCTAATCCACCTGCACCGGGGCTAAGAGTTGAAACATAGCCACTCGCAAGCTGATTGGATTCAACCTTACCCGATAAAACATGGTAAAGCAGAATTGGGGTTAGCTGGTCAGCAGTTAAGGCATCTATACTACTCACGCCTAACTGACTGAAGAGCTCGTTGAAGGCGGCGTTGGTTGGAGCAAATACTGTAAAAGGACCAGTTCCCTGAAGGGTTGTAACCAAGTTCGCCTTCTGGAGGGCTTGAACCAGAATTGAGAACTGTGGATTGGAAACGGCAACCTCAACAATGTTTTTAGGCATCTCCATCTCCTTTTCTTCATCCTTTTCGCAACTTGTTAATAGTAGCGTTCCCGCTAGGCCTACCAAAGCTAGTAGAGCAAATAGATTTTTTCTTGTTTTCATAATTGTGTGTTTTAGTTGATTATGCCCTACTAACATTAAAAAATAGTCTTTGTTCATTTAGTATTCTATTTACATATTCTTTTGTTGGTTAATTTTTGTTAATTATATATCTTTTTTTTGATTGTTTTATTTGGCTGGATTTGGATTTATTTACCAAAAATCGATAATTTTACAGAAATTTGGTTGCAGGTATGGAAGAACTCATCAGGCTACGTCACGAGCTGCATCGCAACCCTGAACTCTCTGGCCAAGAAAGAGCTACGGGGAAAAGAATTCGTTTTTTTCTAAGCCGCTACCAACCACATGAGCTTTACTCAAATATTGCTGGTGAGGGAATGGCTGTAGTATACAGGGGTAAAGAGCCTGGCCCTACAGTACTATTCCGCTGCGATATGGATGCCCTGCCCATAACTGAGCTCTCCGATTTTAAGTACAAGTCCAATACTCCCGGAGTTTCACATACCTGTGGCCACGATGGCCATATGGCCATTGTTTCAGGCCTGGCGGTTCGTTTTTTTGAAAATCCTTTAGAAAAGGGGAAGGTGATTCTGTTCTATCAACCCTCAGAGGAGAATGGTTCCGGTGCCAAGGAATCCATTGAAAGGCTAAAAGAGCTAGACCTCATGCCCGACTATGCATTTGCACTTCATAATTTACCCAAGTACAAAAAGGGCAGCGTTGTGCTTGGCCGATACACCTTTACGGCAGCCTCAAAAGGCTTGATCATTAAGCTTACCGGACGAAACTCCCATGCAGCCTTCCCAGAACTGGGACTTAATCCATCGGCGGCTACAGCTGAAATCATTCAGCACCTGCTGGTATTGCCAACCAATTTTAAGTATAAGAACTTTGTGCTGGTAACCCTTATACACGTTAAGGTAGGTGAAGTGGCCTTTGGAACCTCAGCCGGTTCGGCTGTTATTATGGCTACACTCAGAGCCTTTGACGATTCCGATATGCACCTACTTTCCGATAACGCTCTCAAAACATCAACCCAAATTGCAACCAGACATGGCTTAGCCATTGAAACCGAATTTACCGACGATTTCCCAGCCTCAGTTTGCGACCCTCAGCTTACTAATGTTGTAGAGAAAATTGCCTCAGAGCAAAAGAAAGAGGTTATATACCTCAATGAACCCAACCGCTGGAGCGAGGATTTTGCCCACTTTACAGGGGTATGCCCATCGGTAATTTTCGGACTTGGCGCGGGTGAAGACCACCCCGATATACATAGCCCAACCTACGATTTTCCGGATGACCTTATTATTGATGGGGTTGACCTACTGGATTCAATAGCACGTGAAATCACTTCCTCTGAATCCTTTTTAAAATACTAACCAGCCAGCCGTCAGGACGCTGGCTTACTAAGTAAACCCCTGCAAATACCAAAGCTGCAGCAGTTATCTTTTTGGCATCGAGGCTATCCATTCCCACCGATACAGCAACTAAGGCCGCTATAACAGGCTGAGAGTAAATATATATGCTTACAGTGCTTGCCTGAACGTACCGTAATCCCCATCCGTTCAGGAGGTATGCTAAAAATGTTGGGCCAAGTAAAACAAAAAGTATTGAAGCGTAAATCATTGGTGGAATAACTGCCCACCTTGTAGTGGCTAAATCGTAAACACCAAAAGGAAGCAGGGAAATCAAACCAACCACAAAAACACCTTTCATAACCGTAATTGGTTTATACTTTAGCATAAGGGGCTTTACTACCACAAGGTAAAAAGCATAGAAAAGTGTATTCAGGAAAAGCATGGCATTGCCAAGGGTATGGTTCTGCCCAACCTCCAAGGAGCCCTTGCCCAGGATAAGCAAAAGGGCACCCGATGCTCCAATAAGCAAACCTGTTACTTTAACAAAATTGATATGTTCCGATAGGACAAAGTATGCAATAAGCATCACCATTGCAGGGTTCAAGGTTGATATGATTGATGACTCGATTGGGGTACTGTAGTTTAACCCATTGAGGAATAGCAGCTGATTGAATGAAATGCCAAACAACCCCGATGCAATAAATCGTGGATAATCTGCTTTGCTTATTCTTTCATCACTCTTGTCAAATATCGAAATCAACCAGAAAAGAAACGAGGCCGTAACCACCCGAAGGAGAGTGAATGCCATGGGCGATAGGTAATTGGGCATAACCCCTTTGGCTATTGAGTAGTTAAGCCCAAACATAATGTTTGCAAGTATTATGGCTAAATGTGCCTCGGCTCGCTTATTTTTTGCAATCACCATATACATTAAAAATACAATGCAGTTCGATTTCTAAAACAAAGTAAAGTTTAAAAAAGTAAAACTTACAGAAGAGTTTTAAAGTTCATGTTTTTAACCCAGCAAACAATTTAGCTTTTAATTAGCCATGATTTAAACCCTAAAACTTTAAATTTGTTAATTATTGCATTTGAAATTAATGCATAAGCAAACCGCCCATATTAAGGAAAACCCTGCACAACGTATAAAGGCAAAACTTGCCCTAATACCGGTTTTGCTTGGGCTGGGGGTAACAGGAGTCTTACTATACAATGAATTTAACCCTAGGGCTTTTGACGTTATAAACTTTACATGGAAATCAGCGTTGTGGCTAATGCTGGCTTGGCTTTTCATGGTTGGCCGCGATTTGGGTTACACCCTCCGACTAATGATTTTAAGCGATGGTAAATTCCGATTCTGGAAGGCCCTTAGGGTGATAATGCTCTGGGAATTTACTTCGGCAATCACACCATCGGCTATAGGTGGCACCAGCGTGGCAATTGTTTATGTCAATAAGGAGGGTTTAAATCTTGGGCATAGCTCAGCACTGGTAATGATAACATCGTTCCTGGATGAGCTTTACTTTGTGGTAATGTTTCCACTCCTGGTTTTGCTGGCAGGTTACCATGGATTATTCGATATTGGTAACACAAACAGCATGGCCAAGGAGCTTTTAACATTCAGCATTATTGGCTACTCATTAAAACTTGCCTGGGTAATAACCTTGGTTTACGGTTTATTCTTTAACCCTCGTGGACTTAAATGGCTTTTACTTTTAATTTTTAAGTTACCATTCCTAAGGCGATGGAAGCATGGTGCTAACCGCGCAGGATCCGATATTATAAACAGCTCCAAGGAATACCGAAACAAGCCCATATCGTTCTGGGTAAAGGTTGTTCTTGCCTCGTTTCTCTCATGGTCATCGCGCTTCCTGGTTGTAAATGCTTTGCTTATGGCATTTTTTAGCATTGAGCACAACCTTCTAATTTTTGCACGCCAGTTGGTAATGTGGATAATGATGTTAGTGAGTCCAACTCCCGGAGGTAGTGGCTTTGCCGAGTTTGTTTTTACCCGTTACCTTTCAGAATTTATCCCTGTTGATGCAGCATTAATTGTTCCTGTTTCTGTGGCAATGGCCTTGCTGTGGAGACTGGTTACATACTATCCTTACCTCTTCCTGGGTAGCATAATTTTCCCCCGCTGGGTTCGTCGACACTTCATCAAGTAAATACTTTTCATACTAACAGCTTTAAAACAAATCGTTTTATAAAGCTGTTTAGTTTGATACTAAAAAGGAGGATATGAATTATTTCTATATTACCGGTACTAGCTCGGGAATTGGGTTGGCGCTTACTCGCCAAGTACTAAGCAATGACAGCTCCTATGTGGTAGGATACTCACGTAGAAATGTAGTTAGCCACCATAGGTATAAACATATTCAAATTGATTTCAGCCAACAGGGAGCAGCAAGAGAGGTAGAAATACCTTTCTTTCCCAATGCCAAACACGTTGTACTTATAAATAATGCTGGCATACTAGGCGATGTAAAACCTATAGGTAAAATCGATAATGAACAGCTTGAGAAAACATTCATGGTTAATACCGTTAGCCCTGCAATACTAACTAACCGTTTACTTGCGTTATACCTACCCTCTGCTAAACTAATTACCGTTGTGAACATCAGTTCCGGAGCAGCGCGCCATGCAGTGGAATCGTGGAGCGGGTATTGCGCTTCCAAGGCTGCTATCGATATGTTTTCAATGGTGCTAAGCGCTGAGCAAAAACTGTTAGGCGACTCAAAGGTTAGGGTAATTTCATTAGCGCCAGGTATAGTTGACACCCCCATGCAGGACTCGGTTCGCAAAGTTGACCCCAAATACTTTCCACAATCCGAGAGGTTTCACCAGTACAAGCAGAAAGGAATGCTTGCCTCAACCGAGCAGGTAGCAAAAAAAATCGTTGAGCTGATAGGTAACCCGCCCAACGATCCAATTATCGATTTACGTATGCTTTAATTACTCAACTCCCTGATATACTTTATCATTGACTCGAAAATAAGTCTGCCGTCGGTATTGCCCAGTTCATCGTCCGAGGCACGCTCTGGGTGGGGCATCATACCAAAAACATTGTGGCGGTCGTTGCAAACACCTGCTATATTCTCCACAGAGCCATTAGGATTGGCACTTTCCGAAACCACTCCCCTCTCATCGCAATAGCGGAAAAGTATTTGACCGTTAATTCGCATTTGGGCAAGTGTATCCTTATCGGCGTAGTAACGACCCTCGCCATGGGCAATGGGAACCTTAAGCGCCCTGTCGCGGGGTAAGTACTTTGTAAGAGCAGTGTTCTTGCTGTCAGGTACCAGGTGAACATTCTTGCATATGAACTTTTGGCTGGTGTTGTGCAGTAATGCTCCCGGTAAAAGTCCACTCTCGCAAAGAATTTGGAAACCATTGCAAATACCAAACACGTAACCCCCATTATTGGCAAAATCAATTACCCTGTTCATTATTGGCGAAAACTTGGCCAGGGCCCCTGATCGTAGGTAATCGCCATAGGAGAATCCGCCCGGCAGTATTATCACATCAATATTGGGATCAAAATCGGTTTCCTTGTGCCAAAGGGTGACTACTTCCTGCTCAAGAATCTCCTTAATTACATATACTGTATCCTGATCGCAGTTGGAACCAGGGAATACAACTACTCCAAACTTCATGCTAATGCAATTAATATGCGTCAAAGATAGCCAATAATATAAAATCGTCAAAATTAGGTTTGAACCAATAACATTTTTGGTTTAAATTTGATAATCAATTATTAAAAAAATGATTAAAAACACTCTACGTCTTGGCTTTATAACTATAGCTTTTGCATTTATCTTTGCAATCCTATTTATGGTGTACAGCACCATAACCTTCTACGATCCTGATAGGGAAATTACCCTTCAAGCTTCACTAAACCCCGACACAGTTGCTATAAGTACGCCGTACCAACTGATTACCTGGAACATTGGTTATGCCGGATTAGGCGACAATATGGACTTTTTTTATGATGGGGGAAAGCGAACCCGCGATACTAAAGCACGAACATTAGAAAACCTCGATTCCATTAAAAAATTCATTCTACAAAACCGCACCGATTTTATTTTTCTTCAGGAAGTAGATTTGGCATCGCGTCGATCATACAACACCAATCAACTTCAAATTATCGGCCAAGCGGTTAACTACTTTACCTTCTTTGCCACCAACTATCAGGTGTCATTTGTTCCGGTTCCACTTAAAAACCCAATGGGCAATGTAAATTCAGGAATTATGACTCTTAGCCGCTTTACCCCAATGAATGCGGTAAGAGTTCAGCTGCCTGGCCTATCGCCATGGCCTAACAGGGTTTTCAACCTACGTCGCTGCCTGCTGGTTACCCGTTTCCCGGTAAGTAATGGCCGTGAATTTGTGCTTATCAATACCCATAACTCAGCATTTGAAAACGATAGCCTCAAGATGGCAGAAATGAGTTTCATTCGCCAGGTAGCATTAAGCGAGTATGAAAAGGGAAATTATGTGATAATTGGAGGCGACTGGAATCAACTACCGCCCAATTTTCCGCCCGACAGGTTCGGAAATGCATACGAAACCAAGGCTTTCAAACCTCTTTCCATTGAAAGCAGCTTTATGCCAGGCGGATGGCAATGGGCTTTTGACCCATCAAAGCCTACTAATCGATATCTGGATAGGCCGTTCAGTAACCAGTGTAGAACGGTTATTCTCGATTTCTTCCTGCTTTCGCCTAATATTCATATTACCGATATCGCAACCACCGACTTAAAGTTCAGGCATTCCGATCATAACCCCGTTAAACTATCATTTGTTCTCATGCCAAACCAATAGTATCAATGGAAAATGCAATCTTATAATCCATTAGGTGATGTTAATCAAAGTTAATGCTATCTTTGCCATTTAGATTTTGTTTGTATTTAAGAAAAATCTATATTTAGCCTGATTATTGTTGATGATATCTGCTTAATGAGATAATGCCAAGCCAGCGTATGCAGGTAACCGACCAGGATTTACAGTATTTTGTAAATACTATTAAAAGTGTTTCAAAGTATGACTTTTCCGAGTATTCGGAGAAGTCGCTTAAGCGCCGTTTGCAAAAAATTCTTGAAGATTACAACCTCGACCTAACCTCCCTGCTTACCTCGCTCCGGCTCGATAGGGATTTTCTGGAGAAAGTGGTCAAGGAAGTAACGGTTAATACAACAGAGCTATTCCGCGATCCACCGGTTTGGCATCTTTTGCGCTCCCGTATTCTACCCCGATTCAAGAACAACAAAACCATAAATATTTGGCATGCCGGTTGCTCCACCGGACAGGAGGTTTACTCCATGATGATTCTCCTGAACGAGATGGAAATGCTCGACAAGGCAAAAATATTTGCAACCGACCTAAACTCCGATGTGCTGGATGCTGCTAAGCAAGGAGTATACAAATACCGCTTTAACCTCGGCTATCTGGATAATTTCGATAAGGTTATTAAACAAAACCCACTCAACTTTGAGGAGTATAACGACGTTCCATACGAAAAGTACTTCGATATCGATAAGGTAAGAGATACTATCACCATGAAAAAGTTCTTAACCGAGCGTCCCATTTTCCGCAAACACGACCTTGTGGTCGATGGCAATATCTTTTTTGCCAAGTTCGACCTTATACTTTGCCGTAACGTAATCATTTACTTTAACTACTCCCTCCAGAACAAGGTTTTTGAACTCTTTCATAATAATCTTTACCCCAAGGGGATATTACTGCTTGGGATGCACGAAACCATACTTGGCCCTTGGGCCACGCGTTTTGAACGATTAGGTCAGGCTTACATAAAAAAATAGATTTTACCATGAAGGCTTTTGCTAACATGAAACTTGCACAAAAGGTTCAACTTGCCATAATCCCTTTAATGGTTGTGCTCTTTGCCTTTGCAGGTTTAATCCTAAATTACTTTTCCCGTACCAGAACCATTAATAACGCCGTTAAAGAGGCTTACGTTTACATTGATAGGTTAATTGACATTGCTAACATAGTTGAGCAAAAAACTGGGAAAGGTTTAACCTCAAACGATATCTTTGAACTAAAGCCCTATTTCAATAAGCCAGCATTCAACAAAACCGATTTCCCCTCATTGATTTCCAGGAACGGCGAATACGTTTTACACATTACCCGCCAGGGAGCAAGACTCCCAATGAAGACCATTCAGGAAATTAAGAACCTCAAAGCCAACGAGGGCTTCATATACTACCAGGATATTACCGATGACATTACGGAGAACCGAATACTTGTTTACAAGTACTACAAACCATACAATGCCTACTTTGCCATTTCAGTAAGTCCAACCGAAGTTCTTGAGCAGGTCAAGGCTAACAGGAGAGCCATGATTGCCATCGTTTTCCTCTCTTCGTTGATATCTGTAATTGTTGTATGGCTTTTGCTTAAACCCATCACAAAACAGCTGGCCCACCTCTCCGTTCGACTAAAACAGCTTGCACAGGGCGAGATTCCTCCAGCTGTTAAGGTTACCGACAGGAGCGAGCTGGGAACCTTAGCCGAGTCGCTAAACAGCTTAATCGACGGGCTTAAGAGTACTACTGAATTTGCACGGCAAATTGAACAAAACAAACTCGATTTTGACTTTAAGCCTCTCAGCAAAAACGATCAGCTTGGATTGGCTTTACTACAAATGCGCGAAAGCCTAAAACGAGCCCAACAGGAAGAGGCTAAGCGTAAAAAGGAGGATGATATCCGCACATGGATTAACGCAGGTCTTGCCAAGTTTGGCGATATACTTCGTCAAAACAACAATAACCTTAACCTCCTTGCCGATAATGTTATCCAAAACCTGGTAAACTACCTTGATGCTAACCAGGGAGGAATTTTCATGTTTAAGGAGTACGAATCGGAAAAACACCTCGAACTCCTTTCGGCCTTTGCCTATAACCGGAAGAAATTCCTTCAAAAAAGTATTATGCTTGGCGAGGGACTTGTGGGCACCTGTGCTGTTGAGAAGCAAACCATTTACCTGAAAGAAATCCCCAGCGATTACATTGCCATTACCTCCGGGTTGGGTGAGGCCACCCCAACATCGCTGCTCATTGTTCCCCTTAAGCTTGAGGATGAGATTTTTGGTGTTATAGAGATAGCGTCGTTCAATGAGTTTGCCCCATACCAAATTGAGTTTGTTGAAAAGGTTAGCGAGAGCATAGCCTCAACCCTGAACTCGGTTAAGAATAATATCCGAACCCGTGAGCTGCTTGAACAATCGCAACAGCAACGCGAGGAAATGGCTGCACAGGAAGAAGAGATGCGCCAGAACATGGAGGAAATGCAGGCCACCCAGGAGGAAATGCAGCGTAAGAACCTTGAACTCGAAATCATCACCTCAGCCATTAACCAATCGTTGGTATCATGCTCACTTAACGACGATGGTTTTATTATCGACTCCAACCTGGTATTCCAGGAGATGACCGGCTACAGCAAGGTTGAACTTGAGGGAATGCTGCTTGAGAGCTTAATTGTCGACTCACAGCGCGAAGAGTTTAGCAAGCTATGGAAATCTGTCCTTAACGGACAATCAATCAATACAACCCTTCACCTGATTGGGAATAATGGCAGGGAACGCTTCCTGCTGGCTTCACTCACACCCGGTTTCGATCCCATGGGATTGCTAATCAAGATACTCCTTATGGGGCACGATATAACCGAGTCAAAGAAACTTGAATTGATGACCCAGCAGCAAGCCAAAGAAATTGAAAAGAATATCAAGCGCATTAAGGAAGAGCAGGAGATATCGAACCTGCGCCAGCGCGAGATGGAAACCCTGCTCAAGGCTCTTGACCAAAACTGCCTGGTTACCATAATAGAGCCCGATGGCCTTATTACCTACATCAATAACAAAAATGTAGAGGTGCTGGGCGATAAAAAGGAAGACATTGAGAACCGATTCATTCAGGATATTGATTTTACCGCTAAAAATAAACCCAAAGAATTTGAACGTTTTTGGAAATCGCTTCATAAGGGAATCAAACAAACTCGTGAGTTCTCACTTGATGTAAAAGGCGAAACCCGCTGGGTGCTGGAAAACTACACCCCAATCATGGATGAAAGTGGTAACCTTTACAAAATAATAAATATTGCCCTGGATATAACCGAGAATAAACGGAAAGAAATGGAACTAAACGCTGTTATTGAACAGCTTAAGCAACAGCTCAAGAAATAGTGAAGTATGACCATACGTTACGAAATAGGAATTGTTGACACCCGGAACGTAATCAAAACGTTGCTCGATGATTATGGCTTCGATTTCCGCGATTATGCCCTTACCTCACTAAAGCGGAGGCTGGAGTACATCATATCGCTTTACGCGCTTCGCGATGCCGAGGGCCTTATTGCCAAGCTAAAGAGTAGCAAGGACTTTTTAGACCAATTCCTTTACGATATTACCCCTGAAACCACCGAAATGTTCCGCGATCCATCGTTCTGGAGAATTCTAAGGGATGAAATCATTCCTGAACTGGTTAAGTCGGGCTCATCAAAACCCCGCATATGGATTGCATCGTTCGACTCGGGCGAAGAGCTATACTCGTTATCAATCCTTCTAAAGGAATTGAATTTACTTAACGAGGTAAATTTATACTGCAACGTACTCTCCGATCACACCATACAGCGCATCACATCGGGTCGCTTGGATCCTAAAGATATGGAGGTGAATGAGGCAAACTACCAACGTTTTAACGAGAAAGGGAAGTACTCGTCGTACTACCGAACCGAAGCAAACAGCATTATTTTTGACGTTAGCCTTATTAAGGATGTAAACTTCATCAAGCAAAATACATTAATTGACGAGGATCCGGGTGCACCAAAGCTTATAATCTTCCGTAACCAGGCAATTTACTACAACCAGCTTCTCAGCGAGAAGGTTTTCGCCAAACTTGCCAACTGCCTGGTAGCTGGGGGTTATTTAGCAATTGGGGTTAAAGAAACTTTGGAAAATACCAACGTTAGTAATAAATTTACTCTGTACAACGAGGCTGAAAGAATTTACAAGCGAAAAACCAACTAGTTTTTATGTATAAAGCAGTTATCATAGGAGGATCAGCAGGAAGCTTTCAGGTTATTACCCGAATACTACACGCTTTGCCCCCAAACTACCCTCTACCTGTCCTTCTTTGCCTGCATAGGTTAAAGCATGTTCGCAGCGGATTTGTTGAGGCCCTTTCCATCAAATCGGGCATTCAAATTATTGAACCAAACGATAAGGAACAGATCAAACCCGGCAAAGCATACCTGGCTCCAGCTAATTACCACATGTATGTGGAATTAGGAAATAAAATAGCCCTTTCAACCGAGGAGCCGGTTAACCATTCACGCCCCAGCATCGACCTTTCATTTATTACCGCTGCTCAGGTTTACCGTGAAAAATTAGTGGGAATTATTCTCTCCGGAGCAAACCGCGATGGCGCATACGGGCTAAAAAAGATAAAGGACTTAGGTGGGCTAGCCATTGTCCAAAACCCTGATGAATGCCAGGTTAGAACTATGACCGAAGCTTCGCTCAAGATGACGCCTGTTGACTTTGTTTTTAATACTAACGAGATTATTAAGTTTCTTCAAAACATCAAAGTATAAAAACATGAAACCAATTAACCCGACTAACCGATTTGTACCTGTTATAGTATTGGTTTTGCTGCTAGCCACTTCCCTATTGGTTTTCAGCTTGATCTATAACACGGCATTGGAAACCGGGCAAAAAATATCTCCTTGGATTATAGGCCTTTGCCTACTCCCCTTTCTTTTTGGATTGTGGTTCTACTTTATTGTAGTTAAGCAACGAAACCTTATCGATGGCCTTCAAGCCCAAATTGAATTGCTAAAAGCGCAGGTTGAATCATTCATGAAATCGCAGAAAAAGGAAACCACTCAGGAAATCCGAAAAGAAACCCTTGACTACAAAAAATTGCTTGAAAAAATCATCCCTAACCTTCCTACTGACGATATTGTAAAATATGGCGAGGCGCTCCTTGCCAATGTTGCCAAAACCGCTGAAATTGTTCAGGGGCAACTATACCTTAAAAATTCACAAACCGATGTTTTTAGCTTTAAAGCTGGCTACGCTTTCTTTTCCGAGACTACCCCACCCGAATACCGGGAAGGGGAAACCCTCGCAGGACAGGTGGCCAAAAACCAAAAACTTATAAACATTGATAATATACCCGAAGGTTACATTACTATACTATCCGGCCTGGGTAAGGGTTCGCCTAAACATTTAATTATTGCCCCAATAATCTCTACAGAAAATACAACTATTGGGATAATAGAGCTAGCCTCATTCAAACCCTTTACTAGCGAACACGAGGAACTTTTTTCTCAGCTCGGACGTAAACTTGGAGAGATATTAAGTGTCAATCAATAATAACCAAACTGCGGCATGATTTCATTCGGAATTATATCGACCACCGATAGCAAACAAGTAATCCGGCAAAGGGTAACTCAAGCCTTCCTGGTTAGCCTTATGTTCCCCATGATTGCCTGGATTGTTGATATCCTATCCAGAGGAATCCCTTTTAACTTGACCAGCATCGCAGATATACATGCCACCAATCCTATTCATTGGATTATTGATTTGGCTCCCTTTGTAATTTCCTATGTTACGTGGCTACAGCTTACCCGACACTACCGTAGGATTCTTTTGCTGGAGAGGGAACTCCGGCAACGCGATGAGGACATTGAGAAAAATGCACGCTTTGCCCAACGTATTGGCGAAGGCGACTATAATGCACCTTTTCAGGTTGGTGGTGACGATGATATCCTTGGGAAGTCGTTGGTTATCATGCGCGACAACCTGCTTGCAAACCAGAAAAAAGAGGCTGAGCAGAACTGGATAACCAAGGGGAAAGATGAAATATCGCACATCCTACGCCTACACAATAATATTGATGAGCTATCGTACGACGTACTGGTTAAGCTGATAAACTACATACGAACCATACAGGGGGCAATTTACCTTTACGATGAAGAGAAGCAGAAACTTGTTAACCTTGCCACGTATGCATACAACCGCCGTAAGTACATTAAGCAGGAGTTTCGTATTGGCGAGGGGCTTATAGGCGAGTGCGCTTACGAGCGTGAATTTATTTACCGGACTGAGGTACCCGATAATTATGTCACCATTACCTCAGGTATTTTGGGCGATCGTAAACCCAAAAGTTTACTGCTTGTACCCCTTATCACCGATGAGAAACTTGAGGGGGTTTTAGAATTTGCCTCGCTCGACGATGAGATACCTGAGCTGACTATTCGATTCCTGAAAGAGGTGGGTGAAATAATAGCCCGCACCATCTTTAACCTGCGCATAAACCAAAAAACTGAAAAATTACTGCAGGAAGCCCAGCAAATGGCTCAAGAACTTAAGGAGAACGAGGAAGAACTTCGCCAGAATGCCGAGGAGATGAAGATAACTCAAGAAGAACTTGAGATATCGAATGCTAAGCTCGAAGCTAAAATCCAGGAAGTTGAAAATGCCCAAAAACGTTTACACTCCCTCCTTGAAAACGCATCGGAAATTATATCGATATATAATAGCGAGAAACAGCTAACCTACATAAGCCCCTCGGTAACCAAAATTTTGGGTTATACCCCGCAGGAAATGATGAGCGGCAAGGATATCGATCGCCTAACCCGCAAGGGCGAAGCCGCTTTTAACGAAATGTTTGAGCAGCTCCTGGAGAATCCCCGTATTGCTATCACCATCCAGTACACCTTTATGAAAAAGGATGGTGAAAAGATTTTCCTTGAAGTAACCGGTCGTAATTTGCTCGACGACCCTGCCATTGGTGGTATAATCATCAACTCACGCGATATTACTGAACGTAAACGCGCCGAGAAAGAGGAGCGCATGCGTAGCAAAATGCAATCGCTTTCCGAGAACTCCCCCGATATTATCATGCGCGTAAACCCAGCCGGGCAATTCTTCTATGCAAACCCCATGGTGGAAACCTACCTTGGAATTGACTACAGGGAATTGGTTAACCAAACAATAACCGCGCTTGACGGTATTCCAGTGCTTTCGAACTTTATTCGCGAAGCCATAAAAACCATTAAGGTTGAAAAGGAAAAGTACGAAGGCGAAATTACTTTTACCACCAATCGGGGCGAAACGGTAATGCACATTGTTGGCATCCCTGAATTCAATGAGAACGAGCTTGAGACCATACTGTTTGTTGCCCACGATATAACCGAGCAAAAGCAAACCGAAAGGGAAATTCAGGAAAAGAACCGCAAAATCACCGAAAGTATTAACTACGCCCAGCGTATTCAAACATCAATCCTACCAAATAACAGAATCATTAGGCAGTACCTGCCCAAATCGTTCATTTACTACCACCCCAGAGATGTTGTTAGTGGCGACTTCCCCTGGTTCTTCATAAAGGACGATTTCATTTACATAGCTGCTGTTGACTGTACTGGCCATGGGGTTCCAGGCGCTCTGCTCTCCTTTATTGGTTACTTTACACTGAACAACGTGGTTGACCACGACTCATCGTACACAGCTGGTCAAATACTTGACCATCTACATTTTGGGGTTCGTAAAACCCTTAAGCAGGATCGCCCCGATGCCGATGCCCGCGATGGTATGGATATTGCTTTTTGCAAAATCAACCCCAAAAACAAGGAACTCCAGTATGCAGGGGCTCACCGTCCGCTTTACCTTGTACGGAATGGAGAACTAACTGAATACAAGGGCGACCGCAAAGCAATTGGCGGTATTCCTCATCCCAAAAAGGCCGAAGAACCATTTACCAACTATATCATAGAGTATAAACCGGGCGACAGGGTTTTCTTCTTTTCCGATGGTATAGTTGACCAGGTTGGTGGCCCTGAAAAGAAAAAGTTTGGAGCTCAAAGTATTCGTGATATCATTATGAACAACCTAAAAACGCCGATTCACGAACTTAACGACGTGTTTGCAAAAGCACTTACCGATTACCAGGGTGAAAATAAACAGGTTGACGATATACTTTTAATTGGTATTGAATTTTAAAAATGTAATATATTTGTAACTCATATAACTCATCGGGCTATGGATCGAAAAAACATTAAAGGGTTTCTTGAGTTCGTTTACGACTTTTACAAGTCGATGAAGGCTCATGAAATTACTCTCGTTTACGAGGGTGAAATAACCCATCAAATAACCAAAGCCTTCACCTCCCTTACCGAGTCAAATATGGCCAAGGAGGAGGAGTCGAACTCCGTTCAGAAAAAGGTTTTCCATGTAATGGTGGAATGCCTCCAGAACATCAGCAAACATGCCGATAGTTTCGGCTCCGATGATTTTCTCTTTGCTGGCCGTGGTATTTTCATGGTTAGCAAAGGCGATTCGGAATACCACGTTACTACTGGCAATGTGATTGAAAACTCCAAGATTGAGGAGCTCTCAAAAATCCTTGATCACATTAACTCGCTCGACAAGGAGGGTTTGAAGCAACTCTACAAAACCCAGATGCGCGAAGGCCGCCTTTCCGAGAAGGGTGGAGCCGGATTGGGTTTCATTGACATAGCCCGAAAAACCGGAAGGAAGCTTGAGTACCACTTCCTCCCCATCGACGAGGAAACCCATTTCTTTGTTTTAACTTCAACCATTTCAAGATCAGAATAACAGTACCGATATGGAAACCATAAAAATAATGGGGACCGATGATACCCCAACCGTAATTCTGGATGCTCAAAACGAAATCTTCGAGATCTCGGGTCGTTCCTTGCCCGAGGACGTTACTGCATTCTACGATCCAATTCTGCAGTGGCTCGATGACTACTCAGCAGCGCCAAAACCCAAAACCATCTTTACCTTTAAGCTGGTGTACTTTAACACGGCCAGCTCTAAGCTGCTCCTCGATATTCTGATGAAACTTGAACAGCTCAAGGAGGCGGGTCACGACGTACTTGTGCGTTGGTACTACCCTGAGGACGACGAGGATATGCAGGAAGCTGGCGAGGAGTACGCCGATATAGTTGATGTTCCTTTTGAACAGATTGGCTACACCTTGAGTTAGGTTCTTTTCCGTTTTTTGCCCAAGTGAAGAAGAATGAGTGAGGAGATTCTCAAAGCGTTAATGCAACTCTTTGCAATCATTGCAAAGCAGGACGAAGGTGTTGAGCTCAAGGAGCGTGACTATGTTGTTAATTTCCTCACCCAGCAACTCAACGATGAGGCAGTAAAGGAATACATCAGACTCTTTGATGAGCATGCAGGCCTGCTCGACAAAGAAGACAATGCCGAAAACGATGAGGAAAAGGGCAAACGAAAACTTACTTCGGTAAAGGATTCCGTTCGTATTCTGGGTATTTGTAAGAAAATCAACAAAACTCTTACCCAGAAACAAAAAATAGTTGTTCTGGTTCGTTTGTACGAGCTTATCAATGCCGACCGCAAGTTTACTGAACAACGAATGGCTATTATCAATACCGTAGCCGAAGTATTCAAGCTTACCAAGGAAGAAATATCGGATATTGAAAATTTTGTTATAAAAAATTCACCCGAAGAGTTAGACATTCCAAGTATTTTAACCATTCACGATAAACCCTTTACGGGCAAAAACTGCAAGCACATTGGCACCGAAGCCCTGGATGGTTACATATATATTCTCCAAATAAAAAGCGAGGACCTTTACTTCCTCCGGTATACAGGCAATGAGGATATTTACCTTAATGGATTACCCATTCACAACCGCCGCATCTATCTTTTTGCCAGCGGGAGTTCACTTAAACTACCTAAAGGGAAGCCGGTTTATTACACCGATGTGGTTTCCCACTTCCTGGCCGACTCCACATCAATCCGCATTTCCTACAAAGTAGAAAATGTTGGTTTTCAGTTTAAAACAGGCGATATCGGATTAAGAAACATTTCCTTTTCCGAGGGGCATGGTAAGCTGGTTGGTATCATGGGAGCCAGTGGTGCTGGTAAAACCACACTGCTAAACGTACTTGCCGGTATCGAAAAGCCTACCACAGGCCGAGTTATTGTTAACGGCTACGACCTTCACAATGAAAAGGAGAAACTAGAAGGTGTTATTGGCGTTATCCCGCAAGACGATTTGCTCATTGAGGAGTTAACCGTATTTGAAAACCTATACTACAACGCAAAGCTTTGCTTTAAGGATAAAACGGAGGAGGAACTGGTTGCCCTTGTGGATAAAACCCTTGCAAATCTTGGCCTTTTAGAGCGTAAAAACCTCAAGGTTGGAACCCCGCTCAACAAGATGATATCGGGCGGTCAGCGTAAAAGGTTAAACATAGCCCTTGAGCTAATTCGCGAGCCCTCCATCCTTTTTGTTGATGAGCCTACATCGGGGCTTTCGTCGCGCGACTCTGAAAACGTAATGGACCTACTCCGTGAGCTTACGCTCAAGGGGAAACTCATATTTGTGGTTATTCATCAACCCTCATCGGACATTTACAAAATGTTCGATAACATGGTTATTCTGGATACAGGCGGATACATGATTTACTACGGCAACCCCGTTGAGGCCGTGATGTATTTCAAACGTCTTGATATGCAGATTAACAGCGATGTTGGCGAATGCCCTGTTTGTGGGAATGTTAACCCGGAACTAATCTTCAACATCATTGAGGCACGCGTAGTTGATGAATTTGGCCGTTACACCCCCATACGCAAGGTATCGCCACAAAAGTGGGAAGAACTATTCCATGAAAACATTAAGCTAACCCCCATACCCGATGAGAAAGCAGAGCCACCCAAAACCCTGAACATCCCCTCGCGTTTTAAACAGTTCCTCATCTACACCAAGCGTGACTTCATGTCCAAGATAAGCAACACCCAGTACATTGTTCTTAACCTTCTTGAGACCCCAATTTTAGCGTTCATTCTGGCTTACGTTATTCGGTACATAGCCGACCCAAACTCTGACATTTACATCTTTTACGAGAACGAGAACATCCCCATATACCTATTCATGGCACTAATAGTAGCTCTGTTTATTGGCTTAACGGTTAGTGCCGAGGAAATTTTCCGCGACCGTAAAATACTTAAACGCGAAGCGTTCCTTAACCTAAGCCGATCGAGTTACCTATTTTCTAAAATATCGCTCCTGCTTTTGCTATCGGCCATCCAAACTGCCACTTTTGTAATTATTGCCAATAGCATTCTGGAAATCCGAGGCATGTACTTTGACTACTGGCTAGTACTTTTCAGTACAGCCGTTTGCGCAAACCTACTTGGCCTAAATATCTCCGCCTCGTTTAACTCTGCCATCACCATCTACATTGTCATTCCTCTGCTAATGATTCCCATGATGGTGCTCTCGGGTGCCATGTTCAGCTTCGAGAAACTTAACCGTTCAGTAGGTAGCTTTAACCGCGTCCCGCTTATTGCAGAGTTCATGATTACCAAGTGGGGCTACGAGGCACTTGTTGTTCACCAGTATAAGGATAATGCCTTCCAAAAAATATTTTACGACATCGACAAGGTGATCAATAATGCCAACTACAAAACGGTTTACTACATCGATGAGCTGGAAAAGCGCGCTACCGACCTCATAGATTTATTGCCCCAAAAGGACAACCCTGAAGTGCAGAAAAAGATTGCTGATAAGCTAGCTGTTCTCCGAAAGGCAATAATAAATGAAACCACCTATGAGTCGCCCTCAATAACCTTCAACAGTCTTAACAAGTTATCAATCAACACAATAGACGAAACTACCGTTTACGCCATATTCGACTACCTCGACAGGCTTAAGAGCCATTACTCCGATATCTATAGCACCCAGTCGCAAAAGCGCGAGCGAATGATATCATTCCTTGTAAATAATAACCGGGAACTCTACGAGGCCAAGCGTCGTGCCTACGATAACGAGAGCCTTGCCGACCTGGCAACAAAAACCTTTGAAAAGAACAAGATTGTGCAATACGGCGATGAGCTGGTTCAGCAGTACGATCCCGTTTACCGCGACCCAATCCCAAGACATTACCTCGATTTTCGTTCACATTTCTTAGCTCCCCGCAAGCATTTTCTTGGCATGTATTTTGATACTTTCTGGTTTAACCTGGTAATCATTTGGCTTATGACCATAGCGCTATACATAACCCTTTACTACGAGTCGCTAAAAAAATTGCTCGATTTTTTGGGGAAAATTAAAATTCCAACTCTAAAAAAATAAAATTTTGTATCTTTACTTTTCGAAACAGGATATTAAAATGAAAAAACTGCGTTTTATATACTACCTATCGCTGTTTGCAATACTTTCACAAGTTATTACCGCTTGCAACTCGTGTAGCAAACAAGGGGTTGATGTGACACAGGATTTATATGTTCCTGACTCAGTGATTGAGGTTGCACCGCCCCAGGTAAGCAAAGCGGTTACTGAGCAAATGATGCAAAATATTTCGTCGCCAGTTGAAACAGCAGCCCTTATTAAAGGGTTAAAAATACCTTTTAATAAGAACTTTCTGGCCAGCACCAAGCAAGCCGAGAAGTTCAACACAAACTTTGAGAAAGCATTTGCCCTTGGGCTTTATGGTTGCGATTTGGGTTACCTCAACATGTATGAGAAAACCTCGTTTGTGGTCGATTACATCTCAACCATTAAGCGTTTAGCCGATGATATTCAGGTAGGTCAATTCTTTGACTTTAATACCCTGAAGCGACTGGCCACCAATAATGAAAACCTGGACTCACTAATCCTTATCTCACAGCAAAGCTTCAACCGTATTGATAACTACTTGGCTGAAACAAACCGCTCAATGCTTAGCGCTGTAATTGTAGCCGGTGTTTGGGTTGAGGGGGCTTACCTTTCGAGCCGCGTGGCTCAAATTAGCAATCATCCCAGGATTAGGGAAACCATTGGAGAACAAAAAACCATTCTTAACTTCCTACTTGCCCTCCTAAAGGTTTACGATAAAGATCCCAGCATGGCAAAGCTTATAACCGATTTTGAAAACATCAAAAAGATATACGATGAGGTAAAAATTACTTACGAAGTAGGAGAACCTGAAATGGTGGAGGAAAACGGAGTTTTAACCTTCAAGCAAACCGATAAGCAAATAATTCAGATGGACGATGAACTCTACCAAAGGTTGATTGTGGGTATACAGGAATTACGTAACAATTTATTAAAACTGTAAGAAATTTTCAGCTATGAAAAAGATATTATTCTTGTTATTGGTGGTGTTGATGGGTGTTACCTATTTTAACAAAGTAAATGCCCAATCGGAAGAGGAGTTGGTGCAAATCTGCACCATGGTAGCCGGCGATGCCGAATACCTAAAGGATTTCCGCATTAAGCTCGATGCTGGTGACCCTCCCCCTGTACAACGATTTCCAATTCTCCTGAAAAAGGATATCAAGTATCGCTTTACGGTTTGCAACTCCAAGGACTATGAAGGAAAGGTAATTCTGCAGCTTTTTGACAATAACAGGCAGTTGGCTACAACCTATATAGTTGCCACGGGTAAGGATTACCCATATATAGATTGGGTTTGTACCAAAACAGGAGCTTACCATTTGGTTTACTCCTTCAGGGATGGGAAAGCGGGA
>ERZ795045.930-NODE-930-length-34890-cov-6.183178_pt1 | contig 34890 bp, 22 predicted proteins | sample MGYA00375129_ERZ795045 | MGnify/ENA primary metagenome ERZ795045 (study PRJEB30174, sample SAMN05720166) | activated sludge metagenome | isolation source: anaerobic digester from wastewater treatment plant | place: Japan | collected 2015-05-15 ...
CGCCGGCCTCGAGGGCGGGATCGTGGTCGAGAAGGTGAAGTCCCTGAAGGGCAATAACGGCTTCAACGCGGATACCGAGGTGTACGAGGACCTCGTGAAGGCGGGCGTCATAGACCCCACCAAGGTGACGCGCTCCGCGCTCCAGAACGCGGCATCCGTGGCCGGGCTCTTGCTCACCACCGAGGTCATGGTCGCCGAGATCCCGGAGGAGAAACCGGCTCAGGGTATGCCCGGCGGCGGAGGAATGCCGGATATGGGCGGCATGATGTAAGCCGTCGCTGAACACCCCATACCCTGCACGCACGAACAAAGACGGGGGAAGCATCTTGCCTCCCCCGTCTCCATCTTCATGGGAAGTCCCGCGTACCTGCGGCCTGTACTCGAAGACCGGGGGTCTCTCGTGCGATACGTTTCCATGGCTGTGACCCGGACGCTGCCGCTCGTGTCCCGTGAGGGGGAGTCCCAACTGGCGAGACGGCTTCCCGTCGGGCGACGGGGGATAAGCGGCAGCCGAGCGGAACACCCTGGAGGCAGAGCGATGTAGAGGTCTCATCCATGTGCCGTCGGCACGGAGGGAAATCCTGTTTCTGGCGGAAGCTACGGCCTCTTCTCGGAACCGGGCTCTTCCCTCGGTGTCCTGACGACGTTCTTGGAGAGGAGCTCGAAGATGTCGCCCATGATGTCCTTTTTCTTGATGGAGTCCCTCTGGTGGAGCATCACGATGACGCTTCGCAGGATGATCTCGTTGAGCATGCCGGCGAGGATGTAGGGATGCACGTCCACGACGAAGCCGTCGACCTGGGCCTGCCTGATCATGTCCACCAGCTTGGATTCGATCTTCCTGTAGGCGCTGATGTTCTTGAGGGTGTAGGCCGAGAGGTGGCGTCTCTTCTTGATCTCGTTCGTCTCGTACTCCGACATGAAGATGTTGAGGAGGTGGGCGTTGTCGATGTAGAGATCGAGGAGCTTGAGCACGAGGATTCTCAGCCTCTCCAGCGACGAGACCTCCTCGGATGCGACCTCGCCGAAGACCGCCTCGATGTCCGAGAGTATGCCCGAGATGAGAGCGGCGAAGATGTCTTCCTTGTTCTTGAAGTGATTGTAGATGGTCCGCCTGTCGAACCCCGAGTGCTTGGCGATATCCTCCATGGAGGTTCCGTAGAAGCCCCTCTTGTGGAAGAGCTCGCGGGCGGACTTGAGGATCGTCGTCCTGTTTCGCTGGATCTGTCTCTCTCGCCTGATCTTCTTCTGCATGGCTCGTCCCGGTGAGGCCCGCGATCACCAAATCACTCTTCTCTCTTTCAAGTCAATAGAAAAGTATCCCTCATGAAACAGGCCGACAATTCACAAGCTGCGGAGAAAGAATGCCCCGATGTACAACGTACGCGAAATGGGGTATGAGAAGATTCCGGAAATACGGGAGGTTCGAGCGTGACGTCAGGGGGGAACGACAGGGGGTCGAGACCGCCGGTAAGGGTCGTGAAGTGTCCTGGCTGCGGCAGGGAAGTGCCCTACGAGGGGAATCCGTACCGGCCTTTCTGTTCGAGGGGATGCAAGGGCCTGGACCTTGTCCACTGGGTGAGCGGGGAATACAGGATCCCCTCGAAACCCGAGGAAGAGTCGCCGAGAGATGGAAGAGACGACGAGCCCAGTCATTCTTGACCGGTCGGCACACCCCATCTCCCGAAGGGATATCGACCCCGACGCGCTGAAGGTCCTCTACCGCCTGAGCAGGCACGGGTTCAAGGCCTATCTCGTCGGCGGAGCCGTGAGGGACCTCCTCCTCGGCAAGAAGCCGAAGGATTTCGACGTCGCCACGGACGCGCGGCCGGGGCAGGTCAAGAAACTCTTCTCCAACTGCTTCCTCGTGGGCCGGAGATTCAGGCTGGCGCACATCAGGTTCAGGGGAAACAAGATCATCGAGGTGGCCACGTTCAGGAGGGACCCCGACCCTGAGCACGACTCCCCGACCGACATCCACAACACCTTCGGCACGCCTGTCCAGGACGCCCTCAGGAGGGACATCACCATGAACGCCCTGTTCTACGACATCGAGACCTTCTCGGTGATCGACTTCGTGGGCGGGCTCGAGGACATCGCGAACCGCAGAGTGAGGGTCATCGGGGACCCGCCCGGCCGTTTCTCGGAGGACCCGGTGCGCATGTGGCGGGTGTTGAGACACGCCTCGAGGCTCGGGTTCGCAGTGGACGAGCATGCCGCACGGGCCATCCGCGATCAGCGCGGGTTGCTCGCCGGATGCTCGGGCGCGAGACTCTACGCGGAACTCAACAAGGACTTGAGCTACGGCAAGGCCCGGGAGACCTTTTCGCTCCTCATGGAATACGGCCTCCTCTCCATCCTTCTCGGCGCCGTCGGGGAACGGCTGGAACAGGACGCATCGCTTGCCGGCGCCTTTCTTGATCTCATGGGGGCGCATGACAGGATGCTCGCCTCTGGCGGAAAGTTCGAGGCGACCGTGGCATACAGCCTCCTCCTGTGGCCCTGGGCGTGTGCTACCTTGATGTCGGGTTCGGCCCCCGGCACGGACAGGGCGAGGCTCCTCGCTGAGGAGATCGAGCGCGCCGGCATGATCGTGACGATCCCCAAGGGGCTGCGCTCCAGCGCCGTCCACGTCATACTCGCGGTGAACGCCATGATGCGGTCCCTCGAGACGGGAAGGCTCAAGACCTCGCTCATGGGCCGCTCCGACTACGGGACCGCCCTCAGGGTGTTCGCCCTCGTGTCAGGTATCCCCGTGTCCGATGGGAAAGACCCGTTCCTCGAGCTCTTTCGCGCGCGCTACCCGGGCGTGAGAGAGAGGCGCGCCCGAAAGAGGAGGAGGCGCCGTCGCAGGCGTCCCCAGGGGAACGAGCCGAGCGACACGGCGTGACCTGGCGGCCCTGAACGGGGAATGCACGAGGTACACGGTTCGTGTGGTCTGAGGGCCATGCATGCAACATCACGGTATTAAAGGAGATATTCCCTCCCGCACTGATCCGTGATTCAGTGGCTATTGCATATTTCCCACAGAGTGTTCCCCAGGGGTGACCCTGCCCGCTCCTAACAGCAATGAATCACGTCAAAAATCCCATCCCTCCTCTTTGGCACGGTAGATGCATAAAAAGCGGGAACAAGACGGGGAATGGACATGAACAGGAAAGGGAATCTCGACATCATTCTGAAGAACATGGATACTTCGAGGGCGACCAAGGTTCTTGCCAAGAGCCTGTACAAGGAACTTGTCCGCAACGGGTTCACCCATAAAGACATCATTGACTTCTCGCGCGAGATGATCGACTACGTGGCCCATGAGATGCGCAGGGAGGCCACGATGGAGGAAGCCGGCCGCAAGGACCGCCTCCTAATCGGCTAACGCCTGTCTTACCATCGAGAGTATCTTGACCACCACCTCTTCCTGCGTGAGGTGTGTCGTGTCCACCACAAACGCGTTTTCCGGCACCCTGAGAGGCGAGTGGCGCCTCGACCCGTCTTGTTCGTCCCGTCTTCTCATGGATTCGAAGACCTCCGACGGGTCTGCATCCATCCCCTTCCGGGCGAACTCCGCATGCCTGCGGCGGGCGCGCTCGGCTATGTCCGCGTCGAGGAAGATCTTGAGATCCGCGCCGGGGAAGACCACCGAGCCCGTGTCCCGGCCCTCCGCGACGATGGATTCGCGGTCGGCCAACTCCCTCTGCAGGGCGGTGAGGCGTTTCCTCACGTCGGCATGGACGGCTATGGCGGAGGCCGCCTCGGCGACGCCGGGCGACCTTATGTCGGAGCTCACGTCTCTCCCGTCCAGGTACACCTTGTCCTCATGCAGGGATATCTCGGCCTTGTCGATCACCGAGGCGCATGCGACACCGTCTCTGGCATCGACCCCCGACGAGATCACGGCCAGTGCGGCGGCCCGGTACAAGGCGCCGGTGTCCAGGTAGGTGAAGCCCAGCCGGCGGGCGACCTCGCGGGCGACCGTCGATTTTCCGCTTCCTGCAGGGCCGTCGATGGTGATGATGCGGTGTTTCATGCGAGGGAGTCCATGTCCTCGAAGAACCTCGGGTATGATATCCTGACGCAGGAGGGGTCGTCGATGCCGATCTCGGTGTCCGACGCCCTTGCCAACACGGCGAAGGACATGGCTATCCTGTGGTCGGAGAAGGTCCTCACGGATGCGGGGGGCAACCGTGCCGGCCCGTTGACGATGAGGCCGTCCTCGAGCTCCTCCACCGTCGCCCCCAGCCGCGTGAGGCCTTCGACCATGGCGCTTATGCGGTCGGTCTCCTTGACCCTGAGTTCCCGTGCACCGGTGATGACCGTGGTGCCCTCGGCGAGGGCGGCGGCCACGACGAGCGCAGGGATCTCGTCGATGAGCGAGGGCACTTCCTCTGCCGTAATCGTGACCGCCTTGAGGTGCGATCCCTTCACGACGAGGTCGCCCACCGGCTCCCCGGCCTGGAGCTTCTCGTTCTCGATCGCTATGCACGCACCCATCCGCTCGAGGACCCTGAGGAACCCCGTCCTCGTCGGATTCAGGCAGACTCCCCTTATGAGCACCGACGATCCCGGCGTCGCGGCGGCCCACACGACCGGGAAGGCGGCGGACGAAGGGTCTCCCGGCACGGTTATCTCCCGTGCGGTGAGCTGCTGCGGCCCGGTGACGCTCACCGATTTCGATCTCACCTCCACCGTCGCCCCGAACCCCGCGAGCATCCTCTCGGTGTGATCCCGGCTCGTGGATGGCTCGTTCACCGTCGTGGTGCCCTCGGCGAAGAGGCCTGCCAGGAGCAGCGCCGACTTGACCTGGGCGGATGCCACCTCCATGGGGTGAAAGATCCCCCTGAGTTTCCCCCCCCTGACCGCCATGGGCAAGAATGAGCCCGACCTCGCCATGAACCTCGCGCCCATGAGCTCCAGGGGCTTTATGACGCGTGCCATGGGCCTCTTGATGAGGGATTCGTCGCCGGTCATGACGGTGATGCCCTCGATCCCCGAGACGATGCCCGAGACGAGCCTCGCCGTGGTGCCCGAGTTGCCCGCGTCTACGACGTGTGTCGGTTCCCTCAGGGTTGACCCGTCCACGAGGTAGGAGTCGCCGTCTTTGCGGATCGACGCGCCCAGGGCCGCGAGCGCCTTGCGGGTGCTCGCGATGTCCTCGGACTCCAGGGCGTTTCGTATCACCGTGGTCCCGTGCGCGAGAGAGCCGATCATGAAGCACCGGTGCGTGATCGACTTGTCCGGCGGGGGCGTTATCTCACCGTGGGCTTTCATAGAGCGCCCTCCTGATCTGTGCAAAGCGGGAAAGCTCCGTTTCGAGTTCCGTTGCGCGGTCCTCTTCGACGAGCGTCTTCAGCCGATGCAGCTCCTCGATGTATGCCTCCACGAGGGGCAGGACGTTGTCCCTGTTGTCCATGAGGATGTCCTTCCACATGAGGGGGTCGGATGCGGCGATGCGGGTGAAGTCCCTGAACCCTGCGCCCAGGAGCTGCCTGTGGATGTGCACGTCCTCCGCGAGCCCCATGGACGCGTAGCTCAGCAGGTGGGGGAGGTGGCTGATCTTTGCCATGAGCCTGTCGTGGGATGCGGGGTCCATGATGTGGGTGGTGGATCCGCAAGCCTCCCAGAGCCTCTTGACCTCGGCGATGCGGTCGGGGCTGGTGGTCTCGGAAGGGGTGATGATGGCCGCCGCCCCCACGAACAGGTCCCTGTCGCTCGCATCGTAGCCGGGCCTCTCCTTGCCCGCTATCGGGTGCGAACCCACGAACGAGCCCGTGATCTTGTCCATCTCGCCGACGATGCGCGCCTTGGTGGAGCCGGTGTCGGTGATGGTCGTCCGCTCGCCCACAAACGGGAGCACCTTCCTTGCCGCGTCCACGATGCTCCCAACGGGCAAGGCGAGCACGACCATGTCGCACCCGGCCAGGTCCCGCAGGTCGGCGCAGCCTCGCAAGACAACCCCTTCCTCCTCCGCGCGCCTCACGACCGAGGGGTTGGCGTCCATGCCCAGGACCTCGGCCTTGCCGGCCAAGGCCCTGGCAAGGGAGGCGCCGATGAGACCGAGACCGATGACAGCGACCCTCATAACACCTCGCCCAGGGCCTCGATGAAGGCGTCGATCTCTCCGGGCGTGCCCGCGCTCACCCTCAGGTGCTCCGGCAGGCCGAAGCCCGCCATGTGCCTCGTGATGATCCCCCGAGAGAGCAGGGCCTCGTAGACGCGCCCTGCGTCCTTGCCGATGTGCACCATGACGAAGTTCGTCTGTGAGGGCTCGTACGGGAGGCCGAGCCTCGTGAAGGCGTCCTCGAGCCTGTCCAGCGCGTTCCACGTGGTCTCGAGGGTCCTGGCGAGGAACTCCCGGTCCTTAAGCGCCGCCGCCCCCGCCTTCTGCGCCAGCACGTTCACGTTGAACGGCGGCTTGATGCGGAGCAGGTGCTCCCTGAGCGCGGGCGAGGCGACCGCGAACCCCACGCGCACGCCTGCCAGCCCGTGCGACTTCGACAGGGTGTGCACGCACACCACGTTCGGGTGAGCCTCGATCATCCCCACCGAGCTCGAGAAGCCCTCCCTGCGCACGAATGCCGCGTACGCCTCGTCCACGAGGACGACGCAGTCGGGCGGGACCCTCTCTATGAGCCGGAGGATCTCGTGTTTCATGAGGCAGCTTCCCGTGGGGTTGTTGGGGTTGGCCACGAAGACCATCTTCGTGCCCGGCACCGCGAGATCGGCTGTGGCCTCGGGGTCTATGCCGTTGCCGCGCATGGGCGCCTTCCTCACCACGGCCCCGCACGCCCTGGATGCGATCGTGTAGTAGCTGAAGGTGCACCCGGGGATCACGACGGCGTCGCCCGGCTTCAAAAAGGCCCTGCACACGAGGTCGATGATCTCGTCCGAGCCGTTGCCGGCGACCACGCTGTCCGGGCTGCACCCGAGGTATTCCGCCGCAGCCTCGCACAGCTCGCGCGCCTGGGGGTCGGGGTAGAGGTGGCAGCACGTGAGCGCCTCCCGCATCGCGGCCACTGCCATGGGCGACGGCCCGAGGGGGTTCTCGTTCGAGGCGAGCTTGATGGGAGAGCTCACCCCGTAGGCCCGGGCGATCTCCTCCTTGGATCTCCCCGGCACGTAGGCGGGGATCCCCATGACCCAGGGGCAGGGCTCGGGCACCTTCACGTGAGGGTCCTCCCCTCAGGGTAGGAGCCGAGTACGATCAGGTCCCTGGTTGCGGACCTGAGCTCTTCCATGGCCTCGGCCACGTTTGTGTCCGCAAGGTTCCCCTGGAAGTCGATGAAGAAGATGTATTCCCAGGGATTCTTCTTGGACGGCCTCGATTCTATCTTCGTCAGGTTTATCGACGAGCGGGCGAACACGCCGAGCGCCCCGTAGAGGGCCCCGGGCTTGTTCTCGAGGGTCACGATCACCGAGGTCTTCGCGTGGCCCGCCACGGGCAGGGCGGCCTTCGAGATCACCCAGAACCTCGTGATGTTCTCGCTGAGGTCGTTGATGTTGTCCGCGACGATCGACAGGCCGTAGATCTCCGCAGCCATGGGGGACGCCACGGCGGCCGCGTCGTCGTGGGAGCGGGCCGCCATGGCGGCCTCTGAGGTGCTCGCGGTCTCGATGATGGAGGCGCCGGGCAGGTTCGAGGACAGCCAGGTCCTGCACTGCGCTATGGCCTGCGGGTGGGAGAAGACCCTCCGGATCTTCTCCTTGGGGATGGAGGCGAGCAGGCAGTTCCTGATGGGCAGCAAGAACTCGTGGATGACGGACAGGCGCGTGGAGGCCATGACGTCGAGGGTCTGGCTGATCATGCCCTCGGTGGAGTTCTCGACCGGCACCACCCCGAGATCGACCTGGGCCGAGGCCACGGCCTGGACCACCGACTCGATGTCCCTGAAGGGAACGAGATCCCCGTCCTCGGAGAAGACCCTGAATGCGCCCTGGTGCGAGAAACTCCCCTCCGGGCCCAGGTAGGCCACCCTCTGCCGCCTCTGGAGCGACCTGGACGCGCTGAAGATCTCCCGGAAGATGCCCTCCACCATGAACCTCGTCATGGGTTCCCTGCATCTCTCGGTGAGGCGGTTCAGGATCTCCTCCTCCCTCGAGGGATCGAAGACCAGCATGTTGCGCGAACGCTTGATCTTCCCCATCTCGACCGAGAGCCGGGAGCGCTCGACGAGGAGGTCGAGGATCCTGTCGTCTATGGCGTCGATGGCGGATCTGATGTCTTCGATCGTTCTCATTGTGAAAGGCCTTGCCGCCCTCCTCGATCACGTATGCCGGGACACGGCCAGAAACAGGGGGCGCGTCCCCTGGGACCTGCCCTGGTGCATGCCCCGATGAGAGCGAAACACTACCAGAACGGTGGGCCTTTATCAAGGCCGTGAGCCTTGCCGATGGATCTGGATGTGAGGGATGGAGGCGGAGCGAGGATGCGAGGTTGACACGCACGATGGGTATATGACATAACCCGAGGCAATAACAGTGAAATGATGGATCGAATCCCCATAGAGGATTACGCAGGGCCTTTCAAGCGGCGCACCAGGAGGTTCAGGCTCCGCTACCTGCTGTTGCCCCTTGTGCTCCTGGGCGTCATCTTCCTCTTCATGCCGGACGGCAAGAGCGGCTCGGAGATGATCCCCCCCAGGGGAAAGCCCCTGGGCAGTCGCGACCTCGTCCATATCGACGAGAACGTGATCCGCAGCCATGGCCTCACCATCGATCCCGACCTCCAGCGTTTCGTTGCCGAGACCGCCTCGAAGTACAAGCTGCACTACGGCGCCATGGTGGTCATGGACGCCCACTCGGGCGCGATCCTCGCCATGTACGGCAAGGATGTCCACGGTGAGGACTGCAGGGTCTGCCTCAAGGCGAACCACGCCGCGAGCGTGTTCAAGATCGTGACGGCGCTGGCGGCCCTCGAGAACGGCTTTTCGCCAGGGAGCGTCTTCACGTACACGGGCGGGGCGCACACCCTGTACAAGAACCAGCTCGTCGAGAGGAGGGACCGCTGGACTGCGGACATCACCTTGGCCGACGCCTTCGCGAAGTCCAACAACGTGGTTTTCGGAAAGATCGGCATGCACCGCCTCGGTGAATCCCCGATCCTGCTTGCGGCGATGAAGCTGGGGTTCTGGAAGTCGTCTCTCCCCGAGGTGGACGCCGAACCGAGCACGCTCTACCTCCCGGAGGACCCCTACGCCCTTGCAGAACTCGCCAGCGGGTTCAACCGGAAGACAAAGATCACCCCCCTCCACGCCGCCCAGATGGCCGCAGCCGCGGTCAACGGGGGACGCCTGGTGACCCCGCGGCTCGTACGGGGCAGCCAGCCCGAGGCGGCTCAGGTCATGAGCCCGAAGACGGCGAGCATGCTCGCCGACCTCATGCAGGAGACCGTAAGGAGCGGCACGCTTGCGAGCGAGTTCAGGTCCGCCCGGTCCGACCGGGTCCTCAAAGACATCACGATCGGCGCAAAGAGCGGGAGCATCGACGGCGACGATCCCCCCGGCAGGCGCAACTGGTTCGTGGGTTTCGCCCTGGACGAGGACACCGGGAACGCCATCTCCATCGGATGCCTGCTCGTGCTCAACGAGAGGTTCTGGATCCAGGCCGACACGTTCTCCCGTCTCGTCATGCACTACTACTTCTCCCGCTCGAGGGTGCAGCAGGCCAGGTCGTGAGGCGTCGAAGCGCGACCTTGACACCCGAAAGACTCGTGTGTTAGCAAGGGTGGCGGCTTCGGGACGTGGCGCAGCCTGGTAGCGCACCTGAATGGGGTTCAGGGGGTCGGAGGTTCAAATCCTCTCGTCCCGACCAACACTTCCAAGACCCCGCCTCACGGCTTGCTTTATCAAGGGGTGTCCAGCCCTTGCTCTCTCTCGATCCCGCAGTGTCCGGTGGGCTTGCATCGCGCCCCTCCATGAGCGTGGGAGCCGTCAACGGGGCGGCCCGTTCCCGCGGCCGAGCCGGGGCATGGATGCTTGGGGGGCTCGTGAAGTTCCTCAGGGTGTCAGCCGAGCGCCCGTGACGCTGAACTCGAAGCTGAAGGTGCGTCTCCGGCCCGGCTCCACGGTCGTGTCCCACCGCAGGAAGCCGTTGTGGTCCGGCTCTGCCTTCGGGGTGGCAGCCGTGAGCCGCACCTCGACTGACTCGTCGTCAGAGACGGGGATCTGGTCCATGACCACGGCGTGAACGGCCGAGCCCCTCCTGTTCTCCACCTCGATGGTGTATGCGTAGGTCGTGCGGTCCTTCCCCGTGATGGTCCTCTCGTGGAAGGCCTTTTCCTCGGTGCGCCTGACGAGGATGCCCTCCTGCACGCCGAAATCGACCGTCATCTTCTGGCCGGGTGCGAACCGTCCCATCATGCCGCTTCCCGCATACACGCCGTCCACGAAGGCGGCGTAGGGTCCCTCGACGACAGGGATTGCACCCGCGAGCGTGGTCTCCCCCCTCAGGTATGCCCTCTGGTCGAGCCTGGGCACGACGATGGCCGTAAAGGCCGCATCCAGGCGGATTCCAGCGACCGCAGCGGTGACGGGCGTGCCGTCCCCCGGGAGCCTGACGTCCTTCGCGACGCCGATGACGGTGGTCACGGTCGTGGGTTCCGTATCGGGCGTGAGCGCCCCGGCCGGGGCCGGTGCGGTCAACGGCGAGATGTCCTGCGCCTCGGCCGAGGCCTTGCCGAAGACCCTCTTTGCGCTTCCCACGTGCCATGGCACGGGCTCGGGCGCATGGATGCCGTGGGAGGGCCTTCCCGTAGCCACGAGGAGCTCGCCGACCTCCCAGTCCATGCCGGTGGCCTGGCTGATCGTGGCGAGGTAGTCGATGGAGAGGGAGGATGAGTCGGGCAGCGCGTGTATCCTGTACTCGGGCTTGAAGGTTGCCTGCAGCACCGCGTAGCTCACGTTCACCCGGCCGGAGCCGGTGATCCTGATGACCCATCCCGGCCCGTCGCCCAGCGAGGCGAGTCGCTCCTTGAGGTCTTTGGCGCGTGTCTCGAGCTCTGCGATGGCGGACTGGGTCTCGACCGCCTTCTTGTTCAATGCCCGCACGCGCTCATCCACGAAACCGAGGACCTCGAGGAGGCGCCTGGTGTCCCCCGGGTTCGCGTCCTTGGAGGCGAGCACCTGGAAGATCGTGTCGATCTGCCTGTCCGTGCTCGTCAGCTCGCGTTTCTTGAGCGAGAGGGCCGTCTGGACCACCGCGAGTTCCTCCCTGAGGGACCTGGCTGCGCCGGACTCCACACGCGCGGGTGTAAGGGATGCGGATTCCACCCGCGCACCATCGAGGGGCCTCACGACGAGGGACCCGGCCACGACGCACGCCGGCGCCTCGATGTCCAGGGTTCCCTTGATCGCCTGGGTGAAGGATATGACGGCCTGGTCGTCGTAGATCACCGCCCTGTCGATCCGGGCGGCCTGCGCAGCCCACGAGGAGCACACGATGCATGCGGCCACGAACACAGCCATACGGCCACTACCCATGCCTGAAGACCTCCGTAGGGGATTGAGGAGCATGTCTGCTCGATGTGATCATCCTACATGCTCTGCGCGTCGTCCACAACGACAACTCTGGCGCACGGACCCGGTGAGCCGCGGGGGGATACCGGGAGGAGAGGGCGTGAGGAGGCGGGTACGTGGGAAAGCGGCACGCAAGAGCCTGGAAAGGGTATGCCGGGGTGGGGGACACCGGGTCGTCTCTCTTGCGCCCACCGGCGCCTTGCCGTGGTGCCGCTACCCCTGACGTCCAACCGCGCACAGGCTGCGAGCCCGCCTGTGCGATGGCCTCGTGCCTGCCCGGCAGAAAGAGCCATGACCCCAGGTCGTAGACGACATCGCTGGATACCTGCATGCTGCGGAGCTTCTTCAGCCCGCCCAACAAAACGGAGGAAGGGGGGAGAAAAGTGTGTCACGAGTGCCCAAGGGCCTGCCCCGCCATATTGACTCTCCGCTTGAATGCAGGTAAGGTGGTGCCGGGATTACGAGAATGTTATTCCACCAGGCAGTCTAGGGGGGAATGTATGGGGAGGACTGCGAAAGGCCTGTACGCCTCGTTTATCCTGGGTATCGTCTGTGCACTCTGTCTCCTCCCGGCGCCTTCGATGGCAACCGACGACGACGACAACGCCGTGCTCAGGGAGAACCTCCTGCCCGCCCAGCAGGGAGACGCGAAGGCCCAGGTCTTCGTTGGCTACCTCTACGAGACCGGCCAGGGTGTCAGGCAGGACTATGCCAAGGCTGCGAAGTGGTACGAGAAGGCCGCCTGGCAGGGTAACGCAACGGCCCAGATGCAGCTGGGGGACATGTACCTGAAGGGGAAGGGGGTGCCGCAGAACTACGTGATGGCCTACATGTGGCTGGAGCTCGCCTCCCTCCAGGGCAGCACCCAGGCCTCGACCCTCAGGAAGGACGTCTCGTCGAGGATGACCCCTGTACAGCTCGCAGAGGCCAAGAAACTCGTCAGGAACTGGAAGGCGAAAAAGTAGGCGAGGGCTGGGTCTTGCCGGTCATCCCGGCAACCGGGCCGCCTGTTGACGCCCTTGGCGGACGCGATTCGTCCTCGTTCTTCCGGGCCGTGTTTCTCCGCATGTTCACCGTAACCCTCGAACGACCTGTCTCGAGCGTGTCTCAGGGCCGAGACATCCTCGATCCCCGGCATTCAGGGTTGCAGGCGCTCGAGGACCTCGCGGCGGTCGGCGCCATGTTTGAGCGCCTCCTCGAGGCAGGCGGCCATTCGCGCCGTCTCGCCCCTGTCCCGGTACACATCCGCCTGGAGGAGGAAGGCGGAGGCGCATGAAGGGTCCAGGCGTACGGCCGACTCGGCCATGCGCATGGCGAGGTTGTTCTCGCCCATCTCCCTCAGCCTGAGGCCGACAGCCAGGCAGAGCTCGGCGCACTCCTCCAGGGATTCGATCTCGTGGTCGGGGAATGCGGTGGATGTTCTTGTCATGAGTCGTTCCAGGGCATGAAAGAACGAGTCGACGTCGTTCATCCCTATGCTCGTGGCCAAGAGGCCCACCAGGGCCTCGCCGTGCGACGGGTCGTCCCTGAGGACCTCTGTGTAGAGGTCATGGGCCGAGGGTTCGTCCCTCATGTACTCGTGGATTCGTGCGAGGCTCACCCACAAGGGGGCGTCCACACGAGCCGATAGCGCTTTGGCCTCCCTGAGGTGGCCGAGGGAGGCCTGCACGTCACCCCGCTTGAGGAGCGCCATGCCGAGGGCCTGGTGGGCGGCCTTGGGGTCGGCGCCTGATGCAAGAGCGAGCCTGTATGTCTCGATCGCCTCGGCCGTCTTTCCGGCCTTCTCGAGGGCGTTGCCGCACAACACGAGCGCCAGAGGCCCGAGAGTAGGGGGGCTCGGGTAGGAATCCTCGATTGCGGGCAGGGTGGAGGCCTTCCTGAAGGCGGTCGCGGCCTCCCCGTACATGCCGGCCTCCATGTACGAGCGGCCGAGGGAGAACGTGAGCAGCGCGCTCGACGGGAAGAGGCCGAGGCCGCTCTTGATCTCGGCCTGGGCGTCAGCGGGGCGGCCCAGCCTGAGCAGGCACTCCGCCGACACGGTGAACGAGAAGTGGAGCCAGTCCTCGTCGTTGCGCAACGCCCTCGCCCTGTGGATGTGTTCCAGGCACTCCTCGTATTCCTTCAGGGTGATGCAGGCCATGGCCATGAAGAAGTGCGCGTTCGCCGTCTCCATGCCGTCGGAGATCTCGCTTCTGAGGATGTCCAGGTTTCGTCTCGCCTTGGTGATGCGGGCCTGTTCGTCGTGGTAGCCCGTGTGCCGTATGGTTATGCCGGTCTGCTCGACGCGGATGCCCAGGCGCCTCAGGGAGGGGAGGATCTGCTCGTGTACCCTGCCCTCGAAACGCACGCCGGGCCTGTTCGGCACGATCCTCGTCTGGTGGAACAGGGTGTCCGGCGTGTCGCTGGAACACCCGAGGACCCTGAGCGTGTATGCGCGGTCACGTTCCTTCCGCAGGCGCTTCTTCAGTGCGGAAAGGGCGGTTCGGTCGGTATCGTCGATCCTGTCGTCCGCGTCCAGCCAGATGAGGTAGTCGGAACCAGCATGCTCGATGGACCGGTTGCGGGCCGCGGAGAAGTCATCGCACCATGGGAAGTGGTGGACATGTGCGCCATGGGCCTCCGCCAGCGCCACCGTGCGGTCGGTGGAACCCGTGTCCACGATGCAGATCTCGTCCACCACGCCCTGGATGTCCGAGAGGATGCCAGGCAGGGAGAGTTCCTCGTTCTTCACGATCATCACCGCGCCCAGGGTCACGGGTTCACGCCCGCCGTTCATGCTCACCCCCTCGCGGCCTGCTGCCCGCCAGCTCTGTCGGCCGTCTTCTTGTCGTACCCCTCCAGTACGCGTCTGGTCTCGGGCTGGAGCAGGTCGACACTGGCGCCTGCCTCCAGCGCGTCTGTGAGGTTCGAGAGCGCATGCTCGTCGTCCGGCTTGATCGCGAGAGCTGCCTGGAAGCTCATGACGGCGGAGTCCACCTCCCCGAGCTGCCAGAGGGCCACGCCGATGTTGTTCAGGGTCTCGGTGTTCTTCGGGTCTATGGCGGCGGCGCGCTCGAATATCTTGAGGGCCCTCAGGACGTCACCCTCCTGAAACGCCGCCTCCCCCCACCGGTTGAGGAGGGAAACCTGGGCGGCCTTGTCCAGGTGCAGCCGGTAGACGTCATCGCTCACGAGGCTGACGACCCCTTCCCACTTCTTCAGGAAGTACGCGAGATTGGCATCCATGGTGCGCCTGTGGTCGAGGGAGTTCACCTTGAACGTCATGGATCCGTAGTGGTGGACGAACACGTCGTGTGCGATGAGGTTCTTGTAGCCGGCCGCCACGGACCTGATGCAGAGGTCGTCGTCCTCGTAGTTGCCCGTGAGATACCCTTCGTCGAGGCCGCCGATGATGTCGAGCACCTCTTTCTTGACGAGGAGGCAGAAACCCACGAGCCTCATGAAGGGTTCCGCCCTGTGTGCGTTCCTCTTCCTGACCTGTGAGGCGAACTCGTGCATCCGCTGCATGTCCCGGCCATAGGACGCACCGTGGACGAGCTGCCTGCCCGAGACGGAGTTGGAGACCGGGCCCACCATGCCCACGTCCTTGTCTCTTTCCATGTGCCGGATCATCCCCCGGAGCCAGCCCTCGGTCACGACCACGTCGTTGTTGAGCAGCACCACGTAGTCGCCCTCGGCCAGCCGGATGGCCTGGTTGTTGCCCGCGGCATACCCGAGATTTTCCTCGTTCAGGACGAGCCTGACATGCTCGTGGGTCTTGGCGAACTCCTCCAGGAAAGCCCTCGTCCCGTCGGTGGATCCATTGTCCACGAGAATGATCTCGTGCGGCTCGGGCGTGAACGCCTCCACGCTCTCGAGGCACTGCCTGGTGTAATCCAGGCCGTTGAAGCACAGTACGATGATGGAGGTGAGGCCCGTGGGCAGAGGCTCCTCCTGGTCGTCCACGGGCCGTCCGTCGTCGTCCCCGATGTGGGACGGACTGCCTGGGACGGGCTCGTCGCCGAAGGAGCAGAAGAGATCACCGGCCGCATGAGTGGACTGCAAGGCGAGCGTCGAGCCGGCAGCGGCCTTCAGGGTTTCCTCGGAAAGGCCCCACTTCTCGGAGAAGTATCTCCAGTCGGATTCGGCCTGTGTGCCGGGGGTCGCGCCTTCGCTCGCGGCGGTCTGGGCCGCTTCTTCCTGCGGCTCCTTCGGGCACGCGGCCTGGAGCCCCCGCTCGGAGGCTCGCATGACGTAATCGCACCACGCGAGGTGGTCGTCGTGGATCCTGGAGTCGAGGCCGCCCACCGCCTCGAAGGCCGTGTGGCGCACGATCATGAAGGGGAGGGGCCTTGTCGCCCGGCCTGCGGCGCCGGGAAAGGCGGGGGAATCCTCGAGCCGTGGCATGCGGGGCGTGACGACGTCCGCCTGGGGGTGTTCGAGGGCGTAGGAGACCAGCGAGCGGATCACCTTCGCATCCGCCGGGTCGAGGCGGCGGCAAAGGACGGCGAGCTCGCCCTCGCACACGGCCATGGCCCTGTTCCACAGCTTGACGCTGCGGTCCCCCCTTGTCGCCAGTACCTTTACCTTCCTTGGCCTGAGAGGGTCGTGCTGCATCTCGAGCAGGGCCATGGATGTGCCCTCGTGGAGATCGCTCGCGACCACCACGGTGTCGCCGGGTGCGTCTATGAACGAATCCAGCGCATCGAGGGCCTCGCGTATGTGCGTGTTGGGGAGCGAGCCCATGAGCACGGCCGAGACGTGCCCCCCGGTGAACCCCTTCATGTGAAGGAGCGAGGATTCTATCCTCTTCTGGATGGCGGAGGGGGACCACCTCTGTTCGACGTGCTTCTTTCCGTTTTTCGAGAGACGCGTCCACGAATCCCGGTCGAGGTAGAGCTCGATGACCTTCCTGGCGAATTCCTTCGGGTCGTCGGCTATCATGGCGGTTACGCCGTCTTCGAGGTCCATGCCCTCGGCCCCTATCGTGGTGGTCACCACGGGAAGCCCCCAGGACAACGCCTCGCCCACCTTTCCCTTCATGCCCGCACCATAGGTGAGGGGGCTGATGGAGATGCGGGCGTCTTTCAGGTAGGGTTCGAGGTCCTCGACATACCCCGTCACGATGAAGTCCTCGCTGTTGAGGCGCCGGATCTGGGCGGGAGGGTTGTTCCCCACGATGTACACCCTGACGCCGGGGAGACCCTTCCTGATGACGGGGAAGATCTTCTTGTGGAGGAACAGGACCGCGTCGATGTTGGGCTTGTGGTTGAAGTTGCCCACGAAGAGCAGGTCCTTGGTCTGCTCGAACTCCTTGGTCCACGGAACCTCCTTGTGGATGTTCGGGACGACGTCGATGGGCTTGTTCACGAGCCCCTGGATGACCTTCTTGTCGTCCTCGGTCACGACCCAGATCCTGTCTCCCTCCTGGTAGACGGCGAGCTCTTGTTCCTTGTTTTTCAGCGCCTTCTCCAAGAGCGCCCTGTCCCTCTTCATCTCGGCCTCCCTGATCTCCCTGAGGAAGTGGATGTCCACCGTGTCGATGATGACGCGCGAAGACGGGCTGAACTACCTCACGAGGGGGAGGTAGTGCCTGGCGATGTGCCAGAAGGAGAGGATCACGTAGTCGAAGCGCCTCGACTTCAGTATCTTCTCCACGTCGAGATGAGGGGCCAATACGTCCGGCCAGAATTCCTGGAGCGCCAGGGGGTCTCCCGCGTAGACCTCGACGCCCATCTTCTGCAGGAGCGGCACGTACTCATCGGCGTGGTCCGGGCTGCGGGCTATGTAGGTCAGATGAAACCCCATCCTTTGAAGCGCCTTCATGATCTCGAAGAGCCTGAGAGAGCCGGATGCCCTGTCGTACATGGGCAGCAAGGGATCCACGATGAGCACGTGCCCCCGGCAAGAGACCGTGGGCGGCGTCTTGCCCCATGCACGGCTCAGGTGGACGATGTCCTTTCCCAGGTCTTTGCGGGGATGCCCGGAACAGGGCGTCGTGCCGGGGGCGTCGCCGGCCGAGGCCTGCATCTCCTCCACGACCCCCTTGATCTTGAGCGCGTTGAACGTCCACCTATAGAGCATGCCGAGCTCATCCAAGAGCTCTTTTCGCCGCTCGGGCTTCACCCCTTCGTCCAGCACCCTCTCGATGTCCTTGACCCGCTGGATCCTGTCATCGATGCCGAGCCTGGCGAAGGCCCACATGCGCTCGGCGTCCTCCACCATGCAGTACTTCCGGATGACGGGGTCGGGGTGCATCCTGCTGAAGTGGTACTGGGACCTGCCCTGCTTGATGCACCGCTGGCAGAACTGCTCGTAGGTAAGCGGCCTGATCATGTAGCTCTTCGCGTTCTTGTTGTAGATGACCGTGAGGCCGTGTTTGGACAGGCGGTAGCCGAGCTCGATGTCCTCGGACCCGAAACGGAAGAGCTGGTTGAAGACGCCGTGCCTCGTCAGGAAGGATTTCTTGCACGAGGACCTGCCGCCCCAGAAATAGGTGAAGTCCAGGATCTGGCCGTGTTCGAGGTTTCCGTACGAGAACAGGAAGCCCCCTATGTCGGTCACGAAATGCATGAGGCGGTTCACCTCGAGCGAGGGGTGCCAGGTGGTGTACCCGAGCACGGCCACGTTCTCTTGGGGGTGTCGGGCGTGGGTGCGGACGTGTTCCTCGAGCAGGCGGGGATCGGCCACGTCGTCGTCGTCGAAGAAGAAGACGATCGGCGCCCTCGACATGAAGACGCCCATGTTCTTGGCCGCCGAGATACCGGAGTTTTCCTGGCGCTGGTAGCGAAGCGTCAGCCTGTCCGCGAAGCCTTCGCATACCTCCCTGGTGTTGTCGGGCGACCCGTCGTCGATGACGATGACCTCGAACCGGCCTTTCGGGAGACTCTGGGCGGTCAGGCTCTCGAGGGACTTCTCGAGCAGCTCCGCCCGGTTGTACGTGGGGATGACGACGCTGATGAGTGGCTTGTCTTCAGGTTTCATACCCGCTCCTCTGCGATGAGGTGTGCCTCGAGGACCGTGAAGCAGTCTTCGAGCGCAAGGTGGGGGTTGCCGGCGAGGTAGGCGTTCCTCTGCTCGTCCGCCTGGGACCAGTCATAATTGGCCACCGGCTTGCGGATGCTGTGGTCCACGCACACCGCGTCGATGATGCCCATCTTCAGGCCCCGCGTGAGGACCTCGCGGGCCCACACGTTCTCGTAGCCCCACCCCATGGGCGAGGTGAGGTCGAAGGGGAACACGAAGTCGAAGGACGATCTGTGGAAGCTCACCACCGGGCCGATCTCCACGAACAGGGTCTGGCGCGCGTGGACCCCGATGTGCTGCTGGACGATGGGGTGGTCGATGTAGGAGTTCAGCGTGCGGGCCGGCTGCGCGACGGCGAAGCCGAGCCTTTCCTGCAGGCCGACGAACGAGTCCACGAACCCCTCGGGCAGGACCACGTCGTCGTCGCACAGGATGACGTAGTCGTATCCTTTCAGGTCCTCCCCGGCCAGGAGGTCGTTTACGATCTGGAACTTGGGGAACCTCCCGGTGAGCTCCCTCACCGTCACCCGGGCCGTCGCGGCATCCGGGGCGGGCCCGTTCAGGGCCACCCACTTCTGCGTCACGTCGTGGAAGCGGGAGCGGCTGAACACCCCCACGAGGTCGGTCACGGTGTTCAGGGTGTTCGCCAGGTAGATGCCCAGGACGAGCACCCTCCTCCGTCCTGACCCGGATACCGCCTGGAGGATCCCGGGTGCGAGCTCCCTCGGCCTCAGGGAGGCCAGCCTCCCCGGGGCGAGAGACAGTGATGCGGGTTCCTGTGCGCGGGAGGAAACCCCGTCGTTCGCAACGAGGACGCACTGGGGCTGGTAGAGGATGCCGAACCCTCGCGAGACCATCCTGAGCCCGAGGTCCACCAGGGCGCACCCCAGGTGCTCGAGGCCCTCATCGAGGCCGTCCATGTCGTCCCAGGCCCGCCTGGACACGAGCATGGCGTACCGGGACCCCGAGCTCGCGAGGCAGGAGAAGGAGTATGCGGGGTCGTGCAGGACAGAGCCTTCGCCCCTTCCTTCAAGCCAGTCTTTGCCCGGCGACGAGGAGCCGGCCTCCACGATCAGGCCGTCCACGGTGACGGTCTTGCCCACCAGGGCGTCAAAGCCGTCCGACTCGTCGATGGCCTTCATGATCTCCGGAAGCCAGGTCTTGCTGAAGAGCACCGAGTCGTCCGTCAGGGCGAGGAACCTGCCGGAGGCCTTCTTCGCCGCCGTGACGCAGCGGTTGACCTCGGTGCATGGCCCCTCGGGAATGACCAGGGTGAGGCCATCGTTTTGAAGCCTTTCCAACCTGTCGGAGGCTTGGCCGCCTCCGGCTGGGGCCGCCACGATGAGTTCCACCCCGTGCCTGGGGAGGCCCCTGAGGAGGGACTTGACGCTGCGCACGGCACGGTCAGCGTCTTCACTCACGCACATGACGATGGAGAGCGTGCATGGGGTGCGGACGGCTTCAGGCGCGTCCCCACCCGGCTTCCCCTTTGCCTCCCCGTGCTCGAAGGCCGCCTGCCCGCTTCCGGGAAGACACCCGGCACCGTAGATGGCCGGTGGGTTCTTCCGCCCCTTCGACTCATCCATGAAATCCGGGTTCTCCACCACCACGGTCTTGTCCGGGTCGTAGCCCGGCTCCTTCACGACCACGGAGAAGCAGTCGTTCAGCACGTCGCCGCCCCAGGCGAGGATTTCCTGGGACACGCACTTCAGGCCCGCCTCCAGGCAGAAGTCCCTGAACAGTTTCGCCGACATGTCCTCGCCCCGCCAGTGATCGTTCTTCACGGTGAGTTTGCCGGTGGTCGGGTCCAGGAACGCGCCCATGTTGGAGTGGTGGAGGAAGGCCGCGCCACCGGGCTTGAGCTTGGCCGAGAGCTCGTGGAGGTAGGAGCGCATGACGTCTTTCTCCACGTGGACCAGGGAGTCCCAGCTGAAGGCGAAGTCGATGGAGTCGTCTTCCAGCATGTCCAGGGACTTGCCGTCGTTCACGAAGCAGCGGATGTGGGAGTGGGCCTGGAAACGCTTCCTGCACGCCTCGATGCACTTCTCCGTGAGGTCCACGAGCGTGAGCTCGGAGCACTCCGGGACGAGGTACTGGGTGCACCTCCCGAACCCCGGGGCGATCTCCAGGATGTGCCCCGACGGCAGGAAGGAGGAGATGCGGGGCTTGATCGTCCTCTCCCAGAGCTGCCCTGTGCCCCCCCAGCATGCCGACCACTCGTCGCCTGCCTCGGTCCACTCGTAGTTCGACCACTGTTCCCTGTTCTTCCTGATGGAGTTCGGGGTGTCCTCGCAGGTGTTCGCTGTGTCTTGGATCGCGCCGTTGCCGACAGGTGCCCCACCCTCGATGCCGCCGTTGATCACAGCCCACAGGCGACCCGCCTCCTCGTCGGCCGGATGGAGCGATATCAGCGTGCTGCAGGTTGCGCGCGCGTCATCAGGCCTACCCATCTCCATGAAGAGCTCGGTGAGGTTCTTGAGCGAGGGGGCGTATGTGGGGTCGAGGTCGAGGGCCTTCTCGAAGCATGCACGGGCTTTTGACGCCTCGCCGGATGCGTGGTACATCGCCCCCAGGTCGTTGTGAAGCACGGCGTTATCCGGGTCATTGGCAACGGCGCGCTCCATGGCGGCGATGGCCTCTGCCAGCATGCCCTGCTCGAAGAGCCTGAGCGCCTCCTGACCGGGCGCCTCGGTTGATCCCGGGGTATGTTCGTTAAAGACGAGCAGATCGCCGAAGAAGACTCGGGATGTGTCCCGCTTGGCGAGTTCATGTTCCACGATGCCCTGCAGGGTGCGCAGGGCATCCTCATCGGGCGGGTCGAAGATGTTCTGCCAGGGGTAGGGCCCGCGGATACGCTGGAACGAGGCCTTGAACCCCCTGGACAGGGCGAGATCGATGAATGCCGGGATGGACCTGTAGTTCTCGCGCATCACCGTCATGTTCAGGGTTATGGAATCGAATTTCTCCCGGTTCTTTTCGATGAGGGCAAGGCTTTCCAGGAGGTCTTCCCAGACACCGCCCCTGCGGATCGTCTCGTAGGTCTTCTTGTCAGCGGCATCGATGGAGACCAGGAGATCGCCGAAGTTCTGATGGCGGATGCGGTCCCAGAATCGGGGAAGGAGCAGGGCGTTGGTGATGAGATCGAACTTCAGGTGGCCGAGCTCTTCGTCCATGAGCAGGGCGCGTGTGTCCGGCCGGGCGAGGGGGTCTCCGAAACCGGACATGACGATCCTCCGTGCAGCGGGAAGGTGTCTCCGCAGGTCGTCCGTGGTCTTCGCGAGCATCACGGGATCCTCGCGATGGAGGAACCGGGAACACATGATGCACGAGAGGTTGCAGATCTGGGAGTTGTCCAGCTTGAACACGAGCGGGGTGGAGTCCAGTCGCGTTCTACCCTGCCTGATCTCCTCGGCCAGCTGCGCGGTGACGAGATCGCCCGCCTCGAGCTCATCGTAGCGATGAAGTCTTCCGGTCTTCTCATGGGTGATCACGTGGGGGCAGAACCAGTTGCAGATCTCCTCCCACTTCCCCTCGTACATCTTGGCCCGGATCCATCGGGCCTGCTCGCTGTTCCAGGTGTCCGCGATGGTGGAGGCCCCAAGATCCCCGATCTTCATCTTGATCCAGTCCGGACAGGCGCAGTTGTACACCCCCAGGAACGAGAGGGTCATGGTGGTGAACGGCATCAGGCACATGACGCCTTCGGGTCTCTGCCGGGAGAAGGTTCGTGCACGTGCGTGCGCAGAGGAATGAGAAAGATCGGGTTCTTCAGTCTCACCGAGCTCCTTTCGGACCGTGTTCCACAGCGATGACGCCTCCGCGTCGTCTGGATGGATCGACAGCAGTCTCTGGCATGTCTCGCTGGCCTTCCCGATCTGACCGCTCTCCAAGAGGACCTCGGTGAGGTTCTTCAGGGCGGGTGCGTATTCGGGGTCGGCCTCGAGGGCCTTCTCGAGGCTCTCGATGGCCTTCTCTGTATCGCCCAGGGCATGGAGCACCGCGGCGAGGTCGTTGTGGTACTCGGGGTTGGAGGGGTCGGCCTCGAGCGCCTGGACGAGCCTGTCTCTCGCATCCGCAGGTTTTCCCTGGCTGAAGAGGAAGGACCCGTAGTGGTGGAGGGTGGCGGGCGAGTGCGGGTCGTGGGACAGTGCGGCCTCGAAGAGCTTCCGGGCGAAGTCGGCCTCGCCCTTGTCGGCAGCCTTCAGGGCCTTCTTCGTGAGGCTCTCGCAGAGCCTTGCGGGGTCATCCTCGTCGCGCGCCACGCGCCGCGTCGTCTCCAGGTAGGCCGTGCCGTGCTTGAGGTCCGGTTCGAGGTGGTTGCCCTCCGCCCACTCGTTCCAGGCGTTGATGAACACGATCCTCTCTTCGGGGGCGTTGGCGCACGCCTTGCGGACCGCGGACTCCAGCCACTTCCCGTAGAGTTCCGGGGTCGACCCGTGGAGGACGACCCCGTCCTTTCCCCGTCTCGGCGTGTTGTCCCAGGACGGGGTCACGCACGGGAAGCGCAGGTATCCGGGCTGGGGCTTGCTCATCATCCTTTGCACGACGTCCCCGTAGTCGTAGACGTGGAGGTCAGGGTACGTGTCGTCCTTCAGGCCCAGCATCGACCAGTCTGGCTGGAACTCCACCGCCGCGTCGAAGCCGAGCTCCGCAGGCGGCGTCTGCTCGTCGGCGAAGCTCTCCACCCTGCAGAGGTACAGGTCGGGAAACCCGGCCCTCTTGGCCTCCTTCCTCCACAGGGCGGCCGTTCTCGACGGGTCAGGCAGGCCTCCCGCCCGGTAGACGAGAAAGAGCGGCCTGCCGTGTATCTTGATGTACCTGGGGTCCTTGAACGCAGCGAGGAGCCACCTGATGTGAGCAAGGTCGTCCTCCTCGCCGTAGTCCTGCCTCATGAGGATCTTCTTGTCCCCGCCGTCCCAGACCCTGGTCCAGTTCTCGTTGGCCCAGCACAGGCAGAAGGGGAAGTCCGGCCTGCCCGAGGCGAGCACCTCGTCGAAGACCCTGTTCAGGAGGCGCCTGCCCTTGAACCAGTAGTGGTAGTAGCAGAAGCCCGAGATGCCGTGGCTGCGCGCGAGCTCGGCCTGGGCTTCCCTGGTCTCCGCGAGTCTGAGGTCGTAGAACCCGAGGTCTGCCGGGATATGTGGCTGGTAGTGGCCTTCGAACAGCGGCCTTGCCTTGGCCACGTTGGTCCATTCCGTGAATCCCTTGCCCCACCAGCGATCGTTTTCGGGGATCGGATGGTACTGGGGGAGGTAGAAGGCGAGGAATCGAACGGCCCGGTCTGCGGGCGCCGGCTGGTCTTTTCGGGGTTTCTCCATCGAAGTGCTCTCCGTGGTTTCTGGTGTGGCGACTGGGCGTCGTTTTCCCAATGTCTTCGATGCATCCTGCGTTTCCGGCAGTGCGCTGCGCCCGTCCTGCAGGAGATCCATGGCTGGTGTCATGAGGGCGTTGGTGCATGCCCGGGTATTACGGAACCTGTTCTGGATCAGGTCATCCGAAGACTCTGAACCTGTGTGTGCACAGTGGATGGGTGATGGGGATGAGTCCTTCGCGACGCCTTTGATGCGCTCGAGGGCCTCCTGGGCATCGGTGTCGCCGGGGTTCTGCCGCAGGACTTCGGTATACTGTCTTTCAGCTTCCTTCAAGCGTCCCTGCGCCGCCAGGAGGTCCGCGAGGTTTCTGCGCGCGTCCAGCAGGGTGCGATCGAGATTGACCGCCCTGTAAAAGAGGGTGACGGCCCTGTCATGGTCGCCGTTCAGGTAGCAGAGCGTGCCGAGGTCATTGGTCAGTTCGGCGTCGCCCGGCGCCAGGGCGACGGCCTTCTGCAGGAGTTCCACGGCCTGCCTGAGGTCTCCCTGCCGGTGCCTGAGCAGGGCGAGCTGGTGGAGTGCACGGGGGTCCGCAGGGTCCCGGGACAGGGCCTTGTCCAGAAGTCCTTGAGCATCTTCCAGGCGCCCTTCTGCAAGGGCAGATCGGGCCTGTAATACGTATGCTTTCCCGGGCTTCTTTCCTGCAACGGATGGCGATCGTTTTCTGCGGGTCGTGAGCATCCTTGCCATCCGGACCTTCCTCTTTCCCGACACATGGGCATAGAGGTCACGATAGGTTTCCAGGAGAGCATCGATCTCTTCATCCAGACCGGGTATCTGCGTCTGCATCGCTCCCCGCGCGAGGTCGTCCACGAGGGAAGGGGTGTTGATCAGATCGAGCATCTTTCCGGCGAGTGCATCGGCGTCACCCACGGGGATCCGGAACCCGTTGATGCCGTCCTGGACGATGAATGCACCGAAGAAGTCGGTGGCGATGACAGGCACACCCAAGTAGATGAACTCCCTGAGTACCCGGTTGTAGGTATCGAAATAGGAGGGGACGATGCAGACGTCTATGGCTGCGGCAATGGAGGGGAGATCGCCATCGGTGAAGGCCCCTTGATAGATGAATGACTCAGGGTGTGCCGACTGGAGGCGATCCAGCCATTGTTGGTACTCGGGGTTGACGATCTGGCCGTACACGTGGAAGACGAAGCCGCCTCTGCCGCAGACCCGTTCGAAGGCGCGCAGGGCTACGTCGATCCCCTTGCTGAACATGATGTTGCCGACAAAGGCGAAGTGAAGGATCCCGCCGGGACGGCTGTTCCGTGCCGTGGGCCTGGGAAATGCGAAATCGAACCCCCGGGGGATCACCCGTGTTTTCTCGTGGGGGATGGGTATGAAACGGGTAAAGTAGTCCCTGAACGGCTCGGAGGTGAAGACGACCATGTCCACGGCATCCCGGTACAGCCTCCGGACATAGGCGAAGCGGTCCTCGATCTTTTTCCCCACCGGGTGGGACTGGTTTTGGGGCGCGAGGTTGCGCAGGGCGGCTTCAGGGAGCGTTGCGAGGCAGTCGGCGCACGTGCCCGGGTTCTTCGGTCCCAAGCAGAGCCTTCCGTCCAGACCCGAGGAGAGGACCGGGTAGTCCTGGTGGCACAGTTCCTCGCAGTTGCACACGTTCCTGACAACGATGCATCCTCTTCTGGCAAAGATCTCCACGATCTCCGCCGGCATGTACACGTAGTCGTTGACCTGCACGACTTGCGGACAGAAGTCGTCGATGACGTCCTCGATGATTTTTCGATACCAGGCGGTTGCATCCTCACCGGGCGCTGCGCAATAGGCATCGAATTTGTTCATGGCAGGGACCCTGTACAGGGTGAACCCCTCGCGGGGCTCCCTGCTGAAGTTGTCCTCGAGCTCGGGCGCCGGTATGAGAACCGCCGTCTCCACGCCCCTTCGAGCCATGCCCAGGGCGTGATGCAGGGTGGAAAGGGGGGTGCCGGAGCGCTCGATGGGGTACACGTTGTGGTTCACGTACAGCACCCTTGTCACCTGCCGGACGTCCTCGCGGGAGGCATCGTCCAGGGAGGTGTAGGGCTCGTCATGCGGCGAACGGTAGAGCACCTCGTCGATGAGTTTGAGGTTGTACCTCTTCATGCCGGCGACCCTGGCGACAAAGGTTTCCTGGCAGCGTCCCGGTGGGAGCGTCTTGTAGCCGCCCACGAGCCTGTACAGGTCTTTCCTGACGAGGAGCATGTCCGTGGGGATGCACAGGCCGACCGCCATGGCATCCGCCAGGTCGTCTTTCCTGGCGTACCAGTCCTTGAACAGGACCATCCCGGGTTCTTTCGCAGGGTCATGCACGGCAAGCTTGTGGCTGTAGAGGATGTCCGCATCGAAGTGGTCATCGATGGTGCTCTTGAGGATTCTTATGGCCTCGGGGTCGACGAGTTCGACGCCTGGACTGATCCACAGGATATACCTGCCCCGGGCTTGTCCGACGGCCTGGTCCAGCACGGAGGCGTCCTCCCCGGGCGCATGCTCGAATGTGCGGACGGCGAATGCGGGGTTGGCAGCGATCCATTCCTTCACCGCATCCCTCGTGTCCCCCTCGCCCGGGTATGCAAGGACCAATTCGACGCCGGAGACATCCTGGCAGCCCAGGCTTGCCAGAGTTCTCATGGCCTGCCTATGGTCGGGGCCGACGGTGACGACCAGGGAAATGGCGGGTACATCTTGGCCGGCCGTTGCGTCTCCCCTCCTGATGAGGAGGTCGTCCCTGCCGATGTTGAGCCGGTAGTTTTTCATGGTCTCGTCCCAGAGGGGGTATTTCCTCCTGAGCCGTTCGAAGGATAGGGCCTGCTTGGCGAGCTTGTTCTCGAGATGGGCCTCGTCTGTGACATAGTCGTGGTAAATGACCGGGGCAGGGGAGTAGATCTGCTTTCTCTTGTCCGGGTCGATGCTCAGCAGGCGGAAAGAGAGCTCGAGCCCGCCCCCCCCGAACCGGATCTCGTCGTCCCAGCCCCCGGCCTGGAAGAAGACGTCGGCGCGGTAGGTGGTGTTCCCCTCCACGTGGGCAAAGGTGGGGTATTCCGTATCTCCCACGTAGTAGTGGCCCTGCTGGTTGTTCAGGGGGTTGTCGGTCTTGGGCACGTAGAGTCCCCTGCAGGCGATGATGTCGTACTTGTCGAACAATTCCAGGTGGGCCCTGATGAGATTCTTCTCGGGTATCCCGTCATCCTCGAGGAAGAGGAGGATCGGTGCCCTGGAAAACGCTGCCCCGATGTTGCGGGCCAGGTATGCACCGGTGTTCTCGTTCAGGCGCACCAAGGTGTCAATGAAGGGTTCGAGACAGGTGAATTCCCCCGGCTGTCCGCCGTTGTCCACGAAGATCAGCTCGAAGTTCTCCGAGCGTTGCTCCTGAAGGATCTGGAAGCTCCTGAGGTTGTCCGGGTGCAGCCGCCAGGAGATGACGATGACGGAGATCGTGGGATCCGTGACGCGCCTCAGTTCTCTCACGTGTTCGAAATACCGTGCATAGATGTCATATTTGTGTGACCAGCCCTTCCGATCCAGAGCGTCTCTGAGCCTGTGCCCCTGTCGCCTGCGGGCATTGTCGTCGGTGGCGTCGAGGTCGGATGGAGAGACGTCGAAGGGTTTGTCAGTCTGTGGGTTCCTTGCGAACGTGTCGGTTCCACCGAGGACATGAGGGGAAGTGCATGTTCCTCCATGGCCCTCCGATACACCCTGTTGCGGGTCCAATTTGAACTTCTCGGCATGATCCTGCGGCCAATGGTTGCCGGGTCGTATCGTAAGGTTTCTTTGTCTTGCATACTCCACGAACCGCTGTGCTGCAGCCGCAATCTCTTTGCTGATGCGATCCCGTATGTGCAGATCGACATCCACCACGATGTCTCTCACCCTTGCCGAATCGCAGAGATCCAGAAACGGCTCCGCATCGTTGATGTTCCCCTCCTGCAGGATGAGCTTCACCGTGATGTTGCCTGACGTTTCCGAGGCATACTTCCTGATGTTCCTCCAGACCCGGTGGAAGTAATCCCTCCCCTTGATCTTCAGGTAGGAGTCCCGTGTGCCGGCATCGGGGGTGAGGATCAGCCTCAGCTTTCCGGCATTCACTCCGGCGGCATAGATGTCCTTGTATACCGTGCCGTTGGACTGGACCACGACAGAATAGTTTCTGTCCAGCAGGAAAGCGATCAGGTCGTCCATGTCGGCATTGATGGAGGGCTCACCGTTCCCGATGTAGAACTCGGCGCCCGGCTCCAACAACCCTCCCTCTTGCAGGGTGGCCACGGCATCCATGATCGACTCTTTGGAAGTCGGCTGGTGTCTCCCGACCTTCTCCACGTATCCGCAGTGGAGACATTTCAGGTTGCACGCAAGCAAATGATTGAGATTCACGTGGGAGATGGAGATATCCCAGTTCCGGCGCCACCTCTTTTTCACGAACCGTGGACAGCCTGCACAGCCGCCGAACTCTTTGTTCATCCTCCTTCGGATGATCTCTCTCTTCCTCGCAATGATGTCAGCCGTGTTCAACGGGCCGCGGGAAAGGTCCGCAAGGATTCCCTCGTCTTGGATGTAGCCCGGATAACAGCATGTGTAGACGAGGTTGTCGTAATAGAAGGCGATGGCGTTCTCTATGTAGGTGCAGCTCATGTATTCACCATCCGGAGGGACGTCGGATAAACGGGCCGCCCCGGTTTTACCGGATTGTCCGGCGGTGAGATGGGCTGCCGATGAAGCTGTTGCCGCGGTGGAATGGATTACCTGACGCGCAGGGGTCATGAGTGACCGCAATCGCTCCTGTGATGCCTGGTCGACGATATCCGTGAAGTTGCTGAAGATGTCTTCTACAATATCATCATATGCCTTCCCGGTTCTTGCGGCTATTTCCTGGAGCGTTCGCGTGAAATGCATAATCACCTGGTCACGAAAATAGTCGGCATGGTGCGTCTCGCCGATCCTCTTGTAATAACGGTGCATCCAAGCCCGGGTCACTCCATTGTGGTAGATCTGGCGGACCGGGTCCAAGCTCGACCAGATGGAATCCGAATGCTTCCGGTACACGGCGTCCGTGATATCGTCCATGTACTTGCCTTTGCCGTGCCTGCCCAGCAGAGAGGTGAAGAACTTGTCCCCGTTGTACACCTTGAACAGCTCTTCCGGGATCTCCTTGACGATGTTGCGGAAGCAAAGGGTCAGAGTGAGGATCATGGCGCCCCTGATCAATTCCTCGGCGGACAGATCCCGCTTCAGGTCATCAGGCAGCTTGGATGCACTCACCAGTGCACCGTATTCGTCGACTATCCTGGCGTTGTGGTAACACAAGACATAGTCGGGGTTGGCTTCCAGGAAATCCACCTGCTTCTGGAGCTTGGCAGGATCGGTCCAGTAGTCGTCACCCTCGCACAGGGCGATATAGGTTCCCCGTGCCCGCGGTAACACGAACTCGATGAAGGGTTTCCTTCCTTTCGAGTACTGGTTCTCCGCCTGAAAGATGGGAACGATCAGGCCGGGGTGGTTCTCGGCATACTCCCGTATGATCCGGGGGGTGTTGTCCGTGGAGGCGTCATCATTGATGATGATCTCGACGGGGAAGGTCGTCCTCTGTTCCAGGAAGGCATCGATGGTCTGACCGATGTACTTCTCGTGGTTGTAAGTTGTGCAGGCAATAGTCACGAGAGGTCTTTCCATATCAGCTTCCCTGTCCCTCAAGTGGGTTTGCAGAGCTCCATGCCCGGCTCATGGAACGATCTCGTGGCCATTCGTCATCAACCACCCATGGATAAAGACATATAGAGCTGTCGTGCATCATGGGCCTGCCTTTGTCTGCAATTTTTAGCAAGATACATGCCCGCCAATGCCCTTAAAAATGCATAATAATATCGATGGGATGGAAATCGTCGCGGGGGGTATTTGTCAATAAATTGACGGGCAGCCCTGCGCAACGTTGTCGTGAGCCCGGTAAACAACAATGAACAACAAAAGGAAGGTCCGGACCTGGCGTCTGATGGAGCAGGGGTGTTTTGCCGCTTCCCGGTGCCTACCCGAGGACAGAATATAGAGGCGCGCAAGAAAAATGCTAAAGTTAACAAACGGAGTGACGATAAGAGAGACTGTATGACCAAAAAAACCTAAAAAGGAGGTGAGGAAACAGGAGGTCTGATCAGTACCGAAAAACTGATCACAAATGAACACCCCGGCCACGGATGGTCGGAACCAAACAAAAATCAAGGAGGATTGAATCATGGCACTTCGCATCAACACCAACGTAGCGGCAATCAACGCACACCGTCAGCTCCTCGTCACCGAAGCCGGCATGAACAAGAGCATGGAGCGGCTCTCCAGCGGCTACCGCATCAACAAGGCGGCCGACGACGCCGCGGGCCTCGCCATCGCCAACAGGCTCCGCGCCAACGTCAAGTCGCTCACGGTCGCATCCCGCAACGTGACAGAGGGCAAGGCGCTGCTGCAGATCGCCGAGGGTTCGGCCAACCAGATCGAGAGCATCCTCGAGAGGATGAAGGAACTCGCCGTCCAGGCATCCTCGGCGAACGCGGGCACCGACCGCGACAAGCTGGATGCAGAGTTCCAGTCGCTCATCGATGAGATCGACCGCATCGTGGACGACACGAATTACCAGGGCACCAAGCTCCTCGACGGCAACTTCGACGGCACGTTCCAGGTCGGCGCCATGAACGCGGCCGACTCGAGCGGGAGCTCCCAGATCAACATCGCCATCAGCGGCCTTGACACAACGACCCTCGGTATCTCGACAGCGGCGGTCGACTCCGCGGCGCATGCCGACTCCGCCATCGGGCTCATCGACGATGCCATCAACACCCTGGCAGGCGTCCTCGGCGACATCGGCGCGACCATGAACCGCCTCGACTACACCTACTCCAACCTCCAGGTGCAGATCGAGAACTTCTCGGCTGCCGAGTCCGTCATCAGGGACGTGGACATGGCCTCGGAGATGGTGACCTTCACCAAGAGCCAGATCCTGCTCCAGGCCGGCACCGCCATGCTCGCGCAGGCCAACATGTCGAGCCAGGTCGTCCTGAGTCTCTTCGGGTAATGACTGAGAACGCGCGGGTCACGGGGTGACGCCCCGTGACCCGCAGCGTGAGAGGCGGGTATGGCCATGAAGATCGAGAGCTTGACCGTGATGCCGGGCGACAGGCTCAGCCGGGATGGCCCGGTTCCTCAGCCAGTGGCCGTGTCGAAGCCCAGGATCCCGGACAGCGACAGCGATTCGCAGGCGGCGACGAAACCCCTCCAGAAAGACGATCGGTCCGCCGATGAGATGAAGAAGGACATCGAGGCGATCAACGAGCAGCTTGCGGTCTTGAACCAGTCCCTGCAGTTCAGGATAGACGAGGAGTCGAAGGACGTGGTGATCAGGATCGTGGACAAGGACAGCGGTGAGGTGATCAAGCAGATCCCTCCCGAGGAGATCATGAACCTCAGGCGCCGCCTGAGGGAGATGTCTTCGCTGTTCGTGGAGCGGACCGTGTAGGGAGAGACAAGGCCCGCTCCCGTTGGACGCGGGGGCGGGGCCGATCTTTCGGGGGAAGAGGGGGAACCCATGGCAACGTACATCTCGGGGCTCACTTCGGGGCTCGACTGGCAGTCCGTGATCTCTGACCTCATGGCCATCGAGCGCAGGCCCATCACGCTCCTCGAAGAGAGGAAGACCGCGCTCGAGGCCCAGAAGTCGGCGTGGCGAGAGGTCAACACGAAGCTCAACTCGCTCATGTCGGCCGCCCAGGCCCTCTCCTCGAGCGACGACTTCGAGGTCTACAGCGGGCAGGCGGCCATAAGCGGATCGAGCAAGTCGGTGAGCGACATCCTCGACTACGCGGTGGGGACCAACGCGAGCCAAGGCTCGTACTCGATCACCGTCAACAGGCTGGCCCAGGCGCAGAAGTTCGCAAGCGCCGCGTTCGCTTCCGACGACACGGAGCTCGGGATCTCCGGCACGGTCACGCTCAACGGCAGGGACCTGACGATCGACGCGACGGACACGCTCGAAGACATCCGGGACAAGATCAACGCCCTGAACTCCGGGGATGACCCGGCAGGTGTGACCGCCTCGATCATCAAGGTCGCAGACGACGAATACCGGCTCACCGTGGCCTCCAAGGAGACGGGCGCATCCGGCATCGACATCGTCGACGGCTCGGGCGTGTTCTCCTCGGGCCTTGGCATGAACGAGACCGTCTCCGGCCAGGACGCGGAGATCGTGGTCGAGGGGTTCACGATCACGAGGAGTTCCAACCTGATAAGCGACGTCATCGCAGGCGTGACCCTGAACCTCAAGGGTGCGGACGAGAGCGCCACGATCACGCTCACGGTAAGCCGCGACAACTCGGGCGTAAAGGACAAGATAGAGAGTTTCGTGAGCGCCTACAACGACCTCATGTCTTACATAGACGACCAGAACACGCCCGCGGGCGACACCGAGAAACCCCTCTATGCGGATTCCTCGCTCGCCCAGCTGAAGAAGACGATCCGCAACGCCATCCTCTCCGGTGTGGACGGTCTCTCGTCCACGCTCGATCACCTGAGCCTCATAGGAGTGAACATCGACAAGTACGGCAAGCTGTCCATCGACGACGACACGCTGGAAGGGTACCTCGAGACGAACTTCGAGGACGTGGTGAGCCTGTTCAGCGCGGACGGCCTCACCTATGAGACCACCGGCGTCGCCTCGAGGCTTGAAGAGGCCATAGACGCCATGACCGACAGCATCGACGGGTACGTGGTGACCAGGCAGGAATCCCTCCAGTCGCAGATGGACAAGCTCGACAGGAAGATCGAGGACATGGAGGAGCGTCTCGAGAGGAAACAGAAGGCGCTCGAGAGCAAGTTCGTGGCCATGGAGACCATGCTGAGCACGCTGCAGGCGCAACAGGACTGGCTCTCCAGCCAGATCAGCACGCTCGTATCGAAGTGACCTGAGGGCGTCTCAAGGGCGGGGATCGGAACCATCGACGGAAACAAGAACAACCGGGCGGCTTCCCTGAAAGCCGCCCGGTTGTTTCTGTATGGCCCGCTTGCCGCTCTTTCTGCCGTGCCGTTACTGGCAGCCCGCCTCCGATATGCCGAACGCGGCGGCGTAGACGATCACCTTGGTGCCCGCCATGTTCGCTGTCTTGAAGAAGGCGCATTTCAGATCTGGTGCGTTGTTCTTCTTCGGGTTGGGCCACCAGTACGACGTCCAGCCCGAGCCGTACTTCTCCGCCTTGCCCTTCATCTCCGCGCCGAAGAACTTGCCTTTTGCGTCCTTGATCTGCGTGCAGTCCTTGTTGAGCAGCTCGGGCGCGACAGGGTGCATGATCACCACTGCCCCCATGTCCGTGACGTAGACGTAGTTGCCTTCGCCGAAACGGTATTTCTTCAGCTCGTCCAAGGCGGCCTTGCCCTTCGCCTCGATGACGCCGACGGCGTAATTGACGGCGCTCACGAGCTCTTTCTTCGCCGCCTCGTCGTCGGCCTTCGCCGCCTGGGGCAAGAACCCAACAACCAGTACACAGACAAGGAGACAGACGGACAACCAAAGGAGTCTTCTCATGATACACCTCCGGGGTAAGTTTCCCGTGTATATCGGATGAATGAGGCCGAATATCAATACCGAATAATGAACGTGATAACGTATGGATATGATGGGTGATGGTTCACTCGGCAGGGCAGATGGGGTGGGGCTTGCCCGCGATGGTGAGGACGATCGAGCCGTCTAGCTCCTCCATCATGAGGGCCAGGCTGTAGTACGCCTGTCTCGAGAAGCGCACCTTCATGCCGTCGGGCAGCGTGTAGTACAGGACGTTTGCATCCCCTATGGACAGGCGGCTCGGGTCCAGGGGATACGTCTCGAGGTTGTTGAGCCTGAGGAAGAGCCCTGTGTCGGGCTCCCCCCTGATGCACGAGACCACCAGGGGCGTGTCCTCCACCTCCACATAGCAGATCTCCGGCTCGATGACGAGGCAGTACCTCCCGTGATCATCCCTCGTCAGCGCGTTGAAGAAGGTCCTGAGGACCATGGGGTTGACGATCTCCGCGTCGTTGTAGTACCAGCGGCCTTCCCTGTCTATCCGGATCCTCGCGGATGCCGTCACGTCTCTCAAGCCGTCTTTCATGTCGTCTCCGTTCGTGAATCCGCTCGATGGTGTTCCATGAGATGATAGCACGTGGACGCGGGAAATGCATCCCCTGCCGCAGGGGCGGGCTCCGGCGTGACCCGCGCCTTCCATGCTGCAGCCCGGCAGGGGCTGTCCAGCCTTAAAACCCCGCCCTGCAAGGGTGACCTTCTCGTCGTGGACGGAAATCGACCAGGTTTGTGGAAGGATCGGGTCAGCTCCGCGCCGAACAGGTATACGACCCCGCAGACAGGGTCGTCTTGAACCGAGCCGGGTCGTGGACGCGCGAGAGGCAGCGGTCTTTGGAGACAACCCTCCCGGTTGCCGGGTCGAGAGCGGCCCGACGCAACCTACAGGCAGCCTGCGGGTCGAGGCTCTCGATCCGCGAGTCGATTCCGGGCTTGACGAGGCGCGAGCATCCAAGGCAGAATACTTGGCACCATACCGAGATCGAAGGGTTGTCTATGGCTCGAAACATGAAGCAGGCGATGATCATCGACGCGGCCCTGGAGGTCTTCCGCGAGAAGGGGTACGCGAACGCGCGCATGGCGGACATCGCGCGCCGCGCCGGCGTGTCCTACGGCCTCGTGTACCACTACTTCGGGAGCAAGGAGGTGCTGTTCGACATCATCGTGGAATCCTGGTGGAACGACCTCTACGCCATGATGGAGCGGGAGATCGCGTCGGATGCGCCCACGAGGGACAAGCTCGTCCATATCATCGCCTTCTTCCTCGACACCTACGGCAGCAAGCCGAACCTCATGTCCATCTTCGTCAGCGAGGTATGCAGGAGCTCGGTGTACCACACCAAGGAAGGGCTCTCGAGGTTCCTCAAGTTCTTCAACCTCTGCGAGCAGATCATGCTCCAGGGGCAGGAGAGCGGGTTCTTGAGCAAGGAAA
>ERZ795045.931-NODE-931-length-34883-cov-13.681348_pt1 | contig 34883 bp, 39 predicted proteins | sample MGYA00375129_ERZ795045 | MGnify/ENA primary metagenome ERZ795045 (study PRJEB30174, sample SAMN05720166) | activated sludge metagenome | isolation source: anaerobic digester from wastewater treatment plant | place: Japan | collected 2015-05-15 ...
GTTGCTATTGCCATTGATGGGTATCAGGATTTACCACGGCTTCCTGATGGAAGCTATGATCTTGATCCAACCAAAAAGCCAATACAAGTTCCATTGACTGAAGATGAACTGCGGCAGGCGGAAAACATTGTAAAAAAAGCCATCAATTTCAATCCCGCGCGTGGAGATCAGGTTGCTGTTGAAAACATCATGTTTGATAGGACCAAGCAGTGGGAACAGTTACGTGAAGAATTCAGAAAAAAAGAACAATTTAAGCGAATGCTGCTTGCAGCACTGGTTGGGATTTTGGCATTATTCTTGGGTGTTGTTTTATTCAGGGCTATCTCTCGTGAGCTTGCCCGTAGACGTAGAATACGTGAAGAACAACTGGCACTGGAACAGCAGCGTATGCGTGAAGCTGCCTTACGGGCTGCAGAAGAAGAAGGTATTGATGTAGAACTATCCCTTGAAGAAAAAGCACGATTAGAATTGCAGCAAAATGCTATAAATTTGGCACGTGAACGCCCGGATGATGTAGCACAGTTGCTCAGAACATGGTTAGCAGAAGAATAATGTTGTAATTGGTACATCCTGAAAGACCGATATACTAATAAGCTGATATTGACTTTAAAAAGGAGATGGTATATACTATAAGTAGGTAGAATATATAAGAATGGCTGATTTATATGTAAGTATATCGGGGTAATGTGGAGCTTAAAATATGTTACAACAAAAGAAATCGCAATTAACGGGCAGGCAAAAGGCTGCTATATTTTTGGTATCACTAGGATCGGATGTATCGTCAGAGATTTTTAAACACCTGAGGGAAGATGAAATTGAGCAGCTGACGTTTGAAATTGCCCGTTTAGATAAAGTTGAACCTGAAGACCGGGACAAGGTTTTAATGGAATTCCAGGAGCTTATGATGGCTCAGGAATTCATTGCCACCGGTGGCATTGATTATGCACGTGAAGTACTTGAAAGGGCGCTGGGTACTCAGAAAGCTATTGATATAGTAAATCGTTTAACGTCATCGTTGCAGGTTAGACCCTTTGATTTTATCCGACGTACAGACCCTAGTCATCTTTTAAACTTCATTCAAGGTGAGCATCCACAAACAATTGCATTGATTTTAGCTTATTTAGATCCACAGAAAGCTGCTACAATTTTATCGGGTTTAAGCCATCAAATCCAGGCTGATGTAGCGCGCCGAATAGCTACCATGGACCGCACTTCGCCTGATGTTTTACGTGAAGTTGAGCGAGTTCTTGAACGAAAACTTTCAACATTAGCCAGTGAAGATTATACTTCGGCAGGTGGTATTGATGCAATTGTAGAAGTATTGACCCATGTTGATCGTGGTACTGAAAAAATAATTATTGAAGCACTTGAAGAAGAAGATCCGGAGCTTGCTGAAGAAATAAAGAAACGTATGTTTGTTTTTGAAGATATTGTATTACTTGATGATAGAGCAATTCAGAAAGTGTTGCGTGAAGTTGATACACAGGATCTTGCTAAAGCACTTAAAGGTGTTGATGCCGAAGTTCAGGAAAAAATATTCAGGAATATGTCAAAACGTGCATCAGCACTGTTGCGTGAAGATATGGATTTTATGGGGCCAATCAGACTGAGAGACGTTGAAGAAGCTCAGCAGAAAATTGTTAATATAATACGAAAACTTGAAGAAGCTGGCGATATTGTTGTAGCACGTGCCGGCGAGGAGGAACTCGTTGTCTAAGCTTGTTTTTAAACCTACTGAAATTCAGGTTATATCGGCACCAAAACAGATTGAGTTGCCTGAAAAATACCAGAAAAATGTTTTAACCGATGAGGAATATGCTGAATTTGAAGTAGATGAAGAGGGTAACCCTGTTGAGGTGTATCAGGGTCCATCTATAGAAGAGATGGAAGCTGAGTTAGAACGGTACCGGCGTGAAACAGAAGAAGAAGTGCGCCGGATGCTGGAAGATGCTAAAGCTAAGGCAGCACAGATAGAAGAGGAAGGGAAAAAGGCAGCATTTCTGGAATTACAGCAGGCACGTGAACAGATAAAGATTGAAATGGAGCGCTTTAAAATAGAATCCGAAAGGGAGATTGAGCGCGGTAAATTTGAAGCAGAGAAGATGATCAAAGAAGCTGAATTGAAGGTTTCGGAGATAGAACATGAAGCTTATAAACGTGGTTATGATGCAGGACGTGAAGAAGGGTACAAAGAAGGTCAGGCGGAGGTAATGCGCCTTATTGATAGATTGGGGACCATTGTTTCAACAGCAGTAGATATTCGTGATGATATAATCAGGTCATCTGAAAAGTTGATGACCGAAATGATACTGATGATTGCACGTAAGGTAATAAAGGATGAGATAGTTGAACGTCGTGAAGTAGTTATTAACAATATTAAAGAAGCATTACAGCGTGTTAAAGATAGAGACCGTATTGATATACGAGTCAATTTTGCTGATTTAGATATGACCACAGCCCATAAAGATGAACTTATAAAGATGATGGAGTCACTGAAGAAAGTTAATATTTATGAAGATTCAAGGGTTGAGCGGGGTGGTTGTATTATTGAGACAGATGTTGGGGCTATTGATGCTCGTATTTCAACACAGCTTGAATCAATAGAAGAAGCTATTCGTAATGCACGTCCAATATGATAGCTTAATAACGAGGTTTGCATGATACAGATTCTACCACATGAAAAAGTTGATATATTTTCCAAGTATAAGGATGTGCTTGAAGAAGTTGATACGTTGCGAGCAACGGGGCGCGTTGAAAAAATTACTGGTTTAACTATTGAATCGCATGGTCCTGATGTGCAGTATGGTGAATTATGTCGCATTAGATTGAAGTCTGGAAATTACCTGTATGCTGAGGTTGTGGGTTTTAATAAAAATAAAATAATTCTTATGCCAATTGGGGATATGAAAGGTGTTGTACCGGGGGCAGATGTTTATGCAGTTGGTTCGCAGCTTTTTGTACCGGTTGGAGAAGCTCTTATTGGAAGGGTCATTGATGGATTGGGCAATCCCATTGATGGTAAAAGTAAACTTTTTTTAAAAGAAAGGTATCCAGTTGACAATAAACCATTAACGCCGCTTGAAAGGGAGATAATTGATTCGCCATTGCCTACTGGGATACGGGCAATAGATGGGCTTATAACAGTAGGTAAAGGACAACGAATTGGTATATTTTCAGGTTCTGGTGTTGGAAAATCTACTTTAATTTCTATGATTGCTCGAAATACGGCTGCTGATATCAGTGTTATTGCGCTTATTGGTGAACGTGGAAGAGAAGCAAAAGATTTTGTAGAAAAAGAATTACAGAATGAAGGTTTAAAGCGTTCAGTTGTTATTATTTCTACGTCTGACCAACCACCAATGGTGCGTTTAAGGGCAGGTTTTCTGGCACATTCTGTTGCTGAATATTTCAGAGATAAAGGATTGCATGTTAATTTACTCATGGATTCTATTACACGTTTTGCAATGGCACAGCGTGAAGTGGGACTTGCAGCCGGTCAGCCTGCAGCAACCCGTGGATATCCACCTTCAGTATTTTCATTATTGCCACAATTGCTTGAACGTGCGGGTAATAAAAAAGGTGCAGGGAGTATCACAGGCTTTTATTCAATACTTGTTGAAGCAGATGATATGAATGAACCTATAGCTGATGCTGTTAGGGGTATTCTGGATGGTCATGTGGTACTGGACAGAAAGCTTGCGCATAAAAACCATTATCCTGCTATAGATGTACTTGGTTCAATTTCCCGTTGCATGAATGATGTGATAGATGAGGAGCATAAAAAAGCTGCCAACACATTCAGGAAACTTTTAGCTGCTTACCGTGAAGCAGAAGACCTTATAATGCTGGGTGCTTATGCACGAGGTTCAGACCCTGATGTTGATAAAGCAATTGATATGAAACCAGCAATGGATGCATTTTTACAGCAGGGCATTTATGAAAAAGATACATATGAAAATATTAAAAATAAATTATCCGAATTGATGCTTGGAACAAAAGCCAAGCCTTCAAAAAGGCAGGAGTTTGTTGATAGAACACCGTATTTTGCACAAAGTCGTGGGAGATAGTTCCTGAGGATAGAAAATGAAGAAGTTTGAATTCAGATTACAGACCTTACTTGATTTACGGATTTCAAAAGAGCATGCCATTAAAGCTGAATTAGCACGATTGATTGCAAAGCAGAATGAAGAAATAGCTTTGCAGCAGAATTATAAACGAAGAGTTACAGAATACTATGCCAGGCTTTCAGCTAATATGCGGCAGGGCACATTTTCATATTCAGAAGCGCTTATGTGTGAACGGTTTGCCTATAATGCAGAAAAAGCTATTGCATTATCACAAAACAGAGTTGAACAAATGCAGCCTGAAATTGAAAAGGTGCGTCAGCGTTTAATACAGGCATCAAAAGAAAGGAAAGTGGTGGAACGTTTAAAAGAAAAGAAATATGAAGAATATATGTATCAATATAACAGAGAAATGGGAAAGGAATTAGACGATCTTAATCAGAGAATGTATAATAACGCGTGAGGTAATGCTAATGGATATAAACAGCATCAAACAGGTTCAGGATAGAATCAAAGAAATTAAAAATAGATTTAAAACCATTCAGAATACCTATGCAAAAGTGTCCCCATCTACAAGTATGGTTATGGCCGATAGCAAAGTGGCTGAAGCCAGCAAAGTGACTGCTACTGTACAGGAAAATAGTGAACCGCAGAAAAATAATACTACTGTAAAAATGACAGAAGAAATCCTGAAGAATGTGCTTAATTCAAAGAAGGAAAGTACTAAGGAAACACTTGACGTTCAGCAGATTCAAAACTTGTTGCAAAAAGCTATCACCCAGTATACCAGTAATGGCAAAATATTTAATATAGAGGAATAGTGGTGAATGAAGTCAACCATAAGAGGTTAATACCATGAAACTAGTATCAGATTCAACAAAAGTAATATATTTGGCAATAATGATTGTATTTATCATTATTGTTGGATTATTCTGGTTGGATTATATTGGCTTAATTAATATTGGTAAAATGTATCATCAATATATTGCAAAGGAAGCTCCTTCTGTTGTGGATGCTGCTGATGATGAACCATCACTGATTGAGCGGGAAGAATTTAAAAAGGAAAAAGATAAGCTATTGCAAAGAATAGAAGATTTAGATAAGCGTGAAGCAAAGATAGTAGAAGCCGAAAAGATAATTGCAAAGGAAAAAGAAAAACTTGAACAATTACAGAAAGGACTTGATCAGGAAAAGAAGGCACTGGAGCTTGAAAAGAAAAAATATTCAGGCTATAAAAAGAATGTTATAGACCTTGCCAAAAAAATTGAAAGCATTCCACCGCAGGATGCTGTTGATATAATGGTTCAATGGGAAGAAACCCTGATAATAGATGTGTTACGTCAGATTGACCAGAATGCTGCAAAGGAAGGCAGGATGAGTATATCAACCTATTTGTTGTCTTTGATGCCAAAAGAAAAAGCAAGCCGGGTTATGTATTTGATGACTCAATTGTGATTCTTATTTACAATATTCCTGTATCATTGCCAAAATTATATTTTTACCCAATCCAGTTTTAGCAGATGTTGGAACTACGTATTCTTTACTGATGTTGAGGCTGGTGCAAATTCTTGATATACCATTATTTATTTCATTTTTTGAAACTTTATCACATTTAGTGGCAAGAATCATTACATTGATATTATTGTTTAAAGCTTTTGTAATTATCGCTTGCTCATTTTCATCTGGTTCGCGCCTGATGTCTATAAGGAGAAACAGAAGCTTAAGGTTAGGCCGTGAAATAATATATGAATGGATCATTTCTATGAATTCCAGCCGCTTATTATGTGAAACTTTTGCATAACCAAATCCAGGGCAGTCAGCAAAGCTCATCTTTTCATTAATACAAAAAAAATTAATTGTTTGTGTCACGCCTGGTTTACTCCCAGTTTTGGCAATATTTTTTCTTCCCAGAAGAGTGTTAATAAGGGAAGACTTGCCAACATTGGATCGACCGGTGAATGCAAATTCCGGTAAAGTATATTTTGGATACTGTGATGGAATATGGGCACTGGTAACAAAACGAATAGTATTAATCTTCATGATTTATGTTCTTTTCCATCAGAATTGCATTATCAAAACGGTAATAATTCTTTCTGAACCCAACTGAGTGAAATCCTAACGATGTATAAAATCTTATAGCACTGGTATTGGTATCAGCAACTTCAAGCACAATTTTTTTTTGATTATCTGTATGGTTAATGACATGTTGGATAAGCTGTGTTCCAACTTTATATCGCTGAAAATGTGGTAAAACTGCAATGCGCATCAATTGAACTTCATCTGCAATATACCATGCAAGGGCATATCCAGCAAATTTATTATCAATCTCAGCAATAAATAATCTTGAAAAATGTAAATCTAATTCACGGGTAAAGCTTTCAGTTGACCATGCATTTTCGCGAAAAACATAGGCATCCAGTGCTGCAATGTTTTCAATGTCTTCGTAAAGAGCTTTGCGAATTAAAATTTTTTTATTGGGCATCCTTCTACTTATCTTTGAATTTTGGTTCACGCTTTTCAAGAAAGGCAGAAATTCCTTCCTTTTTGTCTTCAGTTTCGCATAACTGCCCAAAAAGTTCACGTTCCAATGTAAGAGCAGAATAAAACTCCATGGTTAAACCTTTAGCTATTGCCTGCATAGCAGCTTTTATTGCCAGTCTGCTTCTTGCGGCTATGGCTTTTGCCAGTTCTTTTGCTTCGTCAACAACTTTGCCTTTTTCAGTTGCACGGTTAACAATTCTATACAATTCGGCCTGTTTTCCGCTTATAAAATTACCGGATAAAATAAGTTCGTAAGCAGCACCTTTGCCAAATAGACGTGTACTTCGTTGAGTTCCGCCATATCCCGGGATAATGCCTAACTTAATTTCGGGCAAACCCAGCTGTGCCGATTCGTCAGCTAACCGTATATGGCAGGCAAGTGCCAGTTCCAGCCCACCACCCAGGCAGTAGCCATTAATAGCTGCAATAAATGGTTTGTCAGCATTTTCAATGATGTTCAGCACATCCTGGCCGTTTTTAAGAAAGTTTGCGCCATCTTCTCTGGTATTCTGTTCTTTAATTTCATTAATGTCCGCACCAGCAACAAACGCTTTGCCTGCACCGGTAACAATAACAACTCTAACTGAATCGTTTTCAATGAGCTGTTCAATTGTTTCCCTCATATCTTTTAAAACAACATGGTTCAAGGCATTCATTGGTGGGTTATCAATAGTTAATAGAGCTATTCCATTTTCAACAGTATAATGACATTTTTTTTGTGTAGAGTCACCCATATCACACCTCTTGAATTAAATTTTCTAAAATTTTCAAATATGGTGCAGGTTTGTCAAGATTTAATTGTAAATATAAAATTTAAATTAATTGTGACTCTTTATATTTAATAAGTTTGTATACTGTTGTATTATAGGGAGTATCTATGCTATATTGTTGAGCAAATGTAATAATAGCACCATTAATAGAATCAATTTCAGTTTTTCGCTTAGCAAGTATATCCTGTAGCATTGAACAAAAATTATTCTGCGTGTTTCTGCATACCGTTGTAGTTGTTTCAATCATATGGTTACTATCTGTCATAATACCGTTAGCCTGTGCCACCAGGCATGCTTCCTGTATGATACCTGCCATAATCTTTACTGTATTATTGTTTTCTATAAGTTTGCCATTAGGCACTTCCAGCAATGCTCCCAGTGGGTTAATCGCTGCATTGATAATAGCTTTTTCCCATAAGGCTTTTTTGGGGTCAGGGGCGATAGTTACTGTCAGGTTGGCATTTTGTAGTAATGAATGCACGGTGGAACAATGGCTATAACTATCGCCACCAATGATGATAGAGCCTGTTCCTCCAAAACGTACACTGGCTGGTGAAAGTTTTGTGGCGCCAATTGTGGTGGTCCCGTAAACTAACGGGTTGTTAATCATAGACGAAATCAACTCGACATTGCCAATACCGTTTTGCAATGTTACTACGATTGCATCGGGCTTAATATAATGTTGAATAGTATCAATTGCATCTCTGGTGGCAAAACTTTTAATGAACAAAAAGATGATATCTGCTGAAGCAAGAATTGCAGGATCATTGCTTATAGTGGGATAAAAGGTTTGTTTTTCTGAATGTATTTCAACAGACAAACCCTGCTTTATTGCATTAACTGTATTGGGATTAGTATCATACAATAGTATGGTATACTTGCCCAGGAAAAATGCAAACAGGGATCCCATTGCACCTGCGCCAACTATTCCGATAATGGGTTTATTATTCATGATTTTTTTTTACATCATAGTTACTTTATGGTGTCAATACTGTTAATATATTTGCTAAATAGTATTATATATAAATTCATGAATATTTTCTTAAAAATATTTTGACTCCTGCAACCATATAGTATATTTGTATTAAAATTTTGATAATGTGATAAAAATGTACTATTTTTATGATATAATATAACTATTAAAATTTGATTAGTTATCATTAGGATTGTAAAAAAATTGCTAACGAGAAATTATTACCATGGATAATCCTGTCAGTTTGGAATATACTACGCTCCTTAATACCATACAGGCACCAGTTTTTGTGGTAGATGCTTCAAAGAACATTATTGATATAAATAATTATGCTAAGCGTTTATTTCATTCTCTTGATGTAATTGGGAAATCGTGTAAGGATATCTTCCCGGAGTGCCAAAAATCATGTACCTGTCCTGTTGATGAAGCTGATTACAAAATTCCAACTGATAGCCAGCGTTGTAAGCAGGTAATGGTACTGAATACGGTAAAAGAGGAGGTGGAATTGTGTATTATTCCGGTACAAACTGCACATGATATTGTATTTCTTCATATTTTAACTGACAATGATATACAGAACAGGCAGAACCTGGTAATGCTTGAAAAAAACATGACTATTTCAACGCTGGCATCGGGTATTGCCCATGAATTTAATAATATGAACGCAGGCATTCAGGGAATTGTTGAATTATTGCTTTCCCAGGAAGAGTTATCTTCGGCTGGTGTAAAAGATCTTAAAACAATATTGAAGATAGTTAAACGTGCCACACATCTTATTGATCAGTTATCAATGTTAGCTCACCGAAAACCTTCAAAACAGATGCTGGTTAATATTGAAGATATAGTCGATGATTGTATAAGTATTATAAAACCACAGTTTATGGATGCTGGAATTACTATTGATGTTATTCATAAAGACAGACTACCAGAATTATTTTTAGATGCCAATAAAATCACCCTGGCTCTTATGAATATTTTTTTAAATGCTCGTGATGCTATGATTGACACAGAACAAAAAAAATTAGCAATTATTACCGGTCAGGATGATACATATGTTACTATAACTATTAAAGATTCAGGTTGTGGAATAAAAGAAGAACATATACAGAGGATATTTGAGCCATTTTTTACCACAAAAGGCCCATTGGGGCATTCCAATATACCAGGTACAGGACTGGGGCTTTCGGTTGCATTGGGTATTATTGAAGAACATGGTGGAACCTTAGCAGTAGAAAGCACAGTTGGCGAAGGTACTACATTCACCATACAATTGCCCGTTAATACTGATGATAAAGTTGCTTCTGAAGTTGCCATAAATTATACTGAATTTGATTTTTCGGGTAAAAAAATTTTGATTGTTGAAGATGATCCTGAATTTGCTACTATTTTGCAAAGGGCGCTGATTGCTAAAAATGCTGAAGTAGTATACGCAGGAAACGGTGCTGAAGGATTATATTATCTGGATAATCAAACTGTAGATCTTGCATTACTTGATGTTCACCTACCTGATATGACAGTATGGGATATATTGAAGAAAGTTCAGTATATGAATAACAGACCAAATATAATTATTGTATCAGGAAATTATTTGGCAATGAATAACAACTATATTGGTATAGTTGATTATGTGCTGCTCAAACCTTTTGATTTAGAAGAACTGTTTACTGCAATTAAAAGCAGTTTAACTATATAGTATACATATAAAAATAGTATTGACAAAAATATAAATCTGTATAATATCTTCACAAATTTTGGCAGAGATATCAGGAGCATTTATGACAAAAAAAGATACTGTTTTGCTTATAGTAAATCCCATTGCTGGCAGGGGAAAGGCACTCAGATCCGTAGAAAGGATTGAGAACGATTTTAAAACTTTGAACATCAAACATGATGTTGTTTTAACGGAAAGAGTATGGCATGCAGCGGAATTAGCAGAAGATGCTGCTAAAAAAGGATACCGTGCTGTTGTGGTGGCCAGCGGTGATGGTACTGCCAATGAAGTGTTAAATGGATTGATGTTAGCTCGGAAAAAGGGCTATAATAAAACTGCCATGGGTCAAATCCCGGTAGGTACGGGAAATGATTTTGCCTATGGCATGGGACTACCTAATGATATAGATGAGTGTATAAAAATAATAGCAGACTTCAATGTCCGAAGGATTGATGTTGGTTTTATTAAGGGTGGAGATTATCCTGAAGGCAGATATTTTGGAAATGGCATTGGGATAGGTTTTGATGCTACTACTGGGTTTGTTGCAAGCAGAATACGCTTTTTAAGCGGTATGATGGTATATCTGCTTGCTGCTTTGCAGACAATATTTATATATTATAAAGCACCACGAATACGCATGATCTATAATAGCAAAGAAACCATTATGGATGCCTTGCAGGTTTCCATAATGAATGGTAAACGTATGGGTGGTGGTTTTCATTTTGCTCCAGATGGTAGCCCTTTTGATGGTTTGCTTGATTTATGCATGGTCCGTTCTATGAATCAATTTAAGATTTTTGGCATGATACCTTATTTTATACGTGGTACACAGGCAAGGCGTAAAGAAGTAATGCAGGACAGAACAACAAAGATTGAAGTTGTTGCTGAAAAAGGTAGCTTGCCTGTACACTGTGATGGCGAAACGATCTGTTATTCTGGTAAAGAATTGTTTATTCAGCTTTTCCCGGCAGCATTGGATTTTATAACAAAGGCTTGATGCATAAGAAGGTAGATGTTCAATGCTATTTTTATAAATAATAACACTGTAAGCATTGCCAGTTCACATAACAATTAAGATACTATAAATAATTGTGAATGTTACTTCTATACATAAACTGATTTTAGTTTTTCTATCTATTATTATTTTAATTAGTATTTATTCTATAAGCTATGCTCAAACTGCGTATCTTGAAACTAATACTGGTGCAGGTTTTTCACAGGGAACAATAGGTGAATATGTTTATGATAACAATCGCATGCTAAGCAGATTAAACTGGAATATTGATTATTTATGGTATTATCACTTTTCAGTTGCTCTATGGTATAACTCGTTTTTTGCAGGAATTCAGGTGCACAATGGCATCAATGATAAAATAGGGACAATTGATGATTCGGACTGGACAGATGATAATAATCCTTCATTAAAAACACATTATTCAAAGCATGATAATTATCTTGAAAGATATGCTTCCTATGATTGTAACATTGGTTTTAAAAGTGATATTACTGATACAATAAACGTAAAACCATATATAGGGTTTTTATATAAATCTATTAAGATGTCTGCAAGAGATGGCTATCTGGAGTATCCTCCAGGTTCACCAGAGGATCCAGTCTATGGAGTTGGAATTATATATGAACAGAGATATTATATCCCTTACATAGCATTGGCATCAGAAATTATTGTGACAGAAACCATAGGAATTATGGCGGGAATATCTGTTAGTTTATTTGCTGTTGCTGAAGACATAGATAATCATGTTCATCGCAATCCAGGCGATGATATTGATTTTTATGCCAACTATGATGGGATTATTTATTTACATGCTTATGGAGGATGTTTCTTCTCTCTGAGTGATACAATAAAGGTTGCGCTTGATTTACTATATGAATATGTACCTGAGCAGAAAGGTGATACGTATTATATCAATACGTCAACAGGGATAAAATCACCTGTTTTCAATAATTCAGCAGGATTGAAATATTCAGTTTTTTCAGTACAGCTTTCGGTAGTATATACGTTGAAATTATTATAATGAAAGGGTAAGATTCTTAGGTTGTCCCCATAAAGTCGGGGTCCCTTTAGAATGACAGGGTGTATTGTCACATGATGACTTCATCAGGATCAGCTACCGGATTTTATCAACTGTTCGTTGAGTGATTGCGCAAGTAATTGTATTGAGACGCAATTGTCGAGTGGTTATGCAGCAATTGTATCGATATTCGATCGTCGAATGTACCAAAGAAGCGAGAAATGTATCAACGAGGAATGTATGGAGACGAGGTGGTCGAGTATTGCGAACAAAGCGAAGACTGTATCGAGACAACTCAGCTTCGACTTCGCAATGACAGGAGTTAAATAAAGGAGGTTAACTACTATTATGGACAGAATCCAATATAGAAAACTTAACAAATATAAGTATCAATTAATGCGTGATTACGTTTATAAAACAACAATAACGTTAGATCATGATGCTGGAGTACCAGATTTTGTAACCTTACGAAAAGATGGACAATTAGAGATATATAAAGGATATGCCTGGGATGGCCCCAGTGGTCCTACTATTGATACCAAAGATTTTATGCGGGGAAGCTTAGTTCATGATGCGCTGTATCAACTTATACGTGAAGAAAAGATAGAAAGAAAATATAAAGAATATGCCGACAGACTTTTGAGTGATATTTGCAGAGAAGATGGCATGAGCAAGTTCAGGGCATGGTATGTGTACTGGGCAGTGAGGTTGTTTGGCAAAGCAAGAAAAAATCCTGATGACACCAGTAATAAACTTGAAGAAGCACCGTAATTTTCATTCTGTGTATTTGATTACTTTACCTTTAATGTGAATAATATTCACTGTACCAACAATCCAGTACTGGCGTTCAATATACCAGGATACATCAATCAGGTCATCGCCATTTTTTTGATTAATGGCATCTGAAATAGCTCTATCAAAACTGGCCAGTGGCGTAACATTGAAAAACCATAAAAGATTAAAGTTACTGGTAAATGATTCAGCTTCACCAACTATCTGGTATGAAATATCTTTTAAGGGGCGAACATGTGGTTCATATCCAGCTACATGATGGGTGGTTACACATCCTAAAAAAACAATACTGCATAGTATGACAATAAACAGTAACTGTCGCATAGCTACCTCTTTTGCTTTACTTGTTCTTTTGTTTCAACAGGTGCTGTCTTTATTACCTGGCCGGTAACGATAACTTTTGTGATGCTAAAAAGAACAAAGTAATAATGCTTTTCATACCAGCGTACATTTATCAATGCATCACCATTTTTTGAAGCAATAGCTTCATGTATTGCTCTATCCATGTCAGGCCTGCCCACTGACCACAGGCCAAAAAGAGACCATGACCAGTCACTACCTTCAGCCTGGCCTAAATTTTCAACGATTATACGGTTGTGAAGTGGTGTTGATGATGCTGTCATGCCCATTGGTGTTACACAACCAGTTAAAAAGACAATAGTTATCATAATTATTAGTGGTACAATGTTTTTCATAGATTAACTCCTTTCAAATTAGTAACCTCGTTGATAGCAGTGGTGTAGTTGATAACAAACAATTTTAAAATTTAACCTCAACACCAAAATTGGGGATTAAATTTAATCCCTCCTGAGTTTTTAATTTTGGATTATCTTCACCATGTGGTTTATAATAATTCCATGCTAAATCATTTTTAGGCTTATAGTTGTAAATATTAATGACTTCAATATACCATGAAACATAACCCCACTCATGGTTGGTTTTATGGCTGTAGCGTACATCCAGACGATGTTCCCACGGAAATCGTTTTGAATGAAGGTGGTCATAATCATAGATAGGAACATATCGCCCTGAGTTATCAGGGCTTTCATCAGAGTCAATAACTGGTGTATACGGGAATCCACTGTAAGCTTGAAAGCGTGCACTGATGGTATGTTTCCCCACTGTGTAGCCAATAACCATTTTTAAGGAATGTGGCTGCTCGTATGCATATGGGAACCATATATCTTTGTTGGGATCTATTGATGCACCGGTTTTAAACTTTGATTTTGTGTATGTGTAATCAACCCAACCAAAGAAACCGTCAGCATTTTCTTCCTGGTCTATGCGTATTAATAATTCAAAACCTTTAGCCTGTAGTTGTCCGCTACTTTTACCTTCCTGTATAAGGTTATTTGAACTATCATAAACAGGGTCATCCTGGTACAGGTCCTTGAAATGATTATAAAAACCTTCTGCCTTTATTGTTATAGCGATAGTTTCTGTTCAATACTGATTGCATTATGATATGCACTTTGAGGCTTGTATTCATCACCCGCACCTGCTAAATTGGGCTGAAAGTTAAATAGATTGGAATTTGTCTGGATAAAACCTGAATATTTCCCTGTTGCATACGATACAGTGGTTTGTGAAGGAAATTCAAAGCTTACCATAAGACGAGGATCCACTGTTTGCTGTTTTGTACGTGTCAGATAGTCAGTACGTATTCCGGGTAGAAGTGTGAGTCCCCCAAATATAAATTTTTGCTCTGCATAAGCTCCCAGTACATGGTTGTTGAATTTTTGACCTAAAGGGACCCTGGTGGCTAAATCGGGATCACCAAAGTCAGGAATATTATACAGTGGTGCATTAAGAACCAGTGTATATCCATCATTTGTAAAATGATACAATGTGTATTCTAATGCACCGCGAAACTGGGCATGATCTTTCCACCATTCCAACTTAATTTTTTCTTTTGCACCATAAATATATGGTTTAGAGGTTATATGCAGGTCTTTTACCCAGTCGGCAGCATCAACAGATGGGATATTAAGGTAATTATAACTGTTTGTGAGAGATCCAAACATAACAATTGTGTTTTCAAAGCGGCTTACAGGCTGCCACCGGTAATATACACCAAGCGCATGTGATCCCAAATTATTTTTAAATTCAAATGATGCAAGCAGTGGGTCCACTTCTTCTGGAGGGGTTGATTCATTAATGAATTTTATATAATCGTATGCTCCAAAAAACAGAAAGGTAATGGATTGAGTTTTTGTAAAATAATATTTCCCTTTGAATTGATAATCCCAGTATTCAGGTACTGATTCAATTTCATCGCCGGTAAGCAATTTGTATATTGCAGGTACAAATAATGATAGATATGCATAACGTCCAGATACTATCCAGTAGCCTCTGGTTTCTTCCTGGTTAGTTGCTTCATTGTATTCTGTTACTGGTGATTTGAGTAGTAGGTTTGATGATATTAATCCAACATCAGCAGAACCGCCAAACTCTTTGACTGTGTCAATAGTATTAATTGATATGACAGCACCAATGGCATTGGCATACGGAGATGGAAAACTTGAAGAATACAGGTCAATTTCACTCATCAGGTCATTATTGATGATAGAATGAATTGCTCCAAAATGTTGTGGATTATAAACGGGTATATCATCAATGAAATAACCATTAAAGCTGGGATCAGCACCACGGATAACAAGAGGTCCAAAAAAACCGCTGGTGCGTATAACGCCTGGCAATGATGTTAATGCATTTAAAGAATCGCCAAATGATGCAGGTACTGCTTTTAAATCCTGTGCGGTTAATGTATAACGCGATACTTTTTGTATATCACGCTCGCCAGTAATAGTTAAGGCAGCACCTTTGATTGCTATTGGTTGTAGCACAATATCTTTTTGCATTATGCCATTAATTGCAACAGTAACCGTCACGGGTTTAAACCCCAATGATGAGATTATAAGCGTATATGTGCCTGGTTTTTCAAACAGTATGCTGTATGAGCCATCTGCTTTTGTATAAAACTTCTGTTTAATTTCAGGTATGGCTATAGTTGCAAAATCAACCGGCTTTTTAGTGGCCTGTGAATAGATTGTTCCCTGTATGGCATATTGATTTTGTCCCAGGGCAATGGTGCTTACAATAGTAACTATCGCCCATATTAGTATTAATTTCTTACTTATACTCATACCTTATTCCAGTTTAAATTGCATTGGTAATTCCATTTTTATTGCTACACGCTGACCGTTAATAACGGGTGGTGTAAATCTTGCCTGGGTAAGTATTGAATATGCTGCTTTTGAAAATTCTTTGCTCAGTACAGTGTATTGCTCTGGTGGAAGATCTTTTGATAGACGTATTGATAGTATTTGAACAGTGGAAACTTTGCCATCTGGAGCAATGACAATTTCAACGTTTACATTTGCTTCAACATTTTTTTCACGAGCTGACTGGGGATAAATTTTCTTTAAAGCTCCAATAGGCCTGGGAGGAACAATGTTGGGATAAAATGAAATATCAAAGACTTCTGATTCATTTGAAAGACCAACGGCTCTATCGGTTGATGATGGAGTAGCTTCTCCTGTTGTGGTTGATATTTCTTTTGTAGCTATACGTTTTGATTGTGCGGTAACGGTTTCAATATTGATAAACTCCAGGCTGTCAGCTACTTCAGGCATGTCGGCAACATAGATTGGTGCGGTGAAGAAAAGTGTGAATGCTGCAATGCATGATGAAATAATAAATGAAACTATATAGGGATGTTGCTGTTGGAATTGGGATACATGCTGCAGTAGTATATCCAATGTTTGACGAAAAGGCATTATTGTTCTTCCCGTGGTTGAGATATAAATACAACATTGAGAAAGTCGTATTGCCGCAATATATTAATAACATTAGCTACAACTGAATATGGTAAATCTTTATCCGCTGTTATTGAAACTATCCTGTCCTTTTCATTCTGGCGTATTGCTAACTGGTCTTTGATATCGTCAATGGATGAATCTTTACCATCAAAATATAGAGCGCCTTCTTTTGATATAGAAATATAAATACTGTCCTGTTCTGCACCCTGGGTAACTGCTGTGGGAAGCTCAACAGTAACACCTTTTGGTGGCTCGGTTGAGGTTGTTGCCATAAAAAATACTAAAAGCAGCATGGCCATGTCAGCAGCTGATGCTCCCAGAGAAAACGATCGTAGTTTTTTTAAGAAGGGGCTCTGTACCATATTTACCGCTCATTATATTTTAATGATATTCTGGATAAGCCACTTTCACGAATGGCACTGAGCGTATCAACAAGTCTTTCGTATTTGATAGTAGGTTTCATATAAATTATTGATACAGCTTCTTTTGTTTGCGATTTGCGTACTGTTAAATATTGTAATAATGCTTTTCTGTCTAAGGCCTTGCCATCGGCAATAAATCCATTATCCTGAGGGTAAATTTCAATAACCTGCGATGGCTCAACTTTAACTGTCCCAGCACTTAGCGAGGGGAGGCTCAAAAAAACTCCCTGGCGTATAATAAATGAAGCGGTGACAATAAAAAATATTAAAAGGTTAAACGATAAATCTGCAATTGGCGTTGTGTCAAACTCAATGAGCCGTGATTGTTTTTGCTGTGGTTTGTTTTTACGCGAAAACCAGTACATTATACACCTTCCAGTGATGTAGTACTTTCAATCTGTGAGTATCGTGGTAATTGTTTTGTTTTGTGGATAATAAGTTCAGATGCTTTTGCATACACATTTTGTAATATATGAACATAGAAATGGTAAAATGCTAATGTGGGGACAGCTATGGATAATCCACCTGCAGTTGTAATAAGAGCAATCTGTATACCAACGGCTACTACTTTTGCATTAACGGTTGTTGCTGCTGCAATTGAGGCAAAAGCTGCAATCATCCCCTGGACGGTACCAAAAAATCCAATGATTGGTGCTAAATTACCCACAGCATTAAGCAGAACCAGCCCTTTTTCCAGCTGATTATAATAAACCTGCATATTTTTTTCAAGGTCATCTATTGCTTCCTCACGGAACTTGTATATGTTCTGGTTAAGTAATTCATTCAACTTATTTTCAATATGTGCTGTATCCCATATTTTAATTTTGTAATAAAATAAAGCACGTTCAATAATTATGGTTAAACCCACAATACCTAAAAACAGTATAGGCCACATTAAAATGCCACCCTGCTTAAAGGTAGCCCATAAATTGGATGAATTGGGCGATAGTTCCTGGGCAAATAATGGTTGACTTAGAAAAAGAATAATGAACGTTACTATTTTATTCATAGATGACCTCATTTAAAAAAATTCTTGAAGCTGGATGGATGTTATTGAACATATTCCAAATTTACAGTTATGTCAATCACTTAATTGAGTAAAACGTTTTCAATTAATTTTCAGAGGTAACATTACATGAACATTCTTATAACTGGTACTGCAGGGTTTATTGGTTTTTATACTGCATTGCGATTTTTACAGGAAGGGCATTGTGTTATTGGTATTGATAACATGAACAGTTATTATGATGTATCGCTTAAAGAAGCGCGTAATAACATTTTGAAGCAACATGATAATTATATCTTTTATCTTGTAGATATAGCCAGTTACCAGGAACTATCGAACATATTTAAAAAACATTCTTTTGACTATGTGGTGCATTTAGCTGCGCAGGCAGGTGTGCGCTATAGCCTGGACCATCCGTTTGACTATGTTCACAGCAATATTGTTGGATTTATGAATATACTTGAATGTTGCAGGCATAATCCTGTTAAACATTTAGTCTATGCTTCTTCGAGCTCAGTGTATGGCTTAAATTCCTGTGTGCCATTTTCTGTGCATGACAATGTTGACCATCCTGTTTCACTGTATGCTGCAACTAAAAAGTCAAATGAACTTTTTGCTCATTGCTACTCACATTTATATTCAATTCCTTCAAGTGGGTTACGTTTTTTTACTGTATATGGTCCATGGGGCAGGCCTGATATGGCTTATTTCAAATTTACAAAAGCAATTTTAGAGAATAAAACTATTGATGTGTACAACTTTGGAGATATGGAGCGCGATTTTACCTATATTGATGATATAGTGGAAGGTGTATACCGAATAACCTTTAAAGTGCCACAAGGTCAACCTGAATTTGATACCATGCATCCTGATCCAGCTTCAAGTAGCGCACCTTTCAGGATTTACAATATTGGCAATAATAAACCAGTGCAGTTAATGTATTTTATTGAGGTTCTTGAAAAGGAAACAGGCAAAAAAGCTAACATAAACTTTTTGCCCATGCAGCCAGGTGATGTGCTTGCTACATTTGCGGATATTGATGAACTTACTGATGCGGTGGGTTATAGACCAGTGACTTCAATAGAAGAAGGTTTGCATAAATTTGTTCAATGGTACAAAGAGTATTACAAAGTTTAATTATTACTAAGAATGTTTGTGACACTTCAATTGCAGGAAGTGTATTACCATTTAATTGTCTTTCAATGATTGCAGGAGTGTTTCAATAGTAGTTTTATATGCACCCTCTGTATCATATTGCATGGATTTCTGCAAATAGGTTTTTGCCATTACTGTATCATTAATCTGGATGTAACAGACAGATGCATTTATCAATGCTGCTGCCTTGATATACGTGTACTGATCCATTGTATATCGCTCGGTGGCTAAAAAATACAATACTGCTTTTTTATATTCACCCAAATTATAATAATTTTTCCCAATGTAATAATTAGCAATGCCCTGAATAACCTGATTATCAGTATTCTGGTTTATACATTCCTGAAATGAGTCAATTGACAAATCATATAGCTTGTCTTTATAGGCAATATAGCTGGCATAAAGCAGATTTTTATTTGATATTGTTATATTTTGAATCAATGTATTCCAGAATTCCCTGTTTTCTTCTATTATTGTAGTGGTAAGTTGTGCCCATGCTGATTGTAATAAAAGAAATAAAATTATATAATATTGTAAAAATTTTTTAATCATGATATATTTCCCTGATGCCTGCCAATCTTATTGGGAAAGTTTACAAAAGATATATAACTTTTGCAAGTAAATTATTTTTTTAAAACTTCATGCAATAGAAATACATATGCTTTCTTATATAAACATATTGATACTCATTAGATGTTAAATACTATTGATCAAATTTAAATTTCTACAACTTTTGCATTGGCAGCATTCTTTTTAATTGATTCAATCCCTCTCATACATCCGCTTCTTTTGCTATAGCCTTCACCCTGGCCAATTGTTTCCCCATTTGCAGCTTTAAGTCTGAAACGGTATTCACCTTTTTTGTCATGATAAATTTCAAACGACGAATCTTTTTTAGAATTTTTCTTTAATGATTCAATACCATCAAGATTAAAATTAATATTTTTATACGTTTATGAATGATGTGAGTTGAGAAAAGGAATAGACAAAGTAGTAATGTATTTTGATTTGTTTGTATAGTTCATTAAACAAAACAATAAAAATCATTAACCAAGAATGTTGTTAAATGAATAATATACTCATGCACCAATGAGTGGTTCCCTTTTGATAAGTATATGTTTGATATTGGCCTTACCCACAGAGAAATAAATGTGCTGTGATTCTAAAAGTTTAAAATTGTTCCACTGTGATACAATTGTTTCTGGATGTTGCTGCTCGTTAGGTTGTTGCTTGGGTTGTTTTATTGTATCCATGTTGTATTTCCTTACTTTCAGGTTAATGGAATAGTATGTTTATAGCACAATTTTGTCTACTCAAAAAAAATATAAAATTTTAAGCTAAAAATCTTTTTGTTTTTTTGTATTGACTTTTTAAAAAAGCTTTTTAGTTTGACAACCGCATATATATTGTAAAAAATATGTCTATGCAATGTTAAACGGCAAACGTTCTTTTAATGTTGTTTGCAACAATGTATATTCATCATAGGTTTAAATAAAAAATTTATAAAGGGCATCATGTTGAGCACTCTTAACAAAAAATTATTACGTATAGCGATAGCTCCAGTAATTGTATTCCTGTGTGTTATAACAGGATATTCCTATAAATTTGACTTTGTGACAGTCAATGATATTGTCAAGCAGATAAAGAAGACTTTCTCTGATGTTGAAAGCTACCAGGCAAATTTTGTCATGGTTTCGGATAAAATGGGAAAGCGGCAGACTCAGAGCGGTACTATATGGTATATGTCGCCACATTACCTGAGGATAGATTTTGATGTGCCATATGGTCAGAAAATTGTTTCAGATGGCAAGCAGGTGTGGATTTATATTCCTTCAATAAATGTGGTTGCTGAGCAGGATTTAAACAGTTCAATGTTTGCAATTGGTACTGGTTCAGGTTTAAACAGGCTTTTTTCAAAATATCATTATAAATTTGATGGCAAAGAACAACCACGTGTAGAAGGTAACAATAAATATTATGTGTTATTCTTAAAGCAAAAGGAAACACGAAGTGGCTTCAGAACTATGAAGCTGTGGGTTAACGAACAGTATTTTATAACAAAAGCTGCTGGTGAAACAGCAAATGGCAAAAACATTACAATTAAAATCAAAAATATAAATACTAAAGTAGATTTAAAAAAAGGTTTTTTTAAATTTGATCCTCCTTCAAACGCCAGAATAATTAAAAATCCAATGTTGGCAGAGGAATAATATATGGTTGCAGGAATTGGTGAAACATTACGCAATGCACGTGAAGCTAAACGTTTAACCTTAAAAGATGTATCCAAAGATACAAATATTGTTGTTAAGTATCTGGAAGCACTTGAAAATGAAGATTTTGACAAATTCCCAAGCGAAACATACCTTCTGGGTTTTTTACGTTCATATGCTGAATACCTTCGTGTTGATGCTGATGAGTTGATTCAGGCATATAAAGGATATAAGATTGGCGAAAGTTCAACACCACTTGAAGAGTTAACCAGGCCCACTGGTTTATCAATAGTTGCTCAGTTACGGATGTATGCGCAGCAGTATCGTAATATTTTATATTTTGCAGGTATTGGTATTGCTGTCCTTATTGTAATATCGCTGTTTATAAGCCTTATTACTTCGGATGTGCACGTGGGAAGCGATGATTCAATTAAAGCAATCCAGGAAGAATATTACCGTACTCAGGGCAAAAAGATTGCCATTAAAAATATTTGGCCGTTACAGCTCACCAATGATAGTGGCATAGTGTTGTTATATAATGAAGAAGCATGCCAGTTTCTGGTAGATAATAAAGAGATATTATTTTTATTAAATGATATTAAAGATAATTCAGTGATAGTAGAGTTTTTGCCTGATTCAAAAAAATATGTTCTGGAAATGGAAAAGCCTGTTATATGCAGCCCAATGGAATCCTCCAGGAATATTGTGTTGACGTTAAAAGGATTAACTGAAAACAGGGCAAAAATCAGAGTGCAATTGGCTGCTGTTGAGCAGGAAAAACCTGATGAAGCTGTCACTGTGACTACCACAGTTACACCACCAGCTGAAGTGGTTACGCATGATCAGAAAAATTTAAAAATAGTATTTGAAGCTGAGTTTGTGCAGAAAACATATTTTGAACTGTATTTAGATGGCAATGAGCGCGTCAGGGGAATGATGCCAGCAGGTACAAAAGAACGGTGGGAAGCATCTGAATTTATTCAGATTAAGATAGGAAATGCTGGTGGTGTTAAGGTAAAAATTAATGGCACTGACTATATGTTTGGCCTGCCAGGTCAGGTTGCCAATAAAGTAATTACCTGGCGTAAAGACCCACAGGATCCCAATAAATATAAGCTTGAAGTAAAAGACTGGTGATGTGTTTTCACCTGATGACATTTCATACTATATTATTTCATTAGGGTGCCCCAAAAATGAGGTGGATTCCGAGCGCTTAAATGCGGATATGCATAGCGCTGGTTTTGTTGAGGCACATGAGATTGATACTGCAGATATAATTTTTATCAATACCTGTGGATTTATTGAAGCAGCAAAGAAGGAATCAATTGAAACTATTCTTGATGCATTAGATTATACATCACAGCAAACAAAGACCTTTAAAAAAAGATTGGTTGTATTAGGCTGTCTCACCCAGCGGTATAAACAGGAAATAATACAGGACATACCTGAAATAGATCTGGTATGGGGTTTGTACGATAGTTCTTTATTAAAAGAAATTGCCCGCTTATTCAATATTGCACTGAATGCAGGAACTATCGCACAAAAAAGAAAACCGCTTATTGATAATCTTCCCTATGCATATATAAAAATAGCAGAAGGATGTTCCAATTTTTGTAGCTACTGTGCCATTCCCCTGATACGGGGCAGGTTTAATGCATTCCCACCATCGTTGATTGTGGCGGATGCACGTGAAGCGCTGAATCGTTATGTTAAAGAATTAATTATAGTGGCGCAGGATACTGCAGTATATCAGTATGATGATAAAAGAATCTGGGATATACTGGCTATGATTAGTAACCTTGAGGGTGATTTCTGGATACGCCTTATGTATTGCCATCCTGATCATATTGACGACAGGCTTATTGAAGCACTTGTTACGGTACCAAAGGTTGTGCCGTATATTGATATTCCTTTCCAGCATGCGAGCAAAAAAATCTTGCAATCCATGAACAGGCACGGCGATGCAGATACCTATCTTAAACTTATTGAAAAATTACGCGATGCCATTCCCGATATTGCTATACGTTCCACATTCATGGTGGGATTCCCCGATGAAGATGACAATGATTTTAAGCTATTAATGGATTTTTTGCAAGAAGCACAGTTAGATAGAGTTGGTGTGTTTATGTATTCGCCTGAGGAAGGCACTAAAATATTTGCAAAAGGGGATACGGTGAAAAAGGCAACAAAGAAAAATCGCTACGATATGCTGATGAATTTGCAGCAGGAAATTTCACGGGAAAGGTTGATGGAAACTCTCGGTGACACAGTGCAGGTGCTTGTGGAAGAAAAAGTGGATCGTTATAATTACATTGGAAGAACTCAATACGATGCACCTGAAATAGATGGCATTTTTTACTTGACCGCATACAATGTACGTGTCAACGATATTGTGACTGCAATAATAACTGATACATTAGAATATGACCGTATAGGAGAAATGATTTGAATATACCTAATTTATTAACATTATCACGGATAATACTCATACCATTATTCTTGTATTTAATCTTTACACCAACTATAGAACACAGAATCTGGGCACTGGTTATTTTTATCATAGCATCGTTTACTGACTTTTTAGATGGATGGACAGCCCGCAAGTTGCGTCAGGAAACTGATACAGGAAAATTTTTGGACCCGCTTGCTGATAAGTTTCTGGTTATTTCAGCGCTTATTGCATTCTTATTCCTTGATCCGCTAATACCGTTATGGATGGTTATTGTTATCATCGCGCGTGACCTTTTGATAACATTGATGCGCTATTTATCTATCAAAAAAGGATCAATGTTACGAACAAGCAGGTTAGGTAAATTTAAAACAGCATTCCAGATGATTGGCATTATCGTTATAATAATGGTGTTTATTGTCCGTAATTCCATAAAAAATGTACAATTGGAAATTAACCAGTTAAGTGCCCTGAAGCTTGAAACAGTTGTTGAAATTCTAAATTCAAATTTAGTTCATAAATGGCTTATTGTATGCCCCTATCTCATTATGGCTGTGGTAACCTTCTTAACCGCTTTATCGGGATTACGATACATTATAACCAACTGGCGTTTGTTTATACCACCATACACACAAAAGGATGCTAAATAAATATATATGAACTGGAAAGAATTTCTGTTTACAGGGCTTTATACTGGCTACTTTCCCAAAGGTTCGGGTACTGTTGGTGCACTGTTAGCTTTATTATTATATGTCATATTACATCAGATATGTGGCAGATATGGGGTGTTGGCCAATGTTGTGCTTGTGGCACTGGTAACGTATCCTGCCATAAAGTTGGGTGATGATGCGGAAATTTATTTTGCACAAAAAGACCCGCAGGAAGTTGTTCTTGATGAGATGTTGGGTTTCTGGGTTACCATGTTGTTTCATCCATTTAGCTGGAGTACAGCAGTTATGGGCTTCTTTTTTTTCAGGCTGTTTGATATTATTAAACCTTACCCAATACGCAAACTGGAGCATTTTCGTGGAGGGCTAGGTATAATGATTGACGATATCATTGCCGGGGTGTATGCTAACATTACCATTGCCATTATAATGGTTATTATGAAAGCTTATGGGATTGTACTTGTGTAATGAGTACAGGGTGTCGAAAAAGAAAATAGGCATACAAAGAAACATTGCTTTGAGGTTAGTTATGAAGCGTACATATACAATTATTGGTGTTTTTGCTATTATACTTTTAACTTTTTATATTGCATATGCTCAAAAGACAATGGGCGATAGTTCTCATAAAAAAAATTACTGTATAGAATGCCATATTAAACTCAATGGCAAACCTCGTGCAGTAGTTCTGGAATGGGAAAACAGCATACATGCAAAAAATAATCTTGAATGCCATATATGCCATGGTGGAAATCCCGATGCAGATGATGCTAAAGCTGCAAAGGATAAAAAAGCAAATTTTGTTGGGAAACCAAAAAAGAAAGATATACCTGAGTTTTGCGGGAGAGAAAGTTGCCATGATCAGGCACTGGCACAGTTGAAAAAGGGTCCTCACTATAATTCAGTTTTAAAAATAGGTAGCCCAAACTGTGTTGATTGCCATGGTGACCACAATATACAGCAGTCAACGTATCACATTATTACCGATAAAACATGTTCAAGCTGTCATAGTGTTGAGTATTCTCGTGAGCTGGTAAATTCCATTATATCGATTGAGAAAAATATTGAAGATATTGAAAAATCGCTTGATTACATGAATGAAAGAAATGTAGAAAGCAAGGGCATGACACAGCGGTATAATGAGCTTAAAAGTTATTTTCATCAGCTAGTGCATGTTTTTTCAAAACAGGAAATAGATTTTACCAAAAAGTTAGTTGAAGTTGAAATAGAATATCTTGACAAAGAGCTACAAAGTAAAATAGCTTCTATAAAGCGTCTTGACCTCATTTATATTTTAACCAGTGCATTCAGTATTGGTGTCATTATTACGTTCACTGTATATATTGCGCTCATCAGACGAAGGCGTGCAAAGATACAAAAGGATTTCCAGTCAAGGTAAAATAAAACTTAGAAAATACAATTATGGCAGATAGTTATTTTGATAGGTTTAAACGCTGGTATCTTTTCAATACCGAAAAAATAAAATATGTTGGCAAAAAAAATGACAAGCATGCATGCATACTGTGTGCAATACGTGACCATGCAGAAGATGTGGTAAGTCTTGAAATACATCGTACAGATACATTTATTGTTTCGGTAAATTTATACCCTTTTAATCCTGGCCATTGCATGATATTTCCTTTGCAGCATATAGAACATTTGCATGATTTATCTCTTGATGATGTTTTAGCACTGCACAGATTAACTATAAAAACTATAGATATATTAAAAGAAGAATTCAAACCATCAGGGTTTAATGTTGGATACAATTTAGGTTCATGGAGTGGAGCAAGTATACCGCATATTCACCTGCATGTTGTTCCACGCTTTCCTAATGAGTTGGGATTTCTTGATGTTATATCACATACACGGGTTATGGTAGTTGATCCCCATGACGTGTGTGAAAGATTAAAAAAAAGATTTAATAATAACCAGTAATTTTTCCTTAAAAAATAATTTATGATAATAAGCAATAAACCCACAAAATTTTGACGCTATAAATTTATACTTCATTATATTTATTGCTTTGATGTTTCTTCTGCTTCAAGAAGTAATTCTATATCTTTTTTATTTAATTTTATAGTAAAAGGTTCCCCGCACATGGGGCATGTTCCGCTATTGGCGCCTATGGAAAGTTCACTAATTTTTAAATTTAATTTTGAGCCGCATAGCAAACATGTAAAATCGCCAGCACGCATAGGATGGGGAAGCATATACACCTCCTTGTTGAAGTGAAATTGTATAAAAAACCACTTGAAATTTATAAAATGGTTGTCAAGTATTTTAAAAAAATATACAATCTATATTAATTCATTTCAGCACTTGACCGTAATACATAAAACGAGGTAATACAATGACAAAGTTAAGAAAAATAACACTAACGTTACTGGTCATAAGCAGCATCATTGCATTGATAATTATTTTTGACGGAGATATCCTGAAAAAGATTTTTGTGTTGAAATCTGTAAGGGTTGTTACACAGAGCGAGATTAAGCGTATGGAAGAAGAATTGTCTGAACTAACTTCAAAAAGTGCAACAAATCCTGAAGTAGTTAACAAAATAGGCATACTGTATCAAAATTTAGGTGGGAAGTATAATGAAAAGGGTGCCTGGGACCCTGCAATTGATGCATTACAGAAAGCATTAGGATATGGAAGAAACAACCCTCTTGTACATTATCAGTTAGCAATTGCTTATGCAAACAGGGGAACACAGCTGGAAAATAAGGATGACATTGATAAAGCACAAATCCATTATGAAAAAGCATTACAAATGGATCCCAACTTTATAGAAGCAAAGTATGGGCTGGCAATTCTTTTGTTTTATGAGAAAGATAACAGGTCAAAAGCTGTCCAACTGATGGAGGAGATAACAAAGCAAAAACCAACCTTTTACCGGGCGCGGTTTGCACTGGGAAGGTTTTATTATGAAAATAAAGATCTTAATAAGTCGCTATCGGTATACCAGGATCTTTATACTGATTTAGAAAAAATGGATTCACCGTTAGCAAAGGAATATAAACAGGCGTGTAAAGAAAATATTCAACGAATAACTACGGAGTTAGCACGGTAATTAATATGAACAATAAGAAATATGCTGTAGCGTTATCACTGATGAGTTCTGGTCACTGGCATTTCTATTCTAAAAGTGATCCGGAAACAATTTATAATGAATATGTTTTGCCAGAGGAAAGAAAGGTTCAGGAATACTATACAAGCTGGTATTCAATGTCACCGCTTGAAGAAGCAGAAAAAATAATTGAGTTATGTAACAAAATGAATGTGAACATGATTTCATACTGGGATGAGGATTATCCGGCTTTATTAAAAGAAATTTCATATCCTCCAGCGGTTCTATATGTACGAGGTAACCTGCCTAATAAATTATCCCTTGCAATTGTTGGTACCAGAAATGATGATACTCAGTCCGGTTCTATAGCTGAAAAATTGGCAGGTATTTTAGCACAGTATGATATTGCCATCGTAAGTGGGCTTGCCATTGGAATTGATAGAAGAGCGCATATAGGTGCATTAAAAGCAGGTGGATCAACAATAGGGGTCATGGCAAATGGTATTGATATGTTGTATCCGGCAAGTAACCGGGATATTTACACTGATATTATCAATTCAGGCAATGGATGTGTGTTATCAGAATATCCACCAAAGGTGCGTATCACCAGATGGACATTTGTACGCAGGAATAGAATTATCAGCGGATTATCAAAAGGGGTTATTGTCATTAAAGCCGGTGAAAAAAGTGGAGCACTTATTACTGCCCAGTATGCTCTTGAACATAACAGGGAATTATTTGTTTGTACTGGACATTCTTTTGATGAAGGATACAAAGGGTGCTATAAGCTGTTAAAAGAAGGTGCTCATCCAGTATTTAATGAACAGGATATCCTGGAAATTCTTAGTGTTGATAAATTATACAGGCAACCAACATTATTTGAAGGTATGGAGTTTAATAAAGTTACTTCAAATACACATTTTGCTGCGTATGAGGATGATGATATTGTCAAAACACTAAAACAAGGTTCAATGGATATTGATTCACTTATACGGGCAGTGGGAAAAAACAGTGGCGAAGTTCTTGAAAAATTAACCACTATGGAATTAGAGGGCGTTATCATTCGTAATGGGAACCTCATATCGTTGAATAAATAAAGGTTTTTATGATAATTAAACGAGTTCTTATAATTATGTTAGCATTACTGTGGGTAATAAGCTTTATTCAGATTTTTTCTGTGCCACCATATATTGGCGATATATTTGAGATATATAAATCGGGCTATTTTAAAGAACTTGAAAGAAATATGTATATAATAACCGATAGTTTTTTACACATTAAAACAATGACAAAACCAGAATATGCCTGGATATACCTGGATGATTTGCAAAAACGTTCAGGTATCAGCATTGCGGTGTATGATGCACAGGGTAATTTAATTAAAGCGCCGGGTATGTCCGAGATAGTTAACAATACTGAGATTATGAATGTATGTAATGATATTAAGCCACAAGCGCAATTTACAGTATCAGGAAGGCTTTACCAAGGCATCATACCGGTTTACCGGAAATCAGAATGTAATTTTTGTCATCAGCCTTCGCAAAAACCATTATTGGGTGTAATAACCTATGCAATCCCTTTTGATGGATATATTTACTATACTTCTGAACGAATAATACTTTTTACCATCATTACATTTGCCATAAGTATTATGCTTTTTGTTGTTATCAGATGGAATCCATATAAGGATATTAAGGAACTGTTTGACAAAAAATAATATACATTGAATTCACAGTATCAGTAACTATCGCTTAAAAATTAGAAAGTAAGGAAGTAAGTATGGCTGATCATAAGAAAACCCTTGTGATTGTTGAATCACCTACAAAAGCAAAAACAATACATAAATATTTAGGAAAAGATTATATTATAGCTTCGTCAATGGGGCATATCATTGATTTGCCCAAATCACGTTTGGCAGTTGATGTGAATAATGATTTCAAACCTGAATATATCCCTATACGTGGTAAGGCAAAGTTAATAAACGACTTAAAAAAGAAAGCAAGTGAAGCAAACAATGTTTTACTTGCAACTGACCCTGACCGTGAAGGTGAAGCCATATCATGGCATCTATCCAATGTTTTGAAAGAAAAAAATCCAGATATAAAGCGTATTGAATTCCATGAGATAACCGAAGATGCAATTAAAGAAGCTGTTGAAAAAGCCCGCGACATTAATATGGATCTGGTCAATGCACAGCAAGCACGTCGTATTTTAGACAGGCTTGTGGGTTACTATTTAAGCCCGATATTATGGAAAAAGGTTAAGAAGGGATTATCCGCAGGAAGAGTTCAGTCTGTTGCGTTACGGGTTATATGTGAACGTGAAAAAGAAATTGAAAATTTTATTCCTCAGGAATACTGGACGCTTGACGCGTTATTTGAACATCATAAGCAAGAATTTGTGGCATCACTTGTTTCAGAAAATAAAAATAAAATTGAACTAAAAACAAAGAACGATGTTGACAGGGTATTAAAGCTTATAGAAGGCAAACCGTTTACCGTAAGCAATGTTGAACAAAAAGAACGAAGAAGAAAGCCTCAGCCCCCCTACATTACCAGCAAATTGCAGCAGGATGCTGCAAGGCGTTTAGGATTTTCCGCAAGTAAAACCATGATGGTGGCACAACAATTGTATGAAGGTGTTACAATATCAGGTGAAGGGCAGGTTGGGCTAATTACATACATGCGTACCGATTCAACGCGCGTGGCTCCTGCAGCACTGGCTTCAGTGAGGGAATATCTTGGTAAAAATTTTTCTAAGGAGTATATTCCTGAATCGCCAAATTTTTATCCAAACAAAAAAGGTGCACAGGATGCACATGAAGCAATACGGCCAACCAATGTGTTCAGGACTCCTGAATCAATTAAAAACGATTTAACACCTGACCAGTACAAGCTGTATTCTTTGATATGGAAGCGATTTGTTTCTTCGCAGATGACTTCGGAAGTTTCTTTAGTAGTTACCGTTACCATGAATGTTGAACATTTTGAGTTCAGGGCAACAGGAAGCAGAGTATTGTTTAATGGCTTCACTGTGATAGAAAAAGAGGAAAGTGCTGAAAAGAAGTTACTACCACCACTGGATGTGGGGCAGGTTCTTATCCCAAAATCATTTGACCCGCAGCAGCATTTTACTTCACCGCCTCCACGGTACAATGAAGCTTCGCTGGTAAAATTTCTGGAAGAATCAGGTATAGGCAGACCTTCTACGTATGCCCCAACCATAAATACGCTGTTAAAACGGTATTATGTGACAAAACGTGGTAAACAGCTGGTGCCCACGGTTTTAGGAAGACTGGTCAATGACATTATAGTCTCATATTTTGAATCTTTGATAAATATTGATTTTACTGCAAAGATGGAAGAAAAATTAGATTTAATTGAAGAAGCACACAATGACTGGGTGAGTATGATTAAGGAATTTTACGAACCCTTCAAGTTAACCGTTCATCACGCCGAAGAACATATTGAAGATATGAAAAACATACTGGATGAAGAAACTGATCTGGTCTGTGAAAAATGCGGTAGTAAAATGGTTAAGCGGTTAGGGAAATATGGATTCTTTTTAGCATGTTCGGCGTTTCCCAAATGTTCTAATGCAAAACCTTTGCCTCTTGGTAAATGCCCAAAGTGTGGTGGCGATGTAATCAAACGTACATCAAAACGTCGCGGCTCATTTTATGCATGTAACAGGTATCCTGAATGTGATTTTGCCACCCGTGAACAGGCATCAGAACACGCATGCCCCAAATGCGGGAGTCTCCTTTTTATCAGGAAAATAAAGAAAAAAGGCGAGATGCTTGTATGTTTGAATGAACAGTGTGGCTATTCAGTAACACTGTTAGACGAAGATAAAACAGATGCGGAGGCACATGTAAGCTGATACGTATGGATCACTATATTGATAAATTCATGCAATATCTTATTGCTGAGAAAAATGCTTCACCTCTTACTGTTGAATCATATGGCAAAGACCTGAATCAATTCATTGAATTTTTATATGAAGCATATGATCCTGAATCAGTTACTATCGCCGCCTTAACTACAAATGATATACGTGATTTTATTGATTATTGCTTTGAAAAAGGGAATGAACTTTCAACAATTGAAAGAAAGGTTGCTACGTTAAAATCTTTTTTTAAATATCTTGAATTTCATAACTATATTGATAATAATCCTGCCCGCGACATCCATTACTCCAGGCAAAAAAAATTTTTGCCAACATTTTTAACCTTTGATCAGATTCAGGCGCTGGTTGCGTTTGAATGCAAAAATTTTAGTGACTATCGCGACAAAGCATTGCTTGAGGTGTTTTATTCCACTGGGGCTCGCGTTTCGGAAATAGCAAATGCTAACATTGATGATTGTGATTTCATTTCAGGAAGATTAAAGGTGCTTGGTAAAGGATCAAAAGAAAGAATTGTATTTATGAATGAAACTTCTGTGACGTCATTGCAAGAATATTTGAATGAACGCAAAAAAAAATTCAATTGTTTAACCAGTCCCTTATTTGTAAATAATAACGGCAAACGATTGACAACACGAGGTATTTTTTATATTATTGATAAAAGAGCAAACATGGCACAGTTATGGAAATCGGTTACACCGCATGTGTTGCGCCACAGCTTTGCAACTGAATTACTCAACAGGGGAGCTGATATCAGGGCTGTGCAGGATATGTTGGGGCATGAGAGTATTTCAACAACACAGAAATATACTCACACCACGACAGAGCGGTTAAAAGCATTATACCAGAAGTATCATCCCCATGCACACAGGAGACATGATAATGAATAACACTTCAATGCGTGGCACCACAGTACTGGCAATCAAAAAAGACAATACTATTGCCATGGGATGCGACGGACAGGTTACGTTAGGTGATACAGTTATTAAAAGCAAAGCAGTGAAACTTAGAAAAGTCTATGATGATAAAATCCTCACGGGTTTTGCGGGTTCGGTGGCTGATGCGCTGACACTGTTTGAACGGTTTGAACAAAAGTTAGAATCGTATTCGGGCAATATCCCGCGAAGTGTGGTGGAGCTTGCACGCGACTGGCGTTTGGACAGGGCATTGCGCAGACTTGAGGCGGTGTTGATTGTTGGCAATCCGCAGCACCTGTATTTAATCAGCGGCAACGGTGAAATCATTGAGCCTGATGATGGCATTATTGGCATTGGTTCGGGTGGAAGCTATGCGCTGGCAGCAGCACGAGCGCTGGTACGCAACACCACGTTGAATGCGTACGATATTGTGAAGCAGTCACTGCTTATTGCATCCGAGATCTGCATCTATTCAAACAGCAACATTATAATTGAGGAGATCAAAGCATAATGAGTGATAATACTATTAAGTTTTCCGAAGATGGTGATTTGACTCCACGGCAGATTGTCAGTGAGTTAGATAAATATATCATTGGACAAAAAGATGCAAAAAAATGTGTGGCGATAGCTCTCAGAAACAGAAGCCGCAGGAAGAAACTGGATCCTGAGCTACAGGAAGAAATTGCACCCAAAAATATCATCATGATAGGACCCACAGGTGTAGGAAAAACCGAGATTGCACGGCGATTATCACGGCTGGTTAATGCGCCATTTATTAAAGTGGAGATTACAAAATATACCGAGGTGGGGTATGTTGGCAGGGATGTTGAATCCATGATACGCGATTTAACATCCATTGCTGTGAATATGGTCAAGAAAGAATATGGTGCAATGGTAGAGGAGAAAGCTTTAAAAAATGCTTATGATAAGATAGTTGATATCATCATTCCCAAAAAGGGGTTTGAATTTGATGAGCGGCAGATTTCAGGTTTTCATGTAGAAAGGGAATCTATTTTTGAGTCCGACACATTGTATGAGCAGATGCGCGCACAATATTTAGAAGATTTAAAAAGCGGTAAATTGGATGATCTTGAGATTGAATATGAATCCGAATCACCCAATGTTATACCGGTTATGTCAATTATGGGTGGTTCTGGCCTTGAAGATATAGATTTGCAGATTCAATCCATGCTGGGTGATTTGATGCCAAAGAAATCAAAGCGAAAAAAAAGTACTGTTAAAGATGCATTGCGTATATTCATTGCCGAAGAAACCGAAAAGCTTATAGATATGGAAAAAGTTACCAATGAAGCCATACGACGTGTTGAAGATATGGGAATAGTCTTTATAGATGAAATAGACAAAATTGCCGGTGCCGAATCAAAGACAGGTCCCGATGTATCCCGCCAGGGGGTACAGAGGGATTTACTGCCCATTGTTGAAGGCACAACGGTCAATACAAAATATGGTCCTGTAAAAACCAATCATATACTCTTCATTGCAGCAGGTGCATTCAATATTTCTAAGCCTTCGGACCTTATACCTGAACTGCAGGGACGTTTCCCAATACGGGTAGAACTGTCTTCATTAACCGAGGAGGATTTCAGGAAAATATTAACAGTGCCAAAAAATTCACTTACCCTTCAATACAAAGAGCTTCTTAAAACCGAAGGCGTTACCATTGATTTTACTGATGATGGTATTGCCGAAATAGCAAAGACAGCGCAGATACTCAATGAAGAGCATGAAAACATAGGTGCACGTAGGCTGCATACCATTATGGAAAAGCTACTTGAAGACATACTCTTTGATGCACCGGATTTAGATGATGCCCATAAAAATTTTGTTATTAATGCTGAATTTGTCAAAGCCAAGTTGGGACCAACCATAAAGAATAAGGATCTGTCACGGTATATATTGTAAATATACATTAGCCATGTTATGTTATCTGCACACCTGAATCAAGTATTACCTTCCTTTGTGAGGCTTCAGGTTATTTTGATTTTATCCCTGGTTTATAATTTTTACTTAAATTTCATTAATTGAATACTGATGATTTTTTGACCTGCTTCATCCAATAATTAAAGTAATAGATAAAAAATATTATTGACATAATACCATAATATGTTATAATATTTTAATTCATTGTCTAACAATTTAGATTTTAAAAAAAATATTAGGTGGGACATTATATGTCCCTGCGGAATTTTATACTATAAACAAAAAATATAAGGAGTTTTTCAATGAGGTTTGCAGCATTTTTGGAATTTGAACAGCCAGCATACATTCCCCCATGGTACCGAATAGCATTTACGTCATTATTAAAAGAAGCATTGCAGCACAATAAGGAAACACAGTCTCTATATGAATATTATTAT
>ERZ795045.938-NODE-938-length-34785-cov-5.472992_pt1 | contig 34785 bp, 27 predicted proteins | sample MGYA00375129_ERZ795045 | MGnify/ENA primary metagenome ERZ795045 (study PRJEB30174, sample SAMN05720166) | activated sludge metagenome | isolation source: anaerobic digester from wastewater treatment plant | place: Japan | collected 2015-05-15 ...
GATCTCGGCGGATGCGCTGTACAGGAGGTGGTTCTGGTTCAGCTTCATCATCTCGCGGTCGATGTCCACGGTGTTGCCGTCGTTGCCGATCCGGGCGTAGGGGTCCACGACGGTGGTGTAGAGGGGTTCGCTCCGGGAGGCCTTCAGGTGAGCCGGGTTCGTCGCAACCAGGTGCAGCCTCGACCTGAGTTCCCTGTCGAAGAGGGCCTCCTTCGCCTTGTACCCCGGCGTGTTCACGTTGGCGATGTTGCCGGAGATCACCTCCTGGCGGTAGGTCCGGTAGTTCATGTGCTCGGTGATGTCCTTGATCAGCGTTCCGAAGATGTCGCCCATAACCGTCCTCCTCGCAGGATGAAGCAATTGTCGTACCAGTCGGCCCCGGGCCCGGAAATCACGGATGGGCCTGGATCCCTAGGGGGTCGGATCGTCCAGGTCACAGGCGGAGATGTCAGATTTTTGACTACCCCTCGCGTACTCGTTGAGCTTGTTGCGCAGGGTCCTGATGCTGATGCCGAGGAGGGTCGCGGCCTTGTCCTGTTCCCGCCGACCTTCTCGAGGGTGGCGGTGATGAGCCGGCGCTCCATCTCCTGGATGGTCAGCCCCGGGGCCGGCTCGATGCCAGGCGCCCTTGCCGCCCCGTTCGGGGAAGGGATGAAATCCTCGGTTATGGTGTCCCCGTCGGCCAGTATCATCGCGCGCTCTATGACGTTTTCCATCTCGCGCACGTTCCCGGGCCAGGGATAGCGCATCAGGGCATCTTTTGCCCCGTCCGAGAGCCTTTTTTCCCTCATGCCCTCGCGGTGTGCGACCTTCGCGACGAAGTGCCTGGCAAGCGGCAGGATGTCTCCCGGGCGGTCCCTGAGGGCCGGGATGCGGATGGAGATCACGTTCAGGCGGTAGAAGAGGTCTTGCCGGAACCTGCCCGCCCTGATCTCCTCCTCGATGTCGCGATTGGTGGTGGAGATGACGCGGAAGTCCACCGTGATCGGGGCCTTGCCTCCCACCCTGTCGATCTGGCGTTCCTGGAGCACCCTCAGGAGCTTCGCCTGGAGGCCGAACCCGATCTCCGTGACCTCGTCGAGGAGGATCGTGCCGCAGTGCGCCTGTTCGAATTTGCCGATCCTCGTGGCGTACGCGCCGGTGAACGCCCCCTTCTCGTAGCCGAACAGCTCGCTCTCCAGTAGCGATTCCGGGATGGCGGCGAGGTTGATGCCGACATAGGGGCCGTCCTTGCGCCTGCTCAGGGCGTGGATGGTGCGGGCGACGACCTCCTTGCCCGTGCCCGACTCGCCCATGAGGAGCACGGGGGCCTGGGTCGGGGCGACCTTCCTGACGGTCTCGAGTACGGCGAGCATCGAGGGATCTGAAGCGACCAGCGAAGGCTCCCCGTTTGTCGCCGCGACGCCCCCGACGGCCCTCAGGGCACCGAGGACCTCCATCAGGTCCTCGGCCTTGAACGGCTTCCTCAGGTAGTGCGCCGCGCCCGCCTGGAGGCAGGCGTTCCCGTCGGAGGTCCCTATGCCCACGATCTCTATCGAGTCGTAGACCTGCTTGGTCCCTTCGATGACGTCCTTGAACTCCTCGGAGACCACCGCGATCGAGTGCTTGTGCGGGTCCACGAGCTCGAGGAACCGGTCCTTGCTGGTGAAGGGGTGGGGGGTCTCGCCGGTCTCAGCCACGATCTCGGCGATGAGGTTCACGGTCTGGGCGTCGGAGTCGAGAATGGCTATCCCCATGGTCCTACTCACCCGTCTTTCTGACGAGGCTGCCCGATGCCTTGAGCAGCCTCAGGTCGTTCTCCAGGTCGACCTCGTCGATGGCCGTGCGGGCCGCCTGGACGAGCACCGGGTCTCTGCTGACACGCTTGACCGTCTCGAGGCGTTCCTTGGCACCCTCCGTGTCGCCTTCGGCGAGCTGCACCCGAGCGAGGGAGTACATGGCCCAGTGTGCCCTGGGCGAGCGGGGGTAGGCCTCGAGCAACGTCTCGTAGAGGACCTTCGCCCCTTGCAGGTCTCCCGAGCGCATCTTCGCTTCGGCCCTTGAGTACAGGGCGCGCTCGATGACGGGGGACACCCTGGCCGGGTGGAATGCCACGATCCTGTCGAGGGCTCCCTGTTGCCTCTGGAAATCCCCCTTCGCCCCGTAGACCTGGGCGAGGGTGTCGAGGGCGCTCAGCGCGAACGGGTCGTCGGGAGAGGTCGCCTCCTCGAGGAACGGGATCGCGGCGTCCATGTTGCCCGTCTTGACAAGAGCGAACCCGCGCCAGCGCCGCATGAGGGTCGCTTCCTTCCCCTTGGGGAAGGTCCCGAGGCAGAGCGTGTTCCACAGGAGGGCCTCCTGGTAGCGCTCGCGCTTGTAATCGATGAAGAAGAGGAGCGAGAACGCCTGCTCCTTGTACAGGGACTCGGTCCTGGTGGACCTTTCGAGGATGTCGCGTGCCTCGTCCAGGCGGCCGGCCCGGTAGAGGGACTCGCCCATGACGAACAGGGTGGGGCCGTCCGCGAGGTCCTTGACGAAGGAGTCCTTGAACCTGAGGTAGAGCTCGAGCGTCTTGTCGTACCTGTTGTCACGGTGGTATATCCTGCACTGCTCGATGATGATGCGCATCGCCTCGGCCCGTGCGTACCTGCCGAGGTCGTCGTCCCTCTTCCCGCCCTTCCACACCTCGAGGTAGGTCGCGAGAGCCCGGTCGATCTCTTGGTGGCGGGCATAGGCCTGTGCCTCTCTCACCTTCACGAGCCTGAGGAGCGCATCGTCGGGCTTGTCCTTCCTGAGGTTTTCCTCGATGGAGGCATAGATGTCCATGACCTCGTTGTACCCCTTGTCGGAAAGCCGCCCACGCTCGTCGGTGTGCTTCTCCGCCACGATGCGGGCCCTCTTGAGCATGGCCAGGGAGAGTTCACCGGTTGTGGACGCGGCCTGTTCCGCCTGCAGGAAGGCGGCCGCCGAGCGGTCCTTCTCGCCGAGCTCATAGAAGGCGTCGCCGAGCATGACGAGGAACCTGTGCCGATCGCTCGCGGCTGCGAGGTTGACCGCGTCCGTCAGGTGAACCCTGGCCGAGGCGAAGTCGTTCATCTTCAGGGCCGCCTCGCCCATCCTCCCGAAGACGCCCGGGTCGGACCTGGCGCTGCCCGGGTCCATGGCGAGGGCCCTGAGGTACTGGTCGTGGGCGCGGGCGAAGTCCTTGAGACCGAGGAGGGTGTCCGCCAGGGTGGCGAGGAAGAGCCCCTTCAGCCTCTCGGGCATGTCCTTGTGGGAGGAGAGCTTGTGAGACAGCGCATAGGCGTCGTCGTACGACCCGTCCCGGTTCAACGCCGCCATGGCGAGGATCATGGCATGGATCCGGACCGCTGGGTCGGAGGACCCCTCGAGTCCGCCCAGCATGCGCGAGGCGTCCTTTGTCCTCCCGGAGGCGACGAGCCACGAGCAGTATTCGAGCGCGGCCGCTTCCGCCTCGGGACCTGCCGCAGCAGCGGTTACGGCGCGGTCCATGATGGAGAAGGCCTTCGATGCGGTCTCGCCCTTGGCGTAGGGGTACGATGCCGCCCAGTACGCCCTTGCCAGGGTGGTCAGGCCGCTGAACCCGAGCGAGGGGGAGACGGGTTCGAGGATGCTGATCGCGGATGCGTAGTCCCCCGCCTCGAGGAGTTTCAGGCCGAGGTCCTCCATTGTGCGTTTTGATGCGGTCTTCGAGGGCGCGAGCTCGAGGACGACCGCTCCCCTCAGGTCGTCCCTTCGCGCCCTCTTGAGCCTGTACGGCTCGTGCACGCTGAGGATGCAGGCCGTCCCCTCCTGCATCCTCACCACGCCGGCGAGCTCCACCAGGGGGGATTTCTCGAACAGGCGCCCCATGTCGGGACAGGGCGGGGATCCCTCGAGGTGCACGACCACCTTGTTCCCAGAGGACGACCGGGCCTGGGCTGAGGCGTTGTCAGCCAGAACCAGGGATACCGTGGCGCGGTCGTTTCTCAGCGAGGACTCGACCCGCTTGAGGGCGCAGGGGGTTGCCGTCCGCCCCCCCGATCGGTCGGCGATGTCTATGACGAGGCGGGACGGAACCTGCTTGAGTTGCCAGGTGTGTGCGAAGGGTTTCTTCATGGTGATCGTCGCCCTCGTCCCGTCGAAGACGAGCGTGTCGATCAGGAAACGGTCCGAGATGGTCCTCGGCTGGGCCACCCTGTAGGGAAATTTGACGGAGAGCGTTAGATCCTTCGCCTCGAGCTCGGGGCTTATGGTATCGTTGTCCCCGAGGTAGATGACCACGCGGGTCTTGGTCTCCGTCCCCCCCACGATCACGTCCGTGGCGCCGAAGCCCGGCCGTGCCGCGAGGAGGAGAAAGACCGCGGTCCCCAGGGCGCAGAGTATCTTCATCACATGGGTTCGAGTTGTGTTCTCGATCTTCACCGAGGCACGGTGATACAACTTTCATGCCATCGCGGCGGCGCCGGCCGCGGGGTGGGTAGGCCCGGCGGAGGACCCTGTCCGAGGGGTGCTGCGGGCAGGACACCCGGAAAGGGGGAAGACCGTGTGCCCGTGGGCTGCCGTAAGGTTTCTTGGACCGCGCACGGCCGGTCTCCAAAGAAAGACCGTGTGCCCGTGGGCCCCCGGTCACGTAAGCGACGCGCCTCGAACCCGGGCGCGTGCGGCCTGTACTTGTCCAGATACGTCCGTACCATCCCGGGTTACCTCGAACCCGCGCGCGTGCGGCCTGCACCCGATCCCACGCGCCGAGAAGAGGGGAGAGCGTGAGGCAGGCCGCCGTGCAGCCCGTCTCGTATGCACACAACACCGTGCATCCCTTCTGCCTCGGGATGCGATACGCGGTGTACATGCGGCGCCTCGGTGCTCCCGTGAGACGGACATGCTGCGGGGACCCTGACGATGTGAGACCCTTCCTTGGAAGGAGGGCTTCGATGCGCCCGTGAGACGGCCGTGCCCGGCCGGGTCAGGTCATGCTCGGCTCGGTCGGTCTCTCGAGCTTCTGCTTCTTGATCTTCTCCACGAGGGTGGTGCGGTTCAGGTTGAGGAGCTTGGCCGCGCGGTTCTTCACCCAGTTGCTCCGGTTCAAGGCCTGTATGATGATGCTCCGCTCGAACTCGTTCACCGCGGTGGACAGGTCGATGCCCTCCTCGGGCAGGCTGATGAAGGGCGCAAGCGGCGAGGCCTCGGCGGGGCCCGCCGAGATCTTGTCCGGGAGGTCGGCCACGTCTATGGTGTCGCTGTCGCACAGGACCACCATGCGTTCGACGAGGTTCTCCAGTTCGCGGACGTTGCCGGGCCAGCGGTACCTCATGAGTGTTGACATGGCCTTCTTGCTGAACTCCGGGGCCTTCTTCGCCTTCCCGTCCGCGTACTTCGCCAGGAAGTGCTTCACGAGCAGCGGTATGTCCTCGGTACGCTCCCTCAAGGGGGGGATATGGATCGGTATGACGTTCAGGCGGTAGTAGAGGTCTTCCCTGAACCGACCCTGGGCGACCTCCTCTTCCAGGTTCTTGTTCGTGGCCGCTATGATCCTCACGTCGGCCTTGATGGACTTGATCCCGCCCACGCGCTCGAACTCGCGCTCCTGGATGACCCTCAGGAGCTTCACCTGCAGGTTCGGGCTCATCTCGGAGATCTCGTCGAGGAAGATGCTCCCCCCGCTGGCCAGTTCGAACCTGCCTATGCGGGTCCTGAAGGCCCCGGTGAAAGCGCCCTTCTCGTGGCCGAAGAGCTCGCTCTCCAGGAGTTCCTCCGGAATGGCGCCGCAGTTCACGGGGACGAAGGGGTTTCCTGCGCGCGGCGAGTTGAAGTGGAGCGCCCGTGCAACGAGTTCCTTGCCGGTGCCTGACTCGCCGAGGATGTGCACGGTCGAGTCGGTGGACGCGACCTTGTCTATGAGCGAGAAGATCTTTTGCATCTTCTCGGAGGTGCCGACGATGTTCTCGAACCTGTAGCGTGCCTTGAGCTGCTGCTTGAGGTAGAGGTTCTCCTCCTGGAGGGCGAGGTGATCGAGCGCCTTCTTCACCACGATCTTGATCTCCTCGGCCTTGAACGGCTTGGTGATGTAGTCGAAGGCCCCGAGTTTCATGGCGTCCACCGCGCTCTTGACCGAGGCGTATCCCGTGTAGAGGATGCCGATGGTGTTGATCTTCCGCTCCACGATGTGCTGGATCACGCCGAGCCCGTCGAGCTCCGGCATCTGGAGGTCGGTCAGGACCACGTGGAAGTGTTCCTGGGACAGCCGCGCGACGGCCTCCCTGCCGTTGGCCGCACTCGAGACCGTGTACCCCTCCTCGCTCAACAGCTCGCAGAGGTACTCCCTGTTGGGCGCCTCGTCGTCGACGATGAGAATGGTATGGTTCGCCATGGTCCTGTTACAGTACTTTAGCGTAACGTGAAAGGTGCGTCAATATATAGACGCTCTTCGATGGGAAACGGTTGCGAAAGGGGCGGTCTCGCTCAGATGCCCTTGCCGTTCACCCTGTCCCGCATGTCCTTGCCGGCCTTGAAGAAGGGGAGGGTCTTGGCCTTGACCTGTATCTTTTCCCCGCTCTTGGGGTTGCGGCCGATGTATGGCTTGTAGTCTCTCATGACGAAGCTGCCGAACCCCCGTATCTCCACGCGACGCTTCTCCTTCATGGCGTTGATCATGGAGTTGAGGATCGAGTTGACGAGGGCCTCGGCCTTCTTGGGGTGGAGGGCCATGCGCATGGAGAGTTCCTCAATCAGTTCCGACTTGTTCATGCGTCTCCTCCTCGCGGTGAACTGGTGTTCCTGTATGATTATAAGGAACTCGCACCCTGTGTCAAGGTTTATATCCTTTTTTTAGGATGTTATGCAGGGCCCTGGCCTCTCGCGCGCTCAAGGGGCGCATCTCGCCCGGCGCCATGCCCCTCAGGGTCACGGGCCCGACGCTAGTGCGCTTGATCTCCACGACCCGCAGGCCGACGCACGATGCCATGCGCTTGATCTGGTTCTTGAGCCCCTGGGTGAGGGTGATGTTCAAGATCGATTCCCTGGGGGTCGAGTGGACCACCCTCACTCGCGCCGGCATCGTCTTCTTCCCGTCTATGACCACGCCCGCCTCCATCGCCCGGACCGCCTCCTCGGCGGCGCGCGGCCTCACCTTCACCACGTAGGTCTTCGGCACCATGAACGACGGGTGGTGAATGGCATGGGCGAGGTCTCCGTCGTTGGTGAGGATGAGGAGGCCTGAAGCGTCGTAATCGAGCCTGCCCACGGGGAAGACGCCCCGGAGGTGCTCGGGTATGAGGTCTCCCAGGCATGGCCTCCCCTGGGGGTCGCTGAGCGTGGTGAGGACGTTCTTGGGCTTGTAGAACGCGAGGATCACCTGTGGCTGGGGCAGGACCCTCCTGCCGTCGAGGGTGACGATGTCCCTCTCGGGATCCACGGTGTCGCCCGTCCGGGCTCTCGCGCCGTTGATCTTCACCCTCCCGGACCTCACGAGGTCGTCCGCCTTCCTTCTCGAGACGGCCCCGCACATGGAGAGGAACCTGTTGATGCGTATCGTGTCCATGGGTCATGCCTTATAGCGCAACAGCGATGCCCTTGCCAGTGTGACGGGCCTCGCCCGGGTTATGCACCCCTTCCTCGAGGGACCCCAGGGTGCCCCGGCTGCGCTTGGGCCCTGGGGTTTGGGAATTACCCCTATTCAGGCCCCAAATGGTTGCCCCGGCGGCGCTAGCGCACCGGGCCCGGCAGGTATGCAGCCTCTCCGGGCCCGGTACCCCCTCTTGCTGCTGTTGCAGAATCAACCGGTAAGGAACACAGCATCCACGGGACCGGTATCCCGGAAGGGGTCCCGGCTCGTTGTCTGGCCGGGGCGTAGACGCGCTCCTGGAGGGGCGAACGCCTGCCCGTTCGTGCACCAGGGGATGGAAAGCGGTGCCGGTTCCGTCGGGGGTCACATCCTACCCACAGCGTCGATCGGGGGCCGTGTCCCCCGGTCAGGCAGGTCCCGGTGGAATCCATGAAGGCAGGTATCTCCCCCGGTCAGGCCCGGGGTGGAAGGTGGGCCGGGCAGGCGTGCACACGGCCTAAGCGGTCATCCATCCCACCCGAGCGAGGTGTGCCTGAAGGCCTCGATAGTATGGCCGCCTCACGAGTGGAGATCGCCCATCCGCCACTTCTTCGTGGTCAGGGCGCCGCCCCACGTGGCGCCCTCAGGTCAGGCGTCCCCTGCATGCGTCGCAGGATTGCCGCGCGTGGGGCAGGCTGTCCGAGAAGACGAGCATGCTCGCGTCCTGGAACAGGTCGTACTGTGTGGCGCATGCCGAACAGAAGAGACGGCCGATGGAGTCGATGCAGCCCACGACCTGCCTGCCGGCCGGGTCCTGGGTGCACGTGTCGCTCACGTACCGGCTGATGATGCCGAAGGCGCCGCACTCCGGGCAGGCATACCCCAGGGACGCATCGAAGAACGTGACCCTGCAGGCCGGGTTGGCGCAGTAGTACGTGCTGACCCTGCCCCTGTTCTTGTCCATGAGGGAGTGCGCGATCTCCAGGAAGAAATTCCTTGGGGCGTCCTTTACTCGGGCAAGACGCTGAGCCGGGTCTTTCCGGCGGGCACCCTCGCCGCCGGCCAGGGCTTCGTCCTTGCTCGGTGTCCATGCGGGCTTCTTCATGGCCGTTCACCTTCCTCTCTCTCATTAGGATGCAGCCGGCCTTTTTTCAAGCCATTCGGTTCCTTTACACGGATTCCGGCCGGGGCGTCTTCCACCCGGTCGTCGCCACCGGGTGACGCACTCCATGGCGGGAAGCCCGGGTGCGACGGGGCGGGCGTCGCTTGCGCCCCTTTCCCGGCCGACGGGTTTCATGCAGGATCGATGCCTGCTCACCACGGCTGGACAGGCACCCTGTGGCCCATGGATACGCCTGCAAGACCGACGTCTGCACGGTAGGCCATGACCTCGAGGCCGTCGCCCAGGGCGGCAGAGAGCGCCCTGCAGAAGGCGGGGTCGACGTGGGACGCAGGCCTGAAGGCGAGGGCGTCGTTGCGCATGATCAAGAACAGCATCACTGTCCTGAACCCCAGGCGTCCCATCCGTCCCAGCTCCTCCACGTGGGCCAAGGCGCGCTTGGAGACGGCGTCCGGGAACATGGCGACCCCGTCCTCCACGAGCGTCGAACTCTTGACTTCCACGATGCAGCCGGGCTTGCCCGGCGCTTCCAGCAGGAGGTCGAACCGCGAACGGCCGTGAAAAGCGACCTCCGGCCGTGCCGTCTCGTAGCAGGCGAGCTCGGGGACCCGCCCCCTGCAGACGGCGGCCAAGGCGAGCCTGTTGGCGACCATGGTGTCGACCACCACGAGGGAGCCCGGCATCTCGATCATCTCCCAGGTATGGCTCGTGGAGCGGCCCGGGTTGGTCGAGTGGGCGAGGTACACCGGCCTGAGAGGCTCCGAGCACGTGAGCATCCTGCCCGTATTCGGGCAGTGCGCCCTTACGAGGCTGCCGTCGTCCAGCAGGACACGTGCCGTGAAGGTCTTCTGTCTCTCGATGAGGATCCCCCTGGTGAGTTCCGGCCAGGGGTACAACGGCTCCTGCATGGTCGTCCCTTACCATGCAGCGGGCGCCTTGCGCCACCTTCGCGGCTGGAGGCGCCTCACCGATCCTCTCGTCGCGGCAGGCGTGACCTGCGCTCCCGGGAATGCCCCCGGTTCACGCTCGGGGATGCCCCTGCCCAGGGATGTCGCCGAGACCTGGAAAGGAGCACGCGGCCTTCGGCGGTCCCAAAGGCAAGCGGCCTCGGGCCGTGTCCCCGGGAAACGGACGGAAGAACTCCCAAGGCCGGTTGGCCTTGGCGGGCGGGAGGAGTCGAGGTGCGGAGGAGCGTCTCGAGGACGGCGCCTGAAGCCGGCCTCGAGCTCAGAACTCGGTGAGGCCCGGCTGGCGTGCGCGGCCGAGGTGGTCGCGCACGATCTCGAGCCCTCTCTTGAGCTCCTCGGGGCGGGGCCCGAGGAGCGATATGCGGACATGCTGGGTCCACCCTGGACCGTAGATGTCTCCCGGCGTGACCCTCACCCCGCGCGCCTCGAGCTGTTCGGCGAACAGGCGTGCGGGTACAGGGGTGTGGAGCCAGAGGCACGCCCCTTGAGTGGCCTGTCCGAGGATGTCCCGGGCCGTGTCCCTGCGAAGGGGCAACTCCTTGGCAAGGGCTCGCAGGTGTCCGGCGAAGGCGTCCGACGAGAAGATCGCGCAGAGGATCCTCTGCAGCACGCCCGAGATCGAGAGGTCGTTGATCTCCTTGAGCTGCACGAGACGGTCGCGCATCGCGCGCGGGGCGACCGTGATACCCATGCGGAGGCCCGGACCCAGGATGTTCGAAAGGCTTCTCAGGTGGACGACCACCTCCTGCTCGTCCATGGACTTGAGGGGGGACACGCCCAGGATATCCGAGAAGGGGTCGTCCTCGACCACGAGGAAACCCGATCCTGCCGCCCTTTCGAGGAGCCGAAGGCGGACTTCGGCTGGCATGGTGGCGCCCGTGGGGATGTGTCCCTGGGGCATCGTGTAGAAGAGTCTCGGCTCGAGGGCGGCCAAGGCGTCCACATCCCGGGGGTGGGCGAGGTACGGGACCGCCCTCACCGAGGCCCCGAGTGACCTGAAGATCCGTGCGGCACCCTGGTAGCCGGGTTCCTCGACCACCACGACGTCGCCTTGCTTGAGGCAGGCCATCCCGACGAGGAAGATGGCCTGCTGGCTGCCTGAGGTGACGATCGGGTCCCCCCTGACGCCCATCCTGGCGAGCCAGGCCCCCGCGGACTCCCTGAGCGGCCCGTAGCCCTCGGGCGGGTCGTACGTGCACAGCCCGTCGAGGTCACCCCTGAGATACGGCAGGACCCATCTCAGCTGTTCCTCTCCCACCCGGATGCCGCACAGGTCGATGGGTCCGCGTCCGATAGGCTCGGCCGCGAAGGTGCCCGAACCCCTCCTCGAGACGACGATCCCGAGGTCGGAGAGATGCCTGTACGCCCTCTGTGCCGTGACGAGGCTCACCCCCTCCCTCCGGGCCACCTCGCGGACCGTCGGCAGCCTCGCTCCCGTCCCTTCCAGGCCCGAGATCTCCTCCGCGAGCTTGAGCGCGAGTTCTACGTGCTTCATGCAGGTCGCCCCTTGACTGGCATGAACAGACGTGTAACATTCATATAACAAAAAGTCAATTGTTATATAACAATTGACCAGGGGGTGGGAGTCATGGAGCAGGACGATCGCGTCATGGTCAACAGGGGGCTCGCCACGATGCTGGTGGGCGGCGTGATCATGGACGTCACGAACGTGGAGCAGGCGCGCATCGCAGAGGACGCGGGGGCGGTGGCCGTCATGGCGCTCGAGCGGGTGCCCGCGCACATACGCGCCGCAGGCGGGGTCGCCCGGATGACCGACCCGGAGATTGTCCTGGGGATCAAGGAGGCGGTGAGCATCCCTGTCATGGCCAAGGTGAGGATCGGGCACTTCATGGAGGCGCGTGTCCTCGAGGCGCTCGAGGTGGACTTCATCGACGAGAGCGAGGTGTTGACGCCCGCGGACGAGGAACACCACATAGACAAGAGGGCGTTTCGGGTCCCTTTCGTCTGCGGCGCACGGGATCTGGGGGAAGCGGCCAGGCGGATCTCGGAGGGGGCCAGCATGATCAGGACGAAGGGTGAGGCCGGGACGGGCGACGTGGTGGAGGCGGTGCGACACATGAGGGCGGTGCAGAGGGATCTCGATCGGCTCCTCGGCATGAGCGACGAGGAAGTTCCCGCATACGCCGAGACCATAGGCTCGCCGCTCGACACCCTCATCGAGATACGGCGACAAGGGCGGCTCCCCGTGGTCAATTTTGCAGCCGGCGGTATCGCGAGCCCCGCGGACGCTGCCCTCATGGTGCACCTGGGGGCCCAGGGGGTGTTTGTCGGCTCGGGCATCTTCACCTCGGAAAACCCTCCTCGCCTCGCGCATGCCATCGTGGAGGCGGTGGCGCACGCGGACGACCCCGCCTGGGTGGCGCGGGTTTCTTCGGGGCTGGGCGCCCTCATGCACGGCATCGACGTGAGGGGGATGCCGGACAAGGACAGGCTCGCACTCAGGGGGCGGTGATGGTGATAGGCATTCTCGCTCTGCAGGGGGACTACGCGGAGCATCGCTCATGCCTCGAGAAGACGGCGCTCGGGTGCAGGCTGGTACGTACCCCTGCAGACCTCGACGGCATCGCCGGGCTCGTGATCCCGGGCGGCGAGAGCACGGCCATCAAGAGGCTCGTCGCCTCGTCGGGCCTCGTGGAACCGGTCATGGATCTCATCGAGCGCTGCATCCCTGTCTGGGGCACGTGCGCCGGCGTCGTGCTCCTGGCCAAGGGTGGGCCCTGGGACGTCGCCGGTGTGCGCGTGGAGCGGAACGCCTACGGGCCGCAGGTCTACAGCCGCGTGGTGATGGCGAGGACGTCGATCGCCGAGGGGGATGTCCCCCTCGTGTTCATCAGGGCGCCGAGGATCGTGGACGCGCCTAGGGATGCCTCCGTGCTCTGCAGGCTCGGGGACGAGATCGTGGCGCTCAGGTGGAAGAACCTCCTGCTGACGACCTTCCACCCGGAGCTCGCGGGTGGTGAGCCGTTCACCTCGTACTTCGCGTCCATGGTGGCCTCCCCGCCTCGCCGGGGCGGTTCGATGGAAGGGGCGTGACGGGGGCCGACGATGAGGCGTGCGGGGGAATCGGGTGCGGTCGCAGTGAACGAGGCGGTCGTGAGGGACGCGTACACGGGGCGCTGGCTGCACTTCCATGACCCGGTGGCCGTGGTGACGGTCGATGATGCCGGGGACGTCCCCGAGGGGCTCGCCCTCATGGAGCGCGAGGTGGAAACGCGGGGCCTCAACGCCGTCTGCATGATCTCCTACGAGGCGTCCAGCGGGTTCGACCCCCTTCTGCCCGTGCACGGGGACGACGCCTTCCCGGCCCTCTGGTTCGCCCTCTACCGGGACCCCGGGGATGCGCAGGGACTCTTCTCCGTGCCGCTGAGGCCCTGCACCGGCATGTCCCTCCGGCCGGAGATCTCGAAAGAAGCATACGGAGAGGCCTTCGGCCTCATCAGGAAGCACCTCGAACAGGGGGACGTCTACCAGGTGAACTACACCTTCAGGCTGAGGGGCGCCTTCGAGGACGACCCCTGGCGGTTCTTCGCGATGTTCGCGCCCGGCCACGGCGATTACGGCGCGTTCGTGCTGACAGAGGACTGGGCCGTTCTGAGCGCGTCGCCGGAGCTGTTCTTCTCGCTCGAGGGCGACCTCCTCGAGTCGAGGCCCATGAAGGGGACGGCGCCGAGGGACAAAGACCCGGCCCGGGATGTATCGGCCGCGGGAGCGCTGCTCTCCTCGCCGAAGGAGCGGGCCGAGAACCTGATGATTGTGGACATGGTCCGTAACGACATGGGCAAGGTGGCGCGGCCCGGGAGCGTCGAGGTCCCGGCCCTGTTCACCCTCGAGCGCTACCCCACGGTCTGGCAGCTCACCTCCACGGTCAGGGCGCGCACGCGTTCCCCGCTCCGCGACATCCTCGCCGCGCTCTTTCCCCCCGCGTCCATCACCGGGGCCCCCAAGAAGAGGTCGATGGAGATCATCCGCGTGGCGGAGAGGTCCCGCAGGCGTATCTACACCGGCGCCATTGGCTGGTGTGGTCCCGGGAGAAAGGCCAGGTTCAGCGTGGCGATCAGGACCCTCCTCGTAGACAGGCGCCTCGGGCAGGCGGAGTACGGCGTGGGCGGAGGTGTCGTGTGGGACTCGTCGATGGAGGCGGAGTGGTCGGAGTGCATGGCCAAATCCCTGGTGCTCGCTGATGCGGCGCGCCCGTTCAAGCTCCTGGAGACCATGCTGTGGGTACCCGGCCGAGGCTACGGGCTCCTGGACCACCACCTCGCCCGCCTCGCGGCGTCCGCCGAGCACTTCGGCTTCCCGCAGGATCCCCTCCGGCTCCGTGAACGGCTCGAGACCCTGGCCTCGTCCTTCGGTGACACCCCGATGCGGGTGAGGCTGCTCGTCGGCGAAGACGGGGACGTGGAGACGGAGACGGCTCGGTTCACGCCCGCGAGCAAGGAAACCCCCGAGCGGGTCTGCCTCGCGCGCAGACCCGTGGACAGGCACGACCCGTTCCTCTACCACAAGACCACGAGGAGGCGCGTCTACGAGGAAGCCCTCGCCGAGGCGGCGAGTTACGACGACGTGGTGCTGTACAACCATGGCGGGTACGTCACCGAGTCCACCAGGGCCAACGTGGTCGCCCGCATCGACGGCGGGCTCGTCACCCCCCCCGTGGACTGCGGCCTCCTGCCGGGCACCTTCAGGCAGTGGATGCTCGAGAACTCCCTCGCACGGGAGCGGCCCATAACCGTCCAAGAGCTCCTCGAGGCCGAGAGGGTCTTTCTCGTGAACTCGGTCAGGGGGATGTACCCCGTCGTGGTCGACGGACACGGCGCCTGATGATCCCGGACCTCCCGTGGTGCGGACAGGGCCGCCCCCGGACGGGGGACGGCAGGGTCGTTTTCTCAGGTGGCTGTGCGGTGGGCGCGGGCGATCTCCCCGAGGATCTCGATCGAGGGCTGGCCGTCGATCGCCGGTCCTATCCGTTCCAGGAGCTTGAGGAAGTGCGGGCTCGAGCTGTGCGATGCCAGGGCATCCTTGTCGCGGTACCTCTCGTACATGACGAACAGGCAGGGGTCCTTCACGGAGCGGTGGAGCACGTACTCGAGGGTGCCCTCCTCTCCGGCAACCTTGCCCGTCATCTCCCTCAGGGCGTCTTCCACCTCGGCCTCGGCGCCCTTCTTCGCCCTCATGGTCGCAATCACGGTGATCATCGCTCCCCCCCTCGATCGTGATTCAGGCCCCGCATGCACCAGGGGCCGTCGATGCTTCAAGGGTACCAGGAAGACCTTGCCCGGCGCAAGGGAATCGGGTTCTTCGGGACGTTCGGTACATCCTGCGCGCGGCCGAAGGCAACCGCCCCAAACCCCCCCTACCTGCCCAAGAGGACCGCGGAGAGGAGATCGGCCCACGTCTCACCCCCCTCGGCCCTGTCCCTGTTGCACGCGAGCTCTCCGTAGAGGGACAAGTCCTCCTGGGTCGCCTCGTCGGCCTCCGGCAGGTAGATGGACAGGCCGCACATCCCGAGCGCCGGGTCGCTGTCGGAGACCGAGATCGAGGTGCTGTCGATCACGGCGAGCTGCAGGGTCTGCCTGCACCTGAGGGCCGCTTCCCGGACGACACCCGGCGTGGAGGCAGAGGAGAGGGCGTCCAGGAACGAGCCCAGGTCATGGTAGTATCTCTTGCCCGAGCAGTGGACGGAACTTTCCCGGGCGAGGCCGATGAGGTCTGCTCCCCTGTCGGACCCGGACATGATCGTGCCGGCAAGGGAGGTGATCGACGCATGGAGGAGGGGGGCCAGGGACAGGTCGAAGGCGGACTTGGTCGCCCTCGTCGCCGGGGGCGTTCCGTAGCACCTCCGGTATTCCGAGACCACGAGCATGGCCAGCTCTCGCCCGTCCATGTCCGGGTTCAGCGAAAGACCCCAGAGGATCTCCGTGTAGGGGTTGCCGTCCGCCGGGGTCGTATCCTCCGAGAACGCGAGATAGCCGCTCAAGTCGGCGAGTTCGTACGCCACCTCGTACATGGCCATGTAGCACGCGTCGAAGTCGACGAGGTCGAGGCGGACGCCGCTGAGGGCCAGCGCCTGCGCCAGTTCAGGCAGCGACATGAGGGATGACCCCGAGGAGTCGTCCAGGATCACGCCCCTGGATCCCAGGGGGCGAGCGTCGCCATCCTTCCAGCCGTTTCCGTGGTTCCAGATGACGAGGGCGTACCTCTTGGCAGGGTACGATTCCTTCGCCCAGGCGATGAAGTCGAGGAGGGTCTCGGGGTCGCTCATGTCCTTTCTGCCGATGTCGGAGAGCCTGCTCGAGATCGCGAGCAGGTCGTCATCAGGGGTCACCAGCCCCCTGACGGCGTTTCCCGGGGCGCCTTCCGGGTATGCCCTCTTGAACTCCGCCTGCACCACCACGTTCACGTCGATCGACGAGCCCACGGCCTCCATCTCGTTGATGTCGGCGATGCCCGCACTCCAGAGGTCGTTGTCCGCGGCCATGTAGACCATGACGGTCCAGGCCGCCTCTTTGGCGGCGTCTGAGCCTGTTCCGCCCGAGGAAGAACACCCCCACGCGAAAGCGAGCGTTGCGAGCGCAAGGAAGAAAGAGGCGAGGCGGCGCCCCGGGTGCGTGGGGCTTAAGTGCGGGATGTCCACCCGGTGGTTCACGGCCCGTCTACCTCGGGGAGAACGACGGGCACGACGCCCTTGCCGGTCCGCCCGTCGAGGGCGCTGACGAGCATCCGAGCATGCCCTCATCCGTCCCGTCCGCGTTCACCGCGAAGATCACGGTCGCTGCGGGACCGTCCGTGTCCACCTGCGCTTCGCAGCACAGGATCTTCCCGTCGGGCGACCATGACGGCCTGTTCTTGGGGTACGGGCTCGAGGTCACCCTTTGCTGCCGAAGCCCTTCCAGGTCGAGGATGTGGATCTGGGTGACGAGGCTCGCCTTGTCGGGGCAGGCATACGCTACCCTCGCCCCATCGGGCGAGAAGGCGGGACACGAGGCCCCGCTCGTGTTTCCGAGCGGTCTCGCGTGCGCACCGGATGCGTCCATGATCCAGAGACAGTCTTTCGAGGTGGGCGCGGCCTCGTCCATGGGCGCTGCGCAGACGATGGACGAACCGTCCGGCGAGACGTCGAAGGAACTCATGGCCATGAAGCTCACGGCCGTGACCTTCTCGGTGGCGAGGTCGAGCCGGTAGAGGGCGCCAGGGGTGTAGAGGTCTCTTCTCGCCCTGAAATAGATGGCCGATGGGTCCCTGCCCGCGAACCTCGCCTGGGTGGCGCTCCCGTTTCCGAACGGCTTGAGGAGCCTGATCAGCCTGCCCGAGGTGTCCACCAAGGCCAGGTCCCACGATACGCTTGAAGCGGTGGGCCTGCACACGAAGAACGTCCCGTCCGGGGACCACGAGGGGTCGGCGCCGTTCGTGCAGATCATGGTCACCCTGCCGCCCTCGCAGAGGTACACGGCCTGTGTGGCGTCCTTGTTCGAAGCGAAGAGGATCCTCCCGGGCACGGGCCCCTTCCGGACGTTCCGGGCCGCGGGGCCTGTCGGTCGGAAGAGCAGCTCGAGGGGCGCCGATACGGCCTCGACGAACCGCTCGAGCGTGAACGCCCCGCCGCCTTCCCGTGTCTCTGCGGCGTGGAGGCGGGCGCCCGGAGAGATGCATGCGGCGCACAGCGCCGCGAGCGCAAAGACGCGCAGTGAAACCTTCTCGAGAGCCCCTTTCTCACATCGCACCCTCATCCATCACTCCCTCCGAGACTCATTGCACCGCCCGTGCGGCACGGGGTCAAGCAGCGGGGGGCATCCGGCACATACTCTAGCACAGACCCATGAAACGCACACCTGTTGCCTGCGAGGCGGCGCCAAAGAATCAGGCGTCGGTTACGGAAAGAAAGGGACAGGGCGCTTGACAACCGAGGTGCCTGGTTATAGAGTCCAGACTGTAATGTATTGAAATGCGTGGATGATATACCTTTCCTGCACCACGAGCACGGCGTGTTGCGCAACCACGAGCACCTTTCACCCTTCTGAGCGGAGCTTTGCCCCATGAAGACGCGTTCCCTTGTCCCGTACCTCGAGAACCCAGAGGCGCCGTTCTCCCTGAGGATCCAGACCTGGGGCGAGAGGGTTGACATCGGGTCACGGCCCGACCTCGCACTCGTTGCCCTGGAGGACCGGTCGTCGGGGACCCGTACGCTCCCGGGACGGGTCGTGAGCGACGCCGGCGGCGAGGTGGCGAGGGTTCTCCTGGTGATGACGGCCGACGACCACCCCTTGTGGGCGCACGAGACCCCGGGCGTATCCAACCCGGAGGTGGACGAGGCCTTCCTCGAGGTCTACGAATGGATGAGGGACAGGGGCCAGCTCGTCCCCCTCGCTTCACGGCAGGTCGGCGGCACGGACCGAGCCGCCATGGGGCCGCTGTTCGTCTGCACCCGCACCGGGCGCTTCGCGAGCCCCCTGTGCCCTGCGTGCGGGAGGGCCCTCGAGCTCGTAACGGACGACAGGGTCCTGGACGAGGCCCGGCTCCCGTCCTACTCGATGAGCCTCGAGCGGTACCTCGCCTGCAGGCAATGCCTCGGAGAAGGCCGAGGCCGTTTCTACGCCGCCCACAGGCGCGTGGACGACCCTCCCTGCGTATCCGGTGTCGAGGATGTCGTGGCGGGCATGGCCGTTCTCGACGCCGCAGGGAACCCATGCGCCTCGTGTGCCGAGCGCTCCGCCTGCCACGGCGGCGGGGAGGTCACCCGGAGGATCGTCCCGGTGTCGTTCTACCCCTTCCGCCTGTTCGTGCTTCCCGATGCGAATATCGTGGCAGAGGACTTCCTCGCGCTCGCAAGCGGGGCCCCGGTCTCACAGGTCTGCGAACGCCTCGCGAAGAGGGGGCAGAGGATACGAAAGGAGCTCGTCGAGAAGGCCGTGTCCTTCGAGGGGGGCCTGCACCTGGTCGAAGACGGGCCCGGCAGGTTCGCAGAGACCCTCCTCTTGAAGGTCTCGCTCATGAGGGACGTGGCCGCCCTGGCGCTGGCACCCCTGGAAGGGAAGCCCTCATCCGTCTACCCGCCCGGGCTCGAGCAGGTCTGGCTGCACCTTCCCGCCGGGCAGCCCAGGCTCGCAACCCTCTGGCACTACCGGCTCGCCTCCCTCGGGGTGCACCCGAGACCCACATCATCGATGCTGCCCGCATCGCAGGTCCGGGACATCAGCCTCCTGGGCCTGCTCTGGTTCGACGCCTGCATCTCGAGCAAGGAGGTCGGAAGGCCTGCCCTGCACGATGCCTTGGTGCGCATGGCCTCGGATGGGAGATTGGCCGCCGAAAACCCCCTGCTGGACGCAGGCAACGTCTTCTGGGAGAAGGCCGGCGTCGAGGCGTTCTGGATGCCGTTGTGGGAACGGGCGCTGAAGCTCGGATGGTCTCTCCTCTCGGCCGGGCCGGAGTTCCCGCGGGACGCGTTCGTGGAGGAATGCGGTCTCCTCGTCGACGATCTCCGCCGCTCGCTCGTGAGGGGGGTGGCCGCGAGCCTCGGGGACATCCCGTCTCCAGGAAGGGGGCGAACCGTCGATCACGCCGCCGATTCGGAGATAGCGGCCATTCTCGGGGAGATCAGGTCTGCGTGGGCCGGAGGCGTCGGGGTGCGGGTGCGGCCTGGGGAGGGAATCGAGACCGAGGCCGGGGGCCCGAGGGCGGCGGCTGAGGGTGCGCATGCCGATCTCGACGCCACCCTCGCGGCCGCATCCGGTGGAGAGGCGATGGGGAGGGGGGCAGGCGCCGCAGGCGGCGTCCTGCTCGGTGAGCCCCCGAAGGGAGACGACTTCAGCACCGAGACCGTGATCGTGAGGTCGTCTCCCCGGGTCGACCTCCCGAAACCCGATATTATCCAGGAAAGCGGGCTTGACGAGACCATGGCGGCCGGGCCGTCCCCCGCTGCCGGGGCGCCTGCGGGGCTTCCCGCCGGCGGTGGAGGGACACCTCGTGAGGGGGGGAGACCCGTCCCGGCGGACGCGGCAGGAGCCCCTCGAACGGTGCAGCCGGCCGGCGCAAGGCGTGACGGGGTCGATGGATCCGTTGCTGCGGCCGGGCTCGGCACAGGTCCCGTGACGGAGAGCGACCTCGACGAGACCGAGATCGTGGGGCGTGTCGCCGAAGGGGGGTTCGAGGCCTCGAAGACCCCTGTGCGACAAGGGGACGACGCCCTAGGAGCCGCCTCTTTCGTGGGCGGGCCCGGTCGTGAAGGCGGGCGCCCCAGCCTCGAACCGGGCGGCACCCAGACGGCGGGGGCGCCGCAGAGAGCGCCGAGCGTGGATGGCCCAGGGGAGACCCCCGGGCTCGACGAGACCGTGGTCATCGGCGGGCGTTCAGCCCGCTCCGGTCACCAAGCCGAGCCCCGTGGGCCGGCGGATGCGGCGGGCGGAAAGGGTGGGGCAGCAGGCGGAGATGTCCCGGGTGGAAGCGGGGAACCCCAGCCCGTGGGACCGGGTGACCGGGAGAAAAGCGTAAAGGGAAGAGACACCGGCCAAGGGGACAGGCCTGCCGAAGGGGAAGGCCTCGAGGAGACCGTGATCATCAAGCCCAGGAAACCATGACGGAGCCCCGCCCAGACCTGAACGACACCCTCGCCGGGCTCGAAGACGAGCTGCGCGCCATCTATGCGGAAGACCCCGCACATGCCCGGCCCAGGATGGAGGCGTTGCTCGCCTCGAGACTCGCGCACCTCGCCCCTGGCGAGAGGCTGGGTGCGCTCGAGGCGCTCGAGGGGCGTTTCCGCTCATGGGGCAAGGGCCAGGCCGGCCTCGGTGTGCTGAGTCGGTCCGAGATCATCGGGGCCCTCCTGGGTAAAGACCTCGACGTGGACTCGATCGAACCCGGCGAGCTGGTGGCAAGGCTCTCGGACGCGCTTGGTTCGGTCTTCAAGGCGCTCAACGAGATCGTGGGCGCCATCCACGGGGAACTCGGGGCCGCGCCCGGCGGCAACGAGACCATCAGGGGGATCGTGGGAGCCGCGGTCCAGGGGCTCGAGGGCGCCCCCACCGTGGAGGAGTACATAGGCGCCATCAAGAAGGCCTTCCTGGCCGCAGCCGCTGCGTCGCGCGAGGCGGCGAAGGCCCTCGCAGGGTTCATCATGGCCGAGCTCGACCCGGCCGCCATGGACGCGGCCAAGGGCGGGCTCGCCATAGGGCCTCTCAAGAAGGCGCAGGCGTTCGAGGCGTACGAGGACGCGTACGCCCGGGTCAGGAGGTGGTTCGAGTCGGACCGATTCATGCTGGACTTCCAGAGGCAATTCGAGAAGAATTGCCTCAGATTCCTCGAGCACCACGGGGGGTGACGATGAAGAGAACGGCATGCCTTGCGATCGCGGCGGCCCTTTGTGCGTGGTCGTGCGCCTCGGGCCCGGCCCAAGTGAGGTGGGACTACGAGAAGGACGCCCTCGAGCTGCATCTCACGGCCGACAGGAACCTCAACTTCAAGGACAAGAAGGCGCACGCCCTGGTCCTCTGCGTGTACCAGTTGAGCAGCCCCAACGCCTTCGAACAGCTCGCCGGGAGCAGGGACGGGCTCTACCGGCTCCTCGAGTGCCAGGCGTTCGACCCGCAGACGGTCTCGGTGTGCAAGCAGGTGGTGGCCTATCCCGGCAAGGACGTGACCGTGAAGTTGGACAGGGCCGAGGGGGCCAGGTACGTGGGGATCGTGGCCGGGTACTATGCGCTGGAGCGCGGCAAGATCACGAGAATATACCGGATACCCGAGGTGACCGAACGCAGGGGGTTCCTGTGGCTCTCGAAGGTCAGGAAGCCCGGCAGGCTGAGCGTGAACCTCGTGCTCGGCGCCAGGAACCTCGAGGATCCGCCGCCTTCGAAGTGAACCCGGCGTTTCGTGCCCCGCAAGGGGAGAAAGACCCCCACCTTACACAAAAGGAGAAGGACATCCGATGGAAAGACCTCTCTTGTGGCACCAGGGGCTGTTCCTCCAGCCGCAGCACTTCCAGCTCGCCGACCTTTACCACTCCTCTCTCCTCTGGCCCGTGTACCGCTACCTCTCCCCGCACGCGTGGGGTGTCGCCAGGATGGACATCAGGGCGGCCTCGCTGGGCACGGGCAGGTTCCACATAGACTCCGGGGAGTTCATCTTCCCCGACGCGACGTACGCCGTGGTCCCGGGCAACGCGGTGGTCGAGCCCCGCTCGTTCGAGGACGCCTGGAAGGACGGGGGAAGGCCCTTGAACGTCTACCTCGGCCTGCGCAGGTTCAACCGCATGGGCCCGAACGTGACCGAGAGGCGGAAAGAGCCGCCGTCGGCCGGGTTGAACACGCGGTTCGTCGCCGACGAGGCGCCCGTCGAGTGCGTCGATCTCCACCTCGACGGGCCCCCCGCGCAGGTCACGAGGATGACCTACGTGCTGAAGATCCTGTGGGAAACGGAGAAGGACTTCTTCGGCGAGTACGAGACCATTCCCGTGGCCAGGCTCGAGAGGAGGGGGGAAGAGGTCGTGGTGTCCGAGGACTTCATCCCCCCGAGCGTCACGTGCGAGGCATCGCAGGCGCTCGTGCGGATGATCAGGGACATCCGCGACCTCATCGCGTCGAGGGGGTTCCAGTTGGAGGGCTACAAGCGCGACCGCGGCGTCCACACCGCGGAGTTCGGTTCCAGGGACATGGTCTACCTCCTGGCCCTGCGCTCGCTCAACCGCTTCATCCCGAGGCTCTCCCACCTCCTCGAGACCCCCACCCACCCGTGGGTCGTCTACGGGGTCTTGAGAGAACTCGTCGGGGAGCTCTCCACGTTCTCGGAACGGTGCTCCGTCGTAGGCGAGCTGGACGGGGGGCAGGCCCTGCCCGGATACGACCACCTCGACCTCGCGGGCTGTTTCGGCAGGGCGGGCGTCCTGGCGGCGGCGCTCTTGGACGCGATCACCGCCGGGCCCGACTACGTGTTCGGGCTCGCCTACGACGGGACCTACTTCTCTTCCGAACTCCCGCCCGAGGTCTTCGAGGGCAGGAACCGGTTCTTCCTCATGGTCCAGACCGAGGCGGACGCCGCCAAGGTGGTACGCGCCCTGATCACCGGCGCCAAGCTGGGCTCGCGCCAGGGGCTCCCCCTGCTCATCGCCAGGGCGCTGCCGGGAGCCGGCCTGACATACCTCGACAGGCCGCCGCAGGAGCTCCCGAGGAAGAGCGGGGCGCTCTACTTCCAGGTCGACCACCATTCGGACCAGTGGGCATCCGTGGCGGCGGCGAAGAACGTCGCCCTGTTCTGGGACGCGGCGCCCGAGGACCTCAAGGTGGAACTCATGGTGGTGAGGAGGGGGTGATATCATGCACCTGAGCGACGCGTTCATGGACACCGTGGCCTACGTGGTCTACTTCCTTAGGGACCCGTCCGGCCAGCGGTTCGACTACGATGTGGTCAGGCAGAAGATCCTCGGGCTCATCACGCAGAGCAGGGCGCAGGCGTCGTCCTTCCCGCAGGAGGATTACGACGCCGCCTGCTTCGCGGTGTGCGCCTGGATCGACGAGACGATCATGAACTCCTCGTGGGAACACCGGCAGCTGTGGATGAAGGAACCGCTCCAGCTCAGGTTCTACCAGACGACGAACGCGGGGGAACTCTTCTTCGAGAGGCTGGGCGGCCTCGGCGTGCACCAGAGAGAGGCCCGGGAGGTGTACTACCTGTGCCTCGCCATGGGCTTCATGGGCCGTTTCGTCAGGGAGGAGGACCGTTTCCTGCTCGACCAGCTCAAGACCTCGAACCTCAAGGTGCTCACCGGCAGCTCACTCGGAACGCCGCAGCTTTCGTCCCAGGCCTTGTTCCCCGAGGCCTACCCGACCGGCGAGGCCCCGTCCCGGAAGGGGGCGGGACGGGGGTTGCCCTTGATTCTGACCGCCGCGGTCGCGGCGGTCCCCGTGGTGCTGTTCGTCGTGCTCGCCGTCGTCTACTCCTTCGTGCTCGGGAACGTCGCCGACGCGCTCTTCACCCCCAGGCCATGATGAAGAAGATCATCTCGGCGGTTATAGCGGTCTTTGCGGTCCTCGCGGCGGTCACGCTTGCCTTCGGCGTCGTGCTCGTCCTTGCCTGGCCGCTCTGGGTGGGGTTCTTCATCCTCCTCGTCATGGCGGGCATCGCCACGGCGGTCGTCTTCGCGAGACAGATCGTCCTGAGAAGGCGCGAGGAACGCTTCGTGAGCAGCATCGTCGCCCAGGACGAGGAGGCCGTCAGGGGTCTCGAGGACGAGGAGCGAAGGAGGAGGACCGAGCTCCAGGAGAAGTTCAGGCAGGCTGTCGGCGCCCTCAGGGCGTCGCACTTGAGGAAGCTCGGAAACCCGCTCTATGTGCTGCCCTGGTACATGGTGATAGGCGAGAGCGGCTCGGGCAAGACCACGGCCATCAAGAGCGCACGCCTGTCTTCGCCGTTCGCCGAGGCCCACCGGGTCCAGGGTGTCTCGGGTACCAGGAACTGCGACTGGTGGTTCTTCGAGCAGGCCGTCATCCTCGACACGGCCGGCAGGTACGCCATCCCCGTGGACGAGGGCAGGGACCTCGAGGAATGGCAGCGCTTTCTGGGGCTCCTCGCGAGGTACCGGAGGAGGGAGCCGCTCAGCGGCCTCGTGGTGACCATCGCGGCGGACAGGATCCTCGGCGCGTCCCCCGAGGAACTCGAGGAGGAGGCGCGGCAGATCAGGAGACGCATGGACGAGCTCATGCGGTCGCTCGGGAGCGTCTTTCCCGTCTACGTGCTCGTGAGCAAGTGCGACCTCGTTCAGGGCATGACGAGGTTCTGCGACCGGCTCGACGAGGAGGCGCTCAAGCAGGCCTTCGGCATGGTCAAGAAGGACCCCGGGGAGGACTGCGCGTCGTTCGTGGACCGCGCCCTCGAGGCGCTCGTGGAGAGGCTCAGGTACCTGAGGCTGATCGCGCTCCACGACCAGGGGATCTCGGGGGCCGATCCCGCGCTCCTGTTGTTCCCCGAGGAGTTCTCGAGGATGAAGACCGGCCTTGCGGCCTACGTGAGGGGCGCATTCCAGGAGAACCCGTACCAGGAAACCCCCCTCCTCAGGGGGGTCTATTTCAGCAGCGGGCGACAGGAGGGGGCGCCCTACTCGCACTTCCTCAAGGCCCTGGGGCTCGTCTCGCAGGCAGAGGTGCTGCCGGGGACGAACAGGGGGCTGTTCTTGCACGACTTCTTCGCCAAAGTCCTGCCGGCGGACAGGGGACTCGCGGCGCCGACCAGGAGGGCGCTCGCCTGGCAGAGGACGACCCTCAACCTCGCCCTGATGGCATGGCTCGCCTTCGGGATCGGTCTCTCGGGCCTTTTGAGCTTTTCGTTCGTGAAGAATCTCTCGGCGATACGGTCGGTGCCCGCATCCTCCACGAGGGCCGTCGAGTTTTCCGGTGAGCCGTCGGCGGATGTGCTCACGCTCTCCAGATACAGAGACGCCGTGTCCGCGATCCACGAGAGGAACAGCGGCTGGTGGATACCGAGGTTCGGGCTCGACGAGAGCATCGAGGTGGAACAGCGGCTCAAGGCGCGCTTCTGTTCCCTGTTCGACGAGCGGTTCCTCAGGAACCACGACGCCAGGATGGCGGCCTCCATAGAGTCGCTGGACGCCACCGACGAGACCCTGGGAGACTACATCATCTCCATCCTGGGGCGCATCAAGCTCATCCGGGAGAGGACCCAGGGCGGAGACGTGCACAAGAACGCCGGGTCCTTTCTCATGATGGCCGGTGATACAGGGCTCTCCCGGGATCAGGCGGCGACCCTGTCTGAGCTCTACCTCCAGCGCGTGCAGTGGGAGGACGAAGAGAAGCTCGCGAGGGAGGCCCGGGTCCTGGAGTCGATGCTCGTGAAGGCCGTGAAGCGGTCGTCCAGCCTGGACTGGCTCGTGAAGTGGGTGAATGCCGGCAATGCCGACAAGAAGGTCACGTTCGAGGACTTCTGGGGAGAGCAGAAACCCGATGCGTTCCAGGCGTCCGTCGACCCCGCCTATACGAAGGAGGGGAGGGCCCTCGTGCGAGAGCTCCTCGCGGACCTCGACACCGTGCTCGGCGCCGACGCCCCCTTCGCGTCGCGCAAGGAGGCCTTCCTGGCCGCCTACCGGAAGGACTGCATGGAGGCCTGGCACACCTTCGCCGTGCACTTCCCGAAGGGTGCATCGGGCCTGAAGGACGCCGCCCGGTGGAGGGAGAGCGCCTCGAAGATGGCGACCCGGAGCGGCCCCTACCAGGCCCTGCTGGCACGCATGGTCGAGGAGGCGAGGTCGATCGGCGACGGGGACAGGCCGGCGTGGATCCAGGGCCTGTTCCGCTACCAGGAGGACAGGGAGCTCTCCTCGAGGCTCACGGGCGCAGGCTCGGTGTCGAAGGCCGCCGAGGCGGCCGCCAGGCTCAAGGAAAAGCTCCAGGCGAGCATGGGCGGGGAAGGCGGGACCGACGCGGCGGGCCCCCACGTCGAGTCGGCCAAGGCGCTCAGGGAGTACGAGGCCGCCCTGGCGAAGATCTCGGCTTCCGTCTCCGTCTCGAGGGCCAAGGCCTACCAGTCGGCGTCGGTGATGTTCGGCGAGGACAACACGGCTTCCCCCTTCTATGCGGCCAAGGCGGCCCTCGACAGGTACGCGCAGGCGAGCGGCATCGACAGGGAGACCCTGGCGCTCATCGGCGGCCCGCTCGATTTCCTCTGGCAGTACACGTGCCAGGAGGCGGCCTGCTATCTCCAGGAGGTGTGGGAGAAAGACGTGCTCGCAGACGCCCAGGGCATCGCCGACAGCATGCAGCTCAACCAGGTCCTGTTCGCTCCCGACGGCCTGGCGACCAAGTTCATCAAGGGGCCCGCCGCACCCTTCGTGGGCAGGGACGTAAGGCGCGGTTTCTACCCGAGGGAGGTGCTCGGCAGGACGCTGCCCTTCGAGGCCTCCTTCCTCGACTTCTTCTCCCGCGCCAGGGTCGGCCTGAGCGTCGCCTCGCTCGCGGGCGCCGCATCCGACGTGCCCGTGAGCGTGACGGGGTATCCCACCGAGGCCAACGACAGTGCAAGGGTCCAGCCCCACGCGACGAGGCTTGCCGTCCAGTGCATGGACTCCCAGCAGGTCTTCGTGAACATGAACTACCCTGCGACCAAGACCCTCATGTGGTCACCTCAGCGGTGCGCCGGCGTGACCTTCTCGATCGAGGTGGGCAACCTCGTCCTCACGAAGACCTACACGGGGCAGGACGCGTTCGCCAAGTTCCTCCTCGAGTTCAAAGGCGGCGCGAGGACCTTCACCCCGCAGGATTTCCCGAGGGAGGAAAACGCCCTCAAGTCCATGGGCATACGGTACATAAAGGTCCAGTACCGTTTCAGCGGTCACCAGGCGGTGATCAGCCAGGCGAAGCCGGTGATGGGGCAGCCGAGTACCCTGCCGGTGACCATCGCGAGGTGCCCCTGGAGGTGAGGGGAGGGGCCCGCATGGGCTGGGCGGCCTTCGGGAAGCACCCTGTGTCGAAGGATTTCGTGGCCCTGGGCAAGGCGGGGGGAGTGGCCGAAAGGATCCTCGCATGGGTCGAGGGTGGGTACGAGCGGTACCTCCGAGAGGCGGCAGGCGCCCTGCATGCGCCCTGCTCGTGGAGGTTCGTCTGCCGTGGCGATGCCTTCGGCGGCATCGTCTGGGGGCTCGTGAGAGACAGCTGCGACAGCGTGGGGAGGACCTTCCCGCTCGCCGTGGTGATTCCCGGCCGCGCCGCCCGGTGGGACAGCAACTGGGTGGAGACGGCCCTCGGTCTCGAGGGATCCTGGTCGCGCGTGGAATTCGCCTGTTCGAGGACATACTCGGCCCTCCCCGAGATGGAAGAGGCGCTCGATGCAGCCTGCGGGTGGGACGGGCCCCCTCCCGCAGAGGCTCACCCGAGGGCAGGCCAGGCCGGGGCGAGGTCGCCCGTGGTGCACACGGGGGGGATGTACACCGTCCGGCTCGGCTGCGGCGCCGGGGACAGGGAAGAGCTCGTCCATGCGCTCGAGGACATACGGCGCAGTGCATCGAGGCCGCCCGAGGCGGTCTTCATGGGCGGGTCATATGATGCCGCCGAGGTCGCGGCCTTCGAGAGGGGCCTGGTGGAGAGAGATTTCGTGCGCCTGTGGAACGTGTGCGCGGGCGGCAAGGTATGCGCTGGCGCTCCCTGAGGCGGGCTCTCCGGCCCCGAAGGCCAGGGGGCGCGGTCATCCGGCTGTCGGCGTCGTTGGGTGGGGACGGGCGGTCTTGATCCGGGCCGACGCGAAGCTATCATTCGCCAAGTGGATATGGTAGGGAAAAGACAGAGGATGTATTTGTCATGACCGTGAAGGAGCTCATCAGGGAGGCTCGCCTCGGCGAGGCCCGCTCGGTGCTGATCGAGGAGGTGAAGCAGAGGCCCGGGGACACGCGCGCCCGGACCCTCCTCTTCCAGGTCCTGGCCCTCTTGGGCGAGTGGGAGAAGGCCGCCCGCCACCTGGAGATGATCGCCCCCGCCGGCGGCGCACACGCCGGGGTGTCCGCCTTCATGGACATAACCAAGGCGGAGCTCGAGAGGCGCGAGGTGATCGGGGAGTGGAAGGCGCCTCCCGTCGTACCCGGTGTGCCGCCTTACATCGAGGAGTATCTCGCGTACCTGGATGCGCTCAAGGAGCGCGACGAGACCGGCGCGAGGGAACTGCTCGGGCGCATCGACAGCGCCCGGCCGAGGGTGTCGGGGACGATCAACGGCGAGCCTTTCTCCGACTTCACGGAAACGGACGCACGCCTGTACGCCTTCCTCGAGGCCTTCGTGCACGACAGGTACGTGTGGGTCCCCTTCGAAGCGATCCGTGAGATCGTCCTTGCCGAGCCCGCCTCGTCCTTCGACCTCATCTGGGCGGGCGCCGATATCGTGACATGGGAAGGGCTCTCGCTCAGGTGTTACCTGCCGGTGACCTACCCCGATACGTCGAGCCTCGGCGACGACGAGGCCAGGCTCGGGAGGAAGACCACCTGGGAACGGATCTGCGGAGGGTTGTCCATGGGGGTGGGGCAGCACGTATACCAGGCAGGGGACAGGGAAGTGGCTCTCCTCGACATCAGGACCGGGGAGTTTACCATGGAGGTGGAGGGACATGGCGGGAAGGACGCCTGAAGTAGAGCTCCTGCTGAAGCCTATCGACGGCGGGAACCCCTCCGGCGGGGACCTGCGGTACAGCGAGGTGTATGACCGCATCAAGGAGGCCAGGCGCGCCGACGACATGCTCAACCAGGGCGACTGGCAGCGCGAGCCCAAGCGCGCCGACTGGGCCCTGGTGGTCGAGACGGCCCGCGAGGCCCTCGCCACCAAGACGAAGGACCTCCAGCTCGCGGTGTGGCTCACGGAAGGCCTCATGCGGAGGCAGGGATTCGAAGGTTTGGCCTGTGGCCTGGACCTCCTGGCCGGCTTGCTCGAGAACTTCTGGGACACCCTGTATCCCCTGGCCGAGGACGGCGACCTCGAGTACCGCAGCGCGCCCCTCGAATTCCTCAACGACAAGCTGTCACTCGTGGTCAGGGAGATCCCGCTGACGGACTCGGGCCCGGCGGAGGGCTTTTCCTGGAACAGGTGGCAGGAGTCCAGGCAGGTGGGTTACGAGAAGGACACCAAGAACCAGTGGGGGGACACCGACGAGAACAAGATGCGCCTTCGCCAGGAACAGCTGGCCGAGGGCAGGATCGCCGCCGAGACCTTCGACGAGGCGGTGGCGCGCTCGTCCAGGGAGTTCTACATCCGCCTGTCGGACAGCATCGACGCGACGCTCGAGGCGTTCGGGAGGCTCGACAGGGTCGTGGACGAGAGGTTCGGGAACGAGGCCCCCAAGCTCTCCGACCTGAAGAAGGCGATCGAGGACTGCTCGAGGCTCGTGGCCCAGTTCCTCAAGGACAAGGGGGGAAAGGACGACCCTGGGCGGCGGGAGGCCCGGCAGGGGGAGGATGCCGCTGCAGGGCAGCGGCAACAGCCGGTGCAGGGCGGCACGGGCAGAAAAGCGCAGGCCGTGCGTGCACAGGCCCAGGCCGGCTCTGACGGCATGGGCGTCCAGCCCGCCGCGCCCTTCCAGGTCTTCTCGGACTCGGCGTCACAGGAGGAGGCGCTCTGGCAGGCGGCCCGCCAGACGCTGGAGGCCGGCGGTATCAACGCGGCCTTGGCCCAGCTCCTCGCCGCATCGGCGAGCGCGCCATCCCCGAGGCAGAAAAACCGATACCGGCTCCTGATGGCCAAGCTCGCCCTCACGGCGAACCGGCCGGACATCGCGAGGCCCATCGTGGAGGAACTCTACGGACTGATCTCGGAGCTGAATCTCGAGCGGTGGGAGTCCCCTTTGTGGATCGCGGAAGTCATCGAGGCGTACTACCTCTGCCTCACGGGAGAGGGCGCGAGCGAGGAGGACAGGGCGAGAGCGGACAACGAGCTCTTCCCCAAGCTGTGTTCCTTGGACATCACCAAGGCTCTGGCGTATAAGAAAGGAGGGTGACCCATGGCAAAGAAGGAGAGTCTGCAGCATACCCTCGACAGGGTGAGGGCGCCCAGGGTGCAGATCACCTACGACGTGGAGATCGGTGACTCCATAGAGATGAAGGAGATCCCGTTCGTCGTCGGCGTCCTGGGGGACTTCTCGGGCAAGCCCGATGAGCCTCTGCCGAGGCTGAAGGAGCGGAAGTTCATCGAGATCGACCGCGACAACTTCAACAAGGTGCTCGAGGGGATGAAACCGAGGGTGTCTTTCAGGGTGGATAACAAGCTGACCGGCGACGGTTCGCAGATAGCCGTGGACCTCAGGTTCAGGTCCATGGACGATTTCCACCCCGAGCGGGTGGCGCAACAGGTACAGCCGCTCCGCAAGCTCGTCGAGGCCAGGAGGAGGCTCGCCGACCTCCTGAACAGGCTCGATGGCAACGACAGGCTGGACGAACTGCTCCAGGAGGTCATCTCGAGCACGGACTCCCTGCAGAAGCTGGGGAAGGAGGCGGGGGTCCCGGCAGAGGAAAAGAAAGAGTGAGGGGGGATGCCCATGGCTGAGAAGGACCCGAAGAAGGAACAAGCTCCGGCCGCTCAAGAGGTCGTCGAGGAGAAGAGCCTTCTCGACCGGATCATAGAGCAGGGCCGCATGGCGCGCGACGAGGCCCAGCGGGAACACGCCAGGGACCTCATCGCGGAGTTCGTGAGCCAGGTCATGGAAGGGGCCATGGCCGTGTCGAAGGACACCGAGGCCATGATCACGGCCCGGATCGCCCAGATCGACAGGCTCATATCCGACCAGTTGAACGAGATCATGCACCACCCGGACTTCCAGAGGCTCGAGTCTTCCTGGCGCGGCCTGTTCTACCTGGTGAACCAGAGCGAGACGGGCGAGAAGCTCAAGATCAGGGTCATGAACGCGACGAAGGCCGAACTCCTCAAGGACATGGAGAAGGCGACCGAGTTCGACCAGTCGACCCTGTTCAAGAAGGTCTACGAGGAGGAGTTCGGCATGTTCGGCGGGGCCTCCTACGGCGCCCTCGTCGGCGATTACGAGTTCGGGAACACCCCCCAGGACCTCTCGCTGCTCGAGAAGATCTCCCAGGTGGCGGCCGCGGCGCACGCCCCGTTCATCTCGGCCGCGTCCCCCCAGATGTTCAACCTCGACAGCTTCACCGAGCTGGGCCAGCCCAGGGACCTCGCGAAGATCTTCCAGGGGGTGGAGTACGCCAAATGGAGGTCGTTCCGCGAAACCGAGGATTCCCGGTACGTGGCCCTCACCCTGCCCCACGTGCTCATGAGGCTGCCCTACGGTTCGGCCAACGTCCCGGTCGAGGCCTTCGACTTCGAGGAAGACGTCACAGGGGCGGAGCACGACAAGTATCTGTGGGGCAACGCCGCCTACGCACTGGCCTCTCGGCTCACGGACGCCTTCGCCAAGTACCACTGGACGGCGGCGATCAGGGGGGTCGAGGGAGGGGGCCTCGTGCAGGGCTTGCCCGTGCACACCTTCAAGACCGACGAGGGGGACGTTGCGCTCAAGTGCCCGACCGAGATCGCGATCACGGACCGCAGGGAAAAGGAGCTCGCCGACCTGGGCTTCATCCCGCTCGTTCATTGCAAGGGGACGGACTACGCCGCGTTCTTCAGCACCCAGACCGTCAACAAGCCGAAGGCCTACGACACGGACGCGGCCAACGCGAACGCGCGCCTGTCGGCGCAGCTGCAGTACATACTCGCGGTGTCCAGGTTCGCCCACTACATGAAGTCCATCATGCGCGACAAGATCGGCAGCTTCATGACCCGCAAGGACGCCGAGGACTTCCTGAACAGGTGGATCAGCAAGTACGTGCTCTTGGACGACAGCGCGGGGCAGGAGATCAAGGCCAGCTATCCCCTCAGGGAGGCCAGGGTCGAGGTCGTGGAGATACCGGGGAAGCCCGGCTGTTACAGGGCCGTGGCCTTCCTCAAGCCGCACTACCAGCTCGACGAGCTCTCGGTGAGCCTCAGGCTGGTGGCCGATCTCCCGCCGCCGGCAAAGGGATGACCGCGAAGGGGGCCGCCCTCTGAAGGAAAGGTCGCTCATGCAGGTGCGCCTCGGTGATCGAGGTGCAAAAAGCCGAAGACCCTTTTCCAGAGGGAAGCGGGCCGAGCGGTCCAGGGGACATCCCCCTCTCCCCATTGAGGACGGGAGGGGGGCCTGGTGATAGAGCATTCGGTGAGATGGGACCCCGTTCATACAAAATGCAAGGAGGTACGTACCCATGGCATTCGATGCGTTTCTCAAGATCGACGGTATCCCGGGTGAGAGCACGGACGACAAGCACAAGGACTGGATCGAGATCCTCTCCTATCGCCACGGCATATCGCAGCCGGCGACCGCCTCGGCCAGCAGCGGGGGCGCCCGGTCGGCCGAGAGGTGCAACCACAGCGACTTCGTCGTGGTCAAGGCCCTCGACAAGGCCTCGCCCAAGCTCGCCCTGTACTGCTGCAACGGCACGCACATCAAGGAGGTGAAGCTCGAGCTCTGCAGGGCGGCCGGAGACAAGCAGAAGTACATGGAGTACAAGCTTACCGACGTGATCGTGAGCTCCGTGGTGCCGACCGGCACCTCCAAGGGCGGCGAGACGCTCCCCTTGGAGGAGGTCTCGTTCAACTACGGGAAGATCGAGTGGATCTACACCGAGACCGACCACGCGACCGGCAAGCCCAAGGGCGATGTCAAGGCCCAGTGGGACCTCATCGCGAACAAGGGCGCGTGACGGGGAATCCCTCAGAGGTCGCGGGATGTCCTTCGGGTGATCCTCTCCGCCCCCGGGGCCCTCTCCCTGGTGGAGACGGGGCACCGCTGACATGGGCGGGAGGGCTTCCAGGGGACAGGCCGGAGGCCGGCGGGTGCGTTCGAACCGGTCGGCTCGCCGCCGTCTCCGGGAAACCGGTGGGCATGGAGGCCGGTACCCCGGCGAAAAGCCGGCCTCCAGGTCTCCCATGAGGTCCTTTCCGAGAACGGGATCGAGCCCCCAGGCGGTACCCGGCATCCGGACCGAGGGAGCCCATCGGGCGCGGGGTATCCGCCGAGTTCGAAAGGAGCGTTGTGCGGCCCTCTGAAGAGAACCTCCTCGCCTCGGTGCTCGACAGGCTGGTGGATGAAGAGCCGGAGGTGTCTTTCGAGCCTGTGCCCAGGCGACTGCTCGACATGCGCAGGGTCAGGGAGCTGGTCGTGCGGGACCTGGAAAACCTCCTCAACACGAGGTGCACCGTGGAGTTCCCGGACGCCTCCTTCAAGGAGGTCGGCCGCAGCGTGTTCGTGTACGGGATCAGGGATTACACCTCGCTCAGTCCCAGGAGCGCCGCCGTCCGCAAGTCCCTCAGGCAGGACATCGAGCGGGCCATCGCCGTGTTCGAGCCCAGGCTCAGAAACGTGAAGGTCCACCTGGAGGCCGAGCAGAAGGGCCACAGCCTCAGGTTCAGGATAACGGCGCTCATCGTGGTGGAGCCGGAAAAGGAGCCCGTGCAGTTCGACACGCTCTTCGACATCAACAGGAGCCAGTATACCATCTCGAGGTGACGCGCCGTGGACGACACCCTGCTTCGCTACTACGAGCGTGAACTGAGCTTCCTCCGCGAGATGGGCGCGCAGTTCGCCCGGAAGTACCCGAAGATCGCGGGGAGGTTGCTGCTCGAGCCGGACAGGTGCGAGGACCCGCACACCGAGAGGCTCATCGAGGCGTTCGCGCTCATCGCCGGCCGCATACACCGGAAAATCGACGACGGTTTCCCCGAGATCACGGAATCCCTCTTCCACATCCTCCATCCCCACTACATCAACCCCATCCCGTCCATGACGGTGGTGAGGTTCGACCCCGTCAAGCAGACCGTGGGGCCTCCGGGGTTCGTCGTGGAGAAGGGGACGCAGCTCTACTCCAAGCCTGTGGGAGGAGCGGCGTGCCAGTTCGCGGTGGCCTTTCCCGTCACGATCCTGCCCGTCGAGGTCAGGCAGGCTGGGGTCCAGGAACCCAGGCGCATGGCGCAGGGCGCCAGGCAGGACATCTCCATCGGGCTCGAGACCCTCAACGCCATCGACGTCTCGAGGATCCAGGCGGACAAGCTCAGGTTCTACCTGAACGGGTCCCACCAGAGCGTGTTCGCCCTGTACGAGCTCCTGTTCAACCACGTCACGGCCCTGGAGATCCATGGCCTCGGGAGCGGGGGGTCCCCCGCCGCTTTCCAGCTCCCCCCCGGGAGCCTGAAGCAGGTGGGGTTCGAGGACGACGAGGCCCTCATCCCTGCGACCCCGAGGTCGTTCCCCGGCTACCTGAGGCTCCTCGAGTACTTCACCTTCCCCGAGAAGTACCTGTTCTTCGATATCGCGGGGCTTTCGTCCGCGCTCCAGGGCCTCCACGGAACCGCCTTCGAGATCAGGATATCCATCGACAGGCCGGTGCCGCCCGGCATCGTCATAGACGCCGACACCTTCTGTCTCAACGCGGCGCCCGCCGTGAACCTCTTCAGGAAGACCGCGGAGCCGATCCGGCTGGACAGGAGGTCCACCGAGTACAGGGTCATCCCTGACCTTCGAAGGCAGGACGCGACCGAGGTATACCACGTCGAGCGGGTGGTGAGCGCGGCCGCCACCGACCCTTCCCGGACCCTCGAGATCCGCCCCCTCTACAGCCTGAGCCACCACGAGGCGCACGAGGGGCCGCAGGT
>ERZ795045.949-NODE-949-length-34415-cov-5.935943_pt1 | contig 34415 bp, 31 predicted proteins | sample MGYA00375129_ERZ795045 | MGnify/ENA primary metagenome ERZ795045 (study PRJEB30174, sample SAMN05720166) | activated sludge metagenome | isolation source: anaerobic digester from wastewater treatment plant | place: Japan | collected 2015-05-15 ...
CCGTGCGCCCTTCCGGCGGGCACGTTGCCCCCACGACATCGACTGTGCGTGACGGCCCTCGGGAGCGGATCCAGGCGGCAAAGCGCGTCCCTCGACACGCGCGGCCTCCGTGCAGGGGGCGGCCCCGCGGCCCGGCCTCACGGCGAGGCGATGCTTCAACCACCGAGGCGGGCCAGGAAGGCCTCGAGCCTCGACTCGTCGATGCCCACTGCGCCGATGGGGCACTCATGGTCTTCCAGGCCGTGGTAGTCGCTCCCGCCTGTGACCAAGAGCCCCAGGGCCTCCGCCATGCCGATGCAGTGCGCGGTCTCGCCCGGCCCGTGATCGGGGTGAAAGGCCTCGATCCCCTCGAGGCCCGAGCGCGCGAGGAAGCGCACGAACCTCCTCAGTTCGCCGCGGTCCATCCCGAGGGAGGACGGGTGGGCGAGCACGGGTATGCCGCCGTGATCCCTGACGAGGGCCAGGGCGTCGCGTACCGACGGCTTGGCCTTGGGGACGTAACCGGGCCTTCCCCGCGCGAGAAACCTGTGGAACGCATCGTCGACGCTCGATGCGAACCCCTTGTCGACGAGGACCCGGGCGACGTGTGGCCTCCCGGGGACCGCGCGGGCGGCGTACGTTTCCACGTCTTGCTCGGTTATGTCCATCCCGAGGCCTCTGAGCCTGTCGACGATCCTGGGGATCCTCTCCCTGCGGGCCCTCTCGAGGGATGCGAGCTCGGCTTCGAGGCCCGAGGGCCAGCAGGGAAAGTACCCGAGGATGTGGAGGGTGCCCCGTGGCGATCGGGCGCTCAGCTCCGTGCCCGCGACCACGGAGAGGGAGGTGCCCCGAGATGCCGAGAGCGCCTCGCCGATGCCGCCCAGGGTGTCGTGGTCCGTGATCGCGACCGCGACGATGCCCGAGGACCGGGCTCTTTGGACCACTTCCGTCGGGCTGTGCGCGCCGTCGGATGCGTTCGAGTGCACGTGGAGGTCGGCCGCGACGCGCATGCAGTCTTCACGCGGGGACGTTCGTCTCCAGGACCTGCGCGATCTTCTTCTTGAGCTCGGTCATGTCCGAGGACTTCACCACGTACGCATCCGCCGCTATGGACTTCAGGTCGACCTTGTAGCTCCCGTACGCGCTGCAGAGGATCACGGGGAGGTTGTAGTAGGTGTTGCGGATCTCTTGGAGCACGTCCAGCCCGTTGGAGGAGACCATCTTGATGTCCAGGATCACCACGTCCGGCTTCTCCTCGGCTATCCTATCCAGGATCCCCACGCCGTCCGACGCGGTGGCGACTTCGTACCCCTCCTCCTCCAGCTCCTCCGTGTAGAGGAGACGAATGTGCTTTTCGTCGTCCACGATGAGGATCTTGGGCATGGTCACCTCCTTGGGGTTGCTAGTGTTACTTCTGGTCCCACCGGTAGGTGAGATACGGCTTGTTCTGCTCGAAGACGAGGCACATGTCCTCGAGGTACTCCTCAGCCTGCTGGTGCGACATGCCCTCGGTCTTGTTCACGTACGACAGGATCATGCCGAAGTGCAGCGACGCCAGGACGTCCAGTATCCGCGCCGGTTCCATCACGCGCCTGTGGTACCCGATGGCGCAGTCGAACAGGATCCTCGCCCAGACCGTCACCGGGATCTCGAAGTGGTCCAGGTCGAGCGAGGCGATCTCCCGGATCTTCTGGAGGTTCTCGCCCGCCAGCAGGGCGCGGTAGAGGTCCCACTGCGAGTTGAACCCGTCCCTGAACTTCGTGTAGAGCCGCTCCCTGTTCACGGTGATGGGCGGGGGGGGCTCGATGTCCTTGAGGTTGAACCCGAAGATGGCCGTGGGCTTGCTCCACTTGGTGGTGGCCCACTTGTCCTTGAAGTGACCCATGAGGTTGAAGAGGGTGACGACCATGTTCCTGAACATGGGCCCCATGTCGAGCGCCGGGTCCCTGGGCTTGGTGGTGCTGATCTTGGGCCTCCCGAGAAAGGCCTGGCAGATGGGGACCCCCTCGTTCACCGCGAGCGTGCACATCCAGAGGTCTATGCCGAACTGGCTCACGTCCTCGTCCCAAAGCGTGCTCTTGAGGAAGGTGTGGGCCATGTCGCCGGAGAAGGCGCAGTCCCCTCCTATGGGCTGGCGGACACGCCTCCCGTAGAGACAGCGCGTGAGCGGGTAGGCGATAGTGGTGGCGACCGGGCTCTCGTACTTGTGCCTCACGTACAGGGGTGACACGAAGGAAAACCCCTTGAACACGGGTTCGGCCAGATTCTTGACCCAGACAGGGCCCACGCTCTTGAGGTTGGCCTCGAGCACCACCACCGCCTTCGCCTCGAGGTCCACCGCCTTGCGGAAGAGGTTCTTGAGGTTGTTGCCCTTGCCCCTGATCCCCCTCGGCGTGGAGATCACCATCTTGGGAACGCCGTGATCCGGCGCCTCCATGAAGGCCTGGGGCGTACCGTCGGTGCTGCTGTTGTCGCAGTTGATGATCACGGACCTGAGGTTTGCGAAGTGTTCCCTGAGCCCCAGGGCCGCCTGCTCCGCGGGCAGGGCTATGGCCGCCGCCTCGTTGCAGGACGGGATGCCCACCACTATGTCCGCCCGGGTTATGCCGCCGGGGTTCACCTCGTTGAAAACCATGCCGACCTGGCTCCTTGTCTAGGGGACGGGCCTGCCTCCCCGCCTTCATATATTGGGACATTTATCGCCGTGCGGCAACTGGAAAAACCTTCAGCCCCTTACGCAACGGAAAGAGAGGAGCGGGCGCAAAAGGTGAGAACGTGGTCGAGGCCGCCGCGGAAAGGCCGCCGAGGTCCCGGGTTTGAGCCCCTGGGTCGCCAATTCTCCCCTTGCCTTTTCGAGGGTGCTGTGTGATCGTTTATAATTCGATGCAGGCAAGCGACAAGCCGCTCATCATACAGAGTGACGGGAGCGTCCTCCTCGAGGTGCATTCCGAGGCGTACGACGAGGCGAAGGATGCGATAGCGCCCTTCGCGGAGCTCGTGAAGTCCCCCGAGCATGTCCATACCTACCGGATAACCCCCCTCTCCTTGTGGAACGCCTCGGCCATGGGGGTGACCAGGGAAGAGGTCATGGCGGCGCTCGAGAGGTTCTCGCGCTACGAGATACCGCATACCGTGGCCAGGCGCATCGGGGAGGCCTTCGAACGGTGGGACGCCGTGCGCCTCTTCGAGCACGACGGGGACACCCTGGTGGCAAGGATCAAGAACGGGGAGATCCTGTCTCTCTTGAGAACATCCGCCGAGGTCTCCAAGATGATCGTGGGCGTGGACGAGCCGCTGGGGCTGGTCATGCCCAGGGGGGTCCGCGGGAGGTTCAAGCACGCCTGCATCAAGATGGGCTACCCGGTGAACGACCTCGTGGGGTATGAGCCAGGCGACCCTCTCCCCATGGACCTCAGGCCGGTCACTTCCTCAGGCGAGCAGTTCAGGCTGAGGCCGTACCAGGAGGAGGCCGCAGACAGTTTCTGGGCCGGGGGAGGGCCGGCAGGCGGCCAGGGCATAGTGGTCCTTCCCTGCGGGGCGGGCAAGACCGTGGTGGGCATGGCCGTGATGGCCAGGGCCCGGACGCACACGCTCATTTTGTGCACCAACGTCTCCGCGGTGAACCAGTGGGTCTCGGAGCTTCTGGACAAGACCACGCTCTGTCCGTCGGACATCGGGGTGTACATAGGCGGCAGGAAGGAGATCGCCGCCGTGACCGTCACCACCTACCAGATGCTGACCTACCGGAGATCGAAAGACGGCCCGTTCGAGCACATGAACCTCATGATGGGCCGCAACTGGGGTCTCATCGTCTATGACGAGGTCCACGTCATGCCCGCGCCCGTCTTCAGGGCGACCACCGAGCTCCAGGCGAAGCGGAGGCTGGGGCTCACGGCGACGCTCATCAGGGAAGACGGGCTCGAGGACGACACCTTCTCGCTCGTGGGCCCCAAGTGCTACGACGTGCCGTGGAAGGAGCTCGAGCAAAAAGGGTTCATCGCCCAGGCGCTGTGCTGCGAGGTGCGGGTCCCGCTTGCATCGGAGAAGGTCCGCGAGTACGTGAGCTCGCCCGAGAGGGTGCAGTTCAGGATCGCCTCCGAGAACGGAAACAAGGAACGTGTCTTGACGGCCATCCTGAAGAAACACATGGACGAGCCGGTGCTCGTGATCGGCCAGTACCTGAGCCAGCTCAAGAGGATCGCGGCGAGGCTGAAGGCCCCCCTGATCACCGGTTCGACCAGCAACGCCCGCCGTGACGAGCTCTACGAATCGTTCAGGAGGGGCGACATACCCGTGCTCGTGGTCTCGAAGGTCGCGAACTTCGCCATCGACCTCCCGGACGCATCCGTGGCGGTCCAGGTCTCCGGGACCTTCGGCTCCCGCCAGGAGGAGGCCCAACGGTTGGGCAGGATCCTGCGGCCCAAGGACAGGGTCTCCACCTTCTACACCCTGGTGAGCAAGGAGACCTCCGAGGAGGAGTTCGCCCACAAGAGGCAGGTCTTCCTCGCGGAACAGGGGTACCGGTACCGCATCGAGGAGTGGACGGTTGAAGACCTCGACACATGACCTCATCGTCGGCATACCCACGCCCGTGGTGCCCCTCGTGTCCATGATGGTGGTGGGTGACAGGCTCGACCGCAAGGAACTTGCGGAGAGGCTCTCCGACGAGGGGTACCTCGCCGGGACGGTCTCCTCGCTGCCCGAGCGGCTCTCGGAGCTCCTCCTGAGCCTCCACGAGGCGGGGGGTGTCGCCGAGGAGGACATGCTCGCGCGGGTGATGGGGTACGATGCGGACGAGCTCAAGTCCTCCCTGGAGCAACTGGGGCGGAGGGGGCTCGTTTTCCAGAGCGGCCTGAGCGGCAGGGAACCGCTCCTCATCCTGCCTTCGCTCTGGCCGGTCATGGAGGCCCTCAGGTCATCCCGGTGCAGGGACCCGGGCACCCTCGAGTGGGAGGCCGTGAGGTCGGACGGGCTCTGGCCCCACCTCACACTGATAAACGCGGTCGCCACCTTCAGGATCCGGTGCAAGGGCGGGCTCGAGCCGTTCAAGAAAGGGTGGGAGCTCCTCGAGGCGAAGCTCTCCCATGCCATGGACCTGAGGAGGGTCTACGCGGAACTCGTCGAGCTCGGGTGCCTCAGGGAGAAAGACGGGTTCTTGGTCCCCGTGCAGCGCCATGTCGTCTCGCTCGCCATGGGAGGCGCCCTCCGCTATCGCGTCTGGAGATACTACCGTTCGTGCAGGGGTCGGCCCGGGCTCGACTACAAGGTGTTCCTCGCCATGGGGGACCGTGCCCTGCAGAGGGACCACCTCCTCCGGGTCGTGCTGCTCCACGTGTTCGCCATGGAGAGGTCACTCCCGGACAGCGAGAGGTCCGAGATCGAGGCGCTCGTGGACGAATGGACCGGCGCGGGGATCCTCGAGCAGGACGTGTCGGGGGCGTGGCTGAGGTTCGCCCCGGACGTGTTCGAGGCCCTCAGGACGGGCAGGGCCGAGACCCCGGCGCGTTTCTACTCTGACGAGGCGATCGTGCAGCCCACCATGGAGATCCTCGTCCCCAGGGACTTCGACCCGGTCGACCTCGTCAACGTCGGCGAGGTCGCCGACCTCGTCCACGCGGACGTGGTGAGCATATACCGCGTCACGAAGGATTCCGTGGCCAGGGCCGTCCAGGCGGGCTGGGACCAGGACAAGATCGTGAGGTTCCTGGAGAGGATCTCCCGTCACAGCATCCCGGAGGCGCTGAGGATGAACGTGGCCGGCTGGTGCCGCCTGCATGCCGAGGCCCACCTCATCAGGGGGACGTTCCTCGTGTTCGGCGGCGACAAGGCGGTGCTCCCGAGGGGGCTCGACGAGGTGCTTCCCGGCATCTTCCGCGTCCCCAGGAACTGCGAGGAGGAGATAGGGGCCTTCCTGGCGAGGAAAGGGGTCGTCCTGAGGGACGTCGATGCTGAGGCGGAGCACGACCACGAGTTCGACTGGGGGAGGACGGGCCCCATAGCACCACCGAGACCGACAGCCCAGACGCGCATCGTCATGAAGGAGGGCGTCTTCCCCTACGGCATGGTCATCCCCATGACGTTCGGGCCGAGGCGGGAGTCGCTCTTCGAAGAGGCCCTCAGGATGCACAGGGACATCGTCATCTTCTACCCCCGGCAAGGCTACGGAGAGATGCAGGTAAGGAAGGTATGTCCCCTGTCCATCTTCCGGAAGGGGGGCGTGCATTTCATGGAGGCCTACTGCGACGATACCAAGGAGGGCGAGGTGTTCGACCTCGGCAAGGTGAGGGCCGTGCTCAGGCACGCGTGAGGGCCGCCGCCCCCGGCCACGGCCTTTCGCCGTGTCCTGGAGGGGTGCTCGAGGTTGTGGGGTGTGTCTGTCCGGTCCCAGGCCGGGTGTGCGGCCTCAGGTCCCCTCGCATGCGTGCACAAGGGGGTCTGCGTCATCCTCGTCCCCCGGCCCACGCCTGTGCCGGCCTCCCGGTCGATCCCGAAGGCGTGGTGCCTCGGGCGTGAGGGGCCTTCAACGGGCGGGCTCCTCCGGGCTTTTCTCCCGAGAGACTATGAACATCACAGGAGCAAGGATGCGTCCAGGCCTTCGACGGGCGGGCTCCTCCGGGCTTTCCCTCCCGCAGCCGGGCATCGCCGCTCTGTCGGCACGTAAGCAGGGCCTCGAGCAGGCGGGCTCCTCCAAGCTTTTTCTCCTCACTTGCGCTCAGAGGCTTCCTGCCTGAGGGCCTCCCTCATCTTCTCGAGCTCTTCGGCCACCCCCTGGGGGAGTTCGTCCCGTCTCTTGAGCGCCTCCTGGATGTGGAAGAGCGACGGGGAGCGGTTTGCCGACCTGAAGAAGTAGCGCGCGAACGATACGTGCGAGAGGGCCTGGTTCCCCATGCCCTCGTAGAGGACGCCCAGGACGTAGTCTGCCCTCGGGTTCTGGCCGCTGTAGGGCTTGAGCAGCTCGATGGCCTCCGCGTACCTGCCCCTGCCCCTGAGGATCTCCGCCTGGGCTGTCCGCGCCGACGCGGTCCTGCCGTACGAGGAGAGCAGGGGGTAGGCCTCCTCGCTCCTCCCCATGGCATACAGGACCAAGCCCTTTGTCGCGCGCGCGATGTCCAGGTCGATCCCTTCCAGGAGCGCCATCGCCCCGGCATAATCGCCGGAGCGGTACTTCACGAGGGCGATCGCCAACGACCTGTACGGCTCCGGCAGGGTGGAAGAACGCAGGGAGGCCTCCTGTGCGGGGAGGAGGAGCCCGAAGATGCACGCCTGGAGCCTCAGGTAGGTCTCGTCCGGGCGGGGAGACCCCGCGTCCGTCGCGATGGCCGCGACCCTCTTGTCGGTAAGCGGGTGTGTGAGGAGGTACTCGGGAACCCCAGAGGCACCCGACGTGGCGTTCAGCCTCGCAAGAAAGCGTGTCATGGCGGACGGGTCGATGCCCGAGGACTTGAGGATGCCCGCGCCGAACTCGTCCGCCGCGAACTCGTGCTGCCTCGAGTAGGCGAGCTTCAGGTTCTCTCCGCCGCCGAGCGACGAGAAGATCATGGCCGCCCCCGCCTCGGGGTTCTTGGAGGACAACAGGGTCCCGGCGAGGATGCCCAGGGCTGTGGCCGCGGTTATCTTCGCCTGGGTCTCGAGCGTCTCCGGGATGTGGCGGAGCTGGGCGTGACCCATCTCGTGGCCTATGACCGCGGCGATCTCGTCCATGTCCCTGGCGAACATGAGGAGCCCCAGGTTCACGAAGATGTGCCCGTCCGGGATCGTGAAGGCGTTGACCGAGCGGTCCCTCACCACGTGGAGCCTGTAGCGGTAGAGCGGGTTCGGCAAGCGGTGGGCCAACCGTTCCAGAAGGATCTGGACCGGCACGGTGATCTCCTCGTCGTGGATCACGAGATTGTTCCTCTCGAGGAGGTCGACGAACTCCTGGGCGACCTGCCTCTCCTCGGCGTAATCCATGGCCTGGGCCCAAGGCGTCACCGCGAGGATGAAAGCCCAGCATAGGACCATCGAGCGGGTCATGATGGGTGTGTTGTAAGCCCCCCGGTCCGCTTTTTCAAGGGCGATCCTGACCGCCGCGCTCACCGCGCGGACCCCGGATTACGCATGTGTAACCACGTGTACAAAACTGTGGGGACGATTACGTGCGGGAACACTCCAACATGATGATAATACAAGACTATATCCCTTGGTCTCCGTCTTGCCTGAGGGAACGTACGCACAGGTGACGACGGAGGTATCACCATGAGACATATCCGCACGATCTTCTTGATGACGCTGGCTTTCATCTCCCTGTTCCCGGCGCAGTGCCTCGCGGCATCGCTGCTGGTGAGCTGGAATGCGAACGGAGAAGCGGACCTCGCCGGTTACAAGGTCTACTGCTCGACGCAATCCGGCGTGTACGGACAGGGCGTCGACGTGGGGAACGTGACCTCGTACTCCATACCGAGCGTCCAGGCCGGCACGACGTACTACGTCGCCGTGTCAGCCTACGACACGAGCAACAACGAGTCGGAGAAGTCGGCCGAGGTGAGCGCCTCCATCCCCGTCTCGGACACCACCCCCCCGACAGGGTCGGTCGTGATCAACGCCGGCGCCGCGCGAACCTCGTCGAGGACCGTGACGCTCACCTTGAGCGCTTCCGACACCCAGGGCGCGGTGACCGGCATGCGGTTCAGCAACGACGGGTCCACCTACTCCGCGGAGACCGCCTATGCCACGACATATACGTGGACGCTGTCCTCGGGTGACGGCGTGAAGACCGTGTACGCCAGGTTCAAGGACTCCTCGGGGAACTGGAGCTCAGCGGTGAGCGACTCCATCGAACTCGTGACCGACACCGACGGCGACGGTATGCCCGATGCCTGGGAGAATACCTACGGGCTCAACCCGTCGGCGAACGACGCATCGGGTGATCTCGACGCAGACGGCGTGTCCAACATCAACGAGTACCTCATGGGCAGGAACCCGGCTGACCCCTCGGACAACGCGCCGGTTGCCAACGCCGGGGCTGACCAGAACGTCGCCCCCCAGCGCGTGATCCTCGACGGCTCTTCCTCGTACGACAGAAACGGCGACAGCCTGAGTTTCGCGTGGACCCAGGTCTCGGGCCCGGTCACGGTGATCATCGAGACCCCGAACCAGAGCGTGGCGAGCTTCGTGGGCATCAAGGCGGGCACCTACACCTTCCGCCTGAACTGCTCTGACGGCCGCCAGACCTCGACCGACACCATGAGCGTGGTCATCAGGAACGTGGCGCCCACCGTCGACGCAGGCCCCGACAGGACCGTCAGCGCGGGCTCCAGGGTTACGCTGCACGCGACCGGGGCGGACCCCAACGAGGACAGCCTCAGCTACACGTGGACCAAGGTGAACGGGCCGAGCGTGACCCTGCCCAGCCTCTCGCAGCAGGACATCACCTTCACCCCGACCATCGCGGGCCAGTATACCTTCTCTGTCCGCTGCTCGGACGGCGTCAACACCAGTTCCGCCGACCAGGTCGTGGTGACGGTGAACGCGACCAACAGCGCGCCCACGGCGAACGCCGGCGTCGACCAGGACGTGAGCGTGGGCACCGTGGTGAGGCTCGACGGCTCGGGTTCCACCGACCCGGACGGGGATGCCTTGAGCTATTCCTGGAGCCAGGTCTCCGGGCCCTCGGTCGCGCTCTCGAGCGCAACGGCCCAGAGCCCGACCTTCACGGCGGCCTCCGTGGGCACCTACGTGTTCCAGCTCGTGGTCTCTGACGGCAAGGTGTCCTCCACGGCCGACCAGGTCACCGTTCGTGCCGTCTCGGCCAACACGCCGCCCGTCGCCGACGCGGGTGACGACATCCGCGCCCTCGTGGGCGACGACGTGATCCTCGACGCCTCGAGGTCGTACGACCCCGACACCGACGGGCTGACCTTCGCGTGGTCCCAGGTCTCGGGCGCGACCGTCCAGATCCACAACGCGACCACCATGAGGGCGTTCTTCACGCCCACCACCTCGGGCGTGTACACGTTCAAGGTGAGCGTGAGCGACGGCCAGGCGACATCCACCGACACCGTGAGCGTGACCGTTGACAACGCGAACCAGGTCCCGGTGGCCGTTGCAGGGGATGCGATCGTCGCGGTGGTGGGCCAGACGGTGACGCTCGACGGCAGCGCCAGCTACGATCCCGACGGGGACGCCATCTCGTACGTGTGGTCGCAGGCGGGCGGGCCTTCCGTGACGCTCTCCGCTTCCAACACGGCCAGGCCCAGTTTCGTGGCCGCGCAGGCGGGCGTCTACGTCTTCGAGCTGAGGGTGTACGACGGCGAAGACACGAGCAGCGCCTCGAACGTGACCGTGACGGTGCAGAACGCGGCCGGCCAGATCACGCTCGTGAGCCCGACGAACGGGGCCGTGTGCTACTCGAGCCCGACCCTCGAGTGGGCCGGGGAAGGCTTCAAGAGTTACAAGGCGTACATATCCATAGACGGAAAGCGCTACAGCACCGTCTACAGCGGGACCGGCACCTCGACCACCCTCCACTCGGTGCTCTGGAGGTGGTTCATCCCGGCCGGCACGACGGTGAGGTGGTACGTGGTGGGCACCACCTTCGACGGCCGCACGGTGAAGAGCGATACCCAGACGTTCATCAGGCGTTGACGGCCGGGAGGCGAGCCCGGCGTGACAGGGGCGGCTTCGGCCGCCCCTTCTCTTTTGGGAATACCGGCTTGTGGTGGGCGTCCTTACCACCCCGGGCGCGCCCGTGAACCCGGGCACGGAAGGCGAGCCCGGGGTCAGGCCGCCGCTTCGGTGGTTCCCGAGTACATCCTCGGCACCCGCCTGCTCATGTCGCAGATCACCTCGTAGGGGATGGTGCCCCTCCACGACGAGAGGGTGGCGGCGGTGATGGAGGTGTTCCCGAACAGCACGACCTCGTGGCCCTGGGGGTAGGTGTCGTCACCGAGGTCGACGAGCGTCTGGTCCATGCAGACCCTCCCGACCACGGGGTACTGCTTGCCGTCGATGAGGACGAAGGCGTTGTTGGAGAGCGAGCGGGGGTACCCGTCGGCATACCCAATGGGGAGCGTGGCGATGTTTGTGTCTTTCTCCGGGCGGTAGGTGAGCCCGTAGGACAGGCCCGTCCCCTTCTTCACGCGCTTGGTGAACATCACCGCGGTCTTGAGCGTCATGGCCGGGATCACGTCGAGGATCCTCGGCGTCTCCTCGGAGGGGTACAGGCCGTAACAGAGGATACCGGGCCTGACCATGTCGAGGTGCGACTCCGGATGGTTGATGATCCCGCCCGAGTTGGCCAGGTGCTTCAGCCCGCAGGGGATGCCCGCGCCGGCCAGCCGGTTCGAGAGGTCTATGAACCTGGCTATCTGTTCCGACGTGAAGGGGTTGGACGGTTCGTCGGAGACGGGAAAGTGGGAGTACAGGCCGCCGATGGTGATCTCGGGAACGGAGGAGAGCCTCATGAGCACCGCGAATGTCTTCTCTGGAGGCAACCCGAGCCTTCCCATGCCCGTGTCCGTCTTCACGTGGACCGAGACCTTCCTGTTCCATCTCCTCGCGCCCTTGACGAGCGCGTCCACCGGCTGGAGGTCCACGACGGTGGGTATGAGGTCTTCCGAGAAGACGGCCTCGATCTCGTCGGGGCTGCCCGTGAGGAGCCCGAACACGAGGATGGGCAGGCGCACGCCCGCGGCCCTGAGCTGGAGGCCCTCCTCTATGCAGCTCACGCCGAGCATGTCCGCCAGGGCGTTCTCGGCGACGAACCTCCCGACCGTCTCCGCGCCGTGGCCGTAGGCGTCGGCCTTGATGGCCATCAGGACGCGGTTCTTGGTGAACTGCTTGATGAGGGTCAGGTTGTGTCTTATGGCCGAGAGGTCTATCTCTACACGCGTCGGCCTCATGGGCCTCCCTCAGTCCGCCTTCTTGCGTAAGAACGGGGGGAACTTCGCCAGTTCCTGGTCGAGGACGCTGTCGTCCACCACCATGCCGAGCCTGATGACCTCCTTTTCCTTCTCCTCCTTCTTGCGCATGTACGCCGGCTTGCTGTAGTCGACGACGGTGGCGCTCTGTGCGTCCCTCTGGGTCTGGTGGACCTTCCCCTTCTCGATCCCCGAGGACAAGACCACGGGCTTGCTCGCGAACCCTGTCGCGATCACGGTGATGGACATCTCCTCTCCGGCCGCCTCGTCGATGACGACCCCCCACTTTATGTCCGCTTCCTCGTGCGCGGCCGCCCGTATGATGGAGGACGCCTCGTGCACCTCGTTCATGGTCAGGCTCTGGTCTGCCGTGATGTTGATGAGGATGCCCTTTGCGCCGTGGATGTCCATGTCCTCGAGCAGGGGGGAACTGATGGCCGACTGCGCGGCCTCGGCGGCGCGGTTGGGGCCCGTCGCCCTGCCTATGCCCATGAGCGCCTTGCCCTTCTCCTTCATGATGTTCTTCACGTCGTTGAAGTCGACGTTGACGAGCCCGGTGTTGCTCATCACCTCGGAGATGCCCCTGACCGCGTCCAGGAGGATGTTGTCGGCCGTCTTGAACGCGTTCATCATGGTTTGGTCACCGGCCGTGGAGAGGAGCCTGTCGTTGGGTATCGCGATGATGGCGTCGACGCTGGCGGCCAGCTCCTTCTCCCCCGCCTCGGCCTTGGTCATCTTGAGCTTGCCCTCGAAGGAGAACGGCTTGATGACCACCGCCACCGTGAGCACGCCCATCTCCCTGGCCACCCTGGCGACCACGGGCGAGGCGCCGGTGCCTGTCCCGCCGCCCATGCCGGCCGCTATGAAGATCATGTCGGCGTTCTCGATCGCCGCCCTGATGTCCTTCTCGTTCTCGATCGCCGCGTTCTTGCCGACCTCCGGGTCCCCCCCGGCGCCGAGGCCCTTGGTGAGCTTCACCCCGAGCTGGATCCTGGACGTGGACAGCGACGATCTCAGGGACTGTATGTCGGTGTTGCACGCGATGAACTCCACACCCTTGATCTTCGCGTTGATCATGTTGTTCACGGCGTTGCAGCCGCACCCGCCGACCCCGACGACCTTTATGAGCTGAGCGCCCTTGCTGTCTATCTTCTCGAGTTCGAACATTGCCCCCCCCCTGACGTTAAAAGGATTCCCTGAACCAGCTCATCATCCTCTCGAGGATCCTCTCGAAGATTCCCGCACCCCTGGGTTTGAGACTGTGCGCAGGTTTCGACGCCTCGTACACGCACAGGCCGACGGCCGTGGCGTACGCCGGGTTGTTGACGAGTTCCACCAGCCCCTTCACGCCCCGCGGCATACCGACGCGTACCGGCATGTGCATGACGCTCTCGGCGAGTTCGGCAACCCCCTCCAGCATGCTCGTCCCTCCCGTGAGAACGAGCCCTGCGGACAGCATATCCGAGTACCCCGTGTTCGTGATCTCATTATATGCGAGTTTGATGAGTTCTTCCACTCTCGATTCGATGATCTCGGCCAGGATCCGCCTCGGCACCATGTTCACCGTGTCCCCGCCTATGGAGGGGACCTCGATCTGTTCCTCTGACGACACCTTGGAGGAGATGGCGTGGCCGTACCTGATCTTGATCCGTTCCGCCTCGGCGATGGGGCAGCGCAGCCCCACCGCGATGTCGTTCGTTATGTTGTCGCCGCCCAAGGCCAACACGGACGTGTGACGTATGGAGCCGTCGTTGAAGACCGCTATGTCCGTCGTCCCCCCGCCGATGTCCATGAGTATGACGCCGAGCTTCGTCTCGTCGGGGGTGAGGGTCGCCGCGGCGGAGGCGATCTGCTGGAGCACGATGTCCTTCAGGCCCAGGCCGGCCTTCTGCGCGCACTTGGTGATGTTGCTCACCGCCGAGATCGACCCCGTGACGATGTGCACCTTGGCCTCGAGCCGGGACCCGGCCATGCCCACGGGATTCACGATCCCTCCCACGTCGTCCACGATGAATTCCTGCTGGAGGACGTGGATGATCTCCACCCCCTGCGGCTTGGCGAACTCCTTCGCCTGGTCCACGACCCTGCGCTGGTCTGCCTCCGTGATCTCGTCGCCCTTGATGGCGATGACGGCGCCCGTGCTGATCCCCTGGATATGACCGCCGGCTATGCCCGTGTACACGCTGTCCACGGTGATCCCGGCCATGCGCTCCGCATCCTCCACGCAGCTCTTGATGGCCTTCACGGTCTGTTCCATGTTGACCACGAGCCCCCGCCTGAGGCCCTTGGACTCGGACACCCCGAAACCGATCACCTCCAGCTCGCCGGTCTCGTTGACCTCGGTGATGAGGCAGCAGATCTTCGTCGTCCCGATGTCGAGACCCACAATGATGTTATCCCTCGCCGCCATGAGCACCCCTTGTCCGCAGCACGATCTTGTCTTGGCATCTCAAGTCCATGATAGTCCCCTCCACGGGTTTGATCGCCTTGATCACCTTCAGGGCCCGGTCCAGTGTGACGGGGTTCGGCGCGCCGAACACCGTGAACACGAGCGAGTTCTTCAGCCTCATGTTCATGAGGAACCCGGGTTCTATGGCGACGTCGAGCACGTCGAGCCCCCTCGACCCGGCGAGCCTCGCCCACGCGAGCGCATGCTTTATGGCATCCGAAAGCCCGCTTCCCATCTCGTCTTTCGTGAACCCGTCGGCGTGGATCACGAGGCCGTAGAAGACCTCCGGCGAAGCGAGGAAAGGCACCCCGTCACCGGTGACGAGATACGGCTTGTCCTCGAGGATGAGCGTGGCCTCGGGCCTGCGCTCGGTAATCTCCACCTCCAGGGATGCGGGGAGGAAGGACCTGGAGATCCTGACCTTCTCGATCCAGGGGTGAGCCTCCAGCATCCTCCTCGCCTCGTGCATGTTCCTGGTGAGGATGTTGTCTCCCTCCCCGATGTCCATGAGCCCGAGCGCATCGTCGGACTTCACGTGGAATGCGCCCTTGATCGTTATGTGCCTCACCGAGAACAGGGCAGAGTTGGCGAGGTAGGCGGCCGCGCACACGACGATGATGGCGACAGACACGAGGACGCCCGCCCAGATGCCGAGCCGCAGGCACAGGTTCACCTGCTGCACGGTCCTCTTCCTCGAGGTGACCCTCAGCCTGTGGGAGAGATCGCTGAAGTCACTGACCAATGAACCTGACCTCCTCGTGGAGCTCTATGCCGAACCTGTCGAACACCTGTCGTTTCACGAGGGCTATGAGCGCGGCCACGTCCGTCGCGCTCGCACCCTCGTCGTTGACGATGAAGTTCGCGTGGAGCTCCGAGACCTTGGCCCCGCCGACCCTCGTTCCCTTGAGACCCGCCCGGTCGATGAGGAGGCCCGCCGGGGCCTCGGGCGGGTTCTTGAAGACGGATCCCGCGCTCGGGCCTCGAGGCTGGTTGCGCCTCTTCTCCAGGTGCTCCAGGATCCTCGCCCTCACCTCGTCCGTCGTCGACGGCTCGAGGGCGAGAACCGCGGCCGTCACCACCGTGCCGGGCTCGATCCCGCCCCTGCGGTAGCCCCAGGGCAGGGAGGACGGATCGATCGTCCTGGGGCCCGAGGCGTCCACCGCCTCGATCTCGCGGACCACCTCCATGATCCCCTTCTTCGCGGTGCCCGCGTTCATGGCCAGGGCGCCTCCCAGGGTGCCGGGGATGCCCGCCATGAACTCCATTCCCGTCAGGCCGTCCTTGACGCACCGTGACAGGATCTTCTTCACGTGGGTCGCTCCTCCCGCGCGGAGACCCCCGTCGACCGTCTCGATGAAGTCGAAGGACGGGCCGAGCCTGATCACGGGCGTATGGATGGTGGTGTCGGCGAAGATGGTGTTCGTGCCTGCGCCGAGCAGGTGGAACCCGGCCGGCGCGCGGATCAGGCCCTGCAGCTCTTCACCGCTTTCGGGTTCGAAGAGCCTCGCGATTACGCCGCCGCAGCGCATGGAGGTGAGCGTCGATGCCGGCACGGATTCCATGGTCTTCATGCGAGCCTTTCCAGGAGCCTGAGCCCCTGCCGCCACACGTCGCCCGCTCCCAGGAACACGACGACGTCTCCCGGCCTGAGCACGCCCGAGAGCGTCTCCGGCACATCGTCCTTGTCCGGCACGTAGAAGGCGTCGCGGAAACCGTGGCTCTTGATCTCCTCGAAGAGCCTCTTACCGCTGACACCCTCGATCGGTTTCTCCGATGCCGGGTAGATCTCCGTGATGTAGAGCATGCCCGCGTCGTAGAACGCGTTGACGAACTGGTCGAAGAGGTCCCTCGTCCTCGTGTAGCGGTGCGGCTGGAACACCCGACGATGCGCCGGTCCGAGAAGGCGGACCTCAGGGCCGAGAGGGTCACCCTGATCTCCGTCGGGTGGTGTCCGTAGTCGTCCATCACCATGATCCCGGAGGCCTCACCCCGCACGTGGCATCTCCGCTGGACCCCGCTGAACCCGGCCAAGGCCTCCCTCACGGTCTCGAAGTCGATGCCGAGTTCCAGGGAGACCCCGATCGCCGCAAGCGCGTTCAGGCAGTTGTGAACGCCCGGCACCCCCAGGCTGACCTCGCCGAGCGTGGCGTCTTTCCTGTGCACCAGGAAGCGGGAGTTCAGCCCCTCGAACGAGGGTTCGGAGAACCTGTAGATCGCCTGCGTGTGGGACCCGTACGTGAAGACCTTGCGCTCCAGCTGCGGCAGGATGTGCTGCACGTTGGGGTCGTCGAGGCACACCATGTCGAACCCGAAGAACGGCACCTTGTTGAGGAACTGCACGTAGGTCGACCGGATGTCCTCGATGTCGTGGTAGCAGTCCATGTGCTCTTCCTCGATGTTCGTGACCACGGCGACGACGGGGTACAGTTTCAGGAAGGAGCGGTCGCTCTCGTCCGCCTCGGCGACCAGCAGTTCACCCTCCCCGAGCCTGGCGTTGGACCCGAACATGTCGAGCTTGCCGCCGATGACCGCGGTGGGGTCCTTGCCGGCATGCGCGAGGATGGTGGCGAGCATGGACGTGGTCGTCGTCTTGCCGTGGGTGCCCGCAATGGCTATGGAGTGCTTCATCCGCATGAGCTCGGCGAGCATCTCCGCCCTGGGGATCACGGGGAGCGTCCGTGACCGCGCGGACACGCACTCGGGGTTGTCGAGGCCGACCGCCGACGAGTAGACCACGACCTGGGCGTCCCCGACGTTCTCGGGCCTGTGGCCGATGTGGACCGTCGCGCCCATCGACCTCAGGCGCTGGACGGAATCTGACTCGGCCACGTCCGAGCCGGTCACCGTGAAGCCCAGGTTGAGCAAAAGCTCGGCGATCCCGCTCATGCCAATGCCGCCGATGCCAACGAAGTGTATCCTGGTGATGCCCCTAAACATCAGTGATCTCCCTTGCCACTGCCTGCGCGTCGGTGCCGAGCCCCAGTTCCCTCATGCGTGTCGAGGCGGACTCGAGCCCCTCGGGGTCGGCCAGCCTCGCTGCGATCTCCCCGGCGAGACGTTCGGCGGTGAGGTCCCGGTCGAGGATGAGCCAGCCTCCCCCCTTGTCCGCAACGTAGGCGCCGTTGAAGAGCTGGTGATCGTCAGCGGCGTACGGGTAGGGCGACATGATGGCCGGCACCCCCGCGTGCGAGAGCTCGGCCAGGCTGATCCCGCCGCAGCGGCACACGGCGAGCATCGCCCTGCTGTAGGCCCCGGCCATGTCGTCTATGAAGGGGACGACCTCGGCGTCCATGCCCTCGTATTCACCCTTGAGCCACCCGTAATCACGTTCTCCGCACTGGTGGGTCACCGGGAGGAGGATACCCCGTGACCTCAGTATCTTCACCGCCCCGGCGGCGGCCCTGTTGATGCTCGTGGCGCCGAGGCTGCCGCCGAGAACGAGCAACCTGTCCGCCCCGGGATCCCGCCTGACGCCCAGGAGCTCCTTCCTGAGCGGGTTTCCCACGATCCTGCACTTTGCGGGGGGGAAGCGTCGCCTGGCGTCCGGGAAGGACAGATACACCCGATCGACCAGGGGCGCAAGGATCCTGTTCGTGAGTCCCGGCACGCTGTTCTGTTCCTGGACGGCGAGCCTGCACCCCAGGGCCTTGCCGGCGAGCATGACCATGCCGGTGACGTACCCGCCGGTGCCCACGACCCATCCCGGCCTGAAGTCCGCCAGGATGCGCAGCGCCCTCGCAAGAGACGCCGTGTTCACGAAGAGGGCCCGCACGAGGTTCGCAATCGACTTTCCCTTGACGCCCAAGGCCGGGATCCCCCTGAACGCCAGCCCGTAGGAGTGGGCTATGCGCCTCTCCATGCCGCCGGTGGTCCCCACGAAGAGGATCTCGGCGTCCGGCCTCACGTCCCGGACCGCCTGAGCGATGGCGACGGCCGGCATGACGTGGCCGCCCGTTCCCCCCGCTGTGACGACGATCCTCATAGCCTGGCCCTCCTCGACACGGACAGGACAAGCCCGCAGAGCGACATCGTCGAGATGAGGGTGGAGCCGCCGTAGCTGAAGAAGGGGAGCGGCAGGCCCTTGGTCGGGAGGAGGCAGAGCTCCACGCCCATGTTGATGATCGCCTGGAGGCCTACGAGGCTGACCGAGGCCAGCGCCGCGTAGTACCCGAACGCGTCGTTGGTGGCCTGGGCGATGGAGAAACCCCTCCAGATCCAGAGCCCGAAGAGGCAGGTGACGAGCAGCACGCCGAGGAAGCCTGTCTCCTCGCCCACGACCGCGAGGATGAAATCCGTGTGCGGCTCCGGCAGGTAGAAGAGTTTCTGGCTCCCTTCGCCGAGACCCGCACCGAGGACGCCCCCGTTCGCGAACGCCACCATGGACTGGATGATCTGGTAGCCGGAGCCCAGCATGTCCTTCCACGGGTCCAGGAATGTTATGATCCTGACCCTCCGGTAGGGCTCCCAGAGCAGCCCGACGAGGCCCAACGGCAGGACCGTCCCGCAGAGGACGAGCAGGTGCTTGAGGGGCATCCCGCCCATGACGAGCATCCCCAGAGACCAGAGGCCTACGGTGGCGGCCGTCCCGAAATCGGGCTCCGCGAAGATGAGCAGGCAGACGACGGCCACGACGAGGAGCAACGGGAGGGCCCCGCGGGAGAAGTCGTGCATGAGGCGGCTCTTGCGCGAAAGGTGGTAGGCGAAGTACAACACGAGCGAGAGCTTCGCGAACTCAGAGGCCTGCACCACGAAGAAGCCGAGGTCGACCCACCGCTTCGCGTGTCCGCCCGCGCGGCCGATCCCGGGGATGAAGCAGCACACCAGGAGGATCACGGCGCAGGCGACCAGCGCGTAGACGAGCTTGCCGCGAGCGAGCCTGCGGTAGTCCACGGCCATGGCCGCGATCATGGCGACGGCGCCGACGACCAGGTGGGCGAGGTGCCTGGCGAAGAGACCCAGCCCGCTGCCCAGGCGTTCCTTGGAGATGAAGAAGCTCGACGACAGGATCATCACCGTGCCCATCATGATCAGGACCACGGTGACCAGGAAGAAGATCACGTCGAAGTCTATCTCGAGGACGTGTGCAGCCTGATCCCTCGGACGCATTCCCTGAACACCTCACCCCTGTGTGCGTAGCTGTTGAACATGTCGAAGCTCGCGCAGCCCGGGCTCAAGAGCACCGTGTCGCCCGGCCTGGATGCCTCGTATGCCAGCCTGACCGCCTCCTCCATGTCTCGCGCCCTGACGCACGGCACGATTCCGCCCATCTCCCGCGATATGCGATCCGCCGCCTCGCCCATGACCACCGCCATCCGTATGAGCGGGCGGTACCTGAGCGCGATGTCCGAGAAGTCACCCCCCTTGTCCTTGCCTCCCAGGATGAGCGTCACGGGGGTGCCGAGCGTGGACAGGGCCTTGTCCAGGGCCCCCACGTTGGTCGCCTTGGAGTCGTCCACGAAGGTGACGCCGCCTATGGTGTCCACGCGCTCGTAGCGGTGATGGATCACCTTGAAACCCATGAACACCCGTTCCATGACGTCGACGTCCACCCCGAGGTACCTGCCCGCGATCGAGGCGGCGAGCATGTCTTCGATGACCCCCGAGCCCACGGCCTCGGCCGGCGGGACACGCGGACCGCCCCCGGCGATCGAGCCGGTGAACACGATCCTCCCCCCGTCCACGTACGCGCCGTCGCCTTCTGGGGCGCCGAGCGTCGAGAAGACGGCGGTCTTCGGCCTCAGGTGGAGCCCCTTCAGGTATGGGTCGTCGCCGCTGATGACGGCGATGTCGTCCGCAGTCTGGTTCTCGAAGATCCTGAGCTTGTAGTGTACGTACTCTTCCATGCTCCGGTAACGGTCGAGGTGGTCGGGCGTGATGTTCAGGCACACCGCGATCTTGGGCCTGAAGTTCTCGATCCATTCCAGCTGGAACGAGCTGATCTCGACGGCCAGGTAGTCCGGGTCCCTGTCGACCAGGGATATGAGCGGTGGCGAGATGTTGCCGCCGATGCCCGCGTCGTACCCCATGGCCTCGAGGATCATGTGGACGAGGGTGGTGGTCGTGGTCTTCCCGTTCGTCCCCGTGACGCCCACGATGGTGCCCCTGAGCATGGACGATGCGACCTCGATCTCCGAGAGCACCCTCTTCGCAGCGGCGAGGAGAGGGTGGTGCCTGGGTACCCCGGGGCTCGGGATCACGAGGTCTGCCTCTGCCATGTCGCGCTCGGTGGGGGGCCGCACCTCCATCCCGACATCCCGCGGGGGAGGCGACTCGTCCACGAGGATCACCTCGTGCCCCCTGGCTCTCATCACGCGGGCCGTCTCGAGCCCGGTGACGCCCGTCCCCCACACCACTACGCGCATGACTTCAGCCCCTCCAGCCTCTGCGAGATCTGGGCGATGATGGTTGATACCAGGGGGTCGGCCTGGTCCTGGTAGATGAGCAGGAGCGCCTTCAGGTAATCGATGGCTTCGGCGGAGTTCTGCATGGTCTTCACCTCAGTTTCAGGGTGGAGATGGCCACCATTGCCAGGAATATGGATATGATCCAGAACCGCACGATGATCTTCGGCTCGGGCCAGCCCTTGAGCTCGAAGTGGTGGTGGATCGGGGCCATGCGGAAGATCCTCTTGCCGTTGGTGACCTTGAAGAACCCCACCTGGAGGATCACCGAGACCACCTCCAGGAAGAAGACCCCGCCCACGATGAGCATGAGCATCTCCTGCTTGGTCATGACCGCCACGGCGCCGAGGATCCCCCCGAGGCCGAGCGACCCCACGTCGCCCATGAACATCTGCGCCGGGTAGGTGTTGTACCAGAGGAAGCCCATGCCGGCGCCGACCAGGGCCCCCAGGAACACGCTCAGCTCGCCCACCCCCGGGATGAACGGTACCTGGAGGTAGGTGGCCGCCTTGAAGTTGCCCGTGACGTAGGCGAACGCGATGTACGTCGCGGCCGCGATGGTGCAGGGGCCTATGGCGAGCCCGTCCAGGCCGTCGGTCAGGTTCACGGCGTTGGCGGTGCCCACGATGACGAACATGACGAACGGGACATACAGCGGCCCGAGGTCGAGGCGCACGCGCTTGAAGAACGGGATCGCGATGGTGTCGTCGAAGCCGGCGGTGGAGACGAGCGCCACCCCCACCGCGGCGGCCACCGCGAACTCGATGGCGAGGCGCAGCTTGCCGGGCAGGCCGCGCATGTTCCCCTTGACGGTCTTGATGTAGTCGTCGATGAAGCCGAGGAGCGCGTAGCTCACGAGCACGGCGAGCCCGAGCCACACGTATATGCTGGATGGGTTCACCCACAGGAGCGTGGAGACGACGATGGCCGACGCTATGAGAATGCCGCCCATGGTCGGCGTCCCCGACTTTTCCTTGTGGGTCTTCGGCGTGTGGCCGTTGATCCGTTCCCTGAGGCTCAGCTTGGTCATCTGCTCCATGAACCAGGGCCCGAGCAGCAGGGTGATCAGGAGGGCCGTGATGGTGGCGTAGATCGTCCTGAACGTGATGTACTTGAAGACGTTGAACGCCGTGAACGTCGTGTGGAGGGGGTAGAGGAGGAGGTAGAGCATGTCAGGCCACCTGCTTGAGCTGGTTGACCACCTGGTCGAGCTCGAGGGCGCGCGAGGCCTTCACGAGGACCATGGCGTCCTTGTCGAACACGTCCTGGAGGTTGTGGAGGATCTCGCTCTTGGTGTGCACCCTGAAGACGTCCCGGCCCGCCATGCCCGCGGCGACGGCGGCGGAACACACGACGTCCGCCATCTCGCCTATGCACACCAGGCGGTCTATCCCAAAGGCGGCCACCCACCTGCCGAGCTCCTCGTGCCAAAATGCCGCGTCGCCGCCCAGTTCCAGCATGTCCCCGAGCACGGCCACCTTGAAGGTGTGCGGCGACTCGGCGAGCATGGACAGGGCCGCCTTCATCGAGGCCGGGTTCGCGTTGTAGCAGTCGTTGATGATGGTGAGGTGGTCGGAGATCACGATCTCCGAGCGCATGCCCGGGAACCTCGCCGTGCGTATCCCCTCGGCTATGACCTCGGGGTCCATGTTGAGCGCGACCGCGCAGGCGCAGGCCCCGAGGGCGTTGATCACGTTGTGCATGCCAGGCAGCGGCACGTGGACCTGGATGGGTTTGCCCGCGAGGTCGACGTCTATGTCCGAGCCGTCGAGACCTCTGTGCCTGATCCCCGTGAGGGAGATGTCGGCCTTCGTGGTGTGCGAGAAGGTGATCCGCTGGAGCTGGGGCGGGATCTCCACCCCGTCCATGTACTCGAGCGAGGGGTTGATGACCGCACAGCCGCACTTGGCCGTGTTCCTGAAGATGGCCTGCTTCTCCCTGATGATGCCGGAGATGCTCCTGAGCCCGCTCAGGTGCACGGGGTTGATGTTCGTGATGATGGACACGAGGGGCCTCGTGATGGAGGAGAGGCGGTCGATCTCGCCGAAGCGGTTCGTCCCCATCTCGATGACCGCGAACTCGTGGTCCGGCCTCAGCGAGAGCAGGGTCAGGGGGACGCCCACGAGGTTGTTGTAGTTCTTCTCCGTCTTCAGGCACGGCCCTGCAAGGGACAGGATGGACGCGCACAGCTCCTTGACCGTGGTCTTGCCCGTGGAACCGGTGACCCCCACGATGGCGACGTCGTGTCGCCCCCTCACGCCTGCCGCGATGTCGCCGAGGGCCTGCAGGCTGTCTTCCACGGATATGATCACCCCGCCCGCACGCGGTATCTCCTCCATGACCACGGCCCCCGCGGCCCCTCTCTCCAGCGCCTGCGACACGTACGCGTGCCCGTTGAACCGCTCTCCCCTGAGCGCCACGAAGAGCTCGCCCGGGCCGATGCTCCTGCTGTCGGTGGACACCCCCGTGAACACGGTGTCGATGTCGCCCGAGAGGAGATACCCGTCCGTGAAGGCGACGACGTCCCTTGCGCTTATGCCGTTCATCGATCTTCCTCCCCGAGGAATGACCTCACGCACGCGCGGTCGTCGAAGGGGATCTTCGTCGTTCCCACGATCTGGTAGTCCTCGTGGCCCTTGCCCGCGATCACGAGGCAGTCGTCCGCACGCATCTCGGAGACGGCCCGCGCGATGGCCATAGCGCGGTCTGGCTCCACGTGGACGTTCGAGCCGCCTGGGATCCCGGCCAGGATCTCGCCGATGATGGCCTCGGGGTCCTCGGTGCGGGGGTTGTCGGAGGTGACGAAGACCAGGTCGGCCCTGCCTGCGGCGATGGAGCCCATGACAGGCCTCTTGGTGCGGTCGCGGTCGCCCCCGCACCCGAAGACCACGATGAGCCTGCCCTTCGTGAAGGCCTTCGCGTCCTTGAGCACTGTGTCGAGCGCATCGGGCGTGTGCGCGTAATCGACGAGGATGGTGAGTCCCCTCCTGTTGGGAACGGGTTCCATCCTCCCGGGCACGCCCGTCAGCGCCGCGATGCCCGCGGATATGCCCTCGTTCGTGCACCCCATCGCCTGGCACGCGCCTACCGCGGCCATGATGTTCGCCGCGTTCATCGCGCCCCTGAGCCGGCTTTTCAGCGCGATCTCGCCCCTCGGGGTGGCGAGCTCCAGGGAAAGGCCTTCGGGGGTGTTCTCCATGGAGACGGGGTGGATGGGGGCATGCTCGTCGAACCCGAATTCGACGGCCTGGGGGATCTCCGAGGCGAGCCGTCTCCCGTACGGGTCGTCCCCGTTGACGACCGCGGTCCCTTCCAGGTGCTCGGTGAAGAGCCTGCGCTTGGCCGAAAAGTAGCTCTCCATGTCGTGGTGGTAGTCGAGGTGGTCCTGGCTGAGGTTCGTGAACACCGCGCACTCGAACGCGATACCCAAGACCCTGTCCTGGTCGAGCGCGTGCGAGCTCACCTCCATCACGCACGCCTGTGCGCCCGAGGCCGCCATGCCGTCGAGGAGCTCGTACAGGTCCACCGGCCCCGGCGTCGTGAGCGTGGAAGACAGGCGGCCCTGCGGGTGTCGCACCTCGATGGTGCCGATGAGACCGCACGGGATGCCCTCCACCTTGAGGATCGACTCCACCAGGTAGGTGGTGGTGGTCTTGCCGTTCGTGCCCGTCACGCCGATCATCCTCACCCCCTTGGCGCGGGGGTGAAGCAGGCCGAGGATGGTCTTCAGGGCCACCTTCGTGTCCGGCACGGTCACGAAGGTGGCGCCTCCGAGGTCCTCAGCGCGGCCGGCGTTGCATACCACGAGCGAGGCCCCGCGGCTGACGGCGTCGCCGATGAACAGGTGGCCGTCCGTGGTGCTCCCCTCGAGCGCTATGAAGGCGTCGCCCGGGGCGACCCTCTTGGAGTCGGCACGAAGGGCGCCAAACGGTACGTCCGGGCCCGAGACCACCGCGTCTCTCAGTGCCGCTGCAAGCTCGGAAGCCCTCATTGCCCGGCCTCCCTCCCGGCGACCCGCATGTTCGGGTTGAGCTCCATGATGGTGGCGCACTGGGTCACGATGTCCCTGAAGAGCGGGCAGGCGACCACGCTCGCGTAGTAGCCGCCCCGCGGTTCGTTGATGCAGACCATCATGGTCACCCTCGGCCTGCCCGAGGCGTCGATGACCCCGCCGATGAACGACGAGACGTAATCACCCTTGACGTAGGTGCCCGTGAGCTGGTCCACCTTCTGCGCCGTGCCTGTCTTGCCGAAGACCTCGAAGGTCGGCACCGCTGCCGCTTCCCCCGTCCCGCCCTTGGAGGTCACCGACTTCATGACCCCCAGGATCTGGGCGCTCGTCTGCTCGGAGATCGCCCTGCGCAGGAGCAGGGAACTCGTCTCGGTGACGACCTTGTGCTTGGCGTCCGCCTTCTTCGCGACGAGATAGGGCCTCACCACCATCCCGCCGTTGATCATGGCGTTGAATGCGGTGAGGAGCTGTATCCCGGTGACCGCGAACCCCTGGCCGAAGGAGATGTTCGCCTTGTCGACCGCCCTCCAGGAGCCGGGATTGCGGATGGATGCCCTCGGTTCGCCGGGGAAGTCGATCCCGGTGGGGTCGACCAGGCCGAACTCGCTCAGGCACTCGTACATGTCGGACGCCCTGAGCTGGTCCGTGAGCTTGGCTATGCCGATGTTGCTGCTGTACTTGATGATGTCGGTCACGCCCAGCCATCCGTATTTTTCGTGGTCGTGGATGGTGACCCTGTGGAAGGTGTAGGCGCCGTTTTCGCAGTAGATGCTCTTGGAGAGGTCGAACAGCTTCTTTTCCAGCCCCCAGCTGACCCAGAGGGGCTTTATCACGCTGCCCGGCTCGAACACGTGGGTTACGGCCATGTTCGTGTGGCCGGCAAGGCTCCTGAAGCTCGTGAGGTTGGGGTCGAAGCTCGGGTAGGAGGCCAGCGCCAGGATCTCGCCGGTGATCGGGTTGGATATGATGACGAACCCCGACTCCGCGTTGCGATCGACGACGGTCTTCTTCAGCATCTCGTAGGCCACGTGCTGGATCCTCCGGTCGACGGTGAGCCAGAGCGTTGCGCCGTCCTGGTTGTTGTCGGGCGCCACGCCGCGGGCGTAGATGATCCTTCCCTTGCCGTCCTTGTTCACGGTGATCCTGCGATCCTGCCCCCTGAGGGTCGAGTCGTAGGAGAGCTCGATGCCCTCCAGGCCTTTCCCGTCGATGCCCACGATGCCTATGAGGTTGGCCATGGACTCGCTCTCGGGGTAGAAGCGCTTGGCCTCGTCGAAGAAGGAGAGACCGTCGATGCCGAGCTTCTTGACCTGCTTCGCCACACTCGGGTCGACCTGCCTCTTGATCCACGTGAACGCCTTGTCCTGGGAGAGTCTCTTCTCGAGCGAGCGCCTGTCGAGGGAGAGGATGCGCGCCAGGCGGGCCGATGCCTCCCTCGGGTTGGTGATGGCCTTGGGGTTCGCGGCGATCGACTTGACGGGGACGCTCTCGGCAAGCGGCTGGTTGTTCCGGTCGAAGATGGCCCCGCGGTTGGGGGTGAGCTCAACGATGCGCTCGTACTTCTTGTTCGCCCTGTCGATGATCTCCTCGGAGCGCACGACCTGGAACTCGAAGGCGCGGATCGCCAGGATCCCCAGGGTGGCGAGCATGACGGTCTGGATGATCCTCACTCGTTTGACCATAGGTACACCACCTGCTCCGGCCTGGGGGGCGTGAGCCCCAGGTCTTTCTGCGCGATCGCCTCGAGCCGCTTCGGGCTCTTGAGCGTGGAGATCTCGATGCGCAGCGCCCTGTTCTGGCTCGCGAGCTGTTCCATGCGTGCCTGTTCCCGGCTGAGCGCGTAGCCCAGCTCGATCACCTGGTGCCTGGACCACACGTGCACCGACGCCCAGAAGGCCAGCGACGAGACCATCACGAGCAGGGGGCCGAGCATCCTCTTGAGGTCCGCCGACGTCATGCGACCCTCCTGGCGGCCCTGAGCTTTGCGCTGCGGGCGCGGGGATTCGCCGCGATTTCCCCGGGGGAGGCGGTGACCGGCTTCTTCGTGACCCGCTCGAGGGCGAACCCGGCGGCGTCCGGTGACACCGGCGGCCGCCTGCCGGGGAAAGGCCTGCCCGCCTCGGGGGACATGAACCTCTTGACGATGCGGTCTTCCAGGGAATGGAACGAGATGACCGCAAGCACCCCTCCCGGGTTGAGCAGGGACGCCGCCTTGGGGAGGAACTCGCTCAAGTTCTCCAGTTCCGCGTTCACCTCCATGCGGACGGCCTGGAACGTCTTCGTGGCGGGGTGGATCTTCCTCGGCCAGGAAGATCTCGGGATCGCCTCGCTCACCACCGATGCGAGCGTCGCCGTGGTCTCGATCGGCCTCGCCTCCACGATCCTTCTCGCGATCCTCTTGGCGAAGCGTTCCTCCCCGTATTCACGGATGATGCGGGCGAGCTCGCGCTCGTCGTAGCGGTTCACCACCTCGTGTGCCGTCACGCCCCTCGAGCGGTCGTACCTCATGTCCAGGGGGCCGTCCAGGGTGAACGAGAACCCCCTTTGGGCGTCGAGCAGGTCGCGACTGGACACGCCGAGATCGACGAGTATGCCGTCGAGGCCTTCCCAGCCCAGGCCGCTTGTGATCCGGTCGATGGACGTGTAGCTGCCGACGAAGAGGTGGGCCCTGCCGGCGTACCGGCCGAGCGACCTGCCCGCCCTCTCGACGGCTTCGCGGTCTACGTCGCAGCCGGCCAGCTCCCCGGACGGCGAGCTGGCCTCGAGGATGGCCGAGGCGTGGCCGCCATCCCCCAGGGTGCCGTCGAAATACCTGCCTCCATCGAAGGGTGCCATCAGCTCGATGACCTCCTTGAGCAGGACGGGGACATGGACCATGGTCCTACAGGCCGAAGGCCGCCAGGGCCTCGCGCGAGTTCCTGAGCTGTTCGAACGCGCCGGACGTTTCGACGTCGTAGGTGTCGTTGTTCCAGATCTCGATGCGGTTGATCAGCCCGACGATCAGGCACTTCTTCTTCAGGCCCGCATACGATCTCAGGCTCATGGGTATGAGGATCCTTCCCTGGGCGTCCACGGGGCAGTCTTCCGCAGACCCCACCACGTGCCTGATGAAGGCCATCTGGAGCCTGTCCATGGTGGAGAGGCCGGAGGCTATCTTCTCGAGCCTCTCCCAGCCCTCGGGCGTGAACACCCACAGGCAGGGGTCGACGCTCTTGGTGACGACGAAGTGGTCGGCCCCGCTCTCGTTCAGGAGTTCCCTGAACCTGGACGGTATGCTCAGCCGACCCTTCTCGTTGATGGTGTTGACGTGGTGACCTTTAAACACCCCCATCCCCTCGCATTGACACAATATGACACTTTATGTCATATAAACGAAACACCTCATGAAGTCAACATGAAGTTGGTCGGTGGGGGAAGGGGTCAATGCACAGAATATAGCGCAGAATGGGTGTGCATGGGAAAGTGGAAAAAAGTGTCATGGAAGACATCGTACTGGATGTTTGCACGCCCTTTGGCTATATGGGCTCCATGAACCTGGAGACCTTCAGGGAGGTGTTGGAGCTCGCCCCCGTGGGGGTTCTGCTTGCGGACGAGCATGGTGGGGTCCTGTGGGCGAACGGCGCTGCGCTGGAGTTGTTGGGCATATCCTGGCAGAACCTTCCCGAGCTGAACGTGGACGGGCTCATGGACGCCGACTCCCCCCGCAGGGAGACCATGACGCGCACCAAGGGGAACGAGCACGTCACGCTGAGGCTCATGAAGCGGACGATGAAGAACGGCATGTCGGTGGTGTTCCTGAGCGACATATCAGAGGTCCACAGGCTTCAGAGCGAGATCCTGAAGATGGACAAGCTCGCCTCCGTGGGCGAACTCACCTCGGGCATAGCGCACGAGATCAGGAACCCGCTGGCCGGCATCAAGACGACCGCCCAGGCACTCGACCGCGAGCTCAACCCGCAGGATCCGCGCCGAGCCTATCTCTCGCGGATCATCGCGGAGATCGACAGGCTCAACAAGCTCCTCACGGGGTTCTTCGACTTCGCCAGGCCGCGCAAGCTGGCCCTCGTCTCCTGCGACCTCGCCAAGGTCGTGGAGGCCGCCCTGGGCATGGTGAAGGCCCATGCGAGAGAGAACAGGGTGAGGACCCTCGAGTTCTACCCCCGGGCGGAGGTCGCCGTGAAGGCCGACCCGAACCTCCTCCAGCAGGTGTTCATGAACGTGTTCCTCAACGCCATAGAGGCCATGGAGTTCGGCGGGAGGATGGAAGTGCACGTCCTCGACAGGGGGAAGCACGTGGAGGTGGTGGTCTCGGACACGGGCAGGGGGGTGCCCGAGAACGTGCAAGGCAAGATCTTCGATCCCTTCTTCACGACCAAGCCCAAGGGCGTGGGCCTGGGGCTGTCCATCTCGTACAGGATCGTCAAGCAGCATGCGGGTGACATCACGTTCGAGTCATCGCCCGGCGGGACGACCTTCATCATCACCCTGCCCAAGGACCCGGGCAAGGCGGGGTGATCCGCGTCGGGGGTCTCTTGGCAAGGTATTGAACAGCACAAGGAGGAATGACATGCCGCCTTTCGAGTCGAACGCTTATGCAGCAGGAGTCCAGTTCAAGGGAGGGCTCGCCACCATGATCGTGGACGCCGATCCCGTGGTAAAGCTCGTGCTGCTGGTTCTCGTCGTGTTCTCCGTCTTCTCGTGGGGCATCATCATCCAGAAGTGGGTCACGCTCTCGCGGGCAAGGAAGAGGGCGCACGGCATCCTCGAAGCCGCGATGGGCGCTTCCGGCCTGGCCAAGATCAAGGACGCCGCGACCAAGGCAGGGGAGTGCCCCCTGGCCCACGTGCTCGCGGAGGGCATGGACGAGCTCGCGAGGCTCACGGCCAGGGCGGGCGCCATCAGCCAGCCCATGCTCGAGAACGTGGACGCCAGGCTCATGAACGCGTCTGCCAGGCAGGTCATGGCCCTGTCCCACGGTCTGGGTTTTCTGGCCAGCATCAGCAACGCGAGCCCGTTCATCGGGCTGTTCGGAACGGTCTGGGGCATCATGGACTCGTTCAGGCACATCGGGATCATGGGGTCCGCCAACCTCGCCACCGTCGCGCCGGGCATCTCCGAGGCGCTCGTGGCCACAGCGGCGGGCCTCTTCGTGGCCATACCGGCCACGCTCTTCTACAACTACTTCACGAGCCTCGTCACGACCTCTTCCGGCCAGATGGACCAGTTCCGGGTCGATCTCGTGAACCTCCTGCGCAGGGGGGCCTTCCATGCAGACAAATAAACCCAGGACCTTCCTTGCGGAAATCAACGTCACGCCGTTCGTCGACGTGATGCTCGTGCTCCTCATCATCTTCATGGTGTCCGCGCCCATGATGAAGGAGGGCATGAAGGTCGACCTCCCCGAGGCGGAGGCCAGGGCCCTGGGCGAGACCCAGGACCTCGTGATCACCGTGGGGCCCGAGGGGACCATAGACATCAACGGGTCCAAGGTCGAGCTCGAGCGTCTCGGGATGATCCTCGGCCAGGTGAAGGAGCAGAGGAACGTGGACGCGGTGTACCTCCAGGCGGACAGGTCGATCCCCTACGGCTTCGTGGTGAAGGTCATGTCCGTCGTGAGATCCGCGGGCCTGACGAGGATCGGCCTGGTGACGCAGCCGCCTGTCGGTCAGCGGTGAAGGCGACGGGGTGCGATGGGGAGATACCTTGCCATCTCGGTAGGGTGCCACGCCGTGATCCTCCTGGCGTTCTTGGGGTTCGTGTGGTCGGGCCCCTCGGCCGACTCCCAGGGTGTCTACGAGGTGGAGATCGTCGCGGGAGGACCTTCGGGCGAGGCTGCGGCGGACCTCGGCGGGGCGGCGGCTGGGGCGCCCGGCAAGAGGTTCGTCTACTCGAGGACCGGCAGGGCGGTCTCGATCGGCGAGGTGGCCAAGGAAAGGGCAGGGAAGGAGAAGGGCCCGGAACTGGACGTGTCCCGTGAGGTCCCCCGGTCGGCCGAAGGCCCGGAGGATGCGGGCAACGTGTCGGACCTCATCAGGACCCCCACGGGGTCTCAACCAGGCGCAGGCTCGCCGGGGCCCGCAGGCGGTGGAGGGGCGGCGGCCATCGCCGTGTGGAAGAGACGGGTCAGGGGGATGGTCGAGGCCGTCTGGAGGACCCCTCCCGAGATAGAGGCGGTGGACGTGACCCTGAAGACCACGTACCTTCTCAGGGTGGACCGCTCGGGGGAGCTCATCCAGAAGAGGCTTTTGGTGTCGTCGGGGAACGCGCCGTTCGACCGCTCGGTGCTCGTGGCCCTGGGCAGGATACAGAGGCTGCCCCCGCCTCCTCTCGCCCTCATCGCGGGCGGCGACTGGGTGGAGGTCACGATGTCTTTCACGCCGCCGAAAGGAGCGCAATGAAGATCGCCCGAAAGAGCAGGATCGTGTTTTTCTTGTTCCTCGTTGCCTGTGCGTTGCAGGCCACGGGTTCGGCCCAGCAGGTGCACATCGACGTGGAGGCGCCCGGGTTCGCGAGGCTCAAGGTCGCGATGCCGCCGTTCGCCGGCGACCCCGCCACGGCGCAGTCCCTCTGGAAGGTGTGCGCCAGGGACCTCGCCATCACCGGGTTGTTCGACGTCATAGACCCCGCGTCGTACGTGAACCCCGCACCCGCACCCAGGATAGCCCTCCAGTCGCTCAAGGACTACGCGCTCATCGGCGCGGACTACGCGGTGGCGGCCATGGTCACCATCCAGGACGGGGCCGTGCGCGTGAGATTCCACATGGTTGAGGTGTCCACCGCCACCGTGGTGGACGACACCCTGTACACGGCGAGCGCAGGTGAGCCCCACCGCGCCGTGCACGCCTTCATGAACAGGCTCCTGAAGGAGAAGTTCGGCCTCGAGCCGTTGTTTGCGAGCAGGATCGCCTGCATCAGGAAGACGGACAAGGTCAAGCAGCTCCACCTCATGTGGTGCGACGGGACTGGCCAGGTGACGGTCAAGGGAGGCGGCGGCCTCGTGCTCAACCCCGCCTGGTCGCCGGACGGCCGCTCGATCGCGCTCGTGAGCTACTACCGCAACAACCCGGACCTCTTCCTCTTCGACAGGGCCTCCTACAGGCTCAGGCTCGTATCCGGCGAGAGGGGGATCAACACCTCGCCCGCGTTCCACCCCTCGGGCGCCTCCCTCGGGGTGACCCTGTCCGTGGACGGCAACCCGGAGATCTACCTGCTCGACCTCGCGACGAGGGCGAGGACCAGGCTCACCAACAGCTGGGCGACCGACACCTCGCCCTCGTTCTCGCCCGACGGTTCTATGATGGCCTTCTGTTCCTCGAGGGCGGGCAACCCCAACATCTTCATCATGAACCTGGCCACCAGGGATGCGAGGAGGCTGAGTTTCGAGGGGAAGTACAACACGGAACCCTCGTTCTCGCCCAAGGGGGACCTCGTGGCGTTCTCGCACCTGGGCTCGGACGGAAGGTACCGGATAGCCCTGGTGAAGCCCGACGGCTCGGGCTTCAGGGTGCTCAAGGGATCGGGCAGGGGGGACGAGTCGCCGTCGTTCTCTCCCGATGGGAGGCTGATCGCCTTCGCGTCCGCGGATGGCAACATATACGTGACGGACCTTTCGGGATCGATCGCGATACCCCTGACCTCGGGCGGGGGTTACTCGGAGCCCTCGTGGTCGCCGATCCTGAAGGAGTGATGGTCCCGAGTGATTGGTTCTTGACCTAAGGCGGCGTTCGGATAGAGTACGATCATACATCGAGGGGGAGGAACACGGATATGAACGAGAAAAGGAACGGGAAGAGGACGGCGGCGGGAACGGTGATCCTTGGCATCCTGGCGGCGCTTGCCGCAACGCTTCTGCTCACGGGGTGCCCCAAGAAGGCGGTGGCGCCCGTCGCCCCGGAGACGCCCTCCGCCGTGCAGCCGCAGGCCCCCGAGGAGGCCCCGGGCGAGCCGGTCATGCGGGTGGAGCCGGCGCTCGAGGGCGCGGGCAGGGCGGCCGGGACCACGAGCGCCCAGGCCGTCTCCGCCATCGAGGAGACCGACATCTTCTTCGAGTTCGACAGCTTCGACCTCTCACCCACGGCCAAGAAGACGCTCGCGGACAAGGCCGCCTACCTGAAGGCCCACCAGGGTATCAAGGTGCAGATCGAGGGCCACTGCGACGAGAGGGGCACCGTGGAGTACAACCTCGCCCTGGGAGAGAGGCGCGCGAAGGCGGCCTACGAGTACCTCGTCTTTCTCGGGGTCGACCCGAAGAGGCTCTCCATCGTCAGCTACGGCGAGGAGAGGCCGGTCGATCCGGGGCACAACGAGGAGGCCTGGGCGAAGAACAGGCGCGCCCACTTCGCGGTCAGCCAGGGGTATTGACCATGAATCGGCTCTTGGTTGCGGCGATCGTTGCGCTCGCTGTAGCGGGCTGCGCCACGCAGCGCGACCTCGACAACCTGAAGTTCCAGGTGGACACGCTCCAGTCGCGCCTGAGCGCGGCCGAGGCCAGGCTCGGCGAGAAGGAGAAACTGATCGACCAGAGCCTCAGGCAGCAGGGCGAGCTGCAGAACAGGTACTCCGAGCTCCAGAACCAGATCTTCTCGCTCGAGGGTTCCCTGGACGAGGTGAAGGTCTCCGCGGGGCTGACGCCCGCAGGCGGCGGCGAGTCCAGGATCTCGGCGCTCGAGAAGGAGGTGCGTGCGCTCAAGGAGATGGTCCAGGGCGGCGCGGCGGTCCAGCAGCAGGGGGCCGCCAGGAGCCTCTTCGACACGGGCATGGAGAAGTTCACCTCGGGGAAATTCCAGGAGGCGCTGGCCGATTTCAAGGCATTCCTGGGCAAGAACCCCGAGCAGTCCCTGGCGGGAGAGGCCTACTTCTTCATGGGGGAGGCGCTGTTCTCGCTCGGCAGGTACGACGACGCGGTCTTGAGCTACGACACCGTGGTGAAGAAGTTCAAGAACAGCGGCAGGATTCCCGATGCATTGTACAAGGAGGGCCTCGCCTTCGAAAAGATGGGCGACAGGGAGACGGGCGAGATCATCTGGCAGCAGCTCCTCAAGGAGTATCCGAAGACGGAGGCCGCATCGAAGGCGAGGGAGGCAATGAAGGCCAGGAAGCCCGGCAAGGGGTAGGCCGCCTCAAGGCGCCGGAGGTGAAGGGGCGCCCTGCGTGCGCCGTGGCGTTGGGTTGGAGTGTCGCCCGCGGGAGGGTTCCCCGGGTGACGTTGAGAAGGGAAGAAAGGGGGTTTCATGAAGGTCAAGTCCTTCAGGGTGGTGCCCACCCTGCCTGAGACGCTGGGTCCGATCCTCAAGCTCGCGTACAACACGTGGTACTGCTGGAATCACAAGGGGTTGCGTCTCTTCCAGCACATGGACCGCGACCTGTGGGAGGAGACCGGGCACAACCCCGTGGACATGCTGTCGAGAATATCCCAGGGCCGCATCATGGACCTCCTCGAGGACGAGGGCTTTCTCTCGCAGATGAAGAAGACGGTCGAGGAGTTCGACGACTACATGGAAGAGAAGGGCGTGTACTCGTTCCTCCTGGCCAAGCCCGTCGACTTCACCGTCGCGTACTTCTCCATGGAGTACGGCCTGACCGAGAGCATCCCCATCTACTCGGGGGGGCTCGGCATCCTGGCAGGCGACCACCTCAAGAGCGCGAGCGACCTGAGGCTTCCCCTGTGCGGGGTGGGG
>ERZ795045.951-NODE-951-length-34399-cov-5.976532_pt1 | contig 34399 bp, 19 predicted proteins | sample MGYA00375129_ERZ795045 | MGnify/ENA primary metagenome ERZ795045 (study PRJEB30174, sample SAMN05720166) | activated sludge metagenome | isolation source: anaerobic digester from wastewater treatment plant | place: Japan | collected 2015-05-15 ...
AAGCCGTTGAGGTGAAGGCGCGCGAGACGGTGGGGGGCGGCGTCTTGCAGGTGGGGTTCCAGGCAGAGGAAGAGGGAGCCCCGCCGGTGCGCGTCGATCTGCTGCGCTTCTCGCGCACTCATCTGCTGCGCATTGGCGAAGCCGCGCAGTTGATTGAGAGGATGCGCCAGGAGCTGGCCGGCCAGGAGAAGGCGGGAGCGGCCATCGGGAATAGGCGAAAACGGAGCCGTGCGCGCTGCGAGCGATGTGGGCGTGTGCTGCCTCCAGGGTCGGATACCTGCCCGGCGTGCGTGAACAAAGGGAAGGTGCTCATCCGTCTCCTGGGCTATCTGGGGCCCTACTGGAAGCTCTCGGTGCTCTCACTGCTGGCCAGTATTGGCTTGACGGCTCTGGCGCTCACGCCGCCCTACCTGATGCGTCTCCTGATCGATGAGGTGCTGACGCCGCGCAAGAACGCCCACCTTCTCTTCGTAATCACGGGGATCCTGGCGGCGGTGCACCTGGTCCGCCTGGCCGTTGGTGCCGGACGCGACTGGCTGAACTCCTGGCTGGGGCAGCGGGTTTATTTCGATCTGCGTACTCAGATTTACCGGCATGTGCAGCGGCTCTCGATGGGCTTCTACGACCGCAAGCAGGTAGGTGGGGTGCTATCGCGCATCACCAGTGATGCCGGCACGCTCCACTACTTCCTCGTTGGCAGCGCTCAGAACCTGCTGATCCACACGCTCACCGTCGCGGGGATCGCAGTGATGCTTTTCGTGATGAACTGGCGCCTGGCGCTGATCGTGCTGATGCCGACGCCGCTCTTGATCGTGGGTACGTTCTGGTTTGGCCGGCGCGTGCGGGTGGTCTATCGCCGTTACTGGCGGCTGATCTCCAGCATCAACTCGCTGCTCGTCTCCACGATCTCCGGGGCGCGCGTGGTGAAGTCGTTCGGGCAGGAGAGCCGCGAGGTGGGGCGTTTCGAGGACCGCAGCGATGAGTTCCGCAACACGTCGCTCGCCGCCGCCCGGCTCAGTGTCATCTACTACCCCTCCATGGCGCTGATCACGGTGATCAGCACCATCCTGATCTGGCTCGTCGGCGGGCAGCAGGTGCTCGCGGGCACGCTTAGCCTGGGGATGCTGACGGCGTTCACCTCCTACATGTGGCAGTTCTACGCGCCGATCTCCGTGTTGTGCGAGATCAATAACGTGCTGCAGCAAACCGCCACCGCCGCCGAGCGCGTCTTTGAAGTCCTGGACACCGAGCCGGACGTGGCAGAATCGCCCAACGCAATCACGCTCGACCGGATCGAGGGGCATATCGAGTTTCGGGATGTCTGCTTCTCCTATGACGAAGCGGAGGCGCTGGAGCCGCTGCTCAAGAACATCAACCTGGTCGTCCAGCCGGGCGAGATGATCGGCCTGGTGGGTGCGAGCGGCTCGGGAAAGACGACGCTGGTCAACCTGCTGCTTCGGTTCTACGACCCGACCTCGGGGCAGATCCTGATCGACGGGCATGACCTGCGCGACGTGAAGCTCCGCTGCCTGCGCGAGCAGATGGCGGTGGTGCTCCAGGAACCGTATCTCTTCAAGGGCACGATTGCCGAGAATATCGCCTATGGCCGGCCCGACGCGACGCGCGAGCAGATCATCGAGGCGGCGCGTGCCGCCAATGCCCATGACTTCATCATCAAGTTCCCGGATGGCTACGACACCGAGGTGGGCGAGCGCGGAGGTCGTCTCTCCGGCGGCGAGCGGCAGCGCGTCTCCATTGCGCGCGCCCTGCTGAATGACCCGCGCATCCTGATCCTCGACGAGGCGACCGCGTCCGTGGATACCGAGACGGAGAAGCAGATTCAAGAAGCCCTCGAACAGCTAATGAAAGGGCGGACCTGCTTCGCGATTGCGCATCGCCTCTCCACGCTGCGCATGGCGACGCGCCTGGTCGTTCTGGATGGCGGCAGGATCGCGGAGATCGGCACCCACGAGGAGTTGATCGCCAAAGATGGCATCTACGCCAAGCTCGTCAAGATCCAGTCGGAGATGGCGAAATCGATTGCGCCGCCAGGAGAGGTGGGGCGTTGAGGAGCACTCAGATGCGCGATGAGGGCACGATCCGGCTTGCGTACGACGTGATGGGTCGTTTCCTGCTGCACCGCGGCGCGGAGCCGCCCATTCCGGTGCGGCCCGTTCGCCTCTTCCCTCTCTCGGACCCCGAAGGCTACATCCTTCTCCTCGACCACGAGGAGAAGGAAGTGACGCTCATCCGCAACATGAAGGAGCTCGATCCCGCCTCACGGCAGGCGCTTCGACAGGAGCTTGAGACCGCCTACATCGTCCCAGAGGTGTTGTGCATCGAGAGCATCGAAGAGGAGTTCGGCGTGCTTCACTTCGTGGCCCACACGGATCGGGGCCCCCGCCGCTTCGACGTGCGCGGCCGCGGCGAGATCCAGTTCGTGCGCCCGGGATACTACATCATCCGCGACATCGACGGGAACCGCTTCGATATTCCCAACCTCTTCGCGCTGGACGCCCGCAGCCTGGCCCTGCTCGACCCGTACCTGTAGCGGGGTCCGCAGGCATCGCGCCGCCTTCGATACCACGGATGGGATGGACGCGCGCACGCGCGGAGCTCGAAGCTCCGCGCTGCTTCCCGGCAAAGCCCCTCCGGGGCTCCCCCTCTTGGCTCCCGCCACTTCCAGTTGCCCGGAAATGTGGTCCGGCCCAGCCCGGCAGGGCTTCGCTCACAAGCAGCGCGGTGATTTGTCGCCACGCGCCGGGTTGCGTGTTACCTTCGAGGTTTCGGTTCCCTATCTCGGAATCCCGGTCCGGCCAGGATCCGGGGGGGCCTCCGGCGTATCAAGCCTTGGAGAGAGTCGGGCATGAGCAATCTTTTGTTGATAGGCGCGCGTGCTTCGGGCAAGACGGCCGTGGGAAGGCGCGCGGCGACGCTGTTAGGCGAGGGCTGGGGCTTCCTCGAGATGGACGAGGCGCTGGTGGAGCGTCTGGGCATGCCGATTGCCGAGTTCTTCCGCGTCCACGGAGAGGAGGCGTTCCGGCGTGAGGAGCGTGCCCTGCTGGAGGAGGTGGGCCGCGGGCAGCGCCGCGTGGTCGCCTGCGGTGGGGGCGTGGCCGGCACTGCCGAGAGCCTGGCCCTGGCACGCGCCACAGGCACCCTCGTCTGGCTCGATACCCCCGTGCCGGAGCTGATCGCGCGCCGCCTGGCCGACCCGGATGAGGCCGCACGCCCGGCCCTGCTGCACGAACTCGCCGAGCTGAAGCGCCAAGATTTGGAGGGCTATTTGCGCGTGGAGGTGCCGACAATCCTGGCGCGCCGGCAGGCGTTCTACGCCGGGGCTGACTTCACGCTCTACACGGCCGGGCTGAGCGTCGAGCGCCTGGCGCAGATCGTCGCCGCGCTCGCGCGCCGCTAACCCGCATTATTCGTCAGAATAATGAAAAGAAGTCTCTCCTTGCTGGGCGTGGCACGGCTTCGCGGGCACTGCCCCCGAAAACACTCTACCTCCGGACGCTCGTGGCGGCAACGGCGTGCTACTAGGCAAGAGTCTTCTTTTGAAGTATTCTGGTGAATACTTCGGGCTAAAGGGCATGGGCCGCCACGTCCGGCAAACCCGGCGCGGGATGGCTCATTTGGCCTGGGCGCGGCGGTGTTCAGAGACGGCCCAGCGGATCGTGCGCGCCATCCCCTCCTCGAAGCTTACCTGGGGCGTCCAGCCGAGTATCTCTCGCGCGCGGGAGATATCGGCCTCCATGTGTCGTTGGTCACCCGGGCGCACCGGGGTGTAGCGGATCTCCCAATCGGCCCGGCTGTGGCCCAGCGCCTCCAAGGTCACATCCACCAGCTGGTTGATGCTCTTGCGCGTGCCCGTGCCCAGGTTCATCACCTCGCCGTAGGACCGCGGGTTCTCCAGGGCGCCCACCCAGGCATCCACCACGTCGCTGATATAGACGAAATCCCGGCTCTGCTCGCCATCGCTGTGGATCGTGATCGGCTCGCCTTTCAGCACGTTCGCCATGAAGATCGTCACCACGCCCTGATAGTAGTTGGAAAGGCTCTGGCGCTCGCCATACACGTTGAACATCCGGAAGGCGGTGACGTTCAGCGGGAAGTCGAGGTCCGGGCGCTCAGCGGTGGCGAAGACGTAGCGCTCCGCGGCATACTTGGTGATGCCGTAGTAGGAGATCGGCCGACAGGGGTGCGTCTCCGGCGTGGGCACCTGGGTGACGTGGCCGTAGCAGACCATGCTGCTGGCATAAAGGAGCCGGGTCACGCGGTGGCGGATGCACCCCTGGAGAATATTCAGGGTGCCGCGGGTGTTCACATCGAGATCGGTGCCCGGATCATCAAACGACTTGATCGTGGACGCCTGGCCCGCGATGTGGTAGACGACATCGAGGCCGCCCAAAGCCGTGAAGGCGCGCTCCACATCCTCGGGCGAGCGGACGTCGCCACGGATGTAGCAGGCGCCAGTCGGCACGTTTGCCGCGAAGCCGGTGCTCTCGTTGTCGAGCACTACCACCTGGTGGCCGTCGGCCAGAAGCCGCTCGGCGATATGGCTGCCGATGAACCCGGCGCCTCCAGTCACGAGAATTCTCAAGGGACTCTTGCCTCCTCTTTGCGCGGCGCGACGTACTCGTCGGCGATCAGGTGCTTCTCCAGCCAGACGTAGAGGATGGTGAAGAGGTATTTGCGCATCATCACCTTCAGGCGCAGCTTGGTGACGCCGGCGGTGCGCCCATACCAGGAGATTGGCACCGTGGCGATCCGGTAGCCGCGCACCAGCGGCTTGAGCGAGAGCTCGACGGTGATGTTGAAGTGGCTCGCCTGGATCGGCTCGATGGCGCGGATCACCTCGGTGCGGTAGGCTTTGAACGCGTTGGAGAGATCGTTGTGGTGCGTCCAGAAGAGGATGCGCATGAAGGTGTTCCCCAGCCGGTTTACCAGGAGCTTGAACCGGGGGTAATCGACCACGCGCCCGCTGCGGATGAAGCGCGAGCCGTAGACGCAATCATACCCCTCCTCCAGCTTGCGGTAGTAGGTGACCACGTCTGCCGGGTCGTCCGAGCCATCGCCCATGACGATGGCGCAGCAGTCGCCGCGCATGGCGGCCAGGCCGGCACGAATTGCCCGGCCAAAGCCAGGCTGGCTGGTGCGATGCAGCGGGCGAATCGTCGGCTCGCGCGCGGCGAGCTCGTCGAGGATCTCGCCGGTGCGATCGGTGCTGTTGTCGTCGACGGCGACGATCTCGTGGGGGATCCCGGCGTCATCGAGAGCGCGCACCAGATCGAGTAACACCTTCTCGATGCACTCCTCTTCGTTGTGGGCGGGTACCACGACCGATAAGAGCATCCTCTGTTTTCCTGTTTCGTCACGCGCCTCGCCGGGCCGATTCTGTCGCCGGACGCCGGGGTCAGCCGCGTCCAGGCGCGCTCATCGCTCCGCGGCCAGGAAGAACTGCTTCCCAAGCACGCGGTGTGCGGGCGGGAAGCGCAGATAGAGTTCGACGAGCAGCGGGTGCTGGGGGATGCGGCTGAGGCGCGTGAGTGGCAGAAACCGCGGTCGGATCTCGCGCGTCGTGAAGCCGGCCAGCTCCACCGCCTCGCGCACGCTCCGGTCGGAGAGTGCGATGTGGTGGTCCAGAAAGTCCCAATACTCCCCCGGGGCGAAACGGATGTTGGGCCCCATCACCAGGAGCCTGCCGCCAGGGCGCAACACCCTGCGGACCGCGCCCAGCGTCGCCATCAGGTCGGCCTTCGACGGCAGGTGTTCCAACACGTTGCTGGCAAAGGCGACGTCGGCGGTGGCCGGGGGCACGCCTTCCAGCGTCCGGATATCGCACGCGACCACCTCCACGCCCGGCGCCGCGCACTCCCTGGTCTCCGGGTTGGTGTCTACCGCGATCCGCCGCGCCGCCCGGATGTGGTTGATGAACTCGCAGTGGCCGGCGCCCAGGTCTACCACCGTGGCGTCTTCCGGCACATAGCGCTGGAAGAACCGGCGGCAAAGGACGCACCAGATGGCGGCGTTGCGCCGGCGCGCGCTCTCGTCGAAGCGCACCTGATAGAGGCGGGCGCTCTCCTCGCCACTCAGGAATGTCTCCGGTCTCTCCCCACTCTTCACGGCTCTGCGCGGCCCTCCACCAGCATTCTACCATACAATGCGCCCGAAGAGAACCGCCTTGCGCTTGGGTTCCGAGACAGGGAAGGCCCGGACGCTTGCTTGCGGTCTCCTGCCCAGACGCCACCTTCGATACCACGGAGGAAGGGGACGGACACGGCTGGAGAGCGCCGGCCACATGTACGGGCATGAACATGCACGCCGCGCGATCCGCGAAGGGCCGGTGTATCCCCGCGCGCGGAGCTCGAAGCTCCGCGCTGCTTCTCTGCAAAGCCCTTCGGGCTTCCCCTCCCGGCTCTTGCCATTCTGAGGTGCCCGGAAGTGTTGCCCAACCCAGCCCGGCAGGGCTTCGCACGCAAGCAGCGCGGTGCTTGAGCGCCGCGCGATCTTGCCGGGCAAGTGGTTATGACGCCTGGGTCAGCTTCTCGGCGCGCGTCCGGCGCACGCGCGCCCAATACTCCTGGATCGGGAGCAGGTCAAACTCGGCGAGGATCTCGTCGACGTCTCGGTCGGTGCCCTGGTAGCCGATGACGAAGCGCGCCTCCGGCGTGTAGTATTCGAAGGTGAGCTTCGAGCCATACCGGGCGAGCATGTCATCCATCTTGTGCCAGTTGAAGTCCATGTGCAGCTGGCGCTTGTTGGTGTTGACGCGGGCGGCGAGGAGCGTCTCGTAGGTGCTCAGCTTCAGTACCTGGCCGCCGGGGTCCACCAGCCGGCCTAGCTCGGTGCCGATGGCGCTCATCACGTGGCAGCCCAGGTCGATCGCCCACTCCTGAAGCTGGACGCCGCCCCGATAGAGCGAGCAGAAGAAGAGGACGTCCGGCGGGTCGGCGCGCAGCTCGTCGCGGATTTCGATGAAGTTGAGGTCAAAGCAGATCGCCATGGAGACGCGCCCGAAGTCGGTCTCGAAGCGCGGGCACGACGTGCCGGGCCGGACTCCCTTCTCCATCTCGCCGAGCGTGGGGAACATCTTGTCGTAGCGCCCGATCACCTCGCCGTCGCGCCCGATCAGGATCGCGGTGTTGTAAAGCCCGGACGGGCGCGATTCAAAGCGGGGCCAGATCACGTAGAGATCCAGCTCCTTGCAAAGCGCCTGGATCGCCGGAAGAGTGCCGCCATCGTGCGGCTCGGCCGCCGCGTAGTGGTCGGGAGCGGCGATCTGCGGGTAAATCTCGGGGAAGGCGACGATCTCTGCGCCCATGTTTTTCGCCCGGCGCAGCCACCGGTCGGTCTCTTTGAGGAAGGCCTCCAGAGTGTGGCACCCGTATGGCGGGCGATGTGAAATGCTGGCCAGCGTCACTTCTCTGCGCATCTGTGTCTCCCTCGTGCCGGGCTTCACCGTCCGGCATCACAGGGCCTATTCCATGCGCGTGTTGGCGGCTCCTGCATCGCGCGAGAGGGACGAGCGGCGCCGGCCGCACGGGCGTCTATGCGGCCGGCGCGCCGCGATCAATAGCCGAACTCCGCCTCGACATCGCCAATCGCCTCCTCGATGAGATCCATCCCCTTCGCGGCGGTTTCGACATCCATCACGATGGGGGGTGACATGCGCAGGATGTGCCCTGCCGGCACCCAGGCGAGACCCTTGCGGAAGGCATACTGGTAGACCTTCTTGCCCGCCTCTACAAAAGGCTCCTTCGTCCCGCGGTCTTTCACCAGCTCCACGCCAAGGAGGCACCCCTTGCCGCGCACGTCGCCGACGATCGGGTGGGCATCCTTGATCGCGGCCAGGCGTTGCTCGAAGTAGGCGCCCAGCTTTCGCGCGTTTTCCAGAAGCCCTTCCTCCTCGATCACCTCGATGCTCGCCAGCGCGGCGGCGCAGGCCATTGGGTTGCCGCCATAGCTGGTGGACGCGGAGATCTTGTTGATGCTCTCCTTGTAGCGCTCGGAGACGAGCATCGCCGTGACCGGGAAGCCGTTGCCAAACCCCTTGCCGAGGGTGACTACGTCGGGGCGCGTATCCCAGTGTTCCATGGCGAAGTAGGTGCCGGTGCGCCCCATGCCGGTGAGCACCTCGTCAGCGACCAGCAGGATGCCGCGCTCGTCGCAGAAGCGGCGCAGCTTGGGGAAGAAGTCGTCCGGCGGGAAGATGGAGCCGGCCCAGCCCTGCACCGGCTCCAGCACGAACGCGGCGACGTTCCCGGTGGTGGCGTTGGTGATGAAGTCGTCGAAGAACTGGATGTAGGCGTCGGTGTCGATGGAGCCGTCCGGCTTCTTGAAGAGCGGGCGGTAGGGGTCGGGCCGCGGCACCAGGTAGAAGCCCTGCGCCCGCCCGGCGCCGTTGGTGGGGTTCATCTTCGCCAGGCTCACCGCGTGCCCCGTCTTGCCGTGGAAATCCATGTAGCACGAGAGGAACTCGGTTTTGCCGGTCGCCGCCCGGCAGACGCGCAGCGCCGCCTCCACCGCCGTGGTCCCGCTGTCATACAGCTGCATCCCGGTCAGGTCCCACGGCTGGATGGCGGCGATCTTCTCCAGGAGCGCCACCTTCACCGGGGTGTTGAAGTCGTGGCAGTTCATCAGCGTCTTCGCGTAGTGGGCGACCGCCTCGCTCACCTTCGGGTGGCAGTGGCCTAGCGTAGTGACGTAGATCCCGCTGGAGAAGTCGAGATAGACGTTGCCATCGACATCGGTCAGCGTCACCCCGTAGCCCTTCTCAAAGACGACCGGGAAGAGCGTAACCTGGCTGGAATAGCCGATCATGTACTGCATCCCCCGGGCGTTGTACTCCTGCGACTTCGGGCCCGGCACCGTCTCCGTGACGATGCGTGGCACACTCCCCGGCTCCACGTAGGCCCACGAGCGATCTCTGCCAGCCATGGCGTACCTCCTGTTCGAGATTGTGCGAATGTGTGCGTTCATGATAGCACCCCATCGGATGGTTGTCAAGCGTACGCGGGCCATGTGGTGCTGAAAATGCGTTGAGCCTACTCTTGACGCCCTTGGCTACCCACGGTATAATGGTGTTCGAAACGAACACAACGGGAGACGGGATGAACGAGCGGCAGGAGGGGATCCTCGCGAGCATCCGGCAGGGGCAGCGGGTGCGGGTCCGCGAGTTGGCGGAGCGCTTCGGCGTGTCGGAGATGACAATCCGGCGTGATCTGGTGGCATTGGAGGCACAAGGGCTGCTCATCCGGACGCACGGCGGGGGCGCGCCGGTGTCGCGATTGCGCGCGCCGGATGGAGCGCTCACGCCCGCCTCGCCGGAGAAAGTGGCCATTGGCCGGGCCGCGGCAGCACTCGCCGCGCCGGGGGAGACGGTGATGGTGGATGCCGGGACGACGGCGCTCCAGGTTGCCCGGCACCTCCCGCGCGACGCGGGCCTCATCGTCGTGACCACCTCGCTCCTGGTCGCCCAGGAGCTCTACGGCGCCGGGCCGCGCCTCCTACTCCTGGGCGGCTTCCTGCGCGATGATTTCCCGGGCGTCTACGGTCCCCTCACCGAGACCGCGCTTGCCAGCCTGCGCGTGGATATCCTCTTCATCGGGTGCGATGGCGCCAGCGCGGAAGAGGGGTTCTACACCGCCGACCTCCACCTCCTCAGCCTCGAGCGGGCGATGATCGCCGCCGCCGCTCGCGTCGTTCTGGTGACCGAGAGCGCGAAGTTTGGCCGGCGTGCCCTGGCGCGCTTCGCCACCCCCGACCAGGTGCACACCCTCGTGACTGATACCGGCCTGGTGCCCCGGGACCGTGAGCGGCTGGAAGAGCAGGGGGTGCGCCTGCTCCTGACCGGTTCCCTGCGCGGGCGCGAGTGATCCACACCTGCGCCCTGCCGGGCTATCCCCCACCGAAAGTCTGGCGGTTGGCCCGGGCGTAGTAGCCCTCGCTCCCCAGCTCCACGAAGACGGTGATCGCGGAGAGATAATCGTCGATGATCTCCCACTCGGTGGGGAGAGGCATGAAGCTCATCCGCCCGAGGAAGCCCTGCCGGCCCTCAAACGCCATCCACATCAGCTTCGCGTGCCTGTGGAAGAGTGTGGAGTTGAAGTGGAACTCCGGGGCGACCGGCGGGTCACCATCGCCGTGCAGCTTGCCGAGCGGCCGGCCCTTGCTGGCAAACAGCTTCTCGGCCCGGCGCTGCCATTCTCGCATGATCGGCCAGTAGGGTGCCGGGTGCGTGCGCGCCTGGAAAGCGAAGTTGTAGCCGCAGGCGTGTAGGTCGAGGATCGCCTCGATGCCCCGGCCCTTCACGAACTCCAGGAGCGACTGCACCTCCACCGCCTCGCTATGGTCCGGCGAGAGCCGGCGGTTGATTGCCCACCCCGCGCCGTTGAACTGCCCGCCGATGAAGAGGCACTTCTCCGGGTCGAAGTAGTAGCACGGCTCACTGCTGTCCGCGTCGTAGGGCACCAGGCTCCCATCCAGCTGCAGCCCGGAGGCGTAGATCGTGCATGTGTCCAGGCCCTGCGCATAAAAAGTGTTCGGGCAGACGGCGCGCCCATCCGGGTTGAGCATCGGGCAGATGTAGAGGTGCGTCTTCTGGAGGAGCGCGAGGAGGGTGGGGTGCTCCTTGCCAGCCAGGTCGCGCCCCGTCTCCAGCAGGTGGATCAGGTTCATCGCCGCGGCGACCGTTCCGGGCTCGTGCCCGTGGGTGCCACCAATGACGAGCAGCGTCGAGGCGGCATGGGGCACAGCATACTCCAACACGCGCACCGGCCGGACGTGCGTCGAGTAGCCGGCGATGTGCATCCGGCCCCGGACCACCTGGGTCGTCAGGTAGCGTTCGACGGCATCCACGTTCGCCAGCCAGAATTCCGGCGCCTTGATCTGGGGGATCGGTATCTTCACGGCTGTTCCCTCCCATCCTGGGCATCGAGCCAGCGGCGCATTGTCCGGGCGAGATCTTGCCCGAAGAGGCGCGCGCTCTCTGGGGTGACCGGTGCTCCCAGCACGTTGGCATAGGGGATCTCAATCGACATCGCCGCCCAGATGCCAGGGAGACCCGCGGCCCAGCGCGCGCAGCTCATTCCTTGATGGTAGTTGGCCGCTGTGTTCCAGCGCTGCCCGAAGGGCAGATTCCCATCGACCCGGTAGGGGAGCGGTCCGGTCTGGATCTGCTCCAGCAGCCGGGCGAAGCCAAGCACATGCTGCCAGTTCTCCTGGTTCTCGGAGCCGACGAAGTAGATATGCTCGTTATACTCGCCGCGGATCCAGGGGCAGTGCAGGTCCAGCGTGAACCGCAGCCGGCCCTCGGCCCATCGCGGCACGAGCTCTTTGATCGCGCGCGTGGTGGGGTAGAGGCTATCCGGGCCGTAGTCGCGGTTGTGGTCACGCGGGAAGCGGTTCTTTCCCTGGTCGCCGTCCTCCACGCCATCCTTATCGACGAATGGCACGACGAGGAACTCGACGTGCTCGCGCAGCCACTGCCCGTCCTCCGTATCCGAGAGGATGGTGGTGAGGATTCCCTCCAGGGCGTAGCTCGCCATCATCTCACAGCAGTGGTGCCGGCAGGTGAGGAGCGCCTTGTGTGGCGCTTTGCCGTCCAGCCGTCCCACGTGGAGTAGCTCCACCTCCCGGCCCTTGGGCGTGCGGCAGAGGACGTCGCGCCTAAGCGCAGGGTTGCCCTCGTGCTGGCGCAGGAACGCGTCTAGGTGAGCCTGGACGTAGGGCATCGCGAGGCCGAAGCGCACCTCATCGGCATCGGCAGGGAAGGTGTAGCGGAACGATGAGCCGCGCACCGCGTCCGAGCCGAGCCAGCACCAGGTCTGGCCGCCATCGGTGCTCACGGCCGGACCGCGCACGCCAATCACGTTGCTTTGGGTGAACTCGAAGGTGAGAGTGCACCCGGCTGCCCCGCGCACCCGGAAATACCAGTAAAACCAGTCGCCCCGCGTGTCGCGCAGGTCCTGGCGCACGCGAACCGTGTTTCCCTCTATGCCTTCCACGAGGATATTTCCGCCTGGGAAGTCGCAATCGATCATCGGATCTGGATCTCCCTTCACGGCTTGCTATCCGCGCTCCCGATCCGGGCGCCGGTGGCGAGGTCCACATAGGCGAAGGTTGGGATGCGGTAGCTCTGCCCCGGCAGGACGTTATAGAGGTAGCCTTTCGCGTAGTCGTTGGGGTCCTGATAGCCGCGCACCAGCGACATAGCTCCGAGCGAGACTCGGGCGCCCTGGGCCGACACAACGGTGTAGGCGGCGCCCTGCTTGCCGTCGTTCTCCACGAAGATCGTGCGCCCGGCGAGCGCCTTCGGGTTTGAGAGAGGGGCGCTCAGCTCGAGCTGCTGGTCGTTCGGGTCGTCCGCGAGCACGCGCGCGAGGGTGCCGGTGTACGCGGGCGTTTCGGCGGTCAGCCGGAAAGCGCCGCGCTCCAGGAGCGTGCCTTCAATCAGCTTGGCGCACTCCACCTGGCCGTCGCGCAGCGAGAGGAAGCCATGGGCGCCCTCCAGTGTGATCCCGCCGTCCACGCGAACGCGGCCCGGGGTTTCGCAGCTGATCAGCACATCGCGCCGGCCATCGGCGAGCGTCACCTCCACGGCCACGGGGTGGGTGCCTGGGGCGGCCTCGACCACCTCCAGCCGGCGCACGCTCTGGATGAACGGCTGCCGGTCATACGGCTCCAGGAGCGTGACGAAGGTCGATTCCAGGTTCTCGCCCTTGCGCGTGAGGAGGAGGTAGCGCATCCGCCGGGGAGCGCCGCGCTTGTTCTGGGGCGGGTCGCCATCCGCCAGCGCCGCCTCCTGCGCGGGCGTCAGGCTGTGGATCCGCAGATGCGGCTCGCGCCCCTCCGCGATCCGGTTGCGTGTGTCCATGGCGCGGTAATCGAGCGTGAACGTGGCCGGCGGGTTGGCCATGCGCTCGACGTTATAGAGGAACGAGAAGCCAGCCTTCGAGCGCCACTCCTTGTCCAGCGCCTCGAACGGCACGTCTGGGCCAGCGAAGGTGCCTTTCTCCTGCCGCTTCAGGACGAGCCCGGTGGCGGTCACCTCCCCGGGAGGGCCGTGCAACGAGAGCGTGTGTTCCTTGCCCCCGCGCACCCGGAAAAGATCGAGCACGTAGCTATAGCGCGCGCTTGCGTCCACCAGCCAGGCGGTGCGCCGGTAGGTGGTGCAGTTGGGGTAGATGCCATCGCTAGAGAGATCTGCCAGGCGCGCCTTGCCTTCCGGCTCGAACGAGAGGAGGCGTCCGGTGTAGGAGCTGTTCTGCGCGGCGCCATCCACGGTGACCACGTTGTGCGAAGCGTTGTTGCGGCACCACGCCGAATCCTTGGGCCGGCCGCTGGCGTACTCCGGATAGCCCAGGTCGGGCAGCATGTCGATATTCTCGGCGTAAAGGCCGAGGTTCAGACGGTCCTTGTGCCCGTGGCCGGTGTTTCGCCCGTAATAGACCCAGAGCGCCCTCCCGTGCTCGCGGTGGGGCGCCTGGAGAACGGCCAGGCCCCAGCCATCCATGAACCCACTCTCCAGGGGCGGCTCCGGGCCGGAGACCAGGCGTGCGACCTCCTCGCGTAGCGCTTCCGGATTCTCGGAGAAGATGGAGCCGTGAACCCGGTCGAGCTTTCGCCCGAGCATCTGCCAGGCAAAGCGGGCGAGCGCCGGATCGCGATAAATCTCGTAGGCGCGGAGGAGAGCCTGTGCGCCAGGCGCGACGATCCCCCAGGCGCTCGCAGCGCCCGAGTCGCCGATGGGAGGCGTTGCGGCTTCGAGGCAGGTCCACCGCTTGCACGCCAGGTAATACTGCCGGTACTTGGGAAAGTCGCGGTAGATGCTGCGCGCGCGGTACTTGGCGTTATCCTCCAGCAAGTCAGCGGCAGGCTGGAGTGAGGCACCCCAGAGTGAGTAGCCGGGAGCGCCTTCGTTGCCCAGACCGTCGCGATCCATGACGCTGACAAGCACTTGGGCCAGACTGCCCCCCGTGCAGATCTCCCGTCCGGGATTGTTGGGATCGCGCTGGTAGGTGCCGGGCGCGAAGACCCAATCGATCAGCTGGGGCGTCTCTTTCGGGTCATCGAGCGCGAGCGCGGCGGCGATCATCGTCCGCTGGTGCATCCCCTGGTTGCCGTGGATCCGTCCGTCCTTCACCGCTGTGATGATCTCGCGGATCAGCCCTCGCTCGATGTGCGCGGCAACCGCCTTCGGATCGGGCGTGGGTGGCAGCTCCTGGCGCCGGTGCATCTCATTGACGAAGGCGGCCAGCTCCGTATCGCGGATCAGGGCGTCGAAGATCTGGTCGTAGGCGAGCGCCCAGCTGCTTCCGTTGCCCGTCTCCCAAATGGAGCCCTCCACTTTTCCCATGCCCCGGCCGCCGTGCGAGTGCGAGAAGCCCTGTTCGTGCAGCGGCCAGAAATCCATCTCCGGATAGACATCGGCCAGGCGGGCCAGGAGCACGCCGCACTTGTGGGCATACACCGGGTCTTCGGTGAGCGTGTAGGCGCGCGTCAGATTGGCGATCGCGCGCTTGATCTCCGTCCAGAGACCCCATTGCACGTACACGGCGATGAAATCCCAGCGCGTGCCCTGCGCATCGGTCCAGCCATAGCCGTCGTCCACGTAGGCCCGGTGGAGGGGATCGTTCGGGTCGGGGTGGGCGGTGTTGAAGAGGAGCTTCGGGTCGCCCTTGCCCCGGCGGAAGAAGCCGTGCTTGTCCAGGGCCGAGCGGTAGTAGGCACCGAAGTCGTTGCTGGGGAAGACGGCCTGGCACTTGGGGTTCGGACAGGTGACCTTCCAGGGCTTGCCAAAGACGTCGCATCTCCAGGGATAGTTGCCGAAGGGGATGATCCCCTCCTTGCACTCCGGACAGAGCGCCGTCTTGTTGGTGCCCGCGATGTTGTAGACGTGGATGCTGCGCGGTAGCTCCTGGCTGGGGATCAGCGCCCACAGCTCCTCATCGGACATCGCCTTCCAGCGCTCCGCCGCCTTCTCCGCGGCTGCGCGCTCGGATCTCGCCCAGCCATAGCGGGCGGCGTTGCGCACCGCGTTGGCTCGCTGTTGTGCTGTCACCGTGAGGCTGGCCTCCTTAGCCTGGAGCACAGAGAGCCCCGCGAGGCCGATCACTCCTGTCAGCGCCACTGTGAACAGCGCGCGTTGCAGAGGCGTCATCTTCTTCTGCCCTTTCGCATGCGGCCGGCGGCGCCTCGATGGGGTGACGGGCTCCCCTTTGCGCCGGTGGCAGAAAGGGCTTTGCCCGCCGGCCAATGGGGCGGGAGGGAGCAGGGTCACGCCCGCCTCCCGCCCTACGCCTGGAGGCCTCTCCACTCGTCAGCGCCCGGGATCGAACCACTCCTGCGCTGTGCGCGAGAGGTAGGGAGGAACGCCCTCTAGCTCGCAACCCAGGTCCATCGCGGCCCACACGACCAGGCTCCACACCTTTCCCGTGTCGGCCGGCGCCGGCTTCACGACGATCGTGCCGCGTTCGGGGTGCCTGGGATCCACCGTTCCCTTCGGCGCGCCCTCGATGAACGCTTGTCCGGGGTTGGAGTCCTGGTGGACCGCCGCGATCTTGCCATCCGGCGTGATCGCCGCGCCGCCATAGGTGCCGGAGTGGACCCCGAGCAGGTGGATGCGGAACTCCTTTGTTCCTGCCGGCACGAAGAAGTGATACCGCGCGCGGCCTACGCCGCCGAAGCGGAAGCCGGGCACGGTCTGCGTCACGATCCCCAGGCCGTCGCCACTCAGGTCCCACACGCTGCGCTGGTCATCCTGAATCACCACCCGGAAGAGCGCGCCAGCGGCTCCGCGGAGGGGACATCGGATCTCGCAGGCAGTGTCGGTGCTGAACTGCTCCTCGTGCACGACCTTCCCCGCCGCGTCCAGGACGCGGAGCGTACCGGTTTCGGCGCGCTTCATCATGGAGCCGTGGGGCGAACGCTTTGCCACCAATTCGCCGGTGGGCCCGTCCAGGCGCACAAAGAAGCGCTTCTCGTCCGGGGCGCGCACGTTGTGCAGCGTCGCCACGGGCGTGCGCGCGGCCCACTCCTCAAGCCCGGTATCGCTGCCATCCAGCACGCGCGCTCCCTTATCCGGGCGGCGCGCGTACCACTCCTGCAGGAGGGCCAGCGTTCCGGACGTGAAGTGCATCTTCTGCGCAACCGACTTTCCGAAGGCGTCGGCGCCCTGGCGGACCACGCCACGCAGGCCGCTCTCCGCGACGCGGATGAAGCGTTCATCGCCCGTCAGGTGCCCGACGTAAGCGATCGGTCCGACGATCAGCAGGTTGAGGCTGGTGCTTGGCTTGTAGAGGGGCTCGCCTGTCACCAAAGCGGAGTAGGGCCACCCCTCGGCCACCTCGTCCCACGACTTGAGCACCCACTCCGCCGCAGCGATGAGCGATTTGCGCACCGCGGGATCGCCCGTCTCCTCGTGGAGGGCTTGCAGGCCGCCGAGGAGGATGCCGATCAGAAAGAGGTTGTTGCCGCGCGCGCCAGGGCGGTCCCCAGCGTGGTCGCGCGGGAGGGTGTGGGGCCACGCGCCGCCCTCGTCGAACTTCTGCTCGCTCAGCGCCACGGATCCGATGTGCCGGGCTGCCTCCAGGTACTTCGGATCGCCCGTAGCCCGGTAGATCGCCAGGACGGCCTTGATCGACCAGCCGGCCGAGCGCTCGTGCGTGCCCAGCGCCTTGAACGCCGGCGCCGCGGCCCAGACGATGTGCTCGCCCAGCCCGATCGCGGCCTCCATCACGCGCGCGTCGCCCGTCAGGTACCAGGCATCCACCATTCCATCGGCCCAGGTGTGCCCGTTGGCCGCCTCGGTGTGATAGTCATACCGGTGGCTCCAGGTGGCCAGCGGGGGATTCTGCGACCACGTGCCGGTGTGGCCGATGGAGTGCTGGTGATTGGCGCCCACGTAGTAGGGATCCGGATAGGCGTGGACGCAATCGACATCGGCCTGATGCCGCGCCGCGATCAGCGCCGCACGGAAGTAGTCGCGGTTCCCGGTGCGCGCGAACTGCATGAAGAAGCCGTGTGCGAAGTCGTACTCATTGTTGCCCCAGTTGCGCCCGCGCTCGCCGAACCAGTCGCCGTAGTTCAGGTAGCCATACTCGCGCGTTCGTACCCGGCTGCGCTCGTTGGCCTGATAGGCGGCGGCCACCCATGCATCCCACGCGGAGAACTGCTTCTGGAGCGGCGCCGCCAGCCGCCCGAGCGCGCCCGTGGACGCGTACCAGGAGGCGGGTAAGACAGCGATCACCGGCGCGTTCGTCTCGGCATCGATCTCCTCAGGCGTCGTCTGCCCGCTGAAGTCGAAGCTGATGCGCTCCGTGAACGAGACGCCCCACTTGAACCGGTACTTCCCCTCTACGAACGGATAGAGGAGGTAGTGGGGCAGGTTCTTGCCATACTCCGGACCAGGTTGCGCCGGCAGGAGGTCGATGGAAAGGCCGTTGCCCTCGCACGAGAGGCCCTTCGGCCAGCGCTGCCAGAAATCGCGCACCGCGACGGTCAGCGCGCCCCGCTCGGTGGAGACGCGAATCACGCCCGGCGCCTGGCCTCCCTTGCTCTGCTGACCATCGGCGCGCACCAGGCACTGCGCTTCGTCCTCCTGGAAGAGCGAGAGCGTCCGGCCCTCGCGCGGCTGTAGCTTCCCCGCCTTATCGCGCAGGAAGAGCGTTCCCTGCCGGATGCTCCCGGACGGCGCGAACGGCAGCGAGAGCGAGGTGATATCGGTGAACTCGGTCCTCAGGTAGTCGTTGAGATGCGTCAGCGCCAGTTCAACGCGAGGCGAGCCGGCACGGAAAGTGAGCCGGGCGATGTAGCGCATGTAGGTCGTGCCATCGGCTGCCGCGTAGGCGCCCTCGACGCGCACCACAAGCATGCACGGGCCCTGCTCCTCGAACCGCACGCTCTCCGGTGGGCGAGCGGAGGCCGTGAACAGCTTGCCGCGCTCGTCGACCAGGCGGATCCCATCCGGGCCGAATGCCGCGACGCGCTCGGTTTCAGCAAACCGGCCATCGCCGTTGGCATCGAGGCGCACGTCCTGAAGCAGGTTGAACTGCCGCTTATCGATCACCGCCTGCAGCGGCCCGGTGGTGACCGTCAGCTGCGCGTCGGTCTCGGTGGCTTTGAGCGGGGAGGACGCGGCGGCGCGCTTCACCTGGCTCCCGAACTCGACGGTGTACTCAGTCGATTCGCGCGCTTTGAGCGGTGCCGCGAACTGGACGAGCACCCACTTGAGGCTGTCATCAGGCCAAAAGGAGGTGGGCGTCACCTGGCAGGGGATCTCAGTGCCCCCTGGAGAGAGAATGCGCACCTGCGCTGCGTCGAAGAGGGCACCCTTGGCAAGAGGGAAGCCGAAGCGGATGGGCGTCGCCTTTCGGGCGACCCCCGCCTCTTCGAGGAGATGAACCCGCACGCGCTCGCGGGTGGCCGAGCCGCTCTTCCCCGGCTGGCGCGCCGTGGCCGAGAATGGCACGGCGGGGCGCGGCCGGCCGATGGTGATCGGCGTCTTTGGCGCTACCTGCCCGTAGGTGAGGCCTTTGTCCTCCAGGCGCTCCAGCTTCACCACGTCGTTATGATACCGGTAGTCGGCAAAGCCGCGCAAATCGGCTAGCTGGCGGCGATCCAGCTTGGGTACCGCCTGTGCCGATCGCGGCAGCATCGCCACCCGGTGGGGCGTGCCGTCACTCCGCCCGCCGGCGCGCTGGACGAGGAGATGGACTCCGACTGCGATCTGGTCACCGACCACCGCCAGGGGCGCGTCGAGGACCAGATAGAGCACGTTCCCATCTACCGTGCCGCCTGCCATAGAGTTCCCACTGTCATAGGCGTTGTTGTGGAGGGAGAGGGAGACATCTCGCCCAGACACCACCGCCATCAGATCGACACCACCGTGGTGTGGGTCTTTGCGCCCTGTCTGCGGGTTGTTGTCCATGTCGGCGTAGAGGATGAGGGTGGCGCCGATGAAGTTGGGCTTGCGCGCGAAGGTCACCCGGAAGAGCAGGCGGTTTCCGCCCACGTGGCAGGCATCGAGAGCGAGAATATCGGGCGCGTGTTGCGCGGCCTGCTCTTCGGAGTAGTTCTCATTCTTGCTAGTCGCGATAGGGACCAGTTCCTGCTTGACCTGCGGCAGCAGGCCGAGCTTTGTCTCTACTGCATCCGGAATGCCATCGCCATCGGCATCCGCGGCGGGTGCGGAGCACGCGGGCGATAGGACGAAAGAGAGCGCCGTGAGCACGAGCGCGAGGCGGTATAGATGCATGGTGGCCAACTCCTCCGTTCAAGGGTACGCGGGCGGGGCGCTACCCCGTTGGGGAAGCCATTCTACATCATGCTAGCCGATCCCTGGCCGGGATGCTACCCCAGGAGCGAGCCTGAACGCCGGGGCCGACCGGCACGCGGGCCAATACACGCGGCGGGTCTCCCCGGCGCCCGGCACCATGCCAGAGCCCGTCAGTTCCACCGGGTTCGTTTAGCCGGGCTCCTCTTCATTTGCAGATAAATAAAGACGCGGCCTATTCCTCCAGCGGAATGAGGAGCCAGTAGTCGAGGTTGAGCAGGCCGGAGAGCGTTAGGATCTCCAGGTGGTGCTCGCCGGCAGTCAGCTCGATGGCGGCTGGCTGGCCCTGGGCGTCGCACACGACGTGGTGCCTCCACTCCTGTGGAGTGGTGCCATATCCGCCGGTGCTGGCGAAACTGGCGATGGGATTCCCGCCGGCCGGCTTGCCGTCGATCCGGATGGCGCGCTCCACGACCGGCTCATGCGTCGCCGCCTTCACCACGAGGAGATACCGTCCGGTCTTGGGCACGTTCACCACCCACCGACATCCCTGGCCCGACACTGCGGTCAGCGAGACGCCCTTGCCGCCGGAGAGAAAGGTCCGATGACTGTAGATGTTGGGCGTGCCGCGCAGCCCGGCGGCATAGCTCTCCGCCTCTATCTTCAGCCCGGTGGCGAGGCGCGGGTCATTCTCGGCGAGCGGTTGCGTGGGAACGCTCTTTCCCTGATACGCCTCCTCGAACGCGATCCGAGGGAGGGGAGTGCCGATGGGCACCTCGGTCAGGAGGAAGTCGGAGCCCTGGAGCACGACCTCCGAGCCGTTCGTGATGGTCTCCTTGCCCACCCAAACGCGGGCGCGCGTGGCACCCTCGCCGGAGAGCCGGACCCGGTAGATTCCCTGGCGAGCGCGGAGCATGACCCACGCGGCCACCGTGTTGTTCGCGGTGCGCGAAATGCCCGCGTTCTCCTTCATCTCCTCCGGGCCAACCGTCACCCGGAGCGCGCCCGCGGGCGCCGGCTGGGGTACCCCGGCAGGAACGACGCTTAGAGCGTGCTCGCCCTTCGCGACCCGCAGCCGGATCGTGCCGGACTTCGCGTCGTACGTCCACTTGCCTGGGGCGAGCGTCTTGCCATCCAGGCGCACGCCTGTCGGGCGCTTCCCCACGTGCAGCCGGATGTTGGCATCGGCATCCGTGGCGATCGCGCTCTCGAAGCTGCCTCCAACCCACCCGGCCTCCACGCGGCAGGGTGCCGAGGAGGCGATAAGCGTGGTGGCACCGTGTTGCAGGCGCGTGCCGGAGACGAGCAGGTAGCGCGCGGTGCCCGCGCCCTGCCGGCTGGCGGCGACGGCGCCATCAAAGCGCAGGCTGCCCAGCGCGCGCGTGCGAGGCGCCCCCGGAGTGGCGAAAGCGATCACTTCCGAACCGAGCACCAGCCCGGTGGCTCCTTCGCCGCGCACCAGCCGGCCCGTCTGAGCTGGGGGCGTGGCCTCGCGAAACGCCTGGAGGAGGGTGAGGAACGCCTGGCTCGCCGCCTTCTCCCGCGTCTCGGCGCGGTAGTGCCACTGGTTGGGCATCGATCCGCCGCGCGCTTCCGGAGGCACGCCGAAGTCGTCATCTTGCGATTGATTCAGCCCGGCTGGCAGGAGGTGCTGCACGCGCAGCCGCGCCTGCCCGCGGCGCACGAGAACGCTCTGGCGCGCGGGATCAATCTCCATCCGTTCCGCCGCGTGGAGCAGCCACTGGAAGGTGGCTGGCTGCGGGCTCTCCAGGTCGTCATAAATGACGAACGCATCCGGGCGCAGGTGGAGGATATGCCGGCGGAAGCGATTCAGCCGGCCCGCGTACGCCTCGGCGGCCTCGCCGCACCAGTAGGCGTAGCTCTTGCCGGCGTGGAACGCCACGCTCTGCCCCCGGGCGGTGATCTCCATCTCTTTCTGGCCCTCGCCATCCACGAGGATCGTGTTGTGCGCTTTGGTACGGATCGCCCACTCCTTGTGGTGCGGGCTATGGTACCAGGGGTAGTAGCCACTATCAATAGCGAGGGGCTCTCCAAACGCGGCCAGGACGAAGCTGTTCTGGTCGGCATGGCTGTGGTTGAACGAGCCATAGGGGCTTGCCTTCGCCAGGAGCATCACTCCGTCTGGCGCGTAGAGATGCGAGTACATCGCCACCCAGCCGATGTCGTTGGAGACGCGCGCCTGCGGGAGGTCCACCGGCGGGCGCAGCGGCACGTTGGCTCGGGGGAAGAGGAAGCCATAGGGCCCGCTATCCGGCGGCGCGCTCACCAAGTCGGCGTACCACTGGTAATAGGGGTTCCGGTGGACGGCCGCGTAGCGCTCCAGGTTGCGCTTGTCGGTCGCATCCACGCCATAGGGTCCCGTATCGCCGAAGTAGGAGAAGCCACACCACGGCGGCTGGAAGTAGAGCTTGAACAGGCCGTTGTTGCGGAACCACGGCTTCTGGTAGAGATCGATTCCGGTGGCCGACTTCAGCGCGTCCAGGTACTGGAGCGCGAAGGAGCACGACCACTTCCAGTAGCTGACGCCCTGCGACCATCCGCCGTCATCGCCGCCCCAGGGTGGGAAGTTGGCGGAGTAGACCCGGATGGTGTAGGCCGTCCACTCGTCTGCCTCGGGCACTTCGCCGGCGATGGCGAGGGTGGCCAGACCCAGGTAGCCGATGTTCGACTGCCCGTGGGAATCGAGCGGGTAGTTCAGGATCTTGTTGTCCGTTGCGTAGATCCGGTACATGATCCGGCACCGGTCGGCAATCGCCTTCTGGATCGGCGCGCGCTCCTCGGGCGAGAGAGTGTCCGCGATCCAGTCGTAGGCCATAGCGCTTTTGATGAGGAGATCGCGGAAAACCTGGTCGTTCGAGCGGAAGCCGGTCGCGCCGTCGGGATCCCACCGTGAGAGATGGAGGAGGTAGCGCTTCGCACCTTCGGCATAGCGGGGCTCGCCCGTGATCAGATAGCCGAAGGCGAGGTTCCAGAGGCCGGACGACACCTGCCCGGCGGCCGCGCGGAGCCGGGAGTCGATCTTGAAATACTCCAGGTCAATCGGGCGCCCGCGCAGGTCGCAATCGACCGGCTCGGCGGCGGGCTCGGCCTTCAGTAGCCGCTCGAGCAACGGCTCGTACTGCTCCCACCACGCCTTGCCCTCGGCCTGGCGGCGCGCGCGGAGCGCGGGAAGCTCCTCGCGCGTGACGTAGAGCCGGGGGTGGTCACGGCGCAGGTGTTTCTGCAGCACTTCCTCCACCGGCGGGAGGACGAACTGAACGGCGTTCGCTGGCACCTCGAACGAGCGCGCCCGGCCAAAGCTGGAGTGCTGGCCTTCGTCATCGGTAAAGCGTATCCGCCAGTACCACCGCCCGGGCTCCAGGGGGCGCGACAGGTTGTAGCAGTTGAGGGGGATGCCCTCCTCGGTGATCAGGCTCGGCCCGGTGAAACCCGGGTCGCGGCAGAGCTGAAGCGTGTACGTCTCGGCGTTCTTCTCGGGGCGCCAGCGGAAGTCGGGCGGGTTTTGGGCGACGACCGCGCCATCGGGCGGGTTGGGCCGGATCAGGTAGGGCGACGTCTCCTCGTCCCTCACTTTGAGCTCAACCTGGGTGACCGGCGCGAGCGAGAGGTCATCCCAGGCGCAGGAGCCGGTTCCATAGAGGTAGAGGAGGACGATCACCTGAATCGGCTTCCGCCGGAGCGCCCGGGGAATCTCAAACTCGGCGGTGAACTCGCGCCACTCCGCGTCTTCGCCCGGCACCGTGGCGCTCTGCACGGTGACGATCTCCTTCGGGTTGGCCGCGTCGAAGAACTGGACCACGATCGCCCGGCGCCCACTGGTGCCCCGCGTCAGGACGCTCGCCCGGAGCCCCCGAGGCGCGGGGAAGGTCTCGGTGCGCGACAGGACTCCCGCACGCCCGTTGGCGCTTTCCGCCGCACCCTCCACCTTCACGCACGGGCTGCCATCACGGCCTCCCGTCGGATCGACCGACACCTGGTATTTCCCTTCGTGAGCGAAGGGGTTCCAGCCATCCGGCGTTGTCCGGTTGGGGCTTCGCTGGGCAAAGTTGCCGTTGGCGATGAGGCTGGCCGGCGTCTGCCCATACGTCGGGGGCAGCGCGGCGAGCAGGAGGAGAAATATCCATGGCAGGCGCATCGGGGTCTCCCTTTCGCTTGGCATGCGGCGGCAGCGGCACGTATAGCCATTTCCACCGCACTATTCGCGCTCATAGCGCGGGCACCTGCCAGCGCCGCGGATTCCGCATCAGGCAGGTAGAGAACGGCAACCCCGTTCGCGTGAGAGCGACAGGGATCTGGCCCCGCTGGCACGAAAGCACGAGAGGGCGCGTGCGCAGAGGCATGGCGCGGGGAGCGAGGGTGTGCTCAGGGCACGCCGGCTCCCGCGGCCGTTCGTGTGCTTCCGGCGGCGCTCACGTCATTATGAGGAGAAATCATATGTTAAAGCTCGGAATAGTCGGTCTGGATGGACATGGGCCGGTTTTCGCCAACGTGGTAAATGGGCCGGAGCCGAAGGTGGAGGGGGCGCGCGTCGTTGCTGCGATGCCGGTGCCTTCCGTGATGATTCCCGAAGAGAAGCTGCAGGAGAATATCGAGAAGACGCGGGCCCTCGGGATCGATATCCTGGAGGACCCGAAGGAGCTCGCCTCGCGTGTGGATGGCGTGCTCGTGTTGCACGACGATGGCTCGAAGCACCAGGAGCTGGCGAGCCTCTTCGCGCCGTTCGGCAAGCCGATCTTTGTCGACAAGCCGTTCGAGACGACGCCAGAGAAGGCGCGCGCTCTCGTCGAGGCGTGCCGGCGCCACTCCACGCCGGTCTTCTCGGCCTCTTCGCTCCGCTTCTCCAAGGAGCTGACGGCGGCGCTCGCCGACAACGCGGGCGGCGAGATCGTCTCGGCGATGACCTACTCGCCCTTCTCGCCGAAGCCCACGATGCCCGGCTGGATCTACTACGCCGTGCATAGCGTCGAGCCGCTCTTCCAGATCCTGGGCCGGGGCTGCCAGCGCGTCTGCTGCCTGCCCGGCGAGTACGGCCCCGTGGCGATTGGCGAGTGGTCGGGCGGGCGCACCGGGATCGCCAAGGCGACGGCGCGTGGCCACTGGAGCTACGGCTTCACCCTCTGGCGCCAGAAGGCAGACCAGATGGCCTTGGTCGATCCCGCCCACATCTACCCCGCCCTCCTGCGCGAGGTGAAGGCGTTCATCGAGACGGGCCAGTCGCCGGTGGATCCGGAGCAATCGGTGGAGGTGGTCGCGTTCATGGCGGCGGCCAATGAATCGATGGCGAACGGCGGCAAGCCGGTCGCCCTGAACTGCTAACCCGCGCCTGGCGGGCACGCGATCCGCGCTGCTTGCGAGCGAAGCCCTTCGAGCTGGGTTGGGTTGCTCCCGCGGGCAATCCAAGGATGGCGGGGCTGGGAAGGGAAGCCCCGCGAGGGGCTTTGCCGGGAAGCAGCGCGGAGCTTCGAGCACCGCGCGCGGGCCGAGCAGGCCCCGCGCCGGTGGGGAACCAGGGCGCGGTTGGGAACACAGAGGAGTGGTTGATGTCTGAATGTGTCGGGAAAGCGCTGCGAGAGATCGCGCGGCAGATCGGCCCCGGGGTGGAGGCGCTCTCCTTCGCCGTGGAGCTGGAAGGCGGAGCGATTCGGCTGACCCCGGAGAACCTGGAGTTGGAAGTCAGGTGCGATGCCGCTTTTCCGGGGGATGGCGCCTGCGTCTTCACCGGGCAGTGGCGTGATGTGCGGATCGAGTGGATGTTCACCCCGAAAGCCGTTGGGATGGCGGTCAGCCTCCGCGCGGCCGGCGAACACCCGCTGCGTTGCCGGAGTTTAGAGTCGCTCATTATTCGCTACCGGAGCGAGGGCGCGGACCTTGGGGCGTGGCGCGTGCCCACGAAACGGAGGCCGCTCGCCAACGTCGGGATGCTCCGGCTCGATGAGCTGGACGACGAGACTGCCACTGGAACGCTGATGCGCGGGCTGTTCCGCGATAGCCGGACGCCGGGCCTCTTCGCCGGCACGCTCCTGCCACAGAGGCACTCGCATCAGTATCACCTCACCCGCGATGGCGAGGATACCGCGCGCCTCACCTGTGCTACTCACTTCATCGAGGGCCCGGCCCAGGCGAAAGAGTGCGTCTCGGAGACCTCCTGGGTCTGCGCCACGCGCACGGCGCGTGACGCCATTGAGACGCTGGCCTCCTTTGTGCCCGTGATGGACGCGCCTCCCGCTCCGCCCGTCGGCTGGAACTCGTGGGACTACTACTTCGCCGCCGTCTGGCTGGACGACATCATCGAGAACATGGACGCCATCCGGGCGGATCCCGTCCTCTCCCGGCAGGTCGGGCCGATTGTCATTGACATGGGGTGGTCGCACACCGAGGGCGATTGGTATCCGAACTACCGCTTCCCCGGCGGCCTAGAAGCTACGGTGGATGCGATCCGATCGCGCGGGTTCACGCCGGGCATCTGGACCGCCCCGCTGATGGCGCAGCCGATGACCGTGACCGCTCTGCGCCACTACGAGATGTTCGTGAAGAACCAATACGGCGATCCCGAGAGCCGGGGGGGACATTACGTCCTGGACCCCACGCACCCGAAAACTCAGGAGTACCTGCGAGAGCTGTACACGCGGCTCTATCAGGCCGGGTTCCGCTTCTTCAAGGTCGATTACGTCTCCGATCTGGTGCATGCCGAGCGCCTGCACGACCCGACGAAGGGGCCGTACGAGGCGCTGGCGGATCTCTTCAGGCTCATCCGGGAGTGTGTCACCTCGGAGAGTCATATTCTGGGCTGTTCGTTGCCCATCGAGTGCGGCCCCGGGCTGGTGGATTCCGGGCGCACCGGCGTCGATATTCACAACCACTGGGGGCACGTCACCTGGGCGTTCGATTACCTCACGCTCGTTTACCCGTTCCACAACCGCGTCTGGGTGAACGACCCCGACTTCCTCATCGTACGCGGGCGCGACACCTCGCTGGAGGCCGAGACGAATGTCCTCAACCCGCAAGCGCATCATCCCAATCCCGGGCGATGGCGGGGCGGCCCAGTCTTCACGCTTGATGAAGCACGGACCTGGGCAAGCGTGGTCCTCCTCTCCGGTGGGAGCATCTTTCTCTCCGACCGGATCTCGATGCTGAATGACGAGGGCCGTGCCCTCCTGCGGAAGGCGGTCTTTCCCACCGGGATCCCCGCTGTGCCCTTGGACCTGTGCGACGAACAGCGCGCCTCGCTCTGGCTTCAGACACTCCCCGAGGAGCGGAGGCTGACCGTGGTCAATTGGCTGGATGAGCCGCGCGAGCTCTCGTTCGCGTTCGCGGAGCATGGCCTGGCCGCGCCCGAAGAGGTCATCGATTTCTGGAGTGACGAGCGCGTGCCCGTACAGGACGGCCGGCTCTCCCTGAAGCTGCCGGCACACGGGTGCCACGTCGTCCGCTGGTGATGAACGCATAACAGCTGGTGAAGGTCTGGATCCCCCGCACCTCGCGGCCGGTTCGAGAGGCATTCGCCGGCGGCAATCGGTGTCACCGTGGGTCGCGTGGCCCCGAGACCGCGCCGCCGGTCCTGGGTAGGCAGGTGCCCCGGGCATGACCGGGGCGAAGAATGGAGGGCGCGATGAATGACCGGGCGATGTGGCTGGTTGTCTGTGCGGTGTTGGCGCTTCCCGGCGGTGCCGGAGCGGAGGATGCTGCCATGCGGAAAGAAGGATCGGAGGGAGCGGCAAAGCACGTGGCTGCGCGCGAGGGGGAAAAGCCGGCTCCTCGCGGTCGGCTGGTTCTGAAGCAGAAGGAGATGCTCCAGGCGGCTTCCCCCTGGATGCACGCCGCTTACCTGAAGCCGGCGGGCACGGAGATGATCAACCCCAGAGGGGTCTCGACGGATAATGGGCGCACATGGAGCCGGATCGAGCCCACTCCAGCGTTCGATAAGGGCCTTCCCCACGGCTATCGCCGGGAGGTCGCGCCGCCGTTCGTCGATCCCGTCAACGGCAACGTCCTGCGGGTTGTCCTCTCGATGGACACCCCCGGGCTCGACCCGAAGATCGTCGAGCCGCCGGTGGCGCTGGAGACCTACTACCTGCGCTATCGCGTCTCCACGGATGGCGGGAGGAGCTACCTCTTCGACGAGCGGATCATCCAGAAGGGAAAGACGGCGGAGAACCCCTTCGATGGCGTTTGGGTCGGCAAGAACGGCATCTTCCTTGGCGATGTCGGCTCGCAGCCGATCCGCACGCGCGAGGGCCTGATCCTGGTGCCGGCGCAGGTGTGCGTCCTCGGCCCCGACGGGAAGCTCGCCTCGCCGGGCGGAGGCTTCACCTACACCGACGTGCTGATCCTGATTGGCCGGTGGATGGAGGGGGGCCGGCTGGAGTGGGAGATCTCCGAGCGGATTCAGGCCGACCCGGCGCGCACGACGCGCGGCGTGATCGAGCCGACGCTCGCTGAGATGCCGGACGGGCGCATCCTCTGCGTGATGCGGGGGAGCAACGGGGGGCGCAAGGACCCCGAGTTTGCCCTGCCGAGCTACAAGTGGTATTCGGTCTCTACCGACGGGGGCCGGCGGTGGAGCGCGCCACGCCCGTGGACGTATGAGGATGGCACCCCCTTTTACTCGCCGAGTAGCATGTCGCAACTCCTGAAGCACTCCAGCGGACGCGTCTTCTGGCTGGGGAATATCAGCCCCACCAACTGCCGTGGGAACAGCCCTCGCTGGCCGCTCGTCATCGGCGAGGTGGATCCAAAGAGCCTGCTCCTGAAGAAGGAGAGCGTTCTGGTCCTCGATACGAAGCGCGACGATGAGGAGGGCATCAACCTTTCGCATTGGTGGGCCGTTGAGGACCGCGAGACAGGCGACATCATGGTGGCCGGGGCCCGGCACAACATCGGCTACACCGCCCGGCAGCCGTACCTCATTCGCGTAGGCGTGGAGTAAACGAAACGCGCCTGGCGGGGAACCCCTGCGCTCCCCGCCAGGCGCTGATGCCGTGGCAGGCTGCCTCAGGCCGGCTTGGCCGGCTTGAGGTCGCCGCTGGCGACCATCGCTTCGAGGGGGTTATCGTCGATATCGAGCGGGAAGTCCACGCGTCCGCGGCGCCGGCTCGACTCATAGGCGCCGAAGATGATCTCGGTGCCAATGAGCGCGTTGCTTACGTCGAGCTGGCACTTGCGGCCCTCGCGAAGGCAAGTCAGCGCGTCCGAGATCGCCTCCGTGATCATGTTGACCTCCGGGGGAAGCTCGGGCACGATCCACTCCTTCGACCCCGCCGGCCGGTAGCGAAGCGCGGGCCCCCCGACGGGATAGACCTCGATGACGCCATCCGTGCCGATGAGGCGCGTGAAGCATCCTACCGGGCGCGCCCCGCCCGCCCCGTTGGCCAGGAAGCCGAAGACGCCGTTCTCATACTCCACCAGGACCAGGTTCTGGTTCTCCGTGTGCCCGCCAAAGACTAGCTTCTCCTCGCGGTAGTCGATCTGGGCGATCACCCACTTCGCGGGCGTCTCGTTGTTGAAGAAGCTCAGCATGTCGATGGAGTGCGTGCCGAACTCGTAGATGTTCGGGGCTTCGCTCTCCAGGCGCGTCAGCTGGCCGATGGCGCCCTCATCCAGGAGCTTTTTTGCCGTGGTCCAGGCCACGCCATAGCGCCGCTGGTGGTTGAAGGTGAGTTGCACCCCCGCCTTCTTGGCGGCCTCTGCCATCCGCCGTGCGCCTCCCCAGGTGTTGGCCATCGGCTTCTCGCAGTAGACGGCGCGCACGCCCGCCTTGCAGCAATCGATGACCATCGGCTCGTGCAGGTGCATCCAGGTGCAGATGCTGACGACGTCCAGCTTCTCCTTCTCCAGCATCTCGTGGTAGTCGGTGTAGACCTTCGGTATCCCGAAATGGTCGGCAAACGCCCGGGCGTTCTCTTCCACGATATCGGCGCACGCGACCATCTCCACGTAGTCCAGCGCCTGATACGCGGCGCCGTGGTCATACGCCATCGCGTAGCCCAGGGCATCTCGCTTCTCCTTGCGCTTCCCGGTGCCGATAAACCCAACGCGCAGTTTGCCCATCGTCTCTGGTCCTCCCCTGTTTCTTCACTCGCGGTGCCCCGCTGGGAGCGCCTGCCCAATCACTTCGCTCCTGGTGCCGCTCTCCCTGCCCCCACGCGTGCTCTTCTGGCTTTCAGGCAACCGCCCGGATACCCGCGCGGCGCGCTACCGGCGGATCGCCACCTCGCCATCCTTTATGACCATCCGGATGTGCCGCTCCTCCGTGAGGATGCTGAGAGCCACGAGGGGGTCGGCATCAAGCAGAATGAGATCAGCACGTTTGCCCGGCTCGATGGTGCCCAGTTCGTGAGCCTTGCCCAGGCATTCGGCGCTGGTGCGGGTGGCGGCGATGATCGTCTCCATCGGCGAGAAGCCGCACGCGGCGAGCTCCAGCAGCTCGACGGCGGTCTGCCCGGCGCGCCAGGGGGGCGTGCTGGGGAGGTCGGTGCCCACGCCGATGCGGATTCCCAGGGCGCGTGCCTTGCGCACGCCCTCGCGGTGGATCGGGTGCGCCTCGCGCATCTTGCGCGCCTCCCACGGGCGCCCGGCCTGCTCCTTGATGGCGATGTTCCGCTCGGAGGTGACGCGCAGGGTGGGGATGAAAAAGATGTTGCGCTCGGCGATCCCCCGCAGTGCCTCGTCATCGATGAACGCACCGTGGTGGATCATATCCGCGCCGGCGCGAATCGCGTTGTTCAGCCCGGGCTGCGTGTGCGCGTGAACGGCCACCGGCTTGCCTACGGCGTGCGCCTCGTCGACCAGGGCTTCCAGCTCCTCATAGGTGTAGTCTCGCCACCAGCACTCCTCGTGCTCGGCCCAGAACCCGCCCGAGGCGGCCGTCTTGATGAAGTCGATGTTTGCCACGCGTTGCTCACGCACCGCCTTGCGGACCTCCCAAGGACCGTCCGCCGTGCGCCCCATCACGTGCCCCGCCGTGGCGGCCACGACGGCGCCCGCGACCAGGCGCGAGCAGGGGCCCACCAGGCCCTGCTCGATGGCGTCACGCAACGCGGCCACCTCAGCGCCCGCGCGGAACCCACCCACGTGGGCTACGGTGGTCACGCCCATCGCCAAGGTGTCGCGCAGCGTCTTGATCGCCCGGTAGGGCCCCCCGCCGATGTGCATGTGGCAATCGAACAGCCCCGGAATGAGGTAGCGCCCGGCGGCGTCGATTGTTTCCACGTCGCCCGGAACCGCCACCTCGCCCGCCTGCCCGACCGCTTCAAACCACCCGGATCGGATCACGACTACGCTCTCGGGGAGCGGCGGCCGGCCGGTGCCGTCAATCAGTGTCGCGTTGAGAATCGCGGTGCAGTTGCTCACGTTCGCCCCAATCCTCCCCGCGGGGGGCGATGCGCCATGCCCGCGGGGAGCTTTCAGCGCTCACTCCGCGTTCAGCGACGCGGAGAGAAGCAGGCGCCACTCCTCGGACGGCAGGAGGTCGACGCCTGCGCCATCCTTGCGCACGTAGATTCTCTTCCCTTCAATCGCCCGGATCTCGTAACCGGTGCACTTCTCGCCTTTGCCCGCGAGGATGGTGCGGCCAACGAGGGCGTTCGGGTTGGGCAGCGCCCGGTCGAGCTCCAGCCAGCAGTCGGGGCCTTCGTTCTCGTAGCGCGCCACTTTGCCGCGCAGCACCGGTTCCTGCAGCAGCAGCCGATGCTCGTTCCATTCCAGGCGTTTGCCACCGACCAGCGAGGCGAAGCGCACCTTTTCGCCGGCGGTCGCCACCACGGCGAGGCCACCCTCTACCACCAGGGGCCCACGGTGCGTCTGGACGGTAACCGCCGTTCCCTCGGGGGCCGAGACGATGTAGTCGGTGCCACCGGTTGCCGTCTCCACGGCAAGCGCGACGGCTCCGGGTGCCTTGACCTCGAGGCGGCGCGCGGCGCGCACGAACGCCTGGCCGCGGTAGCCCTCGAAGACCGAGGTGAAGGCGCTCGTCGTGGCGTCCGTATCGGACGCGATTCGCCGGACGATGTAGGGGAGCGTCCACCCCTTCTGTTGGGGCACGCGCTGGCCCCATCCCTGAGCGACCATCGAGGTCTCGCCCGGCTGTGGGAGCGAGATCGCCTGGAAACGAACCTCCTTGTCAACGGTCCACAGCGCCCGCCAGGGCCGGGTTGCCTGCGTTGCGTGCACCTGGGTGAACTGATACGCCGTCAGGTCGGGCGCCGGGTCTGCGGCCAACTCCTGCAGCTCCATCTCGGGGTTGGGGCCGTGGAAGACGTAATCGTGCGTCTTCCCGCCGCTGGTGCGGAAGATATCGGCGAGATAGACGCCCTCGGGATGCTCTACCAGGAAGACGGTGCGCCGGTAGTCGCTCGCCTGCGGGTAGGCGTCGGAGGAGACCTCGATCACCTTCACGCGCGGCGAAATATCGAAGGCGTGGAGCCAGCCGCCCCGGCCGGTGGTGCGCTGGTTCGCCTCGTCCACCACCACCAGGTTGTGCGCCACCGTGCGGCTGAGGTTGCGCATGTCCGGGTTGTCCCACAGGTAGCCGAGGTCGGAGAGGAGCTCCGCGCCATCCTGCCAGTAGAAGAGGTTGAGGCTGTCGAGGTGGTGATGGCCTCCCCAGTCGCTGGCGCTGATGACGGCGGCGCCGCGCCGGCCGTCCTTGCCGCTGCGCAGGTAGCCGATCTTCCAGGCGGGGAAGAAGCGGTCTGGCAGTGCCATCGATGGAATGGATGCTGGGGGCTCGGGGTCGCGGTGGAAGAGCGCCCACTCGGCGCCCTGAGCGGAGAGATCGCCACCGGCCAGCTCGTTCAGGAGCGCCCGGAAGCGGGGATCGGGATAGCGCGTGGCCATCACCTCGGCGATTTCGAGCGAGATCCCCGTCGTGATGTGCGTGTCAGCGATGGGTGGGTAGGCGCGGGAGGGGAGCAGCGATTCAGCGAGCACTTGGAAGACGCTCCGGTAGCGGGCCTCGCCATAGATATCGAGGTTGTCGATGCGTCCGGCGGCATCCTGGTAGCCAGGCGGGTCGCTGTACCCGTGCAGGGTGTCGGCGAACTGCCAGATGCCGGAGAGGGTCATATTGCCGTAGGAGGGCGACTCGCAGGCGGCGCCGTCCGGCAGGAACCACTCGTTGATAAACCAGCGCAATCCGGCCAGGCCGAAGCGCACCCGGCGCGGGTCTCCAATCGCCATTCCGATCTGGCCCACGGCCGAGCGATTCGTCGCGGTCTTGTTGTTGAGCGCTGTGTCGCACAAGAGCAGGTAGGTTCCCTCCAGGAAGAGGTCCTTCTCGATCCGCTGGCGCTCGGCATCCGGGATGAGGTCTGCCACGAGGTCGTAGGCCTCCACCAGCTGCGAGAGCTGGATGCCCTCCATGCCCACGGCGGAGAAGCCGCGCCCGGCCATCCAATAGCCCGCATGCAGCCGGCGGTCTGGCTTGTTGGGTGGGCAGGTCAGCTCGTCGGCGGGCAGATTGTTGATCTTCGCGGCGGCGACGCGCGGGTCCATATCGGCGATCTCGCCGTACCCGGAGTGAATGAGATAGCCGGGATAGACGGTGGCAAAGCGCGAGAGGATCGCCGCGGCCTTTTCACCATAGGCGCGCTCGCCCGTGAGCGCGTAGACCATGGCGAGGTCGCGCGCGGCGCGCGCCATGTAGCCCGTCTTGTGCGCCCGGATCGCCCCGGTCCACGACGAGCGGAGATGAATGTTGTTGAAATTCCAGGACTTGCCGCCGTAGAAGGTGAAGCGTTGCTCGCCGCCGTGGCGGGCGACGAGGACCAGGTCCTCGGGATACTTCTCGTTGGGATAGACGGTGCCGCAGTTGCGGCATTTGAGCTCGTCGGGCCGTTTGACATCCCAGATATATTGGCCGTGGACCGGCGCGTACTCGCAGTGGGGGCACATCGTGAAGAGCGTGCAGAGCGGCGTTAGCGCCGGGATCATCTGCTCGACGAACTCCGGGGGCTGATTGAGGACGTAATCCGCGCGCCCGCGGTAGCCTGCGAGAAGCCGCTTCGCCCAGGGGTGCCGGCGGACGTTCTCTCTCGCGCGCTCCAGGTCGGCCGGCTTGATGAAGGCGATGGGCCGGCGCACGCTCGCGCGGTACTTCTGCCACAGCGACAGGTCGGCGGGGTCAAAGTGCTCGCCCCCCAGGTCATAGACTTGCCTGAAGCGCGCGGGCACTGTGATGCCCGGCGCTTTCGAGAGCGCGGCGGCGAGGGCCGGCGCCATCTGCTGGCCGGCAAACGCGGCCAGGTGAAAGGTGACCTTCACCTCCGTCTGAGGAGCCACCTTTCCTCCCAGGGGCGCCGAGTAGGAGACGGCCGGGTACTCGCGGTTCCGGCCCAGTTGCGGCTGCCCGTCGGGGAGGCAGAAGGCGATCCCCTCGCCTTTCTCTGGGTCGTACGCGGCCACCCAGGGCGGGGTGCCGGGATCCCGGCGCACGGCATCGCCCGGCCCCAGGAGCAGGCTCCCGCCGGAGCTGGGCACCGCCCCTCGCGACAGCCGCGGAGCGAACCAGATCAGGGGCAGGCTCATGCCGCCGCGCAACGAGATCTCCCCCACGGCCTCTAGGCGGTAGTCGTTTTCGAGAACGGGCGAGCCGGCGCGCAGCGTGTGCGTCTTCACGAAGCGGAAGTGCTTCGCCTCGCCCTCAGCGGGGTAGCTCACCACCAGACGGACGAAATCATCCCCCCGCTCCACGCGCGCCGTCACAGGTCTCAGCCCGTACTCGGGCTCCGTCTTGTTATCCTGATACCAGTACTGCGCCCCCTCCACGGAGTAGCTGAGAATGCAGATGTTGATCAGGTTCTCGCCGTCAGGCACGCGCCGGAAATCGGCGAGGACGTAGTTGGCTTTCGCGGGGAAAACCGCGCGCACGATGCCGTTTTCGAGGGTCACTCCCTCCGGCGTCTCTACCGCCGAAGGCGCGGCCAAAGCCGGAAGAGCAAAGAGAAGTGCTACAAGCACGAGCCAGGTTACTCGCATGGGGCTACCTCCCGCCGCCAGTCGTCATGGCAGCTTGCGATACTATTCTGGAACCGGCTCTCCCCTCCTGCTGGTGGTCTTAGCACGAGCGCTGCGAGACGCGCGCAACCCCACGCCTGCAGCGCGGCG
>ERZ795045.961-NODE-961-length-34194-cov-6.002666_pt1 | contig 34194 bp, 20 predicted proteins | sample MGYA00375129_ERZ795045 | MGnify/ENA primary metagenome ERZ795045 (study PRJEB30174, sample SAMN05720166) | activated sludge metagenome | isolation source: anaerobic digester from wastewater treatment plant | place: Japan | collected 2015-05-15 ...
ATGTCCACTCCCTGGAAGAGCACTTGACCCGCGCGGACGGGCACCAGGCCGGCGATCGTATTCAGCAGCGTGCTTTTGCCGGCTCCGTTGCCGCCGATCAGGGTTACAATCTCGCCTTCCTGGACATGGAGGGAAACCCCTTTGAGAATCTCCACCCGCCCCAGGGCGCTAACCAAGTTCGTGATTCGCAGCACGCGGCCGGTTCTCCTTTCCCAGATAAGCGGCGATGACTGCCTCGTTTTTTTGCACTTCGCGGGGGGAGCCTTCCGCGATCTTCACTCCAAAATTCAACACGCACACTTCATCGGAAAGATCCATGACCAGGGACATATCGTGTTCGATGATCATTACGGTGATTCCCAGGTCCCGGATTTTGCGGATCAATTCGCCCATTTCTTCGGTCTCGCGGATGTTGAGGCCGGCCGCCGGTTCGTCGAGCAGCAACAATTGCGGTTCGGTGGCCAGCGCCCGGGCGATTTCCGTTTTGCGGTGGATGACGAAAGGCAAATCGCCGGGCAGGGAATCGAAACCATGATCGACGCCCGTGAAAGCCAACCACTCGCGGGCCTGCTCGCGGATTTGTTTTTCTTCGCGGCGGGCGGCGGGGGTTTGGAAGGCGGTCCGGAGAAAACCGCAGGAGGATCGGCCATGCCGGCCGGTCATGACATTTTCGAGAATGGTCATATTGTGAAAGATGGCGGCGGTTTGGAAGGTGCGGGATACGCCGAGGGAAGAGATCCTGTAAGGTTTACAGCCGTTCAGCAACCGCCCCGCGAAGTGGATCACTCCCTCGGAAACCGGGAGAATGCCGCTGATGAGATGGAACAGTGTGGTCTTCCCCGCGCCGTTGGGGCCGATCACCGCCTTGATCCGGCCGGGCAGAACCGTCAAGGAAACACCGGACACCGCCGTCACGCCTCCGAAACGGCGGGTGACATTTTTCAAGTCCAGAAGAGGCTTCATCCCGTTCACGCGCGGTCTGCTTTCTATCCTGTCCGGACCCTGCCCGCCGTCCTTCGGCGGATCCACCCGCTTCCATTCACTATCCACCCGAACAGGCCTCCTGGGGCAAAGATCATGATGAGCATCAGGATCATCCCGTAAACCAGGATATCCATATCCTCGAAGACGGTCAAAAATTCGGGGAGGATCGTCAATCCGATGGCGCCCAGCAAGGCGCCCCAAACGCTGGTCATCCCTCCCACGGCCACCATCACCACGAGGATCACCGAAAATTTGATTTCGCAGATGGTGGGGCTGACGAAGGTCACGTAATGGGCGTAGAGACCGCCGGCCAACGCGGCGAGGACGGCGCTGAGCACGAAGACCTGAACCTTGTAGGCGGCGGTGTTGATTCCCATGGCGTTGGCCGCAGTCTCACCGCCGTGGATCGACCGCAACGCCCGGCCGACCCGCGAATGAATTAAATTGAGCGAACCGGCCAGGACCAAAATCACCAGGCTCCAGACAAAATAATAGAAAACCAAGTCGTCTTTCAGAGAAAGGCCTCCCAGGGAAAGGCGGGGGATCTGCCCGAAACCGGAAGGCCCGCCCGTCAGATTCACTTCCGCGTTGAAAGTGATGACTACAATTTCCCCGAAGGCCAGGGTGGCCATGGCCAGATAATGGCCCCGCAAACGCAAGGAGGGGATGCCGATCAGCAGAGCGGCCAGGGCGGTCAACGCCAAGGCGGCAAGCAGGGAAAACCAGGGATTCCAGTGGAGAAGCGTAGCCAAAAGCCCCGAGATGTAAGCTCCCAATCCGAAGAAGCCCCCATGGCCCAGAGAGATTTGCCCGGCGTATCCCATCAGCAGGCTCAGGCCGATGGCGATCAGCGCGTGCAATCCCGCGAAGACGAAGACATTGATCCAATAGCTATGGGTCCCAATCACCCACGGCCCGATCGCCATCAGGAGAATCAGGAAAACCAGCGCGGTGCGATTTTGCCGTCCCATGAGCCCTGCGTGTAATGATAGTTTGGATTGATGAAACGGATTAAACGCGGAATGGGTCAGCGTATCAGTGCGTAATCCATCCGTTTTTCAGTTTCATCCGGCCAATGCGTGTTTTTTTTTGATAGGTGGTCCGCATCTCTTGGAAATGGCCAATATCCTCCGTATTCCCTCTCCCCCGGGAGAGGGCCAGGATGAGGGAATGGTTGGAGGGGCGGACCTGGGTATCCGCTCAAATCACGGATTGAAATGAATCGATTCAACCCCATGATGCACGCATTTCCCGGATGAACCCATTTTCAACATCGTGATTTCAAAACGCCTTCAGTTTTCCGGCCTCGCGGTCTCCCAGGATCCCGCTGGGCCGGACGAAAAGAATAACCAGCAACACCAACAAAGCGATGGCGTCTTTATAGGCGGAAGAGACCAATCCCGCGCCCAGGGATTCCAAAATCCCCAGGATGAATCCCGCGGCCACCGCGCCGGAACTGTTCCCCAGCCCGCCCAGCACGGCGGCGCTGAAGCCCTTGAGAGCGAGCATAAATCCCCGGTTGTAATCGACCAGGGCGATGGGGGTGATGATTATCCCGGCGATGGCGCCGATGCCCGCGCTCAGCATAAAAGACAAGAGCACCATTCCCTGGACCTCGATGCCCATGAGCATGGCGGCCACCCGGTTGGCCGAGCAGGCGCGCATGGCCTTGCCCGCCAGGGTGAAATGAAAAAAGAGATGGAGCAGCATCACGGTGACGGCCATGATGCCCATGATCCAGAGGGTTTGGGGGAGAATGGCCGCGCCGAAGAACGAAATGGGTTTTTCGCCGGAAAAATGGGGCAGCGTGTAGGCTTCCTTGCCCCAGATAAACATGGCGATCCCCTTAAGGACAATCGATCCGCCGATGGTGATGATGATCAGGGTCAGGACGTTAGGTTCCTTCAAGGGATGAATGGCCAGGCGCTCGAACAAACCGCCGATCGCGGCCACGATCAAGGCCGTAAGAACAAACGCGGGAAGCATCGGCAGGCCCAGGGTGGTGGTGAGGGACACCATGATCAGGCCGCCCAGCATCACAAATTCCCCTTGGGCAAAGTTGATGATGCCGGTGGCGTTGTAAATGATGTTGTAGCCGATGGCGACCATGCCATAAATGCAGCCGATACTCAGGCCGGTCACCAGGTATTGCACGATCTGGCTGCCTAATCCGATTTCCATAAATGGTTCACTCAGCCCTGTATCCTATCCCGGGCGGGATATCCGATGCGTTTCATTCCCAGCCCGGATCAGTCATAATCCAATCCTCCATGGAGATCACGCATGCCGTGGTCAGGGTTGCAGGGGGACGAATTTTCCCCCTTTCACGGTGATCATCTCAAACGCGTCCTTGGTCAGTCCGCAATGATCTTCCGGCGAGAAATTGAACGTACCCGCGGTGCCGTGGAAACCCTTCGTGTTCTCGATGAAATCGCGGATCTTCGCCCGGTCCGGCCCCACAGCCCGGAGGGCATTGACCACCAGGTGGAGGGCGTCGTAGGCATGACCGCCGAAGGTGCTGGCGCTTTCCCCGAATTCCGACTCATAATCCTGCTTGTATTGCATCAGCAGCGCCTTGCGGGGATGGGTGTCCGGCAGCGATTCGGCCACCAGCAAGGCTCCCGCGGGGAAGATGAGGCCGTCGGCGGCTTCTCCTGCCGCCTGGGCGTACCGGATGTTGCCGAATCCATGGCTTTGGTAGAGGGGAATCGTCATGCCCAGTTGTTTCATATTTTTGGGGATGATGCTTTGGGCCGGCACGATCGACCAGTTGACCACGGCCTGCGCGGCGGTTCCGCGGATGCGGGTCAGTTGGGCGGTCATGTCAGTGTCGGCCGGATTGTAGGATTCATCGGCAACGATCGTAATGCCATAATCCGGCGCCAGTTTTTTCAGTTGGGCGCGTCCCGACTGGCCGAAACCAGTGGATTCCCCCATGATGGCGATTTGCGTGATCCCCGCGGTTTGCATGTGTTCAAAAATGCGGATCACGCAGTCGCTGTCGTTTTGCGGGGTTTTGAATACCCACTTGGACAAGGGTTGCACGATCTCAATAGCCGCGGCACAGGAGAGGAGGGGAACCTGGTTTTCATCGGCGATGGGTTTGACGGCCATGCTGGTGCCGCTGCGCGAGGGGCCGATGACCGCGCAGACGTTGTCGAACTTGATTAACTTGTTGATCTTGGTGACAGCCACTTTTTCATCGCCTTCGGTGTCTTCCACGATCACTTGCAGCGGGCGGCCGTTGATGCCCCCGGCCTCGTTGATCTGCCGCTCGATCATCTTGGCCGTGTTGCGTTCGGGTTCGCCCAGGTTGGAGGCGGGACCTGTGACCGCGAACAACGCACCCACCTTGATGGGTTCTTGGCTGGCGGATTCCGGCGCGGCCGGTTGGGGGGCTGCCGCTTCCGGCCGGGTGGATTCCGGCGCCGAGGGGGCCGGTTCCGGTTTCGGACCGCAGGCGTAACCCAGGAGGAGAAGGACGCCAAGGATGAGGACTCCATATTTCCGGATCATGATTTTGACCTCTTTATGGAAAAGGTTGAGGGGGAACCGCCGCGAAGGCGGTTCTCCCCGGATCGAATGAATTGCGCGCGGGATGGCGCGGCGCTAGAAGATGTACATCAGAAGGTGTACATCAATTGGAAGCGGGCGAAAAGCGCGCCGTCCGCGTCATCGGCATAATAGTTGCCCGGTTCGAGCCATTCCACCAGGATATGGCCGCTCATGTTCTTGGTAAACACATAATTGGTGAGCGATTGGATATTGTGGCCGCGTTCGTTGCCGCCCCCCGGCCCGGTCTTTTCTTCCGCCAGGTAATATAGATAGCGGAATGACTGCGTTAACTTATCCGTGGGCTGGACCGTAAACATGAGTTCCGGGAAATAAATGTTGGACCACGCTCCGACATCCGGGTCGTTGCCCTTGTTGGCGAACTTGAAGCCATCGTACAAGGAGTAGATATACAATTCGCTGTACTTGGGCCATTGCCCGTAGAAATCGTCCCACCCTTCATAGTCGTCGGTATTGGGATCATCCCCGGACATGTAATAGAATCCCGCCTTGAGGCTGGGCTTCCATGGGGTTTTGTCCCACGTCAGCGTGGCATGGAGGTATCCGCCCCAGGCGTCGCGGTCCACTTCGCCGGATCCCCCGTAGCTGAAACCATTGACCGGATCCACCCCGATTTTGGGAACATCGGTGAAGTCCACCTCCCCGAACTCCTTGCCGACTTCCGAAGCCAGCGCGAGGGTCATGCCGTCCGCGACGGCGAAACTCTTGGTCCCGCGCATGCCGATCAGGTAGGTTTGCTCCTTAGGCGAAGGATCGTACGCGGCGTAAGGATATGTAGTAGTGCCCGGCCGGCCGGAAATATCCGGCGCGTCATTCTTGTTGCGGACCAGGAAGTACGGCTCGAGGCCCACGCCGGTGTCGCCGATGTTGAATTTGTTGTAAATCCCATAGAGGTCCTCGTCATCGGACGACTGGAAGCCGTTTTCATGCAATTTGGCATAGAGCAAATCCGTGGTGCCCCAATCGGACTTGTAGGACAATTTGGCGGCGTCGAAGGAGATGGTTTGCGAGCCGTCGTAGGGGGTGCCGTCGAGGATCACGAATCCCTCGCCGTAGATCAAATCCTGGCGGCCGGCGCGAAACGTGAGGCCGGTGCCCAAAATATCCCGCACTTCGGCCCAGGCGTTGTCAAACATGGCGTCCTTGGCTTCCACGTCATATCCGAAATGTTCGTTGTCCTGGCCGTAGAACCATTCCTTGGTAAAGCGGACATAGGCTTCCATATTGTCCGTGGGATTCCAGTCCAAGAAGACGCGGGGACGGAAACGGTAGACTTCCCGCCGGTCATTCGTACCGTCCTCGAAATCCCAAAGATTGTCGAAATACAAGCCGCGCAAGCGGATATCGCCCCCTACCTGCAGGGTTCCGCCCGGCCCGATCAGTTTGGTTACCGGCTTCTCCGGCGGTGCCGTGGGGGGCGGAGTGGGAGGAGCCACGGGGGGAGCAGGAGGAGCGGCTTCCCGCGCCGCCTTTTCGGCTTCCAACGCTTGTTTTAAATCCAGCAACTGCTTTTCGAGTTCTTGAACTTTCTGTTCCAACTCACTGACCCGGTCCTGACTCCAACCGGCGCCGGGCATCAGCAACAAGACACAGATGATTGCAACCAGCAGACTGATAGCCAATTTCCACATGCACATACCCTCCCTTGCTGTATACAATGACGAGATTTATTTTTACTCGCCGCATGACCTGACTGGTTTCCCCGACCCGGCAAGACCCATGACAAAACAGGCTAAACAATTAAAGACTTGAATCGAACTGGCTTCAGTTGGCCTCCTTCTCCGGTTCGGCGTGGCAGGAACCGGTTTTGGTTATCCGGTCACAATCGGTATAAATCGTTGCCATTCAACACCCGCAGATTGTGCGTTTGGAGCGCGCGCAGGGCATCATCCGCCTTCTCGAAACGGAATATCAAGATGGCCTTTTCGCCCGAACGCTCGACAAAACCATACAAGTAACTGACGTTAATTTTCTCCTGAAACAGAACATCCATAACGTGGGCCATGCCGCCGGGCGCATCGGGGATTTCCACGGCAATGACTTCCGTGTCATGCACCGTGAACTGGTGCGCCCGCAGGATTTCGATCGCCCGGTCCACATCATTGACCACCAGGCGGATGATGCCGCAGTCGTGGCTGTCCGCCAGGGAGATGACCCGGATATTGATGGAATGTTCGGCCAGGATCCGGGTAACCTCCGCCACCCGCCCGGTCCGGTTCTCAACAAATACCGATAGTTGCCGCAATTTCATGATCGTTTTGGTAACTCAAAACAGTCTCGATTTCCCGCCGCGGGTGTAGGAATCCATTCCCGCCGGTTCAGGGTAACGAAAATCGAGGAAAACTGATAGTGTGCATTCGTCTTCATTAAAAATGAAACAAATTCCCACCGTATTCAGATCCCGAACATGAACCAAGGGATGGATTAAGATTATCAATTTAGTCAAGAATATTCCGGAATTAATCTTACTTTTTTTATATAGTATTGTTAAACATTAATATTCTACTTCCCGCCAGATTTGGAATAGGACTATCATTCCAAACTTCGAATGGTTTGTGAATGCCACTCCACAAAAAAGGATGAAATTCTTGATATTTTTTCCCCTGGCTGGAGGCAGGCCCGGGAACCGGCTTAATAAGTTGACAGTGCAGATAAATTTAGTGAAAATCACCAGAACATGAAAAGTCAACTGAAGTGGGATAAAGAAAGGGGGACGCAGGGACATGAATTTTCATTGGTTCACAGAACGAGTTCATTCCCGGGTATGGATCGTGTCCGGTGTTTGGTGGACTGTATGGCTGGCCGCGGCGGGGAGCGTTTATGCGGGGGAACCGATTCGGTTACATCCCGGGAATCCGCATTATTTTGAGTTCCGTGGGCAACCCACGGTGTTGATCACTTCAGGCGAACATTATGGAGCGGTGTTGAACCTGGATTTCGATTACCTTCCCTATTTGGATGAATTGCGATCCCATGGGTTGAACCTCACGCGGACATTTTCGGGAGCCTATTGCGAGAATCCTACGGCATTCAACATCGAAAAAAACACCCTGGCGCCGTATCCGTGGCGGTTGATCTGCCCCTGGAAAAGAAGCCGGGTGCCGGGGTATTTCAACGGTGGAAACAAGTTCGACTTGAACACGTGGGACGAAGAGTATTTCCAGCGGTTGCGGGATTTCGTGGCCCAGGCGGGGAAGCGGGGCATCGTAATAGAATTGATACTGTTTTGCCCATTCTATGGGGACGAGATGTGGAAACTCTCGCCCATGAACGCGATCAACAACATCAACGGGTACAGCACGGTTTCCCGGACGGAGGTGTACGCGTTAAAAGACGAAAGGCTGACCGAAGCCCAAACCGGTATGGTCCGCCGGATCGTGCGGGAACTCCAAAACGCCGACAACCTGTTTTATGAAGTGTGCAACGAACCCTATTTCGGCGGCGTGACGCGGGAATGGCAAAATCACATCATCGATACCATCGTAGCCGAAGAATCGTCTTTTCCGCACCGCCATCTCATTGCCCAAAACATCGCCAACGGCAGCGGGGTGATTGAGAAACCCAATCCCCAGGTCTCGATTTTCAATTTTCATTACGCGTATCCCCCCGACGCCGTGGCGCAGAATTTTCATCTAAACAAAGTAATCGGGTATGACGAAACCGGCTTCAGCGGCAACAGCGACACCAAGTACCGGGGAGACGGCTGGGCGTTTCTGATGGCCGGGGGCGGCTTGTACGACAACCTGGATTACTCGTTCACCCCCGATTATGAAACCGGTATCGCCAGTCCCAACGCGCCCGGCGGGGGAAGCCGCGCGTTGCGCTGCCAACTCAAAGTGTTGAAGGATTTCATGGAGAGTTTTGATTTCATCCGCATGAAACCCGACCCTTCCGTGATCACAAGCCTCGAAGGCGATTCCAAGGTACGGGGCTGGTGCCTGGCGGAGGAAGGAAAAGCGTATGCTTTCTATTTCCGGTTTGGGGACCGGGTGAAAATCAAATTGAATATCCCGCCGGGATCGTACCGCGCGGAGTGGATTCACACGCTTACCGGAAATGTGGAACAGGCCGGAACCATGAAACATCCCGGCGGGGAGATGGCCCTGGAATCGCCGGGGTACGTGGATGACATCGCCCTGCGGATCAAGATCCAAACCGGAGATGACGTGGAAGTAAAGTAAGAATATATAGAGCATATTTCCATAAGCGGTAATTAATGAAACCGGAAAGGAGCCGCCATGACCAATGGTGTGGGGCAAGGCCGTGGCTTTGTGCACATGGTGTTTTTTTGGCTGAAACAGGGCACGCCGGAAGACCGGATTCAATATCTGATTGAGGACTGCAAAACCCGCCTGGGATCAATTGCGTCCGTCAAGGATTTGAAGGTCGGCCGTCCCGCCGGGACAGCCCGGGATGTGGTGGATAACAGTTACGATGTGTCGCTCGTGGTCCTGTTCGAAAACCGGGAAGGGCATGATTATTATCAGATGGCCCGCCAGCACATCGAGTTCATCGAACGGAACGAAGAGATATGGGAGCGGGTGCAAGTGTACGACATGATTCCTGAATAAGTAACAAGACGAACAAGTGCCCTGCGCTTGGCGGCCGTGCGATCGGCCCTGGACGGCGCGTATTAATCCGGGGGCCGGTGAATTTTGTCCCGCGCCACAAGAAGAATCTGAGTATTAAAAAACCGGCCCAATGGTTTGAACGGCAGGCCCGTGATCTGAAGTGAGACAAAATGCCGGCGGATTCTGGCTATGGTTTGCCGGTAATCATACCCTTTGTGCAGGGAAATGCTGGTCCGGGGCACCCGGTCCAGATTTCCCCGGAAGGCGTGCCATAATTCTTTCCAGGTGTACGATCCCCGATAACCGCCGAAGAAGATCTTCGCCGCGCTTTGTTTTACAAGAACCGTGAATCCTATTTCGATGGGGACGGAGACGATCAAGGTCCCCTCGTTTTTCAGGACCCGTTTCAGTTCGGCGATAGCGGCTTCTTCGCCTTCTACATGCTCGAGGGTTTCGAGGCAACAGACGACATCGAACGATTGGTCCCGGAACGGCAGGCAGCGCAGGTCGCCTTGAAGGGCGGCGGCTTGACCGGATCCGAGCCGGGAATGCAGTGTCCGCAAAGCTTGGAAATTGTGGTCCGATCCCACCGCGAACGCGTAACGGCCTCCGGCGCGGACCAGCAACTCCCCGTCCGAGCAGCCGGCGTCCAGCAAGCAGATCCCGGGACCCAGCGGGGCATTGGCCAAGGCCTCGCGGATATGGGCGGCATGAACCCAGTTCATCAAGCGGTGGCGGCTGTGGTACAACTGGTGGGAATGGCCTTTGGGATCGTATTGGAAAGTCGTCTTGGGCATAGGCTTTTTGTTACTGAATTTGTTTAGGTTCCATTCGCGAGATATTCCCGGATCAGCCGGATGTTTACGGGCGGAGTTTCCAAGGGTAGCGCGCCAGTGCCCATCAGGCAATTGGGCCGGCCGGCGGTGATGCCGAGGATGGTGTCGACCGCCCGGTAAATGCGTTCCGGTTCTTGGCAGGCGACCACCCCGGGATCCAGGTTAACCCGGATTTTTACCGAGGGATGGGTACGGCTGGCGGATTCGACAAAAGCCCTCTGATTGGTTTCGACGTTACAGACCACATACCCGGTGCCCGTGGAGAGAAGATCATCGAGAATGGGATACGTGTTGCCGCCCATAATGCAGGGTACGGGATGGCCGACACACTCGGACGCAATTTCCAATATGCGGCGGAGCGCGGGTAATTCGATCTCGTGGAACTGGCGGGGAGAGAGCATAGGCGGTGAGGCCGCCGATTCGAAAAACGCCAGATCGAGGCCTGCTTGGGCCACCGCGCGGCAGAATCCGGCCTGATTTTCCGCGAGCCGCCACAGAAAAGCCGCCGTGGCCTCCGGCGCCAGGGCGACTTCTTCACAAAGATGGTTGATCCCGCGCAGATTGAAGGCGATGGAAAACGGGCCGGCTACCGGAATCCGCACATCGGCTTCGGGAAATTCCCGCTTCAAACGCTGTCCCACCCCAATGACCATTGCGATCCGGCCGTCGCGCGCGGGATCGAACGGCGGCAGCGTAAGCCCTTCCTCCAACGACGATAGCAGCGGCTGATGAATAGCCGGTATGCCATTGGCGCCCGGCACCTGGATGGTGGCGCCATACGCTTCGGCCTCGAGGTTGTAGATGTCGATTCCCACCGCGATGGTCTGGTGCCGGTATTCCAAATAAGCCGCGCGGTGCCCGGCGAAAAGCAAATCCGGATCGCGGGACACTTCCCAAGGCGTATGTCCGGTGAAGCGGGCGGCGTGTTCATAAACGACAGGCGTAAACGGGATTTTCATGGACAATCCTCCTCGGACGCGCCGCATCCCCCACTCCATCAGGGACGCCCGGCGTGAGACTTGTTTTCGGCCGTCTTCACCTTATCATGTTTCGCGCGGGATTGAAATATGGCTTATCCGGCAAGCGGGGAAGCGTTTTTCCGGTTCGCGCGGCCGTTGCCGGACTGACCTTCTTCCTGATATACAGGACTCCGCCGGCGGCGCGTATTCCCCTGGTTAAGTCAACATATTCAAACAGCAATCCGGGAGGTACACTTCATCCTGCGCATATTGCACTCGTATCGTTTATTTAATCCGAGGTGATCATGAGTCCGATCGAAACCTTCGACAACGCGTATCCAGGGCGCCGTTACACAATCGCTATCACCTGCCCCGAATTTACGTCCGTATGTCCCAAGACCGGCAATCCGGATTTCGGGACCATCCGCATCGAATACATTCCCGATAAGCAGTGCATCGAACTCAAATCTCTGAAAATCTACCTGTTCGGCTACCGCAACCAAGGCATCTTTTACGAAATGGTGATTAATAAAATCCTTGACGACTTGGTTGCGGCTTGTGAACCGTTATGGATGAAAGTGGAAGGCGATTTCAATCCCCGGGGCGGCATTACCACGGTGGTTCGTGCCGTGTACGAAAAGCCGGAAAGCCGTAATGGATGCTGGGAGACCGCATGAACGAAGAAAATCAAGCCTGCTTTACTGCTATGTCAAGCGATGAGCCTGGACAATCCGCCATCCATACAGCGGATCCGGATCATGCGGGAGGAGAGAATTCAATTGGAAAAGGCAAGGAACCGGCGGCGGAAGGCGAATGAATTTTAGACCGTGGTTTGGTTATTTACCCATTCAAAGGCCTTCATCAGTAATTCGTTGGTGCTGTCCAGGTGAAGCTTGTCCTTGATGCGCATGCGGTAGGTCTCGATGGTTTTCACGCTCAAGTGCAACTGATCCGCGATCCGGCGGGTGGTGTATCCCTGACCGATGAGGCGGAACACTTCGATTTCCCGGTCGCTCAGGTCATCGACCGACGCTTGCATGCCCACCGGTTTTTGGCCGGATATTTTCTGCAGAATTTTGGAGGCCATGGCTTCGCTGACATAAATCTGCCCATCCAGTACCTTGCGGATGGCGGTCATGATATTATCGGTCAGCTCCTGCTTCATGATGTAGCCCATGGCGCCGGCTTTAAGGGCCCGCTCGGCGAAGTGGGATTCTTCATGCAGGGAAATCACCAGGATGGGAAGCTCGCCGAACTGGGACCGGATGAGTTTGATCAACTCAATCCCGTTGCTTTCTCCCAGATGAATATCCACGATGGCGATATCCGGCGATTCACTTGCGATCATGCGGAGCGCCGAAGCCGTGTTGTCCGCCTCCGCGCATACAATCAAATCTTCCTCCTGATCGATCAGTTGTTTGAGACCATGCCGCACAATCGGATGATCATCCACAATGAGGATTTTGTTTTTCATGGAAGCGCCAGTTTTTTCAATGCAAGTATCCAACGTACGCCCAACTCTCCCGCTACCAAATGCCAGTCGCTCAGATCACAAACCGGATCGGTGCCCGCGGATTCACGAGGATCCGCAACTTCCGAATCAGAAGGGGCCGCTGGCCGGTCCATAGGACATCATGTTCACTAGTTTACACCGTTTTTCAGTAAATGAAAATAAGATTCGTTTCAATTGTTAGTAGAGCTCAATTTCCTCCAGCCCGGTTTTTCCGGGAGCCAATCATTCTCTCTCCCCGCCGTATTGCGAGGTTTGCCCCGGATAGGAAAACAAGAAAAAAGGTGACAGTTACGAGTTCATGGCCTTTTTAAAATTCAATATATTTATATTATGCAAAATCCATCCAAGAGATCAACCGGTATGATCTGGAAAGTCATTTGAGCTGGGGAAAGCGCCGCCCGAGAAGAGCATGCGGGCGAGGAGGAGTGGAATCAGGTCATCATGACATCCAACGCTTCGAATTCCGAAGGGTAGATGGGGAAAATCTTGTTCAATTGGACGACTTCGAACAGTTCCTTGATTTGGGGGTGCAAGGAGCAGAAAGCCATGACGCCTTTTTGCGGTTCCAGGCGTTTCAGGCCTTCCATAAGAGCGCGGATGCCGGCGCTGCTCATGTATTCCAGGCTGGAGAAGTCAATCAGAATTTTGTTGGCCCCTTCTTCAATGGAGCGGTTGAGTATACCCGCAAATTCCGACAGACCTGCAAAATCCATTCTGCCATCCGGTTTGATGATGGTGACGCCCGATTCGTTGCGAATCTCGATTTTCATTGATTCATACCCAGTGTTAGGATCGCGTCTGGCCGGATGGAGTCCGTTCACATGGCGTCCATGCGCCTGGAATCCCATCTCCGGATATCCAGGCATACCATACCATTTTTACTATCTCTATGGAATACCCGGCATGGGAATCCCCTAGGAAGTCCAAATTTTTATGGGAATTTTTGTGGATACTTTTCGGCGATCCGGGATCATTTCCGGTCCACGGTCACCAGGGTTAAATCGTCCGTAGGCCCGCCCGCGCGGAGCGAAGCGATGGCTTCCAACGTCCTGTCCATGAATTCCTGGGCGGGCAGCCTCATCCAGGGCTGGATCATCTCCATGAAGGCTTTGCGGCCCAGAAGTTCGTTGTTTTTCAGCCGGGTTTCGGTGAAACCGTCCGTATAGAGCAGGATCCGGTCGCCGGAGGCCAGGGGGAGGGTAGTTTGGTACGATTCTTGGACTTGAAATTTTTGAATGCCAACCGGCAGGGTATGTGAAGGGATCGTTTCAAATGCGCCGCGGTCCGCGCGCCAGATCAGGATGTCGGGATGGCCGGCGTTGGCGGCGGTGAGGATTCCTTGCCGGGCGTCGAATTGGACGAGCACAAGGGTGAAAAAAATGCCGGTGACGCAAAATTTTTCCGTGGCGAATTGGTTGATCTGGTACAGGATTTCGTAAGGAGGACTGGGCTGCGCCATCAGGAGGGAAAGTTGGTGATGAATCATGGTGGCGACCAGCGAGGCGGCCACCCCATGGCCGGTGACATCGTACAGGGCGACTGCAATGCGGTCGTCCCCGTACGCCTGAGCGGTCAGGTAATCTCCGCCGATTTCGATGAGAGGTTCGTAACGCAGGGTGAGGGACAAAAAAGGCGTGTCCAAATTCTGGGGCAGCATGCAGCGCTGGATCAGCGATGCCAAGTGTAGATCTTCTTTCATCTGCCGCTCTTGCTGCTTGACTTTTTGTTCGAGTTCGGCCCGGGTCAGCACCCGTTTTACCACTTGAAGCATCATGTCCAGGTCGATGGGCTTGGTGATAAAATCAGCGGCGCCTAGTTTCATAGCTTTTACGGCCCGCTCGATGGTGCCGAAAGCCGTCATGATGATGACGGGAATGTCGTTGCCGGCGGCGTGGAGGCGTTTCAGCAATTCCAATCCATCCATTTCCGGCATCATGATGTCGCTGATCACCACTCCGGGCTGCGCGTGATCCAGAATCCGGAGTGCTTCCACGCCGTTTTCCGCTTCCAACACTTCGTACCCTTCCATTTCCGCGTAATCCCGGAGGTTTTGGCGGATATCTTCTTCGTCATCGACTAACAGCAGCAAGCCTTTTCCGCTCATGCGATTTCTCCCTGAGTGTCCCGGGTTTCCAGATTCCCGGATTGTGCCACCGGCAAGATGATGGTGAAACGGGTGCCTTTCTTGATTTCGGATTGAACTTGGATTTCCCCGCCGTGCATTTCCACCAGCTCTTTAACGATGGAGAGTCCTAATCCCGTGCCCTTGGCCATGTCGGTGGAGCGGGGAATCCGGTAAAACCGTTCGAAGATGTGCTTGATTTCATCGGGGTGCATTCCAATGCCCGTGTCCTGGACCTCGATCGCGATGCGGGTGGAGTCGAATGGGTACAGGCGGACCGTGACGTGCCCCCCTTCCGGGGTGTATTTAATGGCGTTTCCGATAAATTCACTGACCACCCGTTCCATTTTACCCGCGTCGGCTTCTACTTGAAACAATCCGTCCCCGCACTGGAGTTCCAGCGTGATCTGCCGCTGCTTGGCAATCAGGCGGTTTTCGTGAATCAGGTCCTCCACCAAGGTGCGCATGGGAATCACACATTTGTTGAGGATCATGCGGCCGGATTCAATGCGGGAAAGGTCGAGGACATCGTTCACGAGGTCGTTGAGCCGGTTGACGGAGCGGTGAGCCCGTTCCACGATACTTAATTGTTTTTCGCTCAACCCCCCGCCGATCCCCCGCAACAAGATGTCGAGGCTGCTTTTGATGGTGGTGAGGGGCGTGCGCAGATCGTGGGAGGCCTGGGAGACGAACGCCGTTTTCATCTGATCCAGTTCCCGCAGTTTTTGGTTGGCCAGTTGCAGCTGTTCGTTGGCTTCCCGCACCTGGCGGAAGGCTTTCCGCAGCTGATAATGCCGGGTGGTCGAATAGCCGGTCAGCAACACGATGATCAGGAAACCGCCGATGGCGATATAGATGAATCCTTGTTCATAATACCAGGGTTCCAGCACGGTGAAATCGAACACGGCGGGCGTGGGATCGATATTCCAATTCCGGTCCATGGCCCGCACTTCCAGCCGGTGAGGCCCGAACGACAATCCGGTGAAAGTGGCCAACGGTTCCGGCATGAAGGGAGACCACTTGCCGCCATCCAGGCGGTACGAGAACAACAACCGGTTGGCCATGGTGTATTTCCATCGGTCAATACCGCCGAAGACGATCCGGCAATCTCCGGCCGGAGGGGTTTCCTTCACGTTGCGATCCACGGGGATCTCCGTCTCCGGCGGGTCCCGGTCCGCTTCGGGATGATACAAACTAAGTCCGCTGGCGGTGCCAGCCCAAATGCGCCCTTGCCGGTCTTCGAACACCTTGTAGATGGCGGTGTTAGGCAGACCTTCTTCATATGTGTTGGCAACCCACGAGCCATCCAGGTACCGCAATAATCCCACGCCGCTGGCAACCCAGATGCTGCCATCCCGGCCAATGGTCATGGAGCGCACGGAATCCAGGCCGGAACGGATTTCGCGCCAGGATTTTCCGTCATATTCCATGATTTTATCCCGGCCGCCGGTCCAGATTTTTCCATCGTTCAGTTCCAAAAAACAAAACGCCCCGCGGTCGGTGTATCCGTCTTGTTGGGTGAACGGCCGCCATTTCCCTTTCCGGTATAAACCCAATCCTTCGGACCGCACCCCGCCCAGCCACAGGTCCCCGTTTTGAGTTTCGAGCAGAAATCGCAACGCTCCCAAGTTCCATTGGTCTTTGAGGTTCACCACGGATTGGAAGCGGTGGCCATCGTAAATTTCCAAGCCAAAATCGCCAGTTTGGGGATTGGTGGTTTGCACCCAGGCGCCGCCTTGAACCCGGGGCCGCAAATAGCCGATTTCGAAACCGGCTGGATGGGATACGGTTTCATAGCGCCGGGTGGAGGGATCGAAGACCAACAGATGCGGCGTATCGGTGCGGATGGCCAGTTTACCGTCCGGGAGGGGACATAAACCGGTGGTTTGAAAGATAAAAGAATAGACATTGGGGGGAAACGGGTATTCTTCCCATTCTTCTTGTTCCAATTTCCATAGGGAAGTCCGGCAGAGAAACCAAAGCCGTCCAGCGGAATCCTCTTCGATGGCGTGAAAGGTTTGATCGTTTCCCGCGATGGCGGACGGGGTCCGCCATGTGGGGGGCGCGTAGCGTGCGATGCCTTGAGAAGTGGCGAACCAAAAGACACCCTCCGGCTCCAACTCGGCACTATAAAAGCGTCCGGCCAAGGCTTCTTTTTTTTCGAGGGGAAATTCCTTGCCCCGGGTTATCGTGCTGAGCAGCAATCCCCGTGAAGGATTGAGTTTAGCCAAGAAAAAATAATCGTCGGGGCCCGGGAATCCCATGAGCAATTGGTCATCCCCCGTTTGTGTGTAGGCAATCCGCCAGGTATGGCCGTCGTGCTCCGTAATCACCCGGCCGGCCGCGCCGCGGGAATACGCGCTGGAGTATATTTTGCCGCTAGAGGCCTCAGACACATACACGAAGTCGCGCAAGCCGAGTTCTTCCGGGCAGGGATACTCCTCCCAAGGGGGATGGGGTTGCAGGGGATGGTTTGTTTCCCGGATACGGGCGACACCGCGTTCGCCTGTGATCCAAATTCCATGGATTTTGGAGCGGTGCATGGAGATGAACCGGCCGATTTGGGTATCTTCCGCCGATTGAATCAACGTGGTTTCCTGCCGGTCGGCGTGAAACGCCATGAGTCGGTTCGGTAACAAAAACAGGACTTGGTCGTCCTCCATCGGCAAGATGGAAATTCCTTCATCCGCCGCCTCGATTTCCGGCACAGGGAATTCAATCCAGCGCTTGTCGATAAGGGTTTGCAATCCCTTGGGGGACCAAGCCCAGAATTGACCGGAGGGGCTTTCCAGGATCTCAATATAGGCTCCCGGACTGGGAAAACGGTGAACGAAATACCCATCCAGATAACTGAATTGCCCGACTTCGCCATGGCTGATCAACACGTTGCCCAGCGGGCTGAGGTTGATCCAATTCGACCAGGATTCCGCCAAGCCATCCGAGACGTTCCAATAGCGGAAATGCTGGCTCAGAATATCGTTCCAGGCGGGACAAGCCAATCCGGTAAGGAGAAGGAATCCAAGAAGAAATCGTTGTGCCATCCGTACCACTCTCCCGAGGGGGGGTATGCAATTGTGGATCTGGGCGGTTTGCCGCGGATCATCCTCCCAGGAATCTATGGGACACAGGACAACACCGCCTGGATTCGGCCGGGCAGGTGACCCGGCCAAGATCACGATATAAAGATAAAGCGTATTATAGTTGCATAATTTCGTGGAGCCGCCAGGCGGTGATCAGGCATGAATGCGGGGAAGGTGGATTCCACCAGGAATTGAGCCTGAGGGAAGGCCCATGGGGATATCCTCGCGGCATTGAATCAGAAGGCATATCCGTGATTCTCTCATTTTTACCCTCTCCCCGGGAGAGGGAGGTGCGCACCTCCTGGAGGAACCATAAAAATCAGCTGGATGAATCCTAAAAATTCGATTTAGATGGCGTACGGTTCCCGCTGGGGGCGTTCCAGGTATTGGTTAGCTTCCGGATCGTTCACGAACACTTCCCGGACCGGATCCCATTCCAGGGGCCGTTGAATCATGCCGAAGATGTTGGCCAGGTGGCAAACCGTGGCGGTCCGGTGGCCGGTTTCCACGTCCGTGAGGGGCAGCGCCCGGCTCCGGATGCAATCCACCCAGTTTTGCATATGGTTATCGCTGACGGGCAGGCGCTCGTCGCTGGAAGTCAGCGGTTCCTTGAGAATGTCTTCGGGCGTGGATTTGATCACGCCGCGGTTGACGAAAATTTCCCCTTTTTCGCCCTCGAAGATCATGTCGAAATCGGGAATGCTTTCGAAGGTGAGCACTACGCCGTTTTCGTAGGTGAGCCGGATGTCGTAATCCGTGTAGGTCTCGTACGCGCCTGGCCGGGTGCGGGCAAAACCTTCAATTTTGCGGGGGCCGGAGCGGTCCATGCCCAGCGCCCATTGCGCGATGTCCGCGTGATGCGCGCCGAGATCGGTGATTTGGCCGCCGGAATAATCCCAAAACCAGCGGAAGGTGACGTGGCTGCGCAGGGGATTGTAAGGCACTTTGGGGGCCGGTCCCAACCAACGGTCCCAATCCAATCCGGGCGGGACCGGCGCGTCCGGAACGGGATCAATGACGTTGGTGCCCCGGATCAGGATCCGAATCCGTTTCAAGGTTCCCAGGCGGCCATTGCGGACATACTCGCACGCGGTCCGGAAGAGGGGATCGGACCGTTGTTGCAAACCGGTTTGGAAGACCCGCCCGGTTTCCTGGACTTTACGGACCACCGCGCGGCCTTGGTTGATGGTCAGGGTCAAGGGTTTTTCCCCATACACGTCCTTGCCGGCGTCCAGGGCGTCGATATACGTTTTGGCATGCCAATGGTCCGGAACAGCGATCACCACGGCGTCGATGTCCTGGCGGTCGAGGAGGTAACGGTAATCCAGATAGGGATCCACGCCACCCGCCGGCGTGGGGGCAGGCAGGCAGTCCCATCCTTCCCCCTTGATCCAGGGACGGTCGATCGAGGCTTGATCGTCGAGAAATTGGAGCCGTTTCATTAAAAAGGCGAGATCCAGATCGGCCACCGCCGCGATCCGTAAATTGGGATTCCGGAACGTCTGCCGTACCAACTCGAATCCCCGCCAACCCAAACCGATATGCCCGATGACGATCCGGTCGCTGGGGGGTGTTTGCCCCAGGACCGTATGGGGCACCCAGGCGGGAGCGTTCCCCGCGAAGCCCAAACAGAGCGCGGAAGCCCCGGTGGATTGCAGAAACGTCCGGCGGGTGGTCTTCGGCATTCGAGACATCGTCATGAAACCCCCTTCCACGAATTGATTATAAAATCACCAAGCGTGAGGTTATCATCCTCAATTTTCCTCGACTTGGCAAGGAAGCGATCCGGATTCCCCCGGGACACGTTCAGCGGGGAAAACCCGCCGGGCGGACGGAAGACCGGCCCTTGATCCCACGAGATGCATTGGAATTCATGGTTATTCCACTTCATTCCGTGTCATGGGCGTTTTAATATTTATAATTTACTATACTTTTCCTTTGCCTGTGAACACCCCTGTTTTTCGTGTACGGGAAGATTGGCGCATTGACAGGGAAGATACCGGTTAGGGGGAGAGGTGGGGAGGATTCTGACTCATGGCGGGTGCACTCACGCCGGATGCGCAATTCATCAAGTCGCTCGAGCGGATTGGAGTTCACGATCCGGTCTGCTTGATATATAAGGACCGGACCGAACAACTGGCCACCGTGATACCTTTCTTTCTGATTGGTTTGGAGCGGGGTGAACAGTGTATCTATTTGGCGCGCGATAATCCCCCGGAAATGATTTGGACGGCGCTGCGGGACTGGGAGATCGATGTGGACCATTGTCAGAAAACCCAGGCCGTCGTGAGCATGGGATTCGACTCCTTTCTCTCCGGGGGGAGGCTGAACCAGGCGGGCGGGAATGCCGAGTTCCATCATCTATCGGCTGCCTTGGACGCGGCGGTCGAGTCCGCGCAGCAAAAGGGATTTACCGCGGTCCGCCTCGCTATCGAGATGACCGGGATATTGAGGCCCGGCTCCGGTATCACGCGGGTGCGGGAGACCTTGGCCCATCTCCAGCATTTCATCACCACCCACGCCATCCTCTGCTTATCGCAATTCGACCGGAACTGTGTGGATCCCGAAATCATTTTGGATGTGATTTACACGCATCCCACCGTGGTCACCAACGGTTGGGTGTGTCAGAATTTTTATTATATCCCGCCCGCGGACTTCGTAACGCCCAATCCCGTTTCCCGGGAAATCGACCGCATTCTGCAAAACCTTGGCACGCATCAACAAATCCTGGACGATCTTCTCAAAAGCGAGGAAAAATACCGCCTTTTGTTGGAGCGGCAAACCGACCTGATTTGTGGATTCAATCCCGATGGCACGCTGACGTATGTCAACAAGGCCTATTGCGATTATTTCCACATGAAGAAAGAAGAACTCATCGGGTTGAATTTCATGACCTTTCTTCCCGAGGAGGACCAACACCGGATGCGGGAACATCTCCGCCAGTTTAGTCCCGATCAACCCATCCGTTCCATTCAGCACCGGACCATTCTGCCGGACGGGCTGGTCCGGTGGCAGCATTGGACGGACCAAGCCATTTTTAACCGCGATGGAACACTAATCGAGTTTCAATCCGTCGGGCGGGATATCACCGAACAGAAACAAACCGAGGAAGCCCTGAAGGAAAGCGAAACCAAGTACCGCACCCTGTTCGAGTCCTCCAATGACGGGATTTTTCTCATCCAGGAGGACCGCTTCGTGGATTGCAATCCCCGGGCGGTGGAATTGTTCGGCCGGCCGCGGGAAGAGATTCTCGGCCAGACACCCGGCGTGTTTTCGCCTCCCTGCCAACCCGATGGGGAATCTTCGCTCGAGAAATCCCGCCGGCTGGTCCAAGCGGCCGTGGAAAACCGACCTCAATTTTTCGAATGGCGGCATCTCCGCCCCGATGGCACGGCTTTTGACGTGGAAATCAGTTTGAACAAGATTCAGTTCCACGGGCAGGATTTCGTCCAGGCCATTGTGCGGGATATCACCGAGCGCAAACGCAACGAAGAGGTCCGCAACCGCTTGCAAAACCAATTACTCCATGCGCAGAAATTCGAAAGCCTTGGGGTGCTGGCCGGAGGGATCGCGCATGATTTCAACAACCTCCTCACCACGATCTTGGGCAACGCGGGCATGATCATGCGCAGCCTGCCGGCTGAGTCGCCCGCCCGGAAGTATGCCAAAGACATCGAGACCGCTTCCATCCGGGCCTCCGAACTGACCAGCCAGCTCCTGGCCTATGCGGGGAAAGGGCGGCTGATTCGGAAGCCGGTGCGCTTATCCGAATTGATCCAAGACATGGTCCACTTGATCGAAATCACGGTGGCCCGGCATGTGGATTTGCGTTATGATCTCGCGCCGGTCCTGCCGGCCATCCAGGCGGATGCCGGTCTGATTCGGCAGGTGGTGGTAAGCCTAGTGACCAATGCCTCCGAGGCCATCGGGGACACCGGTGGTCAAATTCGAATCCAAACGGGAGTGGTGCATCACCGCCCGGAAGCAGGCAGCATTGTGTACATGGGTGAGGATTTGCCGGAAGGGGAGTATGTTTTTTTGGAGGTGGCGGACAACGGCTGCGGCATGGACACCGAAACCCAAGCCAGAATTTTCGATCCGTTTTTCTCCACGAAGTTCACGGGACGGGGTTTGGGTTTGGCGGCCGTCTTGGGGATCGTACGGGGCCATGGAGGAGCGATCCAGGTCCAAAGCCAACCCGGCCAGGGATCCCGCTTCAGCATTTTGTTCCCCACCGCTGGTGAAGAACGCAGCGGATAAACGGATGACGGATTGATCCGTTGTGGGTTTTCTTTGCGGGCACGCGGACACGGAATCCTGATTGCCAAGGCGGTGGGTTTGTTTTATGATGGAATCCTGCTAAGAAGAACCAAGAGGGCCGGCTGTCCATCCCTGCTTGGACCATCTGAATGGAGGTTGTCACCATGTATCCATCCAATCGCCGAACATTCCTCAAATCCGCCCTGGCGGGAGGGATTGCCGCCGCCTGGGGGCTGCCAGGCGCCCGCGCTTCTTTTGGCGTTGCCGAAACCACCCCCGGTCCGGGAGTCAGCCGGGTCGCGCTCATGACCGGCAGCAACCGCATGGAAAACATTTTCAACGCGTTGAAGCCGTTTGCCGGCGAAGTGAAAGAAGCCATCGGCAACCGTCCCGTGGTGATCAAACCCAACAACGTTTCCACGACCACGCCCCTCTGTGCCACCCATGCCGATTGCTTGGCGGGTATTCTGGAATTTTTGAAATCCATCGGCCGGACCGACCGGATCGTCATAGCCGAATCGGCGGCCAGCGGCCCCACATTTGAAGGGTTTGAAAATTACGGCTATTTCGAGTTGAAGAAAAAATACACGGTGGAGTTCGTGGATCTGGACGAGCAACCCATCGAAACCGTGTACACGGTCAGCGATGAGGATTTCCGTCCCCACGCGGTCCGCATGGCGCGCCTGTTGTTGGACCCGGAAACCTATGTCATCTCGGCGGCCGTCATGAAAACGCACGACCGCGTCGTGGCCACCCTGTCGCTGAAAAATATTGTCTTCGGCGCGCCGATCAAGGACAAAGGATTCCGGTGGGGGCCGGGCGGCGTGCGGGGCGCGCGCAATGACAAACCGATCAATCACGGCGGCGGATTCAAAGGGGTGAATTACAGCCTCTTTGCCAACGCACCCCGCCTGCATCCCGATTTGGCGGTGATTGACGGATTCGAGGGCATGGAAGGCAACGGGCCGGTGGGAGGCACCCCGGTGGATCACAAAGTGGCGGTGGTCAGCACCGATTGGCTGGCGGCGGACCGCACCGGAGTGGAACTGATGGGCATCGATTTCGGGGATGTCGGTTACCTGAATTATTGCGCCCAGGCGGGGATGGGGCAGGCCGATCTGAGCCGGATTGAAATCATCGGCGAACGCATTCAAGACCACGTAAAAAAATACAAACTGCACGACAATGTTCAAAGCCAATTGATCTGGAAAGCGTAAAGCGACCTCACGGCCGGTTCCTGCCCCGGGGAGAGGGCGCGGGAGATTGAATCCAACCGCGGGAAGCGATCTTCGGCCTGCCCGGGATGAGCCAGGGCAGGCCGGATTTTCTTTCGTCCTATTCAGCGGATTGGTTCATATCCTATAATCCTTGCCGTAGGGATTGATATCCAGCACCGGGTATCTTTCCCATTCCGGCGCGTCGAAATGCCACCATTCCTCAGGCAGGGGGATGAATCCTTCCGCCACCATCGCGTCCTCCAGCGTCTGCCGGTTGCGCGCGGTCCCGGGGGGCAGGGAATACCAATCGCGGTGGGCGCGTTCGCTGAACTCCAGGTAGGGAGTGGGCATGGGCAGCTCGTGTCCCTCGCGGTCGACCAGCGTCACATCCACCGCGCAGCCCCGGTTGTGCCGCGAGCCAGTGGCGGGATTGGCGATATAACGCTCGTCGAGCACGTGCTTCCACAGGATCTTTTGCAAGCTCAAAGGGCGGTAGGCGTCCCAGCATTTGAGTCCCAATCCCAGGGCTTGCAGCCGGCGTTGTGCCCGCGCGAGCCGTTCCGCCGCCGGTTTCATAAGAAACAACTCGTTCACCGGATAGACCGTGAAGCCCACGAAGGTATCCGCCCTGGCATATGCCGCATCGATGAGGATCGTGGGATCGATCTCCCGGAGATTGATCAATTCAAAGCGTGTGGAATCCATAATCGCCACTCTCTACTCGTACTTCAACCTCACCGTCGCTTTCGTATCCTGATCGCAAACCGCGCGGATCCAGTAGGCCGAGAATTCCGGCGGGAATGGATACGTCAGGGATTCACCTGCCGGAACAGTGAACGATCGGTAATCCACCCAGGTACCCGCGCCATCGATTTCCACCTGCAAGGTCATTGTTACCGGCCGCGGGGAACGGTGCGACAACATGACGGTTTTGTTATCGAAACCCGTCATCAAGTACGGATCGGACGGAACATGGGCTTGCACATCGCTATCCTGCCAGGGTCCGCCGGCGCCGGCCGGTTTGCCTAGTTTCCATAGATCATCGATCACGCCCGCCCAGAGCGCCACCCGGCCATCATCCGACCGGAGGATATGAGGATTGTCCAATGGGAAATCCGACTCTACTCCCGTGAAGATCAGCATTCCCCGGTAACTGCAATAATCCTGAAAGCGGAACTCGTGCCGTCCGATCGGGCGGATTTTGGCGAAGCCCCCCGCGTTGCGGGCGGGCAACTCATAAAAGATTCCGCCGCAGTGGAACAGATCCCGTTCCGTGACCACTTCGCGGTCGATCCGCGCGGGTCCCAGACATCCGGGGGTGTCGAAGGCGGGATTCCCCCGCGGCAGCCTCCAACGCTGGCCGTCGTCGTCGATGTAAATAATGGAAGCTGCGTCATAAAACAAAATATGGTCAGGAATGGCGCAGTTATCCAGCGTCCACCGCAATGCGGTTTCATCATCCACTTGTTGCAGCCGCAAACCGGCGTCCAGTTCGTACAAGCGCGGTTCGGAAAGTTGACCCGCTTCCGCCCGCACGGCCGCGAAAGCAAGCGTTTTTAAATTATTGCCGCGCACGTGAACGATGCCGCCGGAAACATTCTGCGAGTCCAGCCCCGCCAGGCCTCTAAATATCGGATCGGCTTCCCTGCCGCGTGGATCCGCGTTCGAGTAGGTGAACTGAATCGACGCGCCAAGGCAATCTCGATCCGTTGAAACGCGAATCCATATGCCGGGGTCATCCGGATCAAATGACAGCCAGGCGGCCGATTGCCCCGGGACGGTCACCTCACGGAAATATCGCCATTGCCCATTGCCCTCGCGGTCGATTTCGAAGGTGAATTTTACCGGCTCGTCCGTGTTATGCTCGACGTGGACACCACGGCGTTGGAATCCCTGGAACAGGTACGGATCCGAGGGCTGATGGGCTTGGACGTCCTCGTTGGCCCATACACCGCCGCGTCCCAGCGGGGGGCCCAGTTCATCGAGAATCGAGGGTCTGGCAAACCACAGGTTGGAATTGGACTGCCCGGGGGCGGCCAGTTGCCCCTTCGCGCGGCAGGTATTGAGGAACGCGCTTTTGGCCGTGTCGTCACAGCCGAACACCAGCCGGTCCCCCCACCGGCAATAGTCCCCCACAACTTTTAAATAAGTGGACCGGGGCTGGAGACCCGCGGAGTTCTTGTGCGAAAAGGTACGTGGAAACCGCCAGAACATCCCGTGCATGTTCATGACCATGTCTTCTTCCCCGATGTCATGAATCCGCGGCCATTCGGTGTTCCAGCCATGCGCGCCGTCATAGGTATGCGACGCCTTGGGCAGCCGGTAGGTGTGCCATTGCCCGCCGTCCAGCACCATCAGGATCAGGGACCGATGGTCCCAGCCGATCGCCCACACCGGATCGGTGTCCGGATTCGGATTGCCATGAATGCCGCCGGGGCCGCGCACATCGCAGAATTGGTTGCGGCGGACGATATTCCATTTCGGGCTTTGGCCATCCCATTCCGCCAGGCAACCCGAGGGGACATCGGGACGCCGCCGGGCTTCGGCCGAAGGTTCTCCGTTGTTCGCGTAGATCACCCGGCCCTGGCCCGAATAAAATCCCTTGCCGTGATAGCCCGGCAAATCGGCCAGCGGTTTCGCCGTCACGCTATCAGCCGGCTGTCCGCCTTGGATGCTTTCCTGATCGTCACGGAATAGTTCGGTGACCTCCAGCGTAACCAGATCGACTTCATAAAATCCTTCTTCCATCGTGGCGTAATACACTTTTCTTTCGGGTTCGAAGAGATGCCGGGCGTTGCCGGTCAGGCGGCCGGGCATCCGGGCGGGAGGGATGACGCGGACGTTGCCTTCCTGATCGATGACATACGGCCCGATGAGGAGTTGATTGGTTTCCCGGTGAATCATGCGGTTGGCCGGGGTTCCGCCCACGCTGCCGTTGAACGCCGTGATTTGCAGGTCCGGCGTGATTGCATAGAGTTTGTCTTCGGAGCCCTGGGGGAAATGCGGCGCGTAGGTAATTACCCAGAGCCGGCCGGCCCAGGGTACGACCGCGCCCGTGCCGCATTCGTCGTGGGGATTCCAAAACGCCAGATGCGGATAGATCCCGCTGATGGAGCGGGGAACGGATTCTTGAGCCATGGAGGCATCGGGCCCCAATGTAAACCACACCATGAAACAGAAAATTAACCAAGGCCTAGGGAATTTGAAACTGAAAACTTGGGTCATGGCTAATTCAGCCTTTGCTATTTTGTTATGAACATCATTGTGCTGGAACCGGTCCGCGGTGTGAAGTGATTGTGAACAATTGAAATAATGAGTATCCCGGGCCGGAACGGACATGATCTTCCCGATTTGTCAAGGATTCAAAAACTGGGAACCGCTCCTTTTTCAAAGCACAGCAAGCGCTTGTTATATTCCTTTTTTGGTTCATCCAATAAGTGCGTACCTGATGGTGTAAAATTGATTTCATCCACCCCGGGATGAGGGCGGACTTCCAGGTCCGCACCGACCTAAATTCCCTCACCCTGGCCCTCTCCCAGTGGGAGAGGGGATTTTGGAATGATTTTCATCGGTCCCTTCAACGAGTCGCGGGTTGGCCATTTGATAAAAAGTACGCACTTGCCGGATGAACCCCTTTTTTTAAAAAATAAATAGAAAATCAACCCGAATTTGGTTAATATTACACATCCTTTAATGTTCCTTTATATCCTTTCTGAACGGTCTCCTGGTTCCAATCGGAGAAAGGCGGGACGCCATGATAATCAATTGCTGGATTCGGCGGATGGGGTGGATTTTTTTGTTCACTGGCTTAGGCCTCGCCGGTTGGGGGCAGGATGTTGAAGTTTCCGGCATTTTGCCCGCGGACACCCTATGGGGGCCCAACCAGACGGTGTTGGTGAAGGGTGATCTGACTGTTCCGGAACATGTCACAATTACCATCCTTGCCGGTTGTGTGATTCAATTTGACGGACTCGGCGGAAACTTGGAAGTCCGGGGTGTTTTGAGCGTTCAAGGAACAGTGGACGCGCCAGTGTTCTTCCAGCCCGCGGCGGGTGTCAACCGCTGGGGCGGGCTATTCATTAACGGAGAAACGCCCGGACAGCCCGCCAACCTTGACTACGCGGTGATCGAGCGCGGCGGCTCCAACTTTGCCTCTTCCGCCTTGTCAAGCCAATGCAGGATTCTCAATGCCTCTCCCCGGATGCAGCATTGCACATTCCGCGACAGCAGCAGCACGGGTTTGCGCTTGGAGAATTCGCAGGCGGTCCTTTCGGATTGCGTTTTTACCGGAAACCAGGACGACGCGATGCAGATGACCCCGTCCAGTTCCCCAATCCTGACCAAAAACAGCGCTATGGGCAACCGGTTCGACGGCATACGCATCGATGGAGGGAAAATCGAGGGCGCGAACATCTGGCGGTATTCGAACCTGCCGTACCTGGTGAACGACGACATTCAGATCGACAGCGGCGCGGCGTTGACCATCGAGGCGGGCGCCATCATCCAGTTCGCTGGACTCGAAGACGACCTGATCGCTATCGGCAGACTGACGGCGGCGGGCGGGAATGGGAATCCGGTCGTCTTCACCTCCCTGAATGACATGGCCGCGAACAGCTGGGGCGGTATTCTATTTTCGGGCAATGAAACCAACGCGTCCCGGCTGGAATATTGCGAGCTCCGCCACGGGGGAAGCTATTTTGCCTCGGCCGCCCAGGACGCCATGATCCGCTGCGAAAACGCCTCCCCCATACTCCGCGACTGCCGAATCGAGTCGTCGAGAAATCACGGAATGAGTTTGGTGAATTCAACCGCTGCCTTGTCATCCATGCAATTCAAAGCGAATGCCCGCGCGGCGGTCAGCATGGACACCGCCTCGTTTCCCACGTTCACATCCATCTCCGCCGAGAGAAACGGTTTCGACGCCATCCAGGTCCGGAGCGGTTCGTTGAACGCCGGGGGCCGCTGGGATTACGTGGAAATCCCCTATCTCCTCGAGGGCGACGTGACCGTCGAGTCCGGCGTGACGCTGAGCATCGATCCCGCGGCGGTTATCCAAATGGAAAATCTGGCTGTGGACCTGGTGGTCAAGGGAACCTTGCATGCTGTGGGCAACGCGGAACAGCCGATCGTGTTTACCTCGATGGGCGGTCTGCCGGAAAACCGCTGGGGCGGCATCCTCTTCACGGGTTCCACAGCCAACGCCTCGATTTTGGAACATTGCGCGGTCCGCCACGGGGGAAGCCATTTCGCCTCCGCGGCGATGGATTCCATGATCCGGTGCGAAAGCAGCTCGCCCACGTTCAACGCGTGCCGGGTGGAGGATTCCGCCAACGCCGGGATCAGCCTGATCGATTCGCAGACCCAATTGACCTCCATTCACTTCGTGAACAACCGGGCGGCCGCCCTGTATATGGACACGCGCTGTTTTCCCGTGTTCACTGGCATCACGGCCGAGGGCAATGGGTATGACGCGCTCCTGATCCGGGGCGGAACCATCCTGGCCGGCGGCCGCTGGGACTATGCGGAAATCCCCTATCTTCTCGATTCGGACATCACCCTGGCCGCCGGCGTCACGCTCTCCATCGATCCGGGAACGGTGGTGCAAGCCCGTGACATCGCCACGGATTTCATCATCCAGGGAACTTTGAACGCGGCGGGAGAAACCGGCCGTCCCATCGTGTTCACTTCGCTGAAAGACCTCCCTGAAAACTCGTGGGGGGGGATCCTCTTCAGCGGCGCGGAGGCGGATGCATCCATTCTGAAGCATTGTCAGATCCGCTACGGCGGGAGCCATTTCGCCTCCGCCACGGTGGATTCCATGATCCGCTGCGATACTTCTTCTCCCGCGCTGAGCGATTGCGGGATCACGAATTCCCATACCAATGGGTTGAGTCTGGTGAATTCCCGCGCGAACGTGGCAGGGGTGCGTTTCGCGGCCAATGCCAATTATGCCGCTTACATGGATCTTCAATCCTTTCCGCGCTTCACCACGGTCTCCGCGGAGAACAACCAGCACAACGGCATCCTGATCGTGAACGGGATCATGAATGCTGGTGGACGGTGGGATTACGCCGAAATTCCCTACCTGGTCCAAGATGACGTGGTGATCGCCCCGGATGCCATGCTGACCATTGATCCAGGAACAGAAATCCAATTCACCAACCTCGCGGCCGATCTCCGGGTGGACGGCGCGCTGTGGGCCGTGGGGTCGGTGTCCCAACCCATCCGCTTCACCTCGCTCAATCGGAAACCCGCGCCGGGATCCTGGGGCGGGATCTATTTCAATTCCTCTATCAATAATGCCATCACCCGGCTTCAGCATTGCGTGGTGGAATATGGGGGATCCAATTTTGCTAGTCATACGCAAGGTTCCATGGTATTTTGTGATGGAGCCTCGCCCACCTTGGAAAATTGCGTGTTTCAATTCAGCAACAACGACGGCATTTGGATAAAGAACGGTGCCCCCTCCGTCATTCGTCCGGTCCTCCAAAACAACAAAGGGGCCGCTGTGCAGATTTTCCCCAGCGCGTTTCCATGGATCCAAAACGCCGCCGCCGTAGCCAACCGCTTCAACGCTATCAAGATCGCGGGCGGCAGTTGGACTGGCAGCGGCGAGTGGGGGGAACCGGGCATCCCCTACCTGATCGCCGAAGATGTCGAAATCGCTCCAGAAGCCCGGATCGCCATCGCCAAGGGGAATACGATTCAGTTCAACTTCTTATCCTCGGATCTCATCGTAAGAGGCCGATTGGACGCGATTGGTTCTGAGGCGCTCCCGATTCTCTTCACGTCGTCGCAGCCGGTTCCCGGAAAAGGCAATTGGGGCGCGCTGGTTTTCCATCCGGGAGCGTCCGGGCATATCCGTCAGGCGGTGGTCGAATACGGTGGATCGTACTTTGCCTCCGGGGGACTGGATTCGCAATTCCGCCTCCTGGCCGGGGCCGATGTGGCAATCGAGAACCTGACGCTTCGCGACAGTGTGAACTACGGGATGATCATCGAGGCCACCGGCGGGACGTTCACCAATCTCACGGTCGAAGGCAATCTTCGCGGGGGCATCCGGGGCGATCAGGGCGCCATGGTGGAAATCACTGCCAGCCGGTTCGCGAAAAACGGGCAGGGCGTGGCCGTGCGGGATCAAGCCCAACTCACGCTCCGGGGCAATGTGTTCCAGGAAAACACGGACGCGTTGTTCACCTATGGTGATGAATCCCGCATCCGCTTCGGCAACAATCAATTCCTGGGAAACAACCGCACGGGCACGGTGAATTTCCTCACCGCCGCCTCATCCGAACCGGGCAATGTCGTCTCCGGGGACCAAGCCGGCTTAGAGATCAGCAGCGGAGAGTTGAAAGAAAGCGGCGCGTTGCACGCGCTGCTGGGCGGATATTACGAAATTCACCGTTCGCGAACTATCGCGCCCACCGGTTCCTTGCAAATCCGGCCAGGGACTTTCATCGCCCTCGAAGGAGGAGACGCCGGGATCGTGGTCTCGGGATTTCTGGGTATCAACGGCCTGGCCAATCAGCCCGTCCAGCTGGCCGCCCCGCCAACCGTTTCCAGTCCGACGCAACGATCCGTCTATACCGGGATACTGATCCAGGATGAAGGCCGGGGATCGATCCGCCACGCCGTGATCCGCAACGCGGGCATCGGCCGGGCGGGCGTGGAAGCGCGGGGCCTGGCGGATGTGCGTTTGGAGAACTGCCGTTTCGAATACAACCAGACCGCCCTGCGCGTGCTGCAATCCGCCCGTATGACCACCGCCTACTCCCGCTTTCTAAATAACGGGACGGCCGTGGAAACCAACGGGCAGGCGGGCATGGACGCGGCCGTGCAATTTTCGCATATCGTAGGCAACCAGGCCGGCGTGAATAACCTCTCGCCTTCGATCAACGTGAACGCCACGTTCAACTGGTGGGGCAACGCGAACGGCCCCTCGGGAAGCGGACCGGGGAACGGTGATCCCGTCTCGCAAGGCGTCCTCTTCGATCCGTGGTTCACCAGCGCCGAACAGGTTCCCGGCCAGGTCCTCGTGGCGCGCGAGGTGGAACTCCATACGCCCTATTCCGAAACCGTCGAGAAATATGGCCTGAAATTGTACAAGTTTCACGCGCAGGCCGGGAGTAACCTCTTGTGCCAATTGACCCCGGCTGACCCAGCCGGCCCGTACTCTATTTTCGCCGCCTGGGGATACGAATCTTCCCCCGCGCGGTTTGATAAACGATCTATGGCTCGTCACCTGCGGCCCGCGTATGAATTGCTGATGACCCCAACCAGCGAGGGGGATTATTATTTCCTCGTCTTCGCCATCGGCCTGGCCGGCAGTCAGGAAACGTATCAAATCCAATTCGACTATGTGGACCAATATGTCGTTTCGCTGTCGCCCCCGCAGGGCGGCAATCTCGGCGATGTCACGCTGGCCCTCGAAGGCTCCCTTTTCCAATCCGGTATGGAGGTTCGCTTGGCGGGACCGGGCGGGACCGCCATTATCGCGCACGAAATCCTGGTCCCCGATTCAACGAAACTGCACGCGCGGATGAATTTGCGCGGTGCGTTGGCCGGTCCATATACCCTCGAAATAAAATGGCCCGGCGGAGTTTCTTCATTCCTGTTCGAAAACGCGTTCCTGGTCACGCCGGGCATCGGGCCGCGTTTGGAAGCGGAACTGCTGGCCCCTAATGTCATCCGCCCCGGAGGCACATATACGCTGATCACGCGTTATCGGAATACCGGCGACGCGGATATGACCGCGCCGGTGTTGCTGCTCCACTCCGACACGGATGTTCTCCTTGGCCTCCATCCGGACGCGCCGCTGGAAACGAAGCCCGTGCGGTTTTTGGCAATCCCCCGGGAAGGCCCGGCAGGCATCCTGCCCCCCGGCGCGGAAGGCTCCACCGCCGTGTATTTTCAAGCGGGAGCCGCGAATCGCCTTTCTTTCCGCTTGGAGGCCATCCAGGACTTGAATGCGCTGGTGGCGTGGGACGCGCCGGAATGGACCACCTACGTGGACGCGGTAGGCCCTACCTGGGGCGATTACCAAGAGGCTCTCGCCACGATGGCCACGGACTTGTGGAAGCAGGGCGTCATCCTGGCCGGCGCGGATGAATTGCTGGCCCGCCTTCTCGGCCCTATCCAGCAGAAACCCGGTGGAGAAATCCACGGGCGGCTGGTGGACGAGGAGAACGGCCATCCCCAGGCCGGAGCGAGTATCTTGATTCAAAACATCTCCAGCTCCGGGATTCCTGCCTTTTCCACCACCACGGATACCGGCACCGAGGGGCAGTTCGAATTCATCAATCTGCCCTCCGGCATCTATTCCATCCAGGTCAACGGTTACCCCAGCGTCAACCCGGGGCAAATCCACGTGAACGAAGGGCAAATCGTATCCGGCGTGGAATGGCAAGTTCCCTATGGCGGGATCATCGCGGGGACCGTGTTTGAAATGCCCGGCCGAACACCCTTCGAGGGTGTCATGCTCACCCTGCAGGATGGATTGGGCGAAATCCGCACCCTGGTGACGGACGAAAGTGGCGCTTTCCGTTTCCCCGCCTTGCCTGCTGGTCTTTACAGCCTCGAGGCGTTGCATGCCGCGTATGCCGCCAAGCGTTACGACGGCCTGCAGGTCTGGAATGGCCGGGCATTGAAGGAAGTGGATTTCCTGCTCGAGCCTTCCGTGTACTTGAACGGCGTGGTCAAGGACGCCGATACCGGCCAGCCTATCGCCAACCCGATGATCTATCTCAAAACTCCCCAGGGAAGCCTTCTGCCGGCCTGGCCGTTCGAGGATGGGACGTTTTCCATAGCCGAACTCGCGCCGGGGACTTATGAACTCCGCTGCCAGGCGGACGGCTACCAGGTCCTCGCGCCGATCGCGGTTACCGTACCGGAAACAGGATTCAACGGCCTGACGATCCCAATGAAGCGCGGCGCGGTCTGCCAAGGCCGGGTCTTGGATGCCGTGACCGGATCGCCTCTTGAGAACGCCCTCATGCTGTTTGCCAACTTAATCACCCATACCTCCGATACGGCCCAGACCAACGCGTTCGGAAGTTTTTCCGTATCCCGCCTGACCCCAGGAATCCACAGCGTCTGGATCAACGCCCCCGGATATGAACTGCAAATCCGGTTGGTCGAAATCCAAGGCGGCGCGGCCAATTCACTGGGCGATGTATTCCTTCTGCCGGGCGGATCCATCACCGGCCGGGTGCTTGACACGGATGGTGTCACGCCCCTGGCGGACTGTCTCGTCTCGGCGGTCAGCGTGGATGGCGTGGTGCTGGGCATGGCGATGAGTGACGCGCAAGGCGGTTTTGCCTTCCACAATCTGCCCCAACGGAGTTTGACTCTCCGCGCCTTGCTGGACGATTACACGTTTCCGCGAAAATCCGTTGAAGTCAGCGGAAAATTGGAAGGCATCACCCTCATCGCAGCTCCGGGAAAGATCGCCGGGACCATTTCCGCGGGAACCTCGGCCGTGGGGGTGGAGAACTCCCTCATCGAGGCGGTTCCTCTCGATCCCGGCGCGGATGGCCTGCAGGGATCGATGGCCTTATCCGGCGAAGGCGGCCGGTATGAATTGAACCATCTGGTTCTTGGTAACTACCTGCTGACGGTCAGCGCTCCTGGTCTCGGGCGGATGACGAAACGCGTCATGTTGGGCGATACCGCATTAACCGTGGATTTCGCCCTGCTTGCGGAGAGTCAGGTCACGGGGACAGTTATCGCATCGCAAAGCGGAGAACCCATCACGGACGCGATAGTCGTTTTTAGGGAAGCGGCCGATGATCCCGGTTTCAAAACCTACAGCACCGGCGATGGGACCTTCACCCTGGCGGGCATGGCCGCCGGAACTTATGAGATCGCCGTGCAAGCCGCGGGATTTCCCCGGTACAAACAATCCGGTTTTGCGGTGTTGGAAGGAGGCGCCACTCCCCCGCTGAACATCCTCGTGCCCAGTGAAGGCCAAACCATCACCGGGACGATCCGGGACAGCGCGTCTCAGCTGCCGTTGCCGGGCGCGGTGGTGATCTTCAAAGGAGAGGGCCTGGAAGCCACGCGTTCCACCGCGGACGCGGA